>Ga0306924_10005441_pt1 | contig 12538 bp, 15 predicted proteins | sample sta12Can44000111_FD_203756 | JGI IMG/M metagenome (GOLD analysis project Ga0306924, IMG submission 203756) | Lab enrichment of tropical soil microbial communities from Luquillo Experimental Forest, Puerto Rico - statanox.12C.anox.44.000.111 (v2)... | ecosystem: Environmental > Terrestrial >... | reverse complement strand
GGGCGCGCGTTGGTCGTATCGCACGAACGAGCTTTGATCCGCGCTATTCGAGGTGTGAGTTCGCTAGCTGTGCGTCGAGAAGGATTCCGTGCCAATAGACATGAAAGATGTCCTATGTATCGCATGACAGGCCGGATAAGCCCGGCGTTGGTTCTCATCGTGATGCTCCTATCGATATCTTTCGCGAGGGCGCAATCAGCAGAACGAACTGAACCTGATCCGCATCGCCCAGCCTGCGTCGATGCCCATTGTTTCAAAGCGAAATCATTCGTTCAGGCTCATTATTGCGGGGCATCGCCGTTCGGAAACGGGCCAGACGATAGTTGTGAAATCAAGAAGGTCGTGAAGGCACACGCGGATGTCGAAGTCGTCGCGGACTTCAGTTGCGGGTGGAATGACAGTACGCACGCAGCAGAATGCGACCAGCGCGGGAAGCCGTCCCAAGTCGTCGGTGATGTCCTGATCGGCGAGCTTCACCGCATCGGGCTGCCCGCGAACGCGACAGGTCAGACGTATTTTACCGTGTGGAAGGCGGGTCGGTCCGGCTGGTCAATCGCGGTGGCGTCTTATTCTCGTATCACCGGGTCCGTCCTCGACGTCTGCGAGGTGGTCGCAATTATAGACGAGAAGTTGCACGCGACGGTGTTGCGCGAGCAGCCGTTCCAAACAACCGATGTGGAGGTGCCCACGATAACTTCATGGGCTCTCGTCGATCTCGCGGACGTGGAGGGCACCGGCCAGAAGGACATCGTTCTCGAAGGCGATGAGTACGAGGACCACTGGCTCGAGGTCATCAGTCTGCGTGATGGAGCAGCCAAGACGGTCTTTTCGGGCCTTGGCTACTACCTCTAGCGCTTCCGCGGACGCGTCGGCGTCATCACTCGCCGGTCGGATCGGATTCCAGACCGGTTACTTTCTTTAGCGCAGCCTCATATGCATGTGTCGCTCGCCCGGATTCCCTCGCGACCGGGACGACGGATACTTGATACTTCTGAAAGGTGCTCTAGCCTCCACACCATGTCGCGTGCGCAACGGTTGCTCGCCCTCATCGAGGAATTGCGCCGCCACCGCCGGCCGGTGCGCGGAGGGGCGCTCGCCGAAGCACTGGGCATTTCATTGCGCACGCTTTACCGCGACATCGCCACGCTTTCGGCGCAAGGTGCGCCGATCGAAGGCGAGGCCGGCATCGGCTACGTGCTACGGCCAGGCTTTCTGCTGCCGCCCCTCATGTTCTCCGAGGACGAGCTCGACGCGTTGGTGTTGGGCGCGCGCTGGGTCGGCGAGCACGGCGATACCCCGCTCGCGAGAGCGGCGCTTGCCGCGCTCGCGAAGATCGCTGCCGTCGTTCCGGCGCACCGCCGGGACGAGATCGACGCCTCGGGGCTGCTGGTCGCACCGAGTGCGGCGCTTGCCGCCAGCGAGGTGGAATCCATCGTGCGCCAGGCGATCCGTCGCGAGCGCAAGCTCGCCATCGCCTATCTCGATCGCCAGGAGGCGGCGACGCGCCGCGTGGTCTGGCCCTTTGCGCTGGGCTTTTTCCAACAGGCGCGCGTCGTCGCCGCTTGGTGCGAGCTCCGGCGCGACTACCGCCACTTCCGCACCGATCGCATCGCCGCGCTGGAGCTAAGCGACGAGCGCTATCCGCGCCGCCGCCAGGCGATGCTGAAGGAGTGGCGCACGCTCGAGGAGATTCCATCCTAGTTGGCGCGGTTTCGCTGCTGACGGAATCTGACAGTACGCCAGCTTAGCCTTGCGGCTCACCACCACGGAGAGCCGTCATGGTCGAGCCCAATTTCGTCATCCTCTATGTCGAGAGCGCGCGCGAGAGCGCGACGTTCTATACCGAGCTCCTGGGCAAGGGTCCGGTCGAAAGCTCCGCCAACTTTGCCATGTTTGCGCTGAGCTCGGGCGTGATGCTGGGGCTCTGGACGCGCCGCGACGTGAAGCCTGCAGGCAATGCCGCTGGCGGTGGCGAGCTCGCGATCACGCTCGCCGATCATGCCGCCGTGCGCGCGCTATGCGATGAATGGCGCGGGCGCAAGCTACGCATCGCGCAAGAACCGACAGAAATGGATTTCGGCTTCACCTTCGTGGCGCTGGATCCCGACGGCCACCGACTTCGCGTGTTCGCCCCGAAACCACAATAGACGAGAAGAAGTGGGCGCCGAGCCCGCGAAGCTCGGCGCCCCGCATTAGCGGTCAGGCGGCGTCGCTCTGATTGTGCTTGCCGCCGAGGCTTAGCAAGTACTTGAGTTTTCCCGGCGCTTTCAGAGGCCGAGGTCGCTGAGCCCTGAATGATCCGCCGGCCGCACGCCCAAAGGCCAGCGCATCTTGCGCTCCCCTTCGGCGATCGGCAGGTCGTTGATCGAAGCATAACGGCGCCGCATCAGCCCGTTGGCGTCGAATTCCCAATTCTCGTTGCCGTAGGAGCGGAACCAGTTGCCGGAATCGTCGTGCCACTCATAGGCAAAGCGCACCGCGATGCGATTGTCTGCGAACGTCCAGAGTTCCTTGATGAGGCGATAGTCGAGCTCCTTCGCCCATTTGCGGGTCAAGAACGCGATGATGGCGGGTCTCCCGGCGAAGAACTCGGAGCGGTTGCGCCAGGCGCTGTCCACGGTATAGGCAAGCGCCACTTTCTCGGGAGTGCGGCCGTTCCAAGCGTCCTCGGCTGCTCGCACCTTCTTGATCGCTGCCTCGTGCGTGAAAGGCGGAAGCGGCGGACGTTGCTCGGTTTGTGCGCTCATACGTCACCTCCTGTGCCGGTCTCCGCCCTTATACCAAGGAGCGTCCTGAGGTGCGCGACCTCGGCTTCGAGCGCGGCGATGCGCCCATAGAGCGGAGCGGCTATCGCTTCCACTTCGTCGGCATCGAATTTTTGCGGGATGTGCTGCGGGCAGTTGATGTCCCACGCTTCGATGGTGAAGAGGATCGCCTGCTCGGGTGTTGCCGGGTAGTCGCGCGGCATCAATCGTTCGATGAGCGCGGGATCATCGTCGACGACACGGGCGCGGCCCCAGATCTTGATGCGGCGACGGTGGGCATAGTCTGGCAGGAAGAGAAAGGCGCGGTCGTTCTCGGCCAAGTTTCCGGTGGTGATGTATTGGCGATTGCCGCCGTAATCGGTGAAGCCGAGCGTCTTCTCGTCGAGCACGCGGATGAAGCCCTTGGGCCCGCCGCGATGTTGGATGTAGGGCTGGCCCGCGGCATTGGCGGTGGCGAAATAGACGCTGTCGCGCTGGGTGATGAACTGGGCGAGCTCGGGCGTCACCGTGGTCCGCCACCCGCCCTTTTCCTCGAGGCGGCGATAAGCGCGCCGCGAGCCGCGACGTTCCTGCACCGCTTTGACGGCGGCGGTGAAGGCGATGTCGCTTGAGGGCGGGAGGGCGGCCACGGCAGGCTCCCATTTAGGCTGCGGATGCGAGGGGGCGCACCACCGGGAAATCGATGTCCGTGGCGGCGACGCGGTTCAGGTAGTTGGTGAGAATGTTGAGCGCGGTGAGCGCGACCATCTCGACGATCTCGCCGTCAGCAAAGCCGGCATGGCGCACCGAGGCGAGCTCCGCGTCGCTGACCCCACCCGCCTCAGCGAGGATCGCGGAGACGAAATGGAGCGCCGCTGTCGTCTTGGCATCGCCCGCACGCGCCTCGCGGGCCGCGGCGATGTCGCTCTCGGCCAAGCCGGCGTGCTTGCCCAGCGCGGTGTGCGCCGAAAGGCAATAGTCGCAGCGGTTCTTTTCGGCGACGCGGAGCGCGATCTGCTCGCGGACCTTCGCCGGCAGCTTGCTCCGCTGCAGTGCGCCGTTGAGGCCAAGCAGACCTTCGAGCGCCGCCGGCGACTGCGCGGTGACGCGGAAGAGGTTGGGGGTGACGCCCAGCGCTTGCTGGACCGCGCTCAACAATTCCTTGACCTTGCCTTGGGCGGTGGCGGGATCGACCGGTGGGATGCGAGACATCGTGCTTCTCCTGGGGGTGAGGTTCTTCGTACCGGTCAAAACATATGCCTTTGCAGTTTCCGAATTAATTCTCTACGATCTATCTACTCTATTGCGTCAAACGGAATAATCTCCAATGGATCGGCTTGAGGCCTGGACGATTTTCGCCGCGGTGGGCGAGCGGGGCGGATTCGCCAAAGCGGCGCGCCAGCTCGGCCGCTCTCCGGCCGCGGTGACGCGCGCGGTGGCGGCGCTCGAGGAGCGGCTTGGGCTTCGTCTCTTCAATCGCACCACGCGCTCGGTGGCGCTCACCGATGACGGTCTCCGTTATCTCGAGCGTTGCCGCCACGTGCTCGGCGAGGTGGCGGCGCTCGAGGCTGCTGCGAGCGCAGCGCGGCAAGAGCCGCAAGGATCGATGGCGCTCACCGCGCCCGTCATCTTCGGGCGCCTTCACGTGCTGCCGATCCTGGAGCGATTCCTGGCCGACCATCCCGCTGTCGATGCCCGGCTCCTCCTGCTCGACCGCACGGTGTCGTTGGTGGAGGAGGGGCTTGATCTCGGCATTCGTATTGGCCGGCTGCCGGATTCGTCGCTCCGCGCCATCCGTGCCGGCGCGGTGACGCGCGGCGTCTATGCGAGCCCCGCCTATCTCCGGCGACGCGGCGTGCCGAAGGAGCCCGGCGACTTGCGCGAGCATGACTGCATCGCCTTCAGCGCGGCGACGCCTGCCGCCGATCGCTGGTCCTTTCGCGGCGCGCGTGGCAGCGTCGCTGTCGCCATCCGGCCGCGCCTCGTCGTCAACAGCGGCGAGGCCGCGATCGACGCGGCGGTGGGCGGCCTCGGCCTCACCTGTGTGCTCTCGTATCAGGTGACGGAAGCGCTGGCAGCCGGCACGTTGCGGCGGGTACTGACGGCGTTCGAGCCGCCCGCCATGCCGATTCACGTCGTCCATCCCGCCGGGCGGCATCTTCCGGCCAAAGTCCGTCTCTTCATCGACCGTGCCGTGGAAGAGCTGCGCGGCAAGTTCACGCGCTGAGGAGGTGCGTCAGCGTGCCGCGGCGGCGCGTTCGAAGAGCCAGTCGCGGATCCTGTCCTGGATCTCCGCCTCCACGGTGTCGGGGGCGCGGCCCGCGCGTTTGGGCACGTTGAAAGAGTGGTCGCCATCGGCGACGGGGTAAAGCGTTGCCCACACGCCCGTCCCGTCCAGCGCCCCGCCTAATTCCTCAGGCGTGCCGAAGGCATCGCGCGTACCCTGCATGAAGAGCGCCGGCACGGCGAGGCGGGTGAAATGGCGCGTGCGGAGCTGCTGTGGCTTGCCCGGCGGATGGAGCGGATACCCCAGCAACACGAGCCCCAGCAACTTGCCGACATCACCGGCTGCCGCCACTTGCGAGGCGATGCGCCCGCCCATCGATTTGCCGCCGATCGCCAGCTTTTCCGACGGCGCAAGGCGCCGGACGCCGTCGATGACCGCGCGCCAGCACGCTTCGAGGATGCCGTTGGCGTCAGGTATGGCGCGGCCTTCTTCGCGGTAGGGAAAATCGAAAGTGACGATATCGATGCCGCGGACCGCGAGCGCCGCGGCAAAGCGCGTCATGAAGGGGCTCCGCTGCCCCGCGCCGGCCCCGGGCGCGAGGATCAGCGTGATGCTGCCTCGTGGCCCTGCGGCGGCACCATAGAGAAGGGCAGTCACGTGCCGTGTCGGCGTGAGCTCGATGGGGATCGCCTCGGGCATGGGGTCGCTCCTCCGAGCCGCGGAGCCTGACTCGCCGGCTTGATCCAGATCAAGGCTCCGTGCTCGCCCGCCAGCAATAATTCCCAGCAAATCAGACCAGGGGGACGCCATGAGTGTGCCCAGTGATCTCCAGACGACCCACGAGCCCTCGCTTGCCGCGCGCCTCGCCCATTGGTTCGGCGGCGTCATCGAAGGCTGGCGCGAGCGCGCAAGGCTGAGGAACGAGTTCGCGCGGCTCGAGCAGCAAGGCGAGCTCGAGCGCACGCTCGCCGACAGCGGCATCGCGCCGAGCGACGTGCCGCGCCTGATGCGCGCCCATCCCGGTACGCCGCAGCAGCTCCGGCGGATGATGGAGCGCCTCGGCATCGATCGTGCCCGCTTGCCCCATAGCAAGGCCTTCGCCGATGCGCTCAGGGAGATGGAATGGCGCTGCGGCGAGTGCGCGGATTGGCGTCATTGCCGCGCGTGGCTCGATACCGACGCATCGCCCGAAAGCTACCGAGCATTCTGCCCCAACACCGCGGATGTCGATCGTCTCCGCTGTGCCAAAGTCGAGACAAGTGCCGGCGAACCGCAGCATCGCTGCGGCCTTTTGGCCGAGCTCGACGCCGCCAAGGGCGAGGAGCGCTGTTAGCGCTGCGATAAAACCGGCGAAGCCTCGCACCGGCGCCATGCTAGGATGGCGCGCGGGAGCGAGAATGGAGACCTTTGTCGGCAAGACAGCCTTCGTCACTGGCGGCGCGAGCGGTATCGGGCTTGCGCTCGCGCGCGCGTTCCTCGCCGAAGGCATGAATGTGATGCTCGCCGACATCGAGGAGCCGGCGCTGACGGCGGCGCTTGTGAGCCTCTCCAACCATGGCCCGCGCGTCAGAGGGACGGTGTGCGACGTTTCACGCCGCGAGACGCTTGAGCGCGCCGCTGCGGACGCAATGGCCGCTTTCGGCAAGGTGCATGTCCTCTGCAACAACGCGGGCGTATCGCGCGCAGGCTTCGCCGAGCGCATCGCGCTCCGCGACTGGGCCTGGGTCGTCGGCGTCAATCTCATGGGCGCCGTCCACGGCATCGAGATCTTCTTGCCGCATCTGAAGGCGCATGGCGAAGAGGCTCATATCGTCAACACCGCGTCGATCAGCGGCCTGTTGCCGAGCGCGCTCGCCGGTCCCTATGCCGCGTCAAAAGCGGGGATCATCGGCTTGAGCGAGGTGCTCGCGGACGAGCTCGCTGGCAGCAACGTCGGCGTCAGCGTGCTCTGCCCGAGCTGGGTGCGCACGCGGATGGTGGACAACGGCCGCAATCGTCCCGAGCGCTTTGGCGGCGCCTTCGCGCTCGCCGACGATACCGAGAACGCCGCGCGCAATGCGCGCTTTCTCGCCGCGGCCGAAGCGGGACTCGATCCCGACCAAGTGGCACCGCTGGTGCTGCGTGCGATCCGTGAGAACCGGCTCTATGTCTTCACCCATCTCGACCGCAAGGACGCCGTCGCCGCCCGTTTCGCGCGCATCCTCGACGACTTTGCGCCGCTCCAGCCGCCGGACGGCGAGGCCCCCTAAGGCGTCCGCCAAATAGCCGCAAACGACGCAATCGGGAAGGACGAGCATGCGCGATCTCGAAGGCAAAGGCGCGATGGTGACGGGCGCGGCGAACGGCATCGGGCTCGGCATCTGCCGCGCCCTGGCGAAGGTGGGCGTCGACATCGTGCTCGCCGATATCGAACGGGATGCGCTCGAGCGCGCCCATGCCGAGATCGCCGCCCTCGGCGTCAAGGCAACGCCGCTGCTGCTCGACGTCTCCGATCGCGACGCAGTGATGCGCGCCGCCCAAGAAGTGACGCGCGCGCTTCCCAAGCTGCACATCCTCGTCAACAACGCTGGAATCGCGTTTCAAGGCTCGCCCTTGCTCTCGGTCGAGCCCGCGCAATGGGCGTGGATTTGGAACGTCAACGTCAAGGGCGCCCTTCATTGCCTCAACGCCTTCGTGCCGCTCATTCGCGCTCACGGCGAGGGCGGACACATCGTCAACACCGCCTCGATCTGCGGCTTGCAGGTCAATCCGGTGCTGCGCAACGGGCCCTATGCCATGAGCAAGTACGCCGTCGTCGCCATGTCCGAGACGCTGGCGCTCGATCTCGAGGGGAGCGGCATCGGCGTTTCCGTGTTCTGTCCGGCGCTCGTCGCCACCACGCTCGGCCAATCGGCCCGGCGCCGGCCCGCGCAATTCGGCGGCGCCTACGAGCCGCCGCCGTCGCCCCGGCGCGACATGCCGACGGACGCGATCACGCCCGACGCTGCCGGCGCGCGCGTGCGCCACGCCATCGAGCATGACGAGTTCTTCGTCTTCACCCATCCCGAAACGCGCCAATGGATCGAGGCGCGCCATCGCCGCATCATGGCCGGCTTCGATCAGCTCGATCGGTATCTCGCGGTAGGAAAATAGCCACGTCTCTTTAATGACCGCCGCGAAGGTTCTTACTGCGAGTGCTTTGAAATAGGGGCAATGCTCACGGCCACATCACCACGGGCGGCAGCGACATGAGGATGGCGTCGATGTTGCCGCCGGTCTTGAGGCCGAACTGGGTGCCGCGGTCGTAAAGTAGGTTGAATTCCACATAACGCCCGCGGCGGACGAGCTGGTGGCGGCGCTGGTCTTCGGTCCAGGGCCGCAGCATGTGGCGGCGGACGATCTCGGGATAGATCGACAAGAACGCCTCGCCGACGTCGCGAGTGAATGCGAAGTCCTTCTCCCAGTCGCCGCTCTCGAGCCAGTCGTAGAAAATGCCGCCGATGCCGCGCGGCTCGTTGCGATGCTTCAAGAAGAAATATTCATCGCACCACTGCTTGAAGCGCGGGTAGTAGGTCGGATCATGCGCGTCGCAGGCGGCCTTGAGCGCCGCGTGGAATTGGCGCGCGTCGGCCTCGTCCGGGAACATCGGCGTCAAATCCGCGCCGCCGCCGAACCAGTGCTTGGTGGTGCGGAAGTGACGCGTGTTCATATGCACCGCCGGGACGAGCGGCGATGCCAGATGCGCCACCAGAGAAATGCCGCTCACCCAAAAGCGGGGATCATCGGCGGCGCCGGGAATCTGGCCGCGGAACTCCGGCGAGAACTCGCCCCAGGCGGTGGTGACATTGACGCCGACCTTCTCGAAGACGCGCCCCCGCATCACCGCCATGGCGCCGCCGCCGCCCCCTTCGCGCGCCGTCGCGATGCGCTCGAAGCGGCCGGCAGCGGTGCCCGGCTGCGCCCTGGCAAACTCGTCCTCGATCGCCTCGAAGGCGGCGCAAATGCGGCTCTGCAGATTCTCGAACCATTCTGCGGCGCGGGTTTTTTGAGAGTCGTCGGTCATGGCTCTCTTCTCCCTCTCCCCTCCGGGGAGAGGGTTGGGGTGAGGCGGCGAGACTGAGATGATGTGGTGCAATCGCTGTGGCGCGGCGCCACCCCCTCACCCGGCGCTTCGCGCCACCCTCTCCCCGCGGGGGCGAGGGCTTTGAAGCCTCTCTGACGGGGGGATCCACTCACGCCGGCACCTCGGCGGGAAAGAGGTCGGTCTGACGAAGCGCCTCGCCGAGCACGATGGCGGCGGCGAGTGCCACGTTGAGCGAGCGTGCGCCGGGGCGGAGCGGGATGCGGAGCCGCGCGTCGACCGCATGGTGCACCGCCGCCGGCACGCCCGCGCTCTCGCGGCCGAGGAGGAGAACGTCGTCGGCGCGAAAGGCGAAGCGGTGATAGGGGAGGAGCGCCTTCGTAGTGAGGAGCACGACGCGGCCCGTCGTTCGCGCCGCGCAGAATCGCTCCCAGGAAGGATGGCGCGTGAACTCCGCGAGCTCGAGATAGTCCATGCCGGCGCGTTTCAACCGTCGATCGCTCAGCACGAAGCCCGCGGGCTCGATGATGTCGACGCCGATGCCGAGGCAGGCGCCGAGCCGCAGCAGGGCGCCGGCGTTTTGCGGTATATCGGGCTCGTAAAGCGCGAGCCGCATGGCGCGCGAAACCTCCGGTTTGCCTCGCGGGAGAACATCGACTATATCCGCCGCGCGGCGGCGCCGTGGCCGGCTTCGGCCACGGTTCTGCGGCAGGATGTCGCATAGTCCCGTCAGTGCAACAGTATAGCTTGCGCGCCGTCGATAAAGCCCTGTCGGCGGCGGCCCTTTTCGCGGGGAAAGCGGCCGGCGGGATCAAGGGGGAGAGGTGGCTCGATGGCGGACACGGCGCAACCAAGGCCGATGGATGCGCATATCCATGATCCGGCAAGCCGGCGCGATTTTCTCATCATCGCCGCCTCGACGCTGACCGGCATCGGCGCCGCCATCACCGTGTGGCCGCTCATCGACAGCATGGAGCCGGCAAAGGACACGCTGGCGCTCTCCACCATCGAAGTCGATCTCGCGCCCGTGCAATTGGGTCAGCGGCTCACCGTCAAATGGCGCGGCAAGCCGGTCTTCATCGACCATCGCACGCCCGAGGAGATCAAGGCGGCTGACAGCGTCGACGTCGCAAGCCTGCGCGACCCGCAACCGGATTCGGCGCGCGTCAAGAAGGCGGAGTGGCTTATCCTCGTTGGCGTCTGCACGCATTTGGGCTGCGTGCCCTTGGGGCAGAAATCGACCGACCCGCGTGGTGATTATGGCGGCTGGTTCTGTCCCTGCCACGGCTCGCAATACGACACCTCCGGGCGCATTCGTCAGGGACCTGCACCCAAGAATCTCGAGGTGCCCGCCTATGAATTCGCTTCCGACGGCAAAGTGAAAATCGGTTAGGACACCGGCCATGGCTGCCCCTCGCTCGCAAAACAAGATCGTGCGGTGGATCGACCATCGCCTGCCGGTCTTCACCTTTATGGAGCACGAGCTCAACGACTATCCGACGCCGCGCAATCTTTCCTATTGGTGGAACTTCGGCTCGCTCTCCGGGATCATGCTGGTGATCATGATCGTCACTGGCATTTTCTTGGCCATGCAGTACACACCGCATGTGAACTACGCCTTCGATTCCGTCGAGCGCATCATGCGCGACGTGAACTATGGCTGGCTCATGCGCTATCTGCACATGAACGGCGCGTCATTCTTCTTCATCCTCGTCTACATCCACCTCTTCCGCGGCCTGTTCTACGGCTCTTATAAGGCGCCGCGCGAGCTCTTGTGGATGTTAGGCGTGGTGATCCTGCTCTTGATGATGGCGACGGCCTTCATGGGTTATGTGTTGCCCTGGGGTCAGATGAGCTTCTGGGGTGCCACTGTCATCACCAATCTTTTCTCGGCCATTCCCGGCGTAGGACAGGACATCGTCACCTGGCTCTGGGGCGGCTTCGCCGTCGACAATCCGACGCTCAACCGCTTCTACTCGCTCCATTACCTGTTGCCGTTCATCATCGTTGCGGTGGTGGGCTTGCATCTGATCGCGCTCCATCAGCACGGCTCCGGCAATCCGCTCGGCATCGACAGCAAGGGGCCGCAGGACAGCATCCCCTTCCACCCGTACTACACGGTGAAGGACATGTTCGGCCTGGGCGTGTTCCTCATCGTCTACGCCGCCTTCGTCTTCTACATGCCGAACGCGCTCGGCGATCCGCAGAATTACGTCCAGGCGAACCCGCTGCAGACGCCGCCCGAGATCGTGCCGGAATGGTACTTCCTGCCGTTCTACGCCATGCTCCGCTCGGTGCCGGACATTCTCTTCGTTCAGGCAAAGCTCGCCGGCGTCATCGCCATGTTCTCCTCGATCTTCGTGCTCTTCTTCCTGCCCTGGCTCGACACCTCGCGCGTCAGGAGCGCCCATTTCCGTCCCGTCTATAAATGGGTCTTCTGGCTCTTGTTGCTCGACGTGATCATGCTCGGATGGGTTGGCGCCCACAGGCCGGACCTCCCTGCCTTCCACATCTTCGGGCATCCCATCACCTACATCTCGATCGGTCAGATCGGCACGCTTTACTACTTCTTCCACTTCCTCGTGCTCTTCCCGCTCATTGGCTGGTTCGAGCGACCCTTGCCGCTTCCCACCAGCATCGCCGCCACGGTCATGCCAAAGGGCGGAGGTCCCCTTGCCGGCGCGGCGCGGCCGATGGAGAAGCACTGATGCGCCGCCTCACGCTTGCGCTCCTGGGCGCCGCGCTCGTAGCATTTCCCGTCGTCGCGCAGCAGCAGCAGAAACAACAGGCTCCGGAGGCGGCGCAGCAATCCTCGCCGCAAGCCGAGAGCGAGCCCACGCTGCCGAAACACGCCTGGTCCTTCGACGGGCCCTTCGGCACTTATGATCGCGCCTCCGTGCAGCGCGGATTCCAGATTTACAGCGAGGTCTGCTCGCAGTGCCATTCGATGAATCTGCTGCACTATCGCGATCTCGGTCCCAACGGCCCCGGCGGCGGCGTCGGCTATAGCGAGGAGGAGGTGAAGGCGATCGCCGCAACGCCCTTCATCAATGGCAAGCAGGTGACGGACGGCCCCAACGATCAGGGCGAGATGTTCCAGCGGCCGGGCCGGCCCTATGACAAGTTCATCTCGCCCTTCGACAATCCCGAGCAAGCAGCCGCGACATATGGCGCGGTGCCGCCCGATCTCTCGCTCATCATCAAGGCGCGTGCTGGTGGGCCCGACTATGTCTACGCGCTGCTCACCGGCTACAAGGATCCGCCGCCCGGCTTCAAGCTTGGTCCCGGCAACATGAACTACGACGAATATTTCCCGGGCCACCAGATCGCGATGCCGCCACCGCTCACCGACGACCGCGTCACCTACCAGGACGGCACCAAGGCGACGATCGACCAAGAGGCGCGCGACATCACCAATTTCCTCGCCTGGGCGTCCGAGCCCACGATGGAAGAGCGAAAGCGCACCGGCGTGAAGGTGCTCATCTTCCTCCTCTTCATGACCGGCGT
>Ga0306924_10005440_pt1 | contig 12539 bp, 17 predicted proteins | sample sta12Can44000111_FD_203756 | JGI IMG/M metagenome (GOLD analysis project Ga0306924, IMG submission 203756) | Lab enrichment of tropical soil microbial communities from Luquillo Experimental Forest, Puerto Rico - statanox.12C.anox.44.000.111 (v2)... | ecosystem: Environmental > Terrestrial >... | reverse complement strand
TCGATGACCAAGGCACCAGCCGCGACGCCGGCGGTTTGACCAATATAAAGCGCCGCAGAAAACAAACCGACCGCGGTGCCGCGCGCTTGCGGCGTCATCTGCGTGGCATTGGTCTGTAGCGTGTTGTACCGTGACCTACGGCGGCATGTGTGGAAATGCGCGGTCCGCGTCCTTGATTTTCCAATAATCCGGCCCTAGGTTAGGAGTCAGAAACGGCATCGCTGGAAACCCGCGGAGGGTCACGCGCGGTCCAGATGCTCACCAGGGGGATTTCCATGAAATTAACCATCAAGTCAGCCGCGGCCCTGCAACTGCCGCCGGGCAAGGTCGATCATGTCTTTTACGACGCTGACATTGCTGGCTTTGGCCTGCGCATCCGCGAGGGCGGCTCGCGGACTTGGGTCTACCGTTACCGCATCGGCAAGAAGCAGCGCGGCATCACGCTCGGCTCTGCCACATCGGTGCCGCTGGCCCTGGCGCGGGCCAATGCCGGGGCGCTCGAGGCCAAGGTGCGGCTCGGCCAGGACCCCGCCGCAGAGAAGGAGCGGGCGCGCGCCGAGGCCGGCAACACGGTCGGCACGCTGATCGATCAGTACCTGGACGCTCGCGCGTCAGACTGGCGCCCGAGCAGCGCCCGCCAGGTGCGCCGCCACTTGCTCGTCTATGCCAAGCCGCTACACGGCCTGCCGGTCGCCGCCGTGTCGCTGCGCAACGCCGCCACGCTCCTGAACAATATTGCAGCGGCATCCGGCGCCGTCACAGCCAACAGGGCGCGTGCCACTCTGGAGACATTCTTCGGCTGGTGCATCCAGCAAGGTATCCGGCTGCCGGAAGGCAACCCGGTTTCCGGTACCGCCAGGCGCCCGGAAAAGACGCGCAGTCGGGTGCTGAGCGATGACGAGATTAAAACCGTATGGAACGCCCTCGACGACACCGATCATGGCGCCATCCTCCGGCTTCTTCTCCTCACCGGCCAGCGTGAGGCCGAAATTGGGTCGTTGCGCTGGGACGAGGTCAAGGACGATCGAATTGAGCTCCCCGGGGAGCGCACCAAGAATAAGCGCCCGCACACTGTCCCGCTGAGCACGCCGGCTAGAGCTGCCCTAGAGCCGCTGCGCATGGTCGGCCGCACTCACGTCTTCGGCCGCACTGACAGCGCCGGCTTCCGCGGCTGGGGCGTGTGCAAGCAACGGCTTGACGACCGGATCCGCAAGAGCGGGCCATCAATGCCGGCCTGGGTCGTGCATGACTTTCGCCGAACTTGTGCGACCCGCATGGCCGAGCTCGGCGTGCAACCGCACATCGTCGAGGCGGTTCTCAATCACGTCTCCGGCCACAAGAGTGGTGTCGCCGGCATTTACAATCGCGCAAGCTACGATCGCGAGAAACGCCAGGCGCTCGATTTGTGGGCCGAGCACGTGCTCGCGCTGGTCGAGGACCGCGCGCCGACCGTCGTGCCGCTAAAGCGGGCGTAGTGTCATGGGGTCTCGTCGCCGGCGGCAGCGGTCACACGCGTACAACACAGCCCTAAATGAAGCGCTTACGCTCTTTCGCGGGCTCAATCACGGCGGCAAGTACAAGGAATTGAAATTCCCGTCGGGGGACGCCGAGAGGAGGGCCCGGCGTGTGGCCGCCGCGTTTTTAATGACGAAGAACCCGCCGCGGCGGCTCCTGGACGCGCTGGCGGCGTCCCTTGATTTCGGCGTGTACCGACGGTGGATCGCCGCTGCAATAGAATTCAATCGAGAGGCGGAGGTAAAAGAGTTTCTCAAAGAGCAGCCCGACGGTCTGACCCTAACGGTAATTGAGCGCGGTGGCCTGGAGAGGCAGATCCCCGATCCCGGCCACGAGCGTCTGCGAAGAGTGATAAGCCGCGGGCCGTGGCGCGACTGGTATCCGGAAGAACTTCAGGCCACGTCGTATCGAAGCGTTTACTTCAAGCGGTCTAGGGAGGGTCGACCAACAACGAGACCCCCCGACCCTAATCGTGATTTTAAAATCGCTCTGCGTAACCACGCAATCCGCAAACTAAGCCACCTTCCCCGCAAGGAACTGGCGAAAAGATTTTTTCCGAATACTGAGAAGGAGTCAGCCCTCCGCCAGATCCAGAGGATTTTAAAAACCTCTGAGAAAAATCCCTACTTCGACTTTGACCGGCACCAGGAGCGGCGGGCCGGCGACAACATCGACTAAGTGACTTCTGATAAATAACTGAAGTCACTAGATTGGGATTTCTGCTCTAGATAGATCGGCACTGTTCGCAAACCTTTGCGCGGTGTCGTCTTGGACCAACTTTCCAAATCCTTCGAGATCATCAAGCGGTTCGACGATTTGTCGGATGACTGCGTCGTCTCGACGAAGATCACCGCCCTGGTCCTTGGCTGCGCCGAGCGCACGATCCGTTACCACCCCCAGCTGACACGCGTCTACGTCTCGCGCGGCCGCTACGGCTTTCGCGTCGGCAACATCCGCAAAATCGTGCGCGGAGAAGCCGCATGAACGCCGGCGCATTTCATCGCCTTTGCCAGGAAGTCGCGGCGACGAGTGACCACGCGCTAATGATCGGGATGATCGCGCGGGCCACTGATGGCGACCCGCTGTCAGAGCAACAAGCCGAAATGTTGGCCGACATCATCCGCGAACAGAGCGAATCACTGATCCGCGTCATCCGACAGGAGGGCACGACGTGAACTTCGCGCAGCAGAACGCGCTCGTCGAGGCCGTCGCGAAGGCGCCGACTCACCAGGCGGCAATGCAGCTCATCGCCGACGCCAATCTGCTCGCCCTCAACAAGTTCGCACGCCAGGCGCTCGAGCGCCGGCTCGCATTTGCGCTCGACTACGGCGATCGCGCAGCCGCCGACAACGCTGCGCAGAACAACAAAGAAGGAAGCTGACAAAATGCCTGCTTACTCGCTTCGTGAAGATCGCGACCGCGCCATCCAGGCGCTGGCGCAGGAATTTCCCAAAGCCTTTTTCATCCTCGGCGAGAGGCGCAAGCCATTAAAGCTCGACATCGAGCGGGACCTCGAGGCCGAGCTCGCCAAGGACCCCGATCACTCTCTGCTCGACTTCGACACCATCGACGCGCTGGCCTGGTACCGCTCGCACATCGGCTACTTGAAGTCCTGCCTCGCCGGCGCCAGCCGTCTCGACCTGAACGGCAAGGCCGTCGCCAAAGTCACCCCAGCCGAAGCCCGCGAGGCCGCGGCCGAAGCCGAAGAAGGATTTGCCCGTATGGCCGCGCGCCGAAAAACCAATGGCCTACCGCAGCAACTCGTTGCGGCGCCGACCCCTGTCGCCAAGCCGGCGGCGGTCGCGGTGAACACTAAGCTCGACAATGCCGAGCTATTCACCGAGCTGGAGAAGCAGCTCACCCTCGTCCGGACCGTGCTCGGCACCGACGCCGACGACGCACTGCGCAAGCAGCTCGCGCGCTCGGCACTGAAACTGATGGCCGATGAGCTCGCCACCGTCATCGCCCGTCTCGACGCACACTGAAGACCTGGACGGCGCACGCGCGGCCGCCGCACCAAGCCGTGCAGAACACCAAGGACCGAGCTCATGAGCCCGAAGACCGCCACCAAGCCACAGCCACCGCCGAAGCCGACAGCCCTCGAAGCCACGCCGCGCGCCCCGCGCACGCCCGAACAAATCCGGGCGGAGCAGATGGCGCAGGCGGCCGCCGACACCGCGAAGGCCAAGGCCAACTTGCCGGCAGTAGCGCCGACGAGCACTGCCGTCGCGCTTCCCGACAACCGCACGCCGGTGCAGGCCTATCTCGACGAGATCGCGCCGGCATCGATCGTCGGCCGCCTGGTCAAGTTCAACAAAGACGGCAACTTCGTCACCACCGATGACGACGCAGTCATCGGGGACGACGTCGACTTTGTTGCGCTGGTCGATCAAACCCTGGTCGGCTGGATCAAGTTCGCCGGCGAGGGCGCGCCGCCCGATCGCATTATGGGCCTGCTCTACGACGGATTCGTCATGCCGGCGCGCGGCACGCTCGGCGATGACGATCAGGCCAAGTGGGAGATCGGGCTGAACGGCCAACCGCAGGACCCGTGGTCACATCAGATTTATGTCGTGCTCGAGCGCCGCGACGAAAGCCACGAGCTGTTCACTTTCGTCACTAGCTCGATCACCGGCAGACGCGCCATCGGCAACTTGCTCCGCCATTACGATCGGATGGAGAGGGCCAACGCCAACGCCTTTCCGATCGTGCGGCTCAAGGTCGGCGGTTTCAATCACCGCGACGATCGTGTCGGCTGGGTCAAAGTCCCGGTCGTCGCCGTCGTCGGCCGCGCGCCGAAAGAGAGTGCGGCCAAGCCGGACGGCTCGATCGGCGCGGACATGTCAGACGAGATCCCCTTCTGACCCTCAACCAAAAGGCCCGAGCGCTTCGCATGACATCCCCCGTGCGAGGTACTCGGGCCGGGAGGATTACACGATGACCCTCGAGATGCCCGGCCTCAGCGTCGAAGACGACTTCAGACACTCAATCGCGCACGCCCTGTGCGAAGCACTCGCCAAATTTCGTTCGGACAGGGCCGAGCTGACGATGGTGGCCGACATCTATGTCGTGCCGAAACGCGGCGACAAATACTTGCTCGGCACGCTCGCGATCGACGAGAGGCCCCCGCTGCAATGAGCGCACCGGACAACAAGCCGGCGCTCACGTCGGTAATCCGCGGCGACGGCGTATGCCTCGGCTTTCTTCGCACCGCGATCGGCATTCAGGCCTTCAGCCCAGCCGAAATTTTGGTTGGCGTGTATCCCGATGAATCCGCCGCCATCAACGCACTCTTTCGGCCCAACACAGCTAAGAAGCCCCGATGACTGACGATCCTACGACAGCGCGGCTCAACATATTTCGCAACGGCTACACGCCGCATCCGTGCATCGGCAAAGTCCCGGTCCTGCCCCGCTGGCCCGAGCTTGACGGCCGGGTCACTGAAGCGATGATCTGCGCCTGGCCCAAGGAGTGCAAGGACGCCACCAACACCGGAGTGCCGACTGCGCACACGCCGGCGATCGACGTCGACATAACCAACCCGATCCTCGGCGATGTGATAGCCCGCGAAATCGCCGACTGGTTTGATGGCGGTGGCGTGACGCTGGTGCGCGTTGGTCGGGCGCCAAGATTTGCCATTCCCTTGCAGACGGCACAGCCGTTTGCCAAGCAGCGCCGGATATTCCGCGACGCCAAAGGGATCAAGCACAAGATCGAGGTGCTCTGCGACGGCCAGCAATTCATCGGCCACGGCACGCACCCCGATACCAGCGACGCTGGGCACACGGGCGCTCATTGGAGAACACCCCGCGCGCCGACCTGCCGGCCGTTACTGAGCAGGGGATAACCGAGCTCCTCGACTACCTGATCGCCGTTCTGACCGAGCAGCACGATTGCGTCGAGGCGACCGACAAGGCGGAGGTGAATGGGAACGGTCACGCGCGCAATGGTGAACCGTTCGACCCCGAGATGGCGCTCCTCGCCATGGCGCCGGACGGCGCCAGCGTCGAGGAGGTACAGCGCCGCGTGATCTTGTCGTGGCTGCAACGCGGCGAACACCCGCAGGATATTCTCGACAAGATCGTCGACCATACGATGGCAATCGCAGATCGGGCACAGCTCGGCTGGCGCCGTGACTACGAAGTGTCCTGTGTCACGACCCGGATCTCCAGTTCAGATACGCGGCCAAGGAACACGCCGACGCCCGCACGCTGCCGCCGTGGCTGCCCGGCGACCTACACGAGAGCTGGTTGCGCGTGATCGGCAACGGTGGCCGGCCGCGGTTGTCGAAAAATCAGGTCTCGTGGTTCATCCGCACCAACCGGCACAGCGGACAAGACGACAGCGGCAGCAAAGAGCGGCCCGGAAGAGCCTGGCAACGGAAACACGGCCGCGAAAACGACGAAGCTAGTGCCGGCGCGAGGGCCGAGAAGGCGAACGAGCAGCCCAACGGCGGCGCCGGCCCCAAGACGACAAACAGTGAGCGAAAGTACCGGTTCCGGCTGGTGGCGTTCCAGGAGATGCGCCCGGGCCTCGAGCCCGTTTACTTGGTCGACGAGCTCATTCCTTCCGCCGGTCTCGTTCTGATCTGGGGCAAGCAGAAAACCTACAAGTCATTCTGGGTACTCGACCTGATGCTGCACGTCGCCATGGGCTGGCCCTATCGCGATCGAGCCGTGCGCCAGGGCACCGTCGTCTATTGCGCATTCGAAGGTGCCCACGGCTACAAAGGCCGCAGCGAAGCGCTGCGGCGGCATTACCTAATTCCGGACGAAACCCCTGTGCCGCTGTACATCATGCCCGGCCAAGCCGATCTCATCACCGACGAGAAGACGTTGATTGCCGATTTTCGTGAGCAGCTCGGCGAGACCAAGCCGCTGATCGTCGTCCTCGACACATTGAACCGCAGTCTGAAAGGCTCGGAGAGCAGCGACGAAGACATGACAAAATATACCCGCGCCGCCGAGGCCATCCGTACCGCCTTCGGCTGCGTCGTCATCATCGTTCACCATTGCGGTTACGATGAAACCCACGCCCGCGGCCATACCTCACTGCCGGCAGCCGTCGACGCCGAACTATCAGTGACCCGCGCCGAAGGCTCGCCGTTTTTCCAGGCCAGCGTGAAAAACATGCGCGACGGGCCGGAGGGCACGTTCGTCCGCAACCGCGCCCACATCGTGCCGCTGGACCCCGACCAGGAAGGCCGGCCGCGCTCGTCTGTTGTCGTCGTCCCCGACGACGGGCCGGCCATCCCCGGCAGCCAGAGCGGCCGGCCGGATAGCGCCTACCCGACACTATTAAGCGCGCTCCGCCTTGCGCTCAGTACACACGGCATCCAGTTTAGCCCGGACAACAAGATGCCAGTCCAAGCCGTCGACGAGGCCCATGTCCGTCCACTCTTCTATCGCAACTATATCGACGGCGAAGACGACAAGAAGAAGAGCGCCGACGCCCAGCGCATGGCCTTCAGGCGAGCATTGAAAAAGGCAATCGAGGCCAAGATTGTCTGCGGCCAGAAAGACGACCGCGGGAATGCCATGCTGTGGTTCGCCAGCGCCGAGGAGAACTATAAATGAGGCGCGGCGCCGAACACCGAACGAAAACCCCCGACTAGTTTCGTTCGGATTTCGTTCGGCCTAAAGGCACCCCCCGAACGAAACCGAACGAAACTCTTAAAGAGGTGAGTTTCGTTCGGATTTCGCTCGGTCTGTTCGGGCAACTTTGAACGAAATCGATTGGAGGTTTCATTCGGATTTCGTTCGGCGTCGGGACACCATCGTAAATGAAGACCCGCCCGCCGCGACGGCGCTGATAAAGCGTATCGCGTAATCGGTGAAGCGCGCCGCACCCCTCTTGCGCTCATCAACATCGCAGCAGTACCAAGCCGCCGCAGCACAATAACCATCGCGCGAAGCGGCCTCTTCGATACATGCTGTCTGGTAATCACGCAGTACTGAGCCATGCAGCGAGGTTAAGTCGCTGAGTTGACTCACATTCGCGCCGATCGCCGATCGTATGCGTGACCGTGGGGAGCGAGTGGGGAGCATTGGCCGCCAGGCCGCCGACGTTGTCGACGGTTTCGGGGTGCGCGGCATGGCGCGCCTTCCCATGATCTTCCCGGCCTGGCCGATGATGGCGCCGGCACAAGCAGCATCAGCAGCTTAGACGCAGAAACCAGCAGTCTGACAAGCTGGTGCCGCCGCGATCGGCCGCGGGAGAGTCCTTGGCCTGCGGTCGCGTTGGCGATCGGCCTGAAATCGACCACCCCACCCCCAAAATTGGAGTCGCGCCGTCGCCCGCTTCCTGCGGAATCGATCAACCATCAGAACCCGCGGGGAGCCGGAAATTTTTTCTGCCCGTCAAATCTGCGGGCGGACGGCGATCCGCGGACTCTAGAAATGCAACGATCGCTTGGTGGCAAACTCGACTGCGCGTCACCATGTAAGTGTTGAGCCCCACAACCCAGGTCTGAGAGCGCTCACCGCGGCACCGCGGCTGCGCGCCTGGCTGGCCGGGGAGAGGGAAAGGAGAGGGGCAGATCATGAATGGATTAGTCACAGTTCTGAGAGCGGCTGATGCCGCGGCACGTTGGCACGTTAATCAGCGTCGGAAAGGCGCCGCGCAGGAGCCCTATGTCACGCACCTGCTTGAGGTTGCGATGTTAGTTGCCGAAGCTACCGGCGGCGCCGATCCCAATCTGATCGTGGCGGCGCTATTGCACGACACGATTGAGGATCAAGGTGTTACTCGCCAAGAAATCGCCGCACAGTTCAACGACGACGTCGCAGACTTGGTTGTTGAGGTGACAGACAACAAGAAGTTACCAAAGGCAGAACGTAAGCAGCTTCAGATCAAACACGCACCAGATCTGACCCCGCGCGCCAAAATCCTCAAGTTTGCCGACAAAATCAGCAATCTGCGGTCATTGGCTACGAGTCCGCCTGCCGATTGGCCGATGCAGCGCCGCATCGACTATGTGGTCTGGACGATGGAAGTTGTGCAGGGTCTCAGAGGAGCGTCAGACCTGCTCGAACAGGAATTTGATCGGGCTGCGGCGGATGCTGAGCGGATAATTCCCTGGCGGCAGAAGGCTGATTCTACTAACCGGCCGGCCTCGGCGCGCGATGCCGCCGGGCTCGGCGTCCCGGCTGACGAACCTAGCTCGGTTGGACCTCGTCCGGTCACGCCATAACCCGCTGCGTAATGTTCGCTAGGGCGGTGGACCAAATTGTCTTGGCATAAAAAGACGAAGAAGCAAGGCCCCAGGCAACGTTGCAGCAACTGCGGCGAATGGACCAACAATCCAGACCGTATTTGCGATCCCTGCCTGGTCGCTGGACCTGACGGGCGAGCGCGACGCCGCGACAGACGTCTTCGGCGTATCGCTGATAGCCAAAAGTGTGGCTCAGTACGGACACTGTCCGGTGGCCTGCCTTCGTTGGGCAAGCGTCGGTAACGACAACGTCGAACGGGGCGCGGTTCGTGGCTTAGGTTTGATGTTTCTCGCACTTTTTTTATTGCTCAAATCTCGCTCGTTTGTCGTTGTGCAGGACCTGCTGTTTTCGACCCAAAGCGGGTGTGCCGGCCGTTGGATCAAAAAGCCTTCGGCGCGCGCCGGAGAATCAGATATTGAGATATTCGCCATCGACTCTCAGGCTTTTGCGGTCGATGTCGGCAGAACCACTAGGACTCCGGCGACAGCGGAGAGCCCGCCGGAGTTCTTTTTTCTTTGTGTTAGGCTGTGGCGCGCTTTGCAGGCGAGATGCCGCGCTGACTCAGAAGCCAGCCGCGCATTCGTTTTTCTGTTTGCCTGGTGTCCGAATACCCCCTCGTCGAGGCAAACCGCACAGCGGTCAATTTTGAATCATTACGCGGGTGTGTGCGTCGCTAGACTCCCCCAGATTTTTTTACCCATCGACCTTCGCCGGACCCCTCGTCCGGTGAAGTAGCGGATTTCTTTTTTGCTTGGCTTATGTCCGCCTAGCCGGCATCGCCATGCGGGGCGATTTCCGGCCACTGGGTGTGCGACGGTATAAGTTTCCGATAAGCGTGATTATCGGAAGTACTGTTTAGCTCCGCAGGCTAATGACGCCGCCGATGGAGCGCCGAATTAGTCGGGTCGTAAGATGATAGGCGTCGGCGACCCGTAGGCGCGTCGATTGCGCATGCGCCGCCGTCGGCCGATAATGCCCTGGAGGAAGTCTTACGTCATGGGAGACAAAAAAGCATTTCTGAAAAGCGCGCTAGCGCGTGCGAAGGACATGCATGGGCCGCCGGCGCCTATTGTCCCATTTGCGGATTGGGACTTTTACTATGTAACCGGACAAGTTTCCTGGGTGCCGCCAAAGGGCAGCAACGTGCCGTTCAACGTTGACGTTCCCATTGGCTTTGTGACGGATCTTGCCAGCATTCCGCGGGTGTTTTGGGCAATTTTACCGCCTCACGCGCGATATTCGTATCCTGCCATCATCCACGATTACTTGTATTGGACTCAGCCATGTACTCGGGCAGTAGCCGATGAGGTGTTGAAGTTGGCCATGAATGATATGAAGGTTTCTCGCATTCAGGTGTTTACCATCTACCAAGCAGTGCGGCTGGCTGGAGGAGGTGCATGGTCGTCGAACTCATCAGCTAAGCAAGCTGGTGAGAAGCGAATTTTGAAAAAATTTCCCACCGGCCTAAACACCGCGTGGGAGGAATGGAAGAACCGGCCAGGCGTATTCTGATCTTAGCTTGTTCTGAACCGGGAGTTTTGGCATGCCTCCGGCAACCCAGGCGCTCGTGATGGGCAATGGAGCGTATCCCAGTGGACTAACATTAGTCAGTCCGAAGGTGGATGCCGAAGCAGTAAGGGACTCGCTCAGAGATCTCAACGTAGAAGTCACTGAGGTAATCGATCAGCCATACTCTAGCGCGCTGGCCGCTATCAGCAGTTTCATTAACAAGGTCAATTTGCCCACGACAACCGTCTCGATTCTGTACTACTCGGGACATGGTCTTCAAATCAATGACACAAACTATATTGTGCCGATCGATTTCAGAGAGCCCGGCGAAGAAGGCAGAAGCAGGCTAATTAGCGTACAGTCGATTGTCGACAGAATGACAAGCGCAACCTCGACACGCATCGTGCTCTTAGATGCCTGCCGAACGGGGAAAGATGCCCGCTTGATACTTGGAGGAAAGCAGTTTGAAATTGATAAGGCATTTTTTCTGAACGGCGTCGAGATCCCTCCTCCAGGCCTTGCTGAGATGAAGGCCGTCGGCAACACCTTCATCGCGTTCGCCGCTGGTCCAGGGGAAGTGGCCTTAGAAGGGATCGCGGGAAGCCCGCTCAGCCCGTTCACTAGAGCCTTAGTCAAGCACTTAAGCTCGGTTGATTTACCTCTTTCGAATCTTACGGGCCGCATCCGCCAAGAGGTTCTGGAAGAAACAGGTGGACGACAGAGAACGTGGGATCAGTCCTCCTTGGTAGTTCCGTTTTATTTTAATCCTGGTTCGCTTTTGTTGTTCACAGGCAACATCATGGCGCTCCTTGGATTGGCCATATCAGCCGTTATCTACTCTTTGGTTTTATCCTCTCCCGGCCTATCCCCTCAGTGGATTGCCGCCGCACTCGTTTTGCCCATCGTTTCATTTGCGATCCTGATCGTTGGGGCCCAGAGGGCATACTCGAGGCTCAGAGGACGCTTGGGCATTGGCAAGCGCGCGCTTCGTCGTCATTGGTTCGTCAACTTGCGGAAAGGAGCTATAGGGGGGTTCCTCGGATCGCTCGTCGGTTCGCTCTTCCTCAGCATCCCATACTTCCTGAGTTGGGCCGTACCCTCTGAAACATTCGGTCAGCTGTCCTTGGAAGTTGCTTACGGCGCCGCCGTGGCAGCGTGTTTCGTTGGAGCATTGTCGCTGGCCGGTGCCCATTTATGTTCCACCGCTGGAAGCGTGGGCCGCGGGCAGATCATCCGCACGATCCTCGGCTCTGCCTTAGGCGGTATGCTGGCCGGGCTCATCGCGGCGCCGGTAATCACCTGGTATTTCGGGCGAATCGCAGGGAGGCCCGAAATGAGGCCGCTCCTATTGCTTCCAGGGTCTGTCATCGGCGCGTCGGTTGTGGTGTTCTCGATCGTGAATTTCGATCTGGAAAGACTGAGTGGCCGCCGAATCTGGACTAGCGTGGGAGGCTCGCTGCTAGCGCTTGCCTCCGGTATCCCAGCCGCGCTGATCGTATTTGGCCCCCTTTATTTGTTAGGCATCGTCAAGGCAGTCACCACATTTCTAGAGCACCACTACAATAGCGCTTTTGGACTGTTCGTAGGAGGCGCCTGCTATGGCGTTCCTGTTGGTCTCGTGCTTGGTACGGTGATCGGAGTAGCGATCGTGATCATCCAGGTCTGGTCGGGCAAGCCCCTGTTGTCTTGAGCCACCGTTGCGACCCGCCCCGGCATAAACATGGGCACCGTGCAATTTTGAGTATAGTTACTAACTTCCGAGAATGCGTGTTCTCGGAGGCTAGCGCCGCGACACTAGCTTCTATGTCCGCTTATGACCCACAGCGGACGTCGCCGGCTAGTCCGCCTACCTCCAGTTAAAATTTGCGCTGGCCCAATATGGGCGCGTCCCCTGGTCGAGGTGCACTAAATGACGACTGCGACTTGGCTGAATGCTGAATGCGTCTGCGTTGGAGCATGACGACGACAACCAACAGCAGCAGCGCCGGCAACACGAACCAAAAGCGGCTTGGCCGATCTGACGGCACAAGCACAGCAATGACCTCATCGCCCGGCGCAAGACCATATTTGGCGGCTTCGCTGCCAAAGCTGACCAAACCGACCGTGACCTTGTCGCCGACGGTTACCAGCGATATTCCCGAGCGCTGCAGACGTTCGGTGCCGGTCGTTCCGGAGCGCATGGTGAGCCGTACGACCTTTTCGACGTCCTCCCCGGCGCGCGATTGGCTCATGACCCGAAATCGCAACGTTGAGCCCTGGGGCAGCGACTCGGCCACGCTGTTAATGTTGTCGGCCGGTCGC
>Ga0306924_10005425_pt1 | contig 12557 bp, 10 predicted proteins | sample sta12Can44000111_FD_203756 | JGI IMG/M metagenome (GOLD analysis project Ga0306924, IMG submission 203756) | Lab enrichment of tropical soil microbial communities from Luquillo Experimental Forest, Puerto Rico - statanox.12C.anox.44.000.111 (v2)... | ecosystem: Environmental > Terrestrial >... | reverse complement strand
GATGGGAACGGGCGACAGAAGCGATCGCGGCAAGGTGAAAGCACCCATCGACGCCGTCAAACGCACGCTCGACAGCCGCCGGGTCGGTGACATCGGCTTCGGTTAGCTCGACTTGCTTCGGCAGATTATTGCGGTGCCCGCTCGAGAGATCATCGAGTACTCGAACAGCATGGCCTTCGTCCAGCAACGCATCTACCAGATGCGAGCCGATGAACCCAGCGCCGCCGGTCACGAGAAAGCGAGCCATTCAAGATCCCTGAGGCAGTTGCAAAAACGATCCCCGCAATGGCCAACATGGGCGGGGCGGTTCCTTTGCCGTTCCTTGACTTCTTGTCTAAAACATCACTCTTGCCCTCGAGTCCCGGTCAATTTGGGTCATCGGCGTTAGTGCTTGAAAAAGAGCAAAGGCTTTGGCCACACGACCGGTCCAACGAGTAACGACGCATACCGCTGTTTTATGCAAGTGGGAAGCAGAATCAACGTTAAGACGGCTAAAAACCGCGCTCATTCGTGATTTGCTGTTATAAAACTTTAACACTTGTGAATGTCATTCCGACTAGCCGATTCGAACCCTAAAGAGGTTAGCGTCGATGGGCTGAGCCCCCGAAAGTTCGATGTGTGACGCCAGCCATCCGCCGCTGCCGCCGCGCGGTGCTTCGCGGGGCTCGGGTTCCTCGACGACGCACGACGACGAGACAAGAAATGCAGATTAGGCATGGGCGTATGGCGGGGATCATCTTCCTCACGTTGTCGGCTCAATTGCCCGGTCTTAGGCCGGTGGCTGCGGAGCAGAGGTTCCAATCTGATCAATGGATCACCGAATGCGGGGTCGACCCCGCCGGCGGCGCACCCGACTGCTCCATCACATTGCCGTTTTGGCAAGTCGGAGGGGGGCGAGACGGCTCTTTTGCTTTAGTTGTGATGATCCAGACCGGCAACATCGGAATCGTCGGCCAGCCGTTTCCCCTGAAGGCCGTACTCCGGATCGACAAGAACCCGCCAATCGAATGCCAACAGACCCGATATTGTATCTTTCCCACCGCGCAAGCGTTTATGGCCGTCAAACAGCTCAAGGTGGGATCACTTATCCTGATCGACGTATTTACGGCGAAGGGGACGTTCAGCTTTAGTTTGACACCGAAAGGTTACCAGGCGGGCATCGCGAAAATTCAGGCATGGGGATATCGCCCCTTTCCGGGATAGCCGGGTTTCGCCTCTCCACGCATCCAGGATCACGGATCACGTCGGGTCGGAGACCACTTTTTGACGCGGTCCCGGACACCGGACTGACGACGGCAATGCTAAAGCGGCGCTGACGCATGAGCCGGTTCGGAGGGTGGCGCCATTGAAACGCAGCCGGTCCGGAAGCTGAGGTAGGGGCGATGAACAGCGATATAGGCTTTGAACCCGCTCGCCCCACCGATGGACGCGACTTTTGGTATGACCCGAAATCATGGGATTCATCGCCACAGGGCGTGACGGATTGTCTGACCAAGCGAGCTGCGCTGACCGTCGTGCTCGCGTTGTCGCTCGGGCTGTGGGCTGCGATATGGACGGCGCTCGCCTCATTGGCCACGGCGGTATTCGGATAGCTGTAAACCCTGCTACCCCTTCGGCGTTCCGATCATCCTCCTGTCAGGCTCGCGGCCGCGAACGGGCGAACCGGCGGTACGCCTCCGGTCTGATCGGCTATCAGCTGCGCCGCGATCCGCCGGCTCGCAAACCCGTCCCCATAGGGGTTTTCGACCCGACTCATCCGCCGATACGCCTGCGGATCGTCGAGCAGCCTCTGCATTTCGTCGAACAGCCGTCGATCGTCGGTTCCAACCAGCTTGGCCAACCCGTGCTCCATGGCCTCCGGCCGCTCGGTGGCGTCACGAGTAACCAGCACGGGTTTCCCGAAGGACGGTGCCTCCTCCTGAATCCCGCCGGAATCGGTGACGACGAAGTGACACCGCTTTAGCAGAAAGACGAGTTCGGGATAATCAACCGGGTCGATCAGAAGGATGTTGTCGTGCCGATGCAGCGGTGCGGTCGCCCGCCGCACATTGGGGTTCGGATGGACCGGAAAGACGACGGCCACATCTCTTCGGCGGGCGATTCGCGCCATCGCATGGCAAATCCTTGCAAGTCCGCCATCGAAGCTCTCGCGGCGATGACCCGTCATCAGGATCACTCGTTTGTTCTCGGCGAAACGTCCGTCGAAAATCTTCTCGACGCGTGCCCGCAATTCTCCGCCGCCGTCCAGCAGAGCGGACACCCACAACAAGGCGTCGATTCCGGTATTGCCGGTCACCACGATCCGATCGCAATTAACTCCTTCTCGCAAGAGATTGTCACGTGCCCGGCCGGTCGGGGCGAAGTGAAGATCGGCCACCTGGCTGACCAACCTTCGGTTCACCTCCTCGGGCCACGGCGCATAGATATTGCCGGTGCGCAGGCCGGCCTCGATATGCGCCACCGGAACCCTGTGGTAGAACGCCGCCAGAGCCCCGGCAAAGGTCGTCGTGGTGTCTCCCTGCACGATCACGCGATCGGGTCGGTAGGACGATAGGATCCCGGCAACTCCCGACAATGCGGCGCCGGTCAGATACGCCAAGTCCTGATCCGGCCGCATTATGTCGAGATTCCAATCCGGCCGCAGACCGAACAAGTCGAGAACCTGTGTCAGTAGCTCACGATGCTGGCCGGTCACACAGGTCTTGCAGTGGAAATTTGCTCCAGCGGAAAGCTCCCTGACCACCGGTGCCAGCTTGATCGCTTCCGGGCGCGTTCCAAAGACAAACAGAACCTTCATTGCGCCCGCGAAGCTAGGCAAATCCATGCGTGAGGCCGGTGGCGTCGATGACGACGCGGCGCATCAATTCCTCGCGCGGAATTTTGCGAAATCGGGAATGTGCCACCAGCACCGCGACGATGTCTGCGCGGCGGACCGCCTCCAGGGTCTCGCAGAGCGAGGCGTTCGGCAGTCCCGCCAACTCCTCTGGTAATGTGTTCAAATAGGGGTCGGCGATCAGAACCTGCTCTCCGCTGCACGCCAATTGCGCGACGATCTTTATCGCCGGGCTCTCCCGCAGATCGTCGACATCGGGTTTGTAGGTCAATCCTAGGCAGGCGATGACTGGACGCTTGAACCGTTCGGCATGTTCGCGAATCTGCGCGACGACGAATTTGGGCTTGGCATCGTTGACCTCGCGTGCGGTGCGGATCAGCCGGGCCCGCTCCGGCGCCGAGGCGACGATGAACCACGGATCAACGGCAATGCAGTGGCCGCCGACCCCCGCTCCCGGCTGTAGTATTCCCACTCGAGGATGACGATTGGCGAGGTCGATAACCTGCCAGACATTGAGACCGAGCTGATCGCAGATCAGCGACAATTCGTTGGCAAAGGCGATGTTGACGTCGCGGAAAGCATTCTCCGCGAGCTTGACCAGCTCGGCCGTCGGCGCGTCCGTGCGGATCGGCTGTCCTCGCAGGAAGATCCGGTAGACCGCCTCGGCGTGGCCGGCGCAGGCTTCGGTCATGCCACCGATGATCCGGTCATTCTCGATCAGCTCGCGGACCATGCGCCCGGGCAGCACCCGCTCCGGACAATGTGCGACATGCACATCGAGCGGATCGGCATGCCGTTCCGGTGGAAACGACAGATCCGGCCGCAGGCCGGCGAGCCGGCCGGCCAGCCGTTCGGTGGCACCCACCGGCGAGGTCGATTCGAGGATCACGACATTGCCGGAGGAGAGGACCGGGGCAATCGCGTCCGCCGCCGCGTCGATATAATCGAGGTTCGGCGATCGGTCGGCATTGAACGGTGTCGGAACAGCGATCACGAACGCGTCGGCCGGCTCCGGCCGCGAGGTGGCACGCAGCTTACCCAACGTCGTCGCCGCCCGCAGCAGCATGTCGAGGTCGGGCTCGGAGAAATAGGGCTGACCCGCATTTACCGCATCGACCACTTGCGGGTTGGTGTCGACCCCGATCACCTCGACGCCACGGCTCGCCAAGGTCGCCGCCGTCGGCAAGCCGATATAGCCGAGACCGACGACGCACACCGTCTTGATCGGGTAATCCATCGATCAGCGGCCTAAATGTAATCCAAAACTTAACTCGAAATATCGCAGAGCAAGATTTGCGACAGCTGTATCAATACCCGAAGGACCTCGTCGTGGCAAGCGCGACCCCTAGTCATCGTCGTTAACGAAAGGGTCTTGCTCTCGCGCATTTGCCGACTAGAGTGGGAGCCGAGCATCAGCCGAGCTCGGATGACACTGATGGACGGGAGGATCCCGGCATGGCTGCGACACCCGGAGTTCCGATCATCGAAAGCTACCGGTTCGCCGATGACGGCGAGGTGCCGAATAACCCGCAGCTGGCTCTGATCGTCTACCGCGGCGCGCTCGAAACCGGTGCCGCTGCTGCGGCGAGCTGCATGGTGCTGTTCGAGCGCAATGGTTGGACCCGCGCTTGGCAGAACGGTGTGTATTCGCATCATCACTACCACAGCAGCGCGCACGAGGTGCTCGGCATCGCTGCCGGGTGGGTCCGCGTGAGACTTGGTGGCGGGCGCGGCCGGACCGTGGAGCTGCGCGCCGGCGATGTGGTCGTGATCCCCGCCGGGGTTGCCCACAAGAACGAGGGAGCGAGCGCCGGCCTCGTCGTGGTCGGCGCCTATCCGCGCGGGCAGAACCCCGATATGTGCCGTCCGGGTGCGACCGATTGCGTGCGTGCCGGGCGGCGAATCGACGCGGTGCCGCTGCCCACCGGCGACCCGGTCAACGGCCCTTCGGGGCCGCTGCTCGAGCGCTGGCGCGCCACCGCGCGCGGCTGACCGGGACCGCTTGACATCCCACCGCGCCTTAGAGGCAACGCCCGGTGTAGACTATGTCGCCGCCATTTCCGAACCGCCCTTCCCAGGGCTGCACAAAGCGCCGCGTCTCGAGGACGTAGCCGGCTGCGCACATCCCATGGGCGGCAAGCGCCTCGGCGAGCCAGTCGCGTCGGATCTGCTCTGCGGCGCCATCGTCGTTTGCCGTCATCACGGTATTGGTCCATGCATCGTAGGTAAAGGTCGCCGACGTGTCGGCGGTGAAGTTCGCGACACGCACCGGGTCGTTGTCGATGATGCAGCCGGCCAGCAGGACGAGGCAGGCGAAAACGAGCACGGGCATCGGGTCGGGCTTCCTGATCAGGTTCCGGCCTCTCTTCCCTCTTTCTCCATCGCGACGCAAGCATTCCGGGGTTCGAGATCGATCGGCAGTGCGACCAGCGGTTGCTCGCCGCGGGCCGTCGCGCTAGAAGATGCCTGCCGCGTCGTGGATATGCTAACCATCGGAAATGAATGACGACATGCTGAGCCCACAGTCGTTCTCGGTCGAGCCCGTGCATCCGAGGGAGCTTCTGAGCCGGGCCATGCGACCCCAGCGAGCCGGTTGATGGTGAAATGGCATTGGACCGGGTTGTTGATTGGCCGCGCCTCGGTCTGACGCATCGGAAACGCGACCCTCTCTCCCTTGCGGATCGCGCTCGAGACGCGCGGCAATGGGAGCTCGCCGCCCGGCTCTACCGGGAGGTTCTCGACCGAGATCCGCAGAACCGGTCCATTTGGGTGCAGTATGGTCACGCCCTGAAGGAGTGGGGCGAGCTGCGCGCTCCCGACAAGCTGGCGCAAGCAGAGCTGGCCTACCGAAAGGCGCTGTCGCTCGATTGGGGTGTCGCTGACTCCTACCTCCAGCTTGGTCATGTGCTAAAGCTCGAGGGCCGCAAGGACGAGGCGATCACCGCTTATTTGCGTGCCTTTGCGCTCGATCCGTCGCTTGCGGATGCAATGGACGAATTGGGCAGCCTCGGTTGGTCGGAGGGTGAACTAGGAGAGTTGCGCCGGCAGGCGGCACCCGATCGCGATCCGGCTGCCGACGATGGTCGCGACTGTCGAGCGGGAGAGGTCCGTGAAACGGGCAAATGGGCAGACGACACATCGCTGCAGTTGGTCGTCGACCGGCCGCAGATCGACGGCAATCGAGTGTCCGAGCCGGTCCGCGGACGGCTGCAAATTGAGGGGTGGGCATTGGCCCGCGAGGGTGTCGCGGCGATCGACATCTCGATCGACGATGAGCGCGTCGGAGCTGCGAATTACGGGCTCGGCCGTGAGGATGTCGCAAGGCTCCGGCCGGATTGGCCGAACTCGCGATTGAGCGGGTTTGCGCTGGCGCTTCGGAGGCCCCTGGCGAACGGCCCGCATTCGGGTCGGGTCGAGTTGCGGACCCGCACCGGGCACAGCAAAACGGTAGATTTCAAGTTCGATGTCGATAACGAGGAAATGGCAGACGATTATTCCCCGCGGGTGGTGCGCCGGAAGATGCCGCGCTCCGAGATCGATGCGACGGCGAACGTCCTTTCGGGTCTCGGCTGGCAACCCCAGTTCGGGATCCTCCTCGGCGTGGCCGACCCCGAGGATACCGGGGCGCTCGATGAGACGCTGCAAAGCCTACGCGACCAGACTTACGGCCGTTGGCACGCTATCCTCGCGTGCGACGGCTCCGCAGGAGGACAGCACCTATTCACCCGACTGGCTGGCGCGTTTCCGGAGCTTTCCGGGCGCCTGAGCGTTCTCGCCGATGACGAAGCCGGGAGTTTCGCGGAGGCGGTGGCCAGCGCCGGCGGCGGTAATCGGCCCGAGCTCGTCGGCAGCCTAACCGCCGGCGACGTCCTTGGTTGCGACGCCTTGCTTCGGATGGCGGTCGCGGCCGGGCTTGAGCGCGAGGCGGAATTCTTCTATGCCGACGAGCGCCGGACAAGCCCGGTCACCGGCAAGGTCGAGGCCTTCTTCAAGCCACAATGGTCACCCGATTTGCTGCTCGCGACAAACTACATCGGGCGGTTCTGGTGCGTCAGACCCGGCCTCCTCGATCGGGTCTGCGCCAGCCTCGATGAATGGCGCCGTTTTGGCGAATACGATCTGATTTTGCGTTGCACCGAAGAGGCGCGGAGCATCAGGCATGTGCCGCGGGTGCTCTGCGAAAGGACGTCGCAGCAGATCCACGACCCGGCTCGGGAGCGCCGAGCATTGACCCGAGCGATGGCCCGGCGGGGCATCGGCGGCGAGCTGGCGGAGGGCTTTGCCCCTGGTTACTACCGTCTACGCCCGTGGCCTCGTTTTCGCGGGCTGGTATCGATCATCATTCCGACGGGCGGCAACGTCGCATTGCTCAGCAAATGCCTCGCCGGCATCTTCGAGGGCACTCGCTACCAAAGCTTCGAACTGATCCTCGTCTATAACACCAGCACCAGGGCTGAGATATTTCCCTACCTCGAGACCATTAGGCACGATCGGCGCGTCCAGATCATCGACTCGCAGGGACCCTTCAATTTCTCGCGTATCTGCAATCTCGGGGCGGCGGCGGCCCGCGGTGAAATCCTGCTGTTTCTAAACGACGATATCGAGGTGATCGGGCCCGACTGGCTCGATGCGCTGCTCCAGCATGCCGAACGCCCCGAAGTCGGGGTGGTCGGTGCCCGCCTGCTCTACCCGGATGGCACGGTTCAGCACGCCGGCATATTCTGGGCCGCCGGCGCGAGTGGAGGACGCCACGCTTTTCGCCACGCCGCCGGGACCGATCCCGGCTACTTCGGTCTGGGCGTAACCCCCCGCAATGTCCTTTGCGTGACCGGCGCCTGTCTGATGATGCGGCGGGCCTGGTTCGAGGCGATCGGCCGGTTCGACGAGCGCCATACCGTCGTCAACAATGACGTCGACATTTGCCTGCGCAGCTGGAGCAACGGCGGGCGCGTCGTCTACGAGCCCGCCGCTGCCTTGATCCATCACGAGCTTGCCACCCGACACAACCTGCCCGACGACTATGACGTCGGCGCCTTTTGGACGAGGTGGGGCGCGCTGCTCGGCGCCGGCGATCCGTACTACCACGCCAACCTAGCCCGCGATCGCGACGATTACTCGATCGACGACGAGCCGGTCCGGCTGGTTTATGCCGGCCACCCGTTGTTCTGCCGAGAGGAGATCCGGCGGATCCTGGTCGTCAAGCTCGACCATCTCGGCGATTTCATCACCGTGACCCCCGCGCTGCGACGGCTGCAGAGCCACTTCCCGGAAGCCGATCTCTACCTGCTCGCATCACCCGGCAACGCCGCCCTGACCGGGTTTGTCCCCGGGATCAAGGAGGTCATTAGCTTCGAATTCTTTCACCGCCGTTCGGGCCTTGGTGAGCGCGAGCTATCCCAGGACGATCTCTCATCGCTGCAAGACCGGCTCGCGCCGTATCTCTTCGACCTCGCGATCGACCTGCGCAAGCATCTCGATACGCGGAATGTTCTCCGCTGCATCGGCGCCCGCTGGCTCGCCGGTTATGACCGCGACAGCCGTTTTCCGTGGCTCGACATCGCGGTTGAATGGGAAGGCGACGAGAAGCTGGTCGCCAAGCGCTCGCATGTCGGAGACGATTTGTGTCGCCTAATCGACGCGATCGCTTTGGCGGCAAACGGCGATCGGCACATCCTTCACCTGGCCACGCCGCTCGACGCCGGCCCCCTGAATGGACTGCTGCCGACAGGCCGGCGCTTTGTCTGCGTTCACCCTTGCGCCGGTACCGACACCCGGCAGTGGCCGGCGGAGCATTTTGCCGCCTTGATCGATCTTTTGGTGCTCAATCACGATGTCGACGTTTTCTTGATCGGAGGTGCCGACGAAACCGAGGTCGCGGCCGAGGTTCTGGCCAAGGTAGCGCACAAGGAAGCGGTGCGCTCGCTGGTTGGCGTGGCCTATTTGACCGATCTTCCCACGCTGCTCGCTTCTGCCACGCTGTTCGTCGGCAACAACAGCGGTCCCCAGCATATCGCTGCCGGGCTCGGTGTGCCGACTGTCGGCATCCATTCGGGGGTGGTCGACGCGCGCGAGTGGGGGCCGATCGGGCCCAACGCTGTGGCTGTGCAGCGGCGCATGCGCTGTAGCCCGTGCTATCTGCTTACGGCGGAGCAATGCCCGCGCGGCCTCGCGTGTTTGATCGATCTCCCGCCGTCGGCGATCTACGAGGTCTGCCGAGAAATGATATCAATCGCATCTCCCTCATCCGGGCTCTCCCTAGGCGGTTGCTAGCTGCCGGCAGCGGCGCTAGAAGACCCCCGGTGTTGACGTCTCAAGCATCCTCAATGAATGACGACATCCTGAGCCCACAGTCGCTCTCGATCGAACCGCTGCGGCGCGATCGGATCACGGCGATTTCGAGTGCGGTGCAGCGCAGGCCGATCGTTCTCGTGCTGGGCATGCATCGCAGCGGTACCTCGCTGTGCTCTCATATCTTGAGCGCGCTCGGGGTTGACCTGTCCGACGATATTGACGTGAACCCGTCGAACGCAGGGGGCCATTGGGAACGGCGAGAAATCGTCGAGTTTCACGACCGCATTCTCGGCCTCTTCAACCGCGACTATTTGGGGTGATTTCACGATTTTGCCCTGCCGGTCTCATGGTGGGCGGATCCGCGCGTCGCCCAGATCCGGCGCGAGATCGTCGCCTTTCTCGAACAGCGGATGGGCGATAGCTATTTCGGCTTCAAGGATCCCCGGACGGTGCGCCTGATGCCGGTATGGCATCAGATCTTCAACCAATTAAAGCTGGCGCCGCGGGTCGTGCTGTGCTTGCGCAGTCCCGTTCAAGTCGCCCGTTCTCTCCAGGCGCGCGACAGACTCGATCCCGACAACGGTGAATATCGATGGCTCGTTCACATGATCGATTTTTATCGTTATACGAGCAAATACAACTTTTGCACGATCGAATATGAAGAATGGTTCCGCGATCCCTCGGCGAACATCGAAAAATTGCAAGGGTTTCTCAATCTGCCCTGGCAGCAGAGCGAAGCCGACCTCGGCTTGGTGCTGTCGGGCCTCATCAACCCTGCTTTTAGACACGACGACTCCAATCATCGCGAGGCAAGCCTGCCGCTGGTGCGCACGCTCTATAAGTTGGCCCGTGATACCGATGGGGACGAGGCGCGCGAGAAGATCGGCTACATCGTCTCTCAGTTCATTAGCTTTCAGCAATTACAGGGCCCTTTTCAGCATATCTTCGAGGAAATCGCCGAGACCGCAGCCAAATTTCCCGAGACCGAGCGAGAAGCAGCGGCCTTACGGTTGCTGGTCAACGAGCGCGATGCCGGCGTTGCTTCTGCCGAGGCAAGAGCGAGCGCCGCCGAAGCGCGTCTGATGGCCGCTCTTGCAGAGAACGAAGCACAGCAGGTGCGGTTAGCCGATTTCACGAGAGACCAGGACGGTCGCGCCGAAATCGATCGTGAGTTGAACGAACTTAGGGTGACGCTTAGCGAGCGTGAGAAAGCACTGTCGGAGCGTTCGCGCCGGGCCGAGGAGCTCGACGTCGCACTGCAAGCCGCGCAGGCACGGTTGACGACACATGAAACCGCTCTTCGGCGCGCCGAACAAGAGGCGCAAGAACAGGGCGCCACCGCGCTGGCGCGGCAGAGCGAAATTTCCGCGCTGCGGGAATCTCTGGCTCAGGCGGAGCGCACAGGGCAGGAGCGCGCGGACGACATCGAGTCACTGACGGCGGAGGTGGCGACGCTGCGCGAGACGCTGCTGAACGCCGAGCGCGCGCTGCGGGAGCGCGCGGAGGCAGCGGAGTCTTTGGCGGTCGAGGTGAGGACGCTGCGGGAGAGGCTGGCGGAGGCGGAGCGCGAGACGCAGGAGCGCGCGGGGGCAGCGGAGTCTTTGGCGGCCGAGGTGACGACGCTGCGTGAGACGCTGCTGAGAGCCGAGCGCGCGGTGCGGGAGCGCGCGGAGGCAGCGGAGTCTTTGGCGGTCGAGGTGAGGACGCTGCAGGAGAGGCTGGCGGAGGCGGAGCGCGAGACGCAGGAGCGCGCGGCGGACGCGGAGTCTTTGGCGGCCGATGTCAGGACATTGCGTGAGACGCTGCTGAAAGCCGAGCGCGAGACGCAGACGCGCGCTGCGGCGTCAATGACGTTGCAGGCCGAGGTGAGGACGCTGCGGGAGAGGCTGGCGGCGGTGGAGCGCGAAACGCAGGAGCGAACAGCGGCCCTCGGGGCGTTGCGGGCCGAAATCGCAACGCTTCAAGCCACGCTTTCTGCCGCCCGTCAGGTCGGAAAGGCCGCGATCGCCGCCTTCCGCATCGAGGCCGCGGCACCGACAAAATCCGACAGCACGCGTCGGTGGCGGCGGGGGGGCATGATGTGGTTCTTCGGCGCCAGGACTGGTTTCTGAACGGAGCAGGTGCGGCCGAGCCGCGTCCAGAACTCGACCGACGTGTCGATCACTCGATCACTACGTATTTGCGGCTTTCACGCATCAGCCACAACCCGATCAACGTCAAGATTGCAAGGGCGAATGTTGTATATCCGGGGTCGCCATAGGTCGTGATCGTCCTACCGAAAACTCCGGCACGGATCATCTCGAAGGCTTGCGTGTATGGCTGATAGAGAGCCACGTCGCGCAGGCGGGGGGGCAGCCAATCCACGAGAAAAAAGAAACCCGAGAACATCATGAATAGGTAAGAGTAGGGAGTCCAAATTTGCGACACCCAATCGGTGCGCTCACACAGGGCGCCGATGATCATCGCGGCCGCAACCGACCACCAGATCATGTAAAAATAGCCCAAGTAAAACATCGGCAAATCGCGCGGCGCAGTCACTGCGCCGATTGAGTAGAACACCGCGAAAGACACGACTAAGGCAGTTAGGTTAGAAAAGATCTCTAACAACGCGCGTGCGAGAAAAACGTCGAAGATCTTTACCCGCTGATGATAAAGTAGCGGCACATTCGTACGTATGAACAACAATATACGGCCGCCGAGATGGCGGAAGAGCAATAGTGGAAGATAGCCGCTCCAGAGAAATGGCATCAGCGAAAGGCCATGCTCGTTTGGGTCTCTGACGGCGCGCCATACAAAGAGGACCGGGATCGCAAATACTAGCGGCTCGGCGATAATCCACGCAAAACCGAGACCTTCGCGGCCGAAGCGCGAATAGAGCTCGCGAATGATCAGGGCACCGACGACCCGCCATTGGATCACGAGCCCCCGCCAGAACGACGACATCAGCACGACGCCGTCGGCGAGCAGCTGCTGGAGCTGCCTGCCGGCGAGGATCCGTCGAAATTTGCCGCGGGCGCGCATCCGAGCGGCAAGACACGATCGCGCTGAGAAGTTTTTGCCATTTGGACAACCCGCGAAAACAGGGACGAAACTGACCGGCTGATTTTGTCAAGCTCGAGGTCGGGCCGACGGCCCGCATTCGTGCCGTGCCAATTTACCCCGCGCCGGGAGCAGATGGAACGAGCGAATGCGCCGCCGTCTATGCGACATGGCACTTCCCGCGACCTTCAGCTACGGCGCCACGATCGGACGGCGATCCGCGCACAAGCTCTCGTGGCACGGTCGGTCCCACTGGATGGCATTTCGCCGCGGCCGCGACAGCCGGTTCGCCGGTTGCCGGCCGCTCGCAGCCGCGCTAGAAGACGGCGCCGAATGCCGTACCGTTAACCATCCGTAACGAATGACGACATGCTAGGCTCACCGGCGCTCTCCA
>Ga0306924_10005424_pt1 | contig 12557 bp, 13 predicted proteins | sample sta12Can44000111_FD_203756 | JGI IMG/M metagenome (GOLD analysis project Ga0306924, IMG submission 203756) | Lab enrichment of tropical soil microbial communities from Luquillo Experimental Forest, Puerto Rico - statanox.12C.anox.44.000.111 (v2)... | ecosystem: Environmental > Terrestrial >... | reverse complement strand
TGCGTCGGCCAGTTCGGATCATTGAAGGCGTCGGGATCTCTGGCGCTGTCGATCTTGTACGCCTCGGCGCCCTCTTCCTTTCTGGAAGTGACCTGCGTCCACAGCGTTTTCGCCTGTTCGCATGCCTGCAAATTGCTCCCGTTCCAGCTATTGTCTAGGTTCCGACTGGGAACGTGGCATAGGAAGAAAACGTCGTTGTTCGGCTTAGCCGCCAGAGCGAGTCGAAAGCGAAGAATACGCGCGGGCGGCAGGTAGCGCATCGCCAGGTCTTCATCGATCAAGTGCAGGGTGTCGCGCTTCTGTCCCTTGATCGGAACGTTCACAAAGCAAAGCTCGGGCGACCAGTAGGCTGCCTCGTCGGGATGCAACCGCACGAAGTCTTTGGCCTGCGCGATGCTGTGGTGCGGCAACGCCGTCAGCAGCGTCTCGACATTTGCCAGGGCCGCGGCGCGCTTGGACTTGAACTTGTCCAAGCTAAACGTACCCGGCTTGGCGATCGACATTACCTCGTCGTTATTCGGCAGTCTGTTGCCGGGCGCTCGCTCGTCGTCCGGCAAGATAAGGCGTGGTTTTTCCGTCATAGGGGCCTCCTGTCAGAACGGAATTTCATCGTTGAGGTTTGGTATTGCCGTTGCCGAAGTCGGCGTCCGCGGCCGTGAGTTGCCGCTCGACCGGCACCGTGTTGGTGTCGGTGAAGCGCAAGTCCACGATTTCGAATCTCCGGCTCCCCGCATCTCGCTGAGCAGCCGGACCACGGTGCGCTGGTACTCGATCTTGGCCTTAGCGATGACGCCGCGAACGGTGAGCGCGTAGAAGACCTGCCGGACGGTCTGCGGATTGTCCTTGGAGAGGATGTCGGTGATGGCGGCCCGGATGACCTCCATTTCCGCCTTCGTCAGCCGGGACCTTTTTATGTCGCTTGCTACATAAAATGGATAAGTGTTGGTCGAGAGGATCTCTTGTACGACTAAGTCCTCGATGTTATTTGAGGGGCTTCCTGCAGAGTTACCATTCAGAAGCAGCCCGGTGTCGCGACCGAGCTGTTTCGCGTCAGTCATTGGACATCGCCAAGGTGCGGAGCTTTGCTTTCGACGCGATAATGGTGCGGTGCGAAAGCTTGCGAACCGGGATCTTACCCCGTTCGATCAGGTAGTAGGCTCGCCGGATTGGACATCCGATAAAGCGGGCAATCGTCTCAACGCCCCACAGCGTATCGAGTTCGACGTCATTGACTTCCAGCATGGCGTTCTCCTTCTGAACACCATGCAGATGTGTCGGGATCGACAGCAAACAGCCCCAAAAAAACGCTACGAATTTTCGGGGTAAATTTCAGGGTGCTTTTCGTTCCACCAATCGGAGACCACCATTAGCCGGGTCGCGTAGCTCCAAGCCTTCTTGGCCTCGTAATACCGTTTCTCCAGATCGTTCGATAAATACTCACCCCATTTGTCTTGATGCTGCTCTCGCAGGGCCCGGATTGCTTTTGCGACATCCATGAGTTTGGGCTTCGTCGGCAGCCTTCCTCCCGCTTTTACGGCTAATCGGACTGGGTCTGCGGACTGAATATTTTCGACAGCCTCGATCAACTCAAGCCCGAGCTTGCCTTTCCATTTCGATGGCGCGCCGCGCTTAGGCGGAAGCCGGAGCAATCCATCGCGGACAGCACAGTAAAGGACGTACTCGCACCACCAGCCGTCGCGGGTGCGATCGCGATTGAGCCGACGATCGACCCCATAGAGGTCGAATAGTCGAGCGATGATTCGGATTGTTTCTTTCGTGTTTAGCGGAGTTTTTTGGCGCGTCATGTCGCAGACATGTTGCGTGCAGCTGCCGGTGTCAATTAACAGTCATTGAAAATACTGGGGAAAATCATGCAACATACGCGACATGAGTCAAGGGGCTAATTTCCATTAAGCTATTGACTTCATTGGTAGCGGGGGCCGGGATCGAACCGGCGACCTACGGATTATGATTCCGCCGCTCTGACCAGCTGAGCTACCCCGCCATCAGTACCAATGGCTTGCACGCCGACCGAGAGGCTTCCTGGCTGCGCATGCTGGCAGCTTCCGGCCGGCACTGGCTATGTAGTCGAGGCAGAAAGACCGGGCAAGTCGCGCAAGCGGCGCCTTACGCCTGGCCGCGGAAAAAGGCAGTTCCCCGCATCATTGGCCGAACAGGTAGTTGAAGCGGGCCATGATGCTGTCGCTGCGCAGCCCGACGCCGTAGCTTTCCGGCGCCACCGGCACGATCTGCGGTCCGTTGAGGTCGTTGCTGCGGCCGAGATCGGTGTGCATGTATTCCAAGCCGAGCGAGAGCTGGCGCGTCAGCTTGACTTCGACGCCGCCGCCCAGCGTCCAGCCGGAATGCACCGCCGATCCTTGCGAGATCACGCCCAGCGCGTTGTCGCGAATGCTGGTCTCGACGTTGCCGGCGGCGAAGCCACCTTTGATATAGGGCAGCCACGTGTCGAAACCGTAGCCGACGCGGCCGGTCACGGTAGTCAGCCAGGTGAGTTTGGAGGACCAAACATCGGTCGCGGGGAAATAGGGGCTGGTGAAACTGCGATCGAAGTCGGCAGCCGATACCGAGCCCTCGACGCCGAAAACGAACCGGTTGTATTGAAAATTGTAACCGAGCTGCCCGCCGCCGATCACTCCGCTCCCTCTGTCGCGCGTCAGCGAATTCAACGGCGAAAAGAACGTCGATCCGCCCAGATTTCGCCAGCGCACGCTGTCCGCGCCGTAGCCGACCTGGCCGCCAAGATAGAAGCCGGCCCAACCCGCGGGCAGTTCCACGGGCGGGGGGCTTTTCACATAGGGAAGATCAGCGGCCGCAGCGCATTTGACCGCCGCCGCGCTCACGCAGCAGACGGCGAATATTCGACCGACGCGGAAAAGCATATGCCTCTCCTTCTGGTCGTTGCGAAACATGTTCGGCAGCTTGCCCGCAACATTGGCGAAAGCACGGCTTCCGTGCGGTCGCTTATCGGCAGGGTTAATAAACTCTGCGCGGTACCGCCGATGGCAGGTAACGCGGTGCGGCTCATTCTTGCGGAGGCAGGCGCTCGCCTCCGCTTCCATAACGCTGCTCGAGCGCGCGCCGCGATATGAACACCCGCGTGCGGCCCCGGCGCAGGGTGTCCCGCCGCAGCGAAGTGGCATTATGCGCCAATACGATCAGCGAGATGAGGACATTTTCGGCGTAGCGGAGGGTGCGTTCACTTGCGCTCACGCGGCTTGCGGCGGGAACGAGCTCGAAGCCGTATCGACCGAGCAGGCGTGCCATCTGGCCGTCACGCTCCGGGCCGGCGAACATCAAGGTGCAGCGCACGACGGAAATGTCGCTAAGGTCGGGGCGCGCCGCGAGATAGCTCGCGAGCTGCTGCAGCGAATGCTGGAAGCACACGTGCATCTGCCGCGCCCACGCAATCGATGCCCCCTCCTTCGGCATGGGCGGGACCTGCTCGTTCCAAAGATGAAGGTCGATGAAGCGCTCGCCGGAACGGCCGGACGTGCCGTCCGCGAGCGCGAGATCCCTCTCGAGCCGGCCGACTCTGATGCGCAAAATACAGGTGGGATCGCCGCTATATTCGACGACCGAGTTCCAGCGGCGCAGCGCGCCGTCGAGCCCGAAGATGAGCCGCTCGAGCCAAGACTGCCGGCGTCGGTCCACCGCCGGCCCGATGAATGGCAATCGTCCCAACGTCAGCATCGATCCGTGACGCCGCCTTGCCGCGATAATACAATCCATTAATCCGCTGTGGATTCCAATCTGTCCCAAATGTCGGACAGTGGACAGTCCATGGCGCCGAAGCTGGTGATTTCGGGGCCCTGCCCCGGACAGCCATCTTCGCACGTCTGGCCATGGCCAACCGTGCGGAGCGCGAGAAGGCCAAAGCGTGCGAGCGCCGCTCGAAGGACTTCGTGCAGAGGCTGGTAGTTTGACTATGAGACGAAGTCATTAGGCGGATTGTCCAATAATTTACGCTAGATAAGGGCCGCCTCTAAAATTCGCCTGACTCGTGTAACGAGAATCTTGCGAGTTTCGGCATTCTCCAAATTTGCGTTTGCAGCTCGCTAGCCGCAGCAGCGGCGCCGGCGTGTGCTCATCCCTGTTATCATCTCTGTTATACCGCTGTTATGGCTTGTTCTTTTGACGGGTCCTCGCCGATTTCCTCTTTATCTTTCTGCACTTTGCGTTGAGGCTGCGGTATTTTTCCTGTTATTTACAGGGCAGGAGCTGGACTGCACCCTTCGCCTGAGACACGAAACCAACCTGGTCCGGACCCGGCCGTGAGCCGAGCAATCAAACAACGGAGATGATGCGATGCAGACGACTCGGTGACTTAGCTGCAGCCTCTGCCGTGTCGTTAGCGACGGTAAAACGGCTCGAAGCAATGGGTGGCGTGCTCATCGCTCACGCCTCGACCGTAACCGCTCTTCGACGTGCTCTGGAAGCGGCCGGAATAGAGTTTATGAACGGCAATCAACCCGGCGTACGACTGCGAAGAAAAGCACAAGAACCCCTTCGAAAGCGCAACTTTCCCAAAAAGGTAAGTAGCTCGGAATTCAAAAGTGCTGATCTGCTTCCCTGTTTTTGGATTGATCATTTGCTGGAAAATTCCAGTTTAGCGGCATGGGCTGCCGACCAATTCGATTAGAATTTCGCCAGCGCAGGCTGCGCGGACCTCACCTCCTCACCGCGCGAACTCACTACCCACATGGGATTGGTGGTCTCTGCGCTATAAGGTTGCTGATCGCAACCCCGAGGCGCTCATCGAGCTGTTGCGGTTTGCAAGAATGACCGCCCCGCGGCGCTGATCGTGCTCGGCTTGTTCACACGTCCGGTCGCGTTCATCCTCGCAGGCGACATGGCCGTTGCATACTTCATAGCGCATGCGCCGAGGGGCTTCTTTCCGCTCCTAAACGCGGGTGAGTTGGCTATCGTCTACTGCTTCGTGTTCCTCTATCTAGCTGTGGCGGGAGGCGGCGTGTGGAGTCTCGATCATCTGCGGGCAGGCAACAAGGCATCGCGGGCCGCGTGGCGTACGTCGGTCCGGTAGCGGGCACTAGTCCCCGCCTGGCCTCGCTAAAACGAGCAAATGTTTTGTTTCTTGCGCTTGATCCACCCCCATTGAAGTGGTCCGACTTGAGGTATGTCTTTGATATCCAGGAGGACTGCAATGGCAAGGAAGCGATACAAGCCTGAAGAGATCGACGCGAAGCTGCGGTAGGTCGATGTTCCGGTCTCGCAGGGCCGGAACATGGTGGACGCAATCCGCCAGATCGGGTGAGCGAAGTATCGGTGGCGCCAGGAGTTCGGGGGGCTGAAGATCGAGCAGGTGAAGCGCGCCTGAAGGACCTTGAGCTCGAGAACAGCCGGCTGCGCAAAGCAGTCTCTGATTTGACGCTGGACAAGCTCATTCTGCAGGAGGCCGCCCGGGGAAACTTCTAAGCCCCACGTGTCGCCGTGCCTGCATTGAGCAGGTCCGAGCGCAGCACCACTCTCGAAAGGGCTCGGTGTAGCCAACCTGCTGATAGTCGCGAGAAGGCGCAGTTTCCATCGACACTTGATCCTAGTATGCTCTCTTGTCCGGCCATCGATTCAAGTCGCCGGGGTGCCACATGGATTGGGCCGATTATCTTCGTGACGAAGCGGCCAAGTATCGGCAACTTGCCAAAGCGGCCGAAGATCTACCTGCAAAGCAAGAGCTTCTCGACTTGGCAGCGGTTTGTGAGGAAGCAGCCAATAACATCGAGGATCGTATGCCGGGCGGATAATCCTGCTATCCGCCGTGGTGGAACGCTCGCGTTCTGAGGACGTTGTTCCCCCATGAGTTCTGATCGCGTAATTGTCGATGCCATCAAGGCGGCGCAGAATTTATTGAGGCAGAATCTACCCCCGAGGCCCAACCTTAGTGACGCCGCAATTGTTTTACGATTGCGCGAGTTAGTCGGGTCTCCTGCCATGCGATCGGCGTTGGAGCGGAGCAGCGACACGTTTCCCTCGTTTGCGTTGCGGGCGGTGGACCGTGTGCTGTGCGATCATTCGCGTCCTCATCGCGAAATAATAAATCTGCTGTGGGACATTCTCGATGACCCGCATCTGGACCAAGCATTGGGGCTTGCGCAGAACTCCCGGGCGATATTCCGGCCATTACTTAAAGAGATGATTCGGTGCCGGAGTATTTGAGACGCGCGGGACGCCAACCTGCATGAAGACGGAGGCTCATTTATTCTGGGGGTGCCCCAGGGGATCTTTGCCCGCAGATCTGGATTGCGCCTTCGAAAGGGCGGCTAATCCGGTGCGGCGCAAACGGCAGACTTTCTTCAGGACGCCATAGTCGAAACCGAGGCGCCGACACAGCGCAAGCCGGCTCCTCCCATTCGCCCAGCACCTGCTTCATCAGCTCACGGCAAAAGAGCGCGGATGTGGATGGGGCGTGTGCCTAGTCCACTTCTTTTGTTTCCGGTTGCGTCGTAGCGGCAAGCGCAGGTTTTCCCGGATCGCGTCAAGCTGGTTCGCCAGTGCTTCAATGCCGTGCGTGCGCAGAAGCACGGCAATGTCGTCAAGCTGTATCGAAATCCATTCGATGTCTGTTAGCTTGTTGGTCATGGCGGCACCCTGACCTCTTGGGCATGGCGCCTCGCCCGATTTCGACCCCAATAAAAGAAGTTTAGCGCAAAGAGGAACCCGCTGGAAGCGATATAAATGGCTCGCGAAGAACTGAGGTGACGACGCCGAGCGCGTACTGGAGCCCATTTATCAGTTCGGCCGCTTCGCGCTCGCGCTCCCCCGGGCGACGGCGGTCACGATCGTCCGCAAACTCAACTCAGCCACGATTGCGGCGTCGCGAAGTTCCAGGTCGAATGCGTGTAATCACCAGCGAGGGTAAAGGTAATGGATTGATTCGTGGACGTGTTGGACACGGCGAGCGACCCGACCCCGGTCCACCGCCCCCGCATTGGCTATACGCAACGTTGCCGTTGCTCGGCCGGTTCCAGCCATTGCTGCGTCAGTTCTTCGTATTGCCTACTCTGGGGCGGCGCTCCTGGGTGGGAGACGGCATCCCCACCGGCAGCCAGGTAACCCACCCGGCTATTCCTCGGCTTCGCGTTGGAGGGCCGCCCTATTCTCGAGGCAATAGTAGCCGGCAAGACGGCTCACTAGCGAGCGGCTTACCCAATCGTTGAGAACCCGGCTGACATTTTCCCGCGCAATCCCTGCCATCGCGGCGAGATCGCTCTGCGAGACCTTTTGCCGAATGAGGGTTCGGCCTTGGCCGATGTCACGACCGAATGCCTCTGCGAGGCTTAACAGCGCCCGGGCAACCCGCCCTTTCACGGAAAGAAAGTTCGTCGCCACCAGGGCGTCGTCCGTGTCGCGCAGGCGCCGCGACAGCAACGTCGCCACGTGGCGATAGAGGTCCGGCCGGGACTCTCCGAACGCTTCGAAGGCGGTGCGGCCGATGAAGCTCAACTTGGAATCTCGCAGCGCCGTAACCGAAGCCGAGCGCGGCCCGCCGTCGATCATGGAGAGTTCGCCGACAACTGACCCCGGCCCGAGGATCGCGAGGATACGCTCGCCGCCGGCCGGCGCCGCCATGCTCGCCTTAAGCAGCCCTTCCTCGACTCGGTAACACCCGTCGCCCTCATCCCCTGCCATGAATAAGGTCTGATCGGCCTTGAGCGAGAGGGGTCGCGCCTTGGCGAACAGGCTTTGCGACAACTCCGTCGGCAAAGCCGCCAACAAGCTTTCCAATCGAGGAGATGGCTTTGCCATCGCGGGTCTCGCCTTTTTAACCGGGTCGCGATCGAACTATACAGCTTCGCATGAAAAGGTGGCGCATGTGAATGCGCTGCGGCGAATATAGCCAAAGCGTATGGACAGTGCTTGCGCGAGTTTGCAAGCAATAAGGTGACAGTCTCATAAGGAGTGCGCTGATGGCGAAGGTGAGAGTTGGTCTTGTCGGATGCGGCTTTGTCGCCGAACTGCACATGTATGCCTACAAGCGGGTCCATGGGCTTGAGGCGCGGGTGAACGCGGTTGCTGCACGCGGCAATCATGTCCTCGATTTCGCGAAGAAACATCAGATCGATCGAAGCTACCGCGACTTCCCGTCGCTGCTGGCCGATACAGAAATCGACGTTATCGACATCTGCACCCCACCCGCATTGCATGCGAGCATGATCGTCGCGGCCGTCCAAGCGGGAAAACACGTTATCTGCGAGAAACCGTTCACCGGATATTTCGGACGAAGCGACGATAAGGTGCCGATCGGCAAGCACGTGCTAAAGTCACGCATGTACGAACGCGTCATGGAGGAGATGGACAAGACCTGCGCGGCCATCAAAGGGAGTGGCCGGCTTTTCATGTACGCGGAGGATTGGGTCTATGCGCCGGCGGTCGCGAAAACAGTAGAGATACTCAAGGCGACCAAAGACAAGATCCTGTTCATGAAGGCCGAGGAGAGCCATAGCGGGTCGCACGCCGCCCATGCCGCCCAGTGGTCGATGACCGGCGGCGGCTCGCTCATTCGCATGGGGTGCCACCCGCTCTCAACGGTGCTCTATCTGAAGCAGGTCGAGGCGCGTACGCGCGGCGAGCGGATCGCGGTAACGGAGGTGGTCGCTGACATCGGCAATGTCGCGGCGTCATTGCCCCCGCAAGACCGCCCCTTCATCAACGCCAATCCCCTCGATGTCGAGGATTGGGGGACGCTGACTCTCACGTTTTCCGACGGCACCAAAAGCACGGTGTTCTCCGGCGACATGATCATGGGCGGTGTCCGCAACGTGGTAGAGACCTATACCAGCGGCGGCACGCTGTTCGCGAACATTACGCCCAACAACCACATGATGAGTTATTTGACCGACGAGGCGAAACTGGCGGGCGTTTACATCACCGAGAAGGTCGACCGGAAGACGGGCTGGCAATTCATCTGCCTCGAAGAGGAGTGGACGCGCGGTTACTTGCAGGAGATCCAGGATTTCATGGAATGTGTGTCCGTTGGGCGGCAGCCTCGCGCCGACCTCGGCTTGGCGTACGAAACCACGAAGATCAACTACGCCGCGTATTGGTCCGCCGAGGAGGGGCGGCGGATCGCGCTGTAGCTCGCCTCCCGCTGGACCCATCCACGTCTTGTTTTCTTGATGCTGGCAAAGACGTGAATGGCGGACAGCCCGCCATGACAGTGTCGATCGTTAGCGTCGTTGATGGCTGATTACTTGGCTGGCGCGGGGGCGCCCGCGCCCGACCGACGCGCCGCTTCGAGCCACCCGAGGATCCCGCGCGGCATGAAGATGACGAAGAGAATGAGGAGAATACCGTAGATGGTATTTGCCGCGCCGACGAAGTTAGCGCCAAACCATACCCGCAGACCTTCGGTCAACGCGATGGTCAACAGCGCTCCGACCGTCGGCCCGAGCATCGTGTACATGCCGCCGGCAATCGCCGCGAACACGATCTGCAGCGACACGCCAATGCCGGACACGGTATCGGGATTTAGATACATCAGGTACTGCCCGAACAGAGCGCTGCCGAGCGCGGTCAGCGCAGCGCTGACGATGGTGACGCGCAACTTTTCGCGCGTAACGTCGATGCCGATGGCGGCAGCCGCCTCCTCGTCGTCGGAGATCGCTTCAAGCGCCTCGCGACCGATGCCCCGGTCGATCCAACGCCAGACGAACAGTCCGAGAAGCCAGACGAGCAGTGCGATCGCGTAGAAGTAAATCTTGTCGGGAAATTGCAGCGCGTACCAGGAGTGGCCAATGCTTCTTGGTGTCATGCCGAGCGACCCGCCGGTGATATCGCGCGCCGCTACGATCGACAGCAGCACGACCTGACCCAATGCGAGGGTCACGAGCGCAAAATAATGGCCGACGACCCTGAGGCGAAAACACGGATAACCGATGATCAGGCCCAGCAGCGCTGATAGAACGATGCCGAGCGGGATGCCGAGCCACGGGGTCACGTCGAAGTAATTCCACAGCAGGGCAGGCACGTAGGCGCCGATGCCCACGAAGGCGCCGTGGCCGAGCGAAACCAAACCGAACCGCCCCATCAGCGACCATGCCGTATAGATGAATCCCCACAGCAGGACTTGGATGAGGAGATGCAGGAAATAAGCAGGCGTGACGAAGGGCAGCGCGAGCAAGACGGCCAAGCCGACCAGCGCTGCTATGCGTCTTTCGTTCATCGGCCGATAATCCCTTGCGGGCGAATGAACATGAGCAGGATGAAGAGGATGAACGCGAGCACGTAGGAAAGCTCGGTCGAGAAATAATAGCCGCCGATCGCAATGATCTGGCTGATGATGAAGGCGGCGATGAAGCCGCCGATCATGTTTCCAAGTCCGCCCAGCACGCAAATCATGAAGAGCAGCGGACCGAACGTGTTGCCGATGAAGGGATGCACGTCGTATTGCAGTGCCAGGAGACAGGCGCCGAGACCGGCGAGCGCGCCGCCGATTCCCGAGGTCATGAGATAAACGCGTCGCTGATCGACCCCCATGAGCCCGATGATCTCGCGATCTTGCGCAATCGCGCGAATGGCGGTGCCGACGTAGGTGCGCTTGAGAAACACATAGAGCGCGATCGCCCCCGTCAGGGCGACGCCGAACGCAAGCAGGCGCGAGTAGCTAACATAGATTCCGCCGATCTCAATCACCGGCAGCCGAACGCCGATGTTGCGAAAGTCAGTGGTGAAAAGCAGCGTCGCGAAGCTTTGCAGGAAATAGAGCAGACCGCCGGTGGCGAGAAGCTGGTTGATCGGCGGCGAGCCGAGGATCGGCGCGATGATCAGGAGGTGGACGAGCACGCCGAGCAAGGCCACGCCCACAACCGACACCGCAAAAGCGAGAGGGAGCGGCCAGCCGAATACCGCAAACAGCCAGTAGACGGCATACATCCCGCACATGACGAGATCAGCATAGGCGATCCACACCACGTCGATGACGCCGAAGATAAGGTTCAAGCCGAGGGTGAGCAGTGCCAGAACTCCCGCGAGCAGCAGGCCGTTAATCGCCGCTTCGAGCAGGAACACATCCATCCGCGCTACAACCCCATATAGGACTTGCGAATGAATTCGTTGTTCTTCAGCTCGCTCGAGCTGCCGGCCAAGCGAATGGCGCCGGCCTCGAGCAGATAAGCGCGGTCGACGATCTCGAGCACTTGCTGGATGTTCTGTTCGACGATGAGAACGGTGAGCCCTTCCGCACGAATGCGGCGGATAAAATCGAACACTTCCTGCACAACGAGCGGAGCAAGACCCGCGGACGGCTCGTCCATCAAGAGGAGCCGCGGCCGCGACATCAACGCGCGGCCGATTGCGCACATCTGCTGCTCACCGCCGGAGAGGGTGCCGGCGGGCTGGCTTCGTCGTTCGCGCAGCTGCGGAAAGAGCTGATAAACCCAAGCCAGCTGTTCAGCAAAATGGCGGCGCGCTGCGGGAATGAAGGCACCGATCCTCAGGTTGTCCTCAACGCTGAGCTTCGGAAACAGACGCCGGTTTTCGGGAACGTGGGCAATTCCCCGCGCGACGATGCGATACGCCGGAACGCCCGTAATTGATTGCCCGTCGAACCTGATGGCGCCGGCAAACGCTGCGACGAGCCCCGAAATGACCCGCATTAACGTGGTCTTGCCCGCGCCGTTCGGGCCGATAACGCCCACCGTCTCGCCTGCCGCAACCTCGAGGGACACGCCGAACAACGCGCGGAACGAGCCATAGCCGGCGGAAACGTCGACGAGCGACAGCATGATCGGGTCAGCCCCGCTTGCCGAGATAAACTTCCGCTACGCGCGGGTCGCGCGCGGCTTCGTCGGGTAGGCCGTCGAAAATCTTTTCTCCGTGGTCCAGCACAATGACGCGCTCGACCACCCGCATCAGCACGCCCATGATGTGTTCGACCCAAACGATCGTGATGCCCATGCGGCTGCGAATGCTCGCGAGCAGGTCGGCGGCGCGCTCCATCTCTGCGCTATCAAGACCACCCAGGCTTTCGTCGGCCAAGAGCAGCTTCGGCCGCGTGGCAAGCGCCCGCGCCAACTCCAATTTCTTGAGTGCCGCCGCGCCGAGTCCGGCGGTGGTGACCGCACCGCTCGGGAGGCCGACGAGCCCCAGCGCTTCGTCGGCGCGCCGCTGCGCCTCCTCGCGGCCGATCCTGCCTGCCTCGCCGTAATAGGCGGCGAGCATCACGTTATCGATGAGTGACAGCTTGTGAAACGGACGCGGTATCTGGAACGTGCGGCCAATTCCAAGATGGCAGATCTTGTGGGCCGGGAGGCCGGTGATGTCTTCGCCGCGAAACCGGATCGAGCCGGCCGTCGGACGCAGTGTGCCGGCGATTAGGTTGAAGGTCGTGCTCTTGCCTGATCCATTCGGCCCGATGAGACCGACGATCTCTCCTTCCCGGACTTCGAAGGAGACTTGGTCGACCGCCAGGAATCCCCCGAAGCGCCGGGACAGGTCGGTCGCGACCAGCATCGGTCAGCGCATGGCGTAGATCGAAGAGGCAGGCAGCGGCAGGACCGGCTCCTGGGTCTTAATGTTGTCGG
>Ga0306924_10005420_pt1 | contig 12558 bp, 9 predicted proteins | sample sta12Can44000111_FD_203756 | JGI IMG/M metagenome (GOLD analysis project Ga0306924, IMG submission 203756) | Lab enrichment of tropical soil microbial communities from Luquillo Experimental Forest, Puerto Rico - statanox.12C.anox.44.000.111 (v2)... | ecosystem: Environmental > Terrestrial > Soil... | reverse complement strand
TAATGATCACCGCGTCGCCGCGTTCGAAAACCCCTTCGACCGCGACGACACCGGCCGGCAACAGGCTCTTGCCGTGTCGCAGCGCGCCGGCCGCGCCATCGTCGACGGTCAGCGTGCCCGACGGGTTGACGGTACCGGCGATCCACGCTTTGCGTGCCGAACGCGGCTCGCCGCGTGGCAAGAACAACGTCGCGCGGCCGCCCGCCTCGATCGCCGCGAGCGGAGAGCTGGCACCTTTTCCCTGGGCGATAAGCATGTGGCAGCCTGCATGCATCGCAATGCGGGCGGCGGCAAGCTTGGTCACCATCCCGCCCGAGCTGTAGCCCGGTGCGGCCTCGCCAGCCATCGCCTCGATCTCGGGCCCGATCTCGCGCAAAATCGGCACGTGCCGCGCACCCGGGTCCTGGCGCGGATCTGCGGTGTAGAGACCGTCGATGTCGGAAAGCAGCACCAGCATGTCAGCGCTCGTCATCTGGGCGACTCGGGCGGCGAGCCGGTCGTTGTCGCCAAAGCGTATCTCGGCGGTGGCGATCGTGTCGTTCTCGTTGACGACCGGAACGGCGCCGAGCGCCATCAGCTGGGCAAAGGTGGCGCGTGCGTTCAAGTGGCGCCGGCGTTCCTCGGTGTCGTCGAGGGTCAGCAGGATTTGAGCGACGGTGATGCCGTGATCGGCGAGCGCCTCCTGATAGGCGTGGGCCAACCGGATCTGCCCGGTCGCGGCAGCTGCCTGCTTCTCCTCGAGTCGCAACCTCCGACCCGCGAGGCCGAGGTGTCGGCGGCCGACCGCGATTGCCCCTGAAGAGACGAGGATCACCTCCTGGCCGCCCGCACGGCAGCGGGCGACATCGGCGGCGAGTGCTGCAAGCCATGGGCGGCGGATCTCGCCGCTTTCGGCGACCAAGAGCGCCGAGCCGATTTTGACAATCAGCCGCCGCGCGCCGGCAAGCGCGTCAGCCGGAGTCATGGGGCCACGGCGAGAGACCTGGTCTCCGCCCCAGCGGCGTCCCCGCCGACGCGCGTCGCCGCGAGGGCGGCGAGCACCGCCTCGAGCGCTCCCGGAACGCCGGCACCGGTCGCACCCGACACCGGTAGAACCGGCGTGCCATGCCCCGTGGCGCGCCGCAGCTCCCCGAGCTTCAGACGTACCGCCCTGGGGTCGAGTGCGTCGGTTTTGTTGAGCGCGACGATCTCCGGCTTGCCCGCAAGGCCGTGACCGTAGAAGGCGAGCTCCTGGCGGATCGTGCGATAAGCGTCGGCGACATCTTCGAAGGTGCCGTCGATCAGGTGGAAGATCACCAAGCAGCGCTCGACATGACCGAGAAAGCGGGTGCCGATCCCGGCACCCTCGCTGGCACCCTCGATCAACCCGGGGAGGTCGGCCAACAGGAACTCCTCGTCATGCAGCCGTACGACGCCGAGCTGTGGCTTCAAGGTCGTGAACGGGTAGTCGGCGATCTTGGGCTGGGCGTGCGAGACGGCGGCGAGGAAGGTCGACTTACCTGCGTTGGGCAGACCGACGAGACCGACATCGGCGATGAGCTTTAAGCGTAGCCAGACCCAAGCCTCGCGCCCGGGCCAGCCGGGATCGGCGCGCCGCGGCGAGCGATTGGTCGAGCTCTTGTAATGCACGTTGCCGAAGCCACCGTCACCGCCCTTAAAAAAGACCCGCCGCTCGCCGGGGCGAGTGAAATCGGCGAGCACCTGCTGGTTCTCGGCATCCATGATCTGGGTCCCGACCGGGACCTGTAGGACGAGATTCTCGCCGGCGGCGCCGGTGCGCTCGCGCCCGGCCCCCGGCTGGCCGGCCGATGCCCGGAAATGCTGGCGATAGCGGTAGTCGATCAGCGTGTTCAGATTGTCCGCCGCGGCAAAGACGATGTCGCCGCCTTTGCCGCCGTCGCCACCGTCCGGGCCGCCGAACTCGATGAACTTCTCGCGGCGAAAGCTCGCGGCTCCGCGTCCGCCGTCACCGCTCTTCAAATAGATCTTGCATTGGTCGAGGAATTGCATGGGGCTTCGACAGCGCCCCGAATGGGCTGCCGCCTCGGACAGCTACTCGGCGGCCTCCGCCGCCGGCGCGGTCGGCGGCACGATCGAGATATAGGTACGCCCGGCACGACCCGCGTGGAACCTGACCGCACCACCCGAGGTCGCGAAGATCGTGTGGTCGCGGCCGATGCCGACATGCGTCCCCGCATGAAACTTGGTGCCGCGTTGACGCACGATGATGTGGCCGGGAACGACGATCTCGCCGCCGAACTTCTTGACGCCGAGCCGCCGGCCGCGGCTGTCGCGCCCGTTGCGCGAGGAGCCGCCCGCTTTCTTATGCGCCATCCGTCACTCCTTCCTCATGCCCCGGACCCTCATGCCCCGGACCGCCGGCACCTCTGATCTCGGCAATCCGCAGTACGGTCTGGTACTGGCGATGCCCCTTCTTGCGCCGGTAGTTGTGTCGCCGCTTCTTTTTGAAGACGATGATCTTGGGCGCGCGCGTCTGCTGGACGACGGTGGCAGCGACCGACGCGCCGGCCAGCAGAGGTGTCCCAGTAGTGACCTCGGCCCCCTCGCCGATCATCAGCACTTCGCCGAGCTCGATCGCGGCACCGGGCTCGCCCGCGAGCTTCTCAACCGAGATCACATCGTCTTTGGCGACCTTGTACTGCTTGCCGCCGGTCCGAATCACCGCGAACATCATACCGCCGATATGGTTTCCCGCGCGCCCGACACAACAGGCAGCACGGCGCAGAAAACACGGCGGACGGGGATAGGCCCCCGTCCGCAGCGGCGCACTATAGCTCTATCCTCGAGCCGAAATACAACGAAAATCATCGTCTGGCGGCCCTGCAGAGCCGGTCGTGGCGTATGAAATATCTATTTATCAGTAGCTTGTGGTAAAACATGCCACTTCGTGGAACAACGAAATTTGCACCGAGATGTCAACGTAATTGATCACAGCTCAGGGAGCGGAAACAACGATGGCGCGTGCGATCTGCGGGCTGACACGGAAGGCCGATTAAGAGGCCGATCGGCGTTAATTTTTCCACCAAGTGTGAGCCAGTTCACACGTCTCGATCGATCCCTAGTCAATGGTTAACCGAGGAGGACAGATCATGACTTTGACGGCGAGAATCGAGCGGGAGGGCCCAAAGAAGCTACTGGCGATCGACGGTGGCGGCATCCGCGGGGTGCTCGCACTCGAAGTGCTGCAAAAGGTCGAGGATCTGCTAAATGCGAAGAGCGGAAAGGCCGATTTCCGTCTCGCCGAATATTTCGACTACATCGCCGGAACCAGCACCGGCGGGATCATCGCCGCCGGGCTCTCGATCGGCATGTCAGTCGGTGAGATTCTCACGTTTTACCAGGAGGCCGGCGCGCAGATGTTCGTCAAGGCGAACCTGTTGCGGCGCTTGCGCTACAAATTCGAGGACGAGCCGCTCGCGGCGAAGCTCAGGCAGGTGTTCGCCTCCGACACCACGCTCGGCTCGGAAAAGCTTCAGACACTGTTGCTGCTGGTGATGCGCAACGCCACCACCGACTCGCCATGGCCGATCTCTAACAACCCCTACGCCAAGTACAACGATAGCGCTCGCCCGGACTGCAACCTCAAGTTACCGCTCTGGCAGCTGGTTCGCGCCAGCACCGCCGCCCCCACCTATTTCCCGCCGGAGGTCATCGTACTGCCGAGTGCCGCTCCGACCGGAGAGCGGGAGTTCGTTTTCGTCGACGGCGGCGTGACAATGTACAACAACCCTACCTTCCAGATGTTCTTGATGGCGACACTCGACCGTTATTGGAGCGCCAAGCCAGAGGCGCGTTGGCGAACGGGTGCCGAGCATATGCTGGTTGTCTCGGTCGGCACCGGCACGAGCCCCGCTGCGCGACTCAGTCTCGAGCCGGACGAGATGAACCTCCTCTTCAACGCGACGACGATCCCGTCCGCCCTTATGTTCGCCGCGCTCAACGAGCAGGATCTGCTCTGCCGGGTGTTCGGCGACTGTCGCGCGGGCGAAGCCCTCGACCGCGAAGTGGGTGACCTCGTCGGCAGCGACGGCCCGTTACAGCACGGGCAGAAGCTTTTCACCTATCTGCGCTACAACGCCGAACTGACGCGCGAAGGCCTCGACGCGCTCGGCTGCCGCGATATCGAGCCCAAGACGGTGCAGCAGATGGATTCGATCGAAGGGATACCGGAGCTGCGGAGAGTGGGGGCCCGAGTCGCCGAAACCAAGGTGCTGGAGCGTCATTTCGAGGGTTTCTTGCCGAGCTGAAACGGCTGCCCGGCCCCTCCTTTTGAAATCGAACCGAGACGGAGATAAGGGTTATGACCAGCATCTTCATCGTCCGGCCGTTCGGCAAAAAACGGGTCGCTATAACCGAGGGGCAGTCGGTCGAGGTCGACTTCGACGCGATCGACCAAGGCCTGATCAAGCCCGCTCTCGCGGCGAACGGCCTGGAGGGCGAGACGACAGAGGTAATCGCCGCAGCCGGCAATATCCGCGTCGACATGTTCGAGATGCTGATCACCTACGATTTGGTCATCGCCGACATCTCGATCGACAATGCCAATGTCTTCTATGAGCTCGGCATCCGCCACGGGCTGAGGCCGAAGGGCACGATCCTGCTCCGATTTTCGACGCCGGGAAAGGACACGCCGTTCGATCTGAAGACCGATCGCTACATTGCGTACGACCGGAACGATCCCGGCGCCGCGGTGGCGCTGCTGACGCAGTCGATCAAGGAGACCGTGCTCTCGATGCGCGAAAGCGGCAGGCCGGACAGCCCGGTATTTGGGCTGTTGCCCGCGCTCACGCCGCCCGATCCGGCAAGCCTCGTGGTCGTGCCGCGGTCGTTTCAGGAGGCCGTCGAGCAGGCGGAAGCCCAGACGAGCGATGGTCCGACGACGCTGGCGCTGCTCGGCGACGAAGCCCGCCGTGTGCGGTGGGGGCGGGAAGGCTTGCGCCTCGTCGGCCGGGCACAACGCCGTCTGAGCGCCTTCGAGGCGGCGCGCGAGACATGGGAAACGGTACGCAAGGATGTCCCCGACGACATCGAGGCCAACTTGATGCTGGCGACGATCTACCAACGTCTCGGCAACAATGTGATGGCCTCGCAGGCGTGCCGGCGCGTGCTTGACAACCCAGAGGCGCCGCCGGCGAAACGCGCAGACGCGCACAGTCAGCTCGCCCGCAATGAGAAGGCCGCCTGGGCCAAAGATTTCGCTGCACTCGAAGCTCAAGATGCGCAGCAGCAAGCGATCTCGGACCAGCGGTTGATCGATGCCCTCGACGGGTATCAGGCGGGGTTCACCGAAGATCTCAACGACTATTATTCAGGCCTCAATGCCCTCGGTCTTGTCGTTGCGCTCGAGCGATTGGCAGAGTTGCAGCCCGATAGCTGGGCGAGCCTCTTTCCTAATGCGAGAAGGGCGAACGCCGCTCTCGACGATTATCGAGACCAGCTCAAGCAGCTGACTGGCGCTGTCGGAATTTCTGTTGACAACGCCAAGCGCCGGTCCGACCGGGCGGGCACACCAGACGAATGGTTGCGGGTTTCCGAGGCGCAATACCGGCTGTTAACCTCGGACAATGTCGGTTTTGTGAGGAATGCCTACCGCGCGGCCAAGAATGCGCTTGGGGAGCGCTTTCAGCTGCATTCGGAGCTGTCGCAGGTGGCGATTTTCCATCGGCTCGGTTTGCTCGCCGAAAACTGCGGCGCCGCATTCGCCGGTCTCGGGGCGACACCGGCCGATCTCCAGCCGAAGGAGCCGCCGCCGCGCGACCGCGTCGTCGTTGCAACCGGGCACCGCGCTGATGCACCGAGCCGGCCACAGCCCGGCCGTTTCCCGAACACAGCCGCGTGCGTCGACAAGGCCAAGGGTTGGTTGCGGGAGACACTCCAGGCGGAAAAGGCGCAGACGGCGGGCACGCTCTACGGCGTTGCCGGGGCTGCAAGCGGTGTCGACCTATTGTTCCACGAAGTGTGCAAGGAACTCGGGGTTCGGACCAAGGTTTGCCTGCCGATCCCGATCGAGGCCTACCGGCGCGAGTCGGTCGCCGATGGCGGTTCGGATTGGGTCGAGAAGTTCAACCATTTCATCGCGGAGAACTCGCCGATCATCCTCAGCGATAGCGAAGAGCTCCCACCCTGGGCCGCAGGCATCAAGGATTACGGCGTGTTTCAGCGGGGCAACATTTGGAACATGCAAGACGCGCTATTGCGGCCCAATGCCGATGTGACACTGATTGCGTTGTGGAACCAGAAAGCTGGCGAGGGTCCAGGCGGCACTGCCGACATGGTCAAGCTTGCAAAATCGCACGGCGCCAAGGTGCGGGAGCAGAATAGCGACGAGCTGTTCGCCATCGCATCATCATGACTGTACTGCTCGCTTCAGTTGCGCAAGACGAGCTCGCCCGACGGCAGCCGATAATCATCGATCCTGCGGCGGTATAACGCTCATCTGGGCCTAGGCTGACCATGGTCCAATCGCCGGCAAACGACATCGCTCCTGTCGCGGACGGTGCCCGCGACCACCCCGCGGGCCCCGCGACAAGACCGGATAGCCGCGCGGCCATCATCTACGACGCTTTCATCTCTTACAGTCACGCGAAGGACAAGCCGATCGCAAATGCGTTGCAGTCGGTCGTACAGAAACTCGGCAAGCCATGGTATCGCCGGCGGGCCTTACGGCTGTTCCGCGACGACACCAGCCTGTCGGCGACGCCGCATCTGTGGCCGTCGATCGAACAGGCGCTCTGCCGATCGCGCTTTCTGATCTTGCTCGCCTCGCCAGAGGCGGCGGACTCTCATTGGGTTGGTCAAGAAATCGCTTTTTGGCTCGACCACAACGCCGCCGACACGGTCTTGATTGCATTGACCGACGGCGAGCTGGATTGGACCAAGCGGCCGGCGATTTTCGCTGGTCGGAGGCGACCCCGCTGCCGACTATTTTAAAAGGGCGGTTCGCGGATGAGCCGCGATGGATCGATCTCCGCCCCTATCGCGACGCTAACGCCCCGAAAGACAGAGAATTTATGGGGCTGGCCGCCGATTTCGCTGCGGCCATTCGCGGAATCCCAAAAGAGGATCTGCTTTCCGAAGAAGTGCGGCAGCAGCGACGGGCCCGGACCCTTGCGTGGACGGCTGCGACGGCGCTCTTCGCACTGTTGGTTGCAGCTGGCTGGGAATGGAATCAAGCGCGCCTCCAACGAAATGAAGCTCAATTGCAGCGTGATATTGCCTTGTCCCGTCTAGTCGCAACGCAGTCGCAAACGCATCTGCGGGAAGAGCGTCTCGACTTGGCGCTATTGCTGGCGACGGAGTCGGGCAACGTATTGACCGAGGGTGCAGCAACAATCCCGAACACGTTCGAGATGCGCGGCAGCTTACTCACGGCGCTCACTCATGGATCTGCGCCAATTACTGCGTATTTGCGTGGCGGGAACTTGTTTGCATTCAGCCCTGATGGCAACAGCCTGGCTTCGGCGCGCGCGGACCGGATCATCGTTTGGGACGTGAAGGCCCGACAACCCGTCGGCCGCCCGTTGGCCAGTCATGGAGACGCGGTGTTCGGCATTGCCTTTAGCCCCGACGGAAAGACCCTGGCATCGAGCAGCAGATCGGACCACAACCTCATCTTGTGGAGTCTCGACACGCGCGAGCCCGTAGGGCCGGCCATAACTGCGCATGACGGGGCCGCGGTCACAGTTGCCTTTAGCCCCGATAGGAGGACATTGGCGACGGGAGGTGCGGGCACGATCCTATTCTGGGACTTGCAGACCCGCCAGCCGAGTGGACCGCCACTGCGGGGTCACTCTTCGAATGTCGTAAGCTTGGCCTTCAGTCCTGATGGTCTGACCCTCGCGTCGGGGAGCTGGGACGGCACTGTCATTCTGTGGGATGCAGCCGACCGCAAGCCACTTGGCCCGCCGTTGAAGGCATCTTCCGGTCAAGTGGAAAGCGTCGCCTTCAGCCCGGATGGCAAAATCCTGGCATCGGGCGGTGGGAGCGGAATTATACTATGGGATGTGGCCGGACGTCAGGCGATAGGCCCGCCAATGCAACATCCCGGCGGCGTTAAGAGCGTCGCCTTCGGTCCGGACGGTAGGCTGCTCGCGTCCGGAAGCGGCGGGACAGCCGGTACTGTCATACTGTGGAACGTAGAAACCCGCGAGCCGATAGGACCACCCCTGCGCGGCCACATGCGCTGGATAGACCGCGTAGAGTTCAGCCCCGACGGCAAGACTCTGGCTTCCGGTGGCGGCGACGACGTGATCCTACTCCGGGATCTCGCATCGCCGCATCGGCTCGGCACAACCCTTCCTAGCTACAGGGGTCCGGCAGACGCCGTTGCAATAAGTCGAAATAGCGCCGTCGTAGCATCTGGCATCTGCTTGGAGCGCGATGTCGGCACGAAAGACTGCGTGCAGGGTGGGATCCGACTGTGGAACCTTGCCTCGCGCGAAGAGCTGCGGACGTTACCTACGGGTTGCCGGGGGATGCCCTCGAGCCTCGTGTTCCGGGACGACGCAGCTACACTTGTGTCCGTCGGCTGTACCGAGGCTGGCAGTGATAAGAGCGGCTGCAAGGGTATCGGGGTCCAAGTCTGGAACGTCGGCACAGCACGACCCGAGCCACACTGCTTAGGCGATGATCGAAAGCTGTCCAAGACGGCGTTGAGCCGCAACGGCGAGTTCGTCGCCGCAGGTAGCTGCGAATCCGGTTCAGACGCCTCCTGCGAGATTCGCCTATGGCATATCCAAACCGGGCGGCAGGTCGTCGCGCCGCTTATCGGTCGTCTCGGCATGCTGTCCAGGCTGGAGTTCAGCCCGGACGGCCAGACGCTCGCGTCCAGCTCATTGGACAACGTCATTTTTTGGAATCTGCAAACAGGTAAGCCACGCTCCGCCCCTCTTTCGGGCTCTCAAACCACCTTTACGGCGGATAGCAAGATCTCGGCTGTAGCTTCACCTCCCGCGTCGCAACCACCGAAGACCATCACGCTTAGAAGCACGGCTACAGGTCAGCCCATTGCCGAGCTGACCATCGGCGAGCACGACGTGATTCTCGAGATGGCGTTCAGTCCGAACGGAGAGGTGCTCGCCACGTCCACCGTCAACGTGTCGGACAACGTCTCCAGCATCATTCTGTACGATGTGTCGAGGCGGGAGCGGCTGGGGGTACCCCTCAAATTGAAGGGCAGGACTTTGGTGTTCAGCCCCGACGGAAAGACCCTTCTAGCTGGGTCCGACGAGCACGGTGTTATCGCTTCGGACGTCGATATGGAATCGTGGCGTGCACAAGCCTGCGCTGTTGCCAATCGCAATCTCACCTACGAGGAGTGGACTCAATCTCTTGGGCAGGTGCCCTATCGAGCGACTTGTCCGATGCTTCCGATCGATCCGGGCATGGTCGAGGACGGCCGGAGGCGCGCGCGTGCTGGAGACATCGAAGGGGCCGTCACAATCTTCGAACGAGCCCTGGAATTGGATCCTGCACTAAAAATCGAGCCGCAGAAGGAAGCGATCAAGTTCTCGGTTGAGCAGTTGGTTGCGAACGGCAATTACCTCGCCAACGCGGGCGATCTCGAAGGGGCGATAGCGAGCTTTGGGGCAGCGAAGAAGCTGGACCGGGAGCTAACGATCGATCCTTCGGCCGAGGCAAAAAAGCTTGCGGCACCCGGGTTGATTTCCTCAGCAGAGAGGCTCGCTCAGCAAGGGAGAATCGCGGACGCGATCGCGCAGCTCGCCCGCGCCCAAGAATTCGACCCAAGCCTGAAAGTAACTGCCGCAGCGTGGGACACACTGTGCTGGAACGGCAGCTTGCGGGGACATGCTGCCGAGGTCATGGCGGCTTGCGAAAAGGCCGTGACCCTGGGACCCGAGAACGGAAGCTTTCGCACGAGCCTTGGACTGGCCAAGGTGAAGATGCGACATTTTGAGGAAGCGATTTCTGACTTTCAGGCGTTTCTCGCCTGGGCGCAAAGCCAGCAGCAGCGGCGCATTGGATTGTCCACGCAGCAGTGGCTCCAGACGCAAAGCCAGCGGCACGAGGGATGGATCGTCGCGTTACGTGCGGGTCAGGATCCTTTTACTCCGGAGGAATTGCGAAAGCTTATCGACGATTATCCCTCGGAATTCCAGTCCCAATAACGTTGCCAGCATTCCGGGATGCACAGCGGCTGTTAGGTGGGGAAGGGATCGAAGCGAGCTTCAGCCGCGACCATTGCCGGGTCGCGTTAGGCGCTTGCGATGCTTCGATGAGGTCGTCTTCGATCACCGTGGCGCCTCCGCAGCCGTAGTACGCGGCGCCATAATCGTCTGCGTCGTGCGCTCGACCCAGGCGCCGTGTTCGCTCTGCAACAGATCCTCTGTTGTCGTGACCAGCGCCGGCAGATCGCCCGTACCGTCCGCGAACAGCTCCTTGACGCGCGACAGCGGCGTCACCATCGCGCCGTAGGCGCCGGCAAGATACTGTCGTCGATCCAACAGGCCGTATGCGTGGCAGCCGCCGCGAGGGTCGTCATCACGCCGACCCAGGGGACAAACCATTCCTGTCCGAAATTGGATGCAGCCACACCCAGGACGGCGGCGATCACGGCCGCAGCAAAGCCGGCGACGCGATATCGCCTGACACCTTCTTCATTTTCGGTCTGCCCATTGGCGTAGTAGCGCGTCTGCTCGTCGAGACGGTGTTCGATATACCACGGCATCGTGAGTGGAAACGGCGGACGGCGGGGATCGCCGCTGCTCGGCACCGGGTCAGGCAGCGGCGTCACGCCGGCGCGCTCCGCCTGCTCGCTTAGGGTATTGCGCCTCGCTATAAAAGCTGCTCTGGCCGAGGAGCCGGCGTAATCTCCCAATTGAGCGGCGAAGCGAAAACACTCGGACTTTATCGCCTCCGCCGTCGCTCGCGCACGGATCCACCGCGCTTCGCTGTCCACCGACAAGATCTCGCGGCCGAGGATAGATGCCATCGCTGCCGCGACGGCGGCCAAAAAGGCCAAGGCTCTGCTTGATATCGAGCCGCCGGTCACCTGGCTCGCGGCAGCGCCCAGAATGGCCGCAAGTCCGGCACAGCCGAATGCAACGCGGCTCCATCGCCTGGACGAGGTTTGAAGGGTGCGGGCGCGCTTCGCCCAGCCGCCGCGATACTCATCCCACGCTTCCTCGATCATCGAGCTTCTCCCCTGCATCCCTGAGCTTATGGCGTGTGAATCCACGACATCGAACAAGGACTGGCCCAGTATGCCTTTATAGCGTCCGTAAACCGACGCCGCGCTGGGTCGCCGCCCTCGGGAGAGAAGCCCAGGTCGCGGGCCGGGCCGGATACATCGCTTTGATGCGGTCGGCGCCGCTCTTTACCATGCATCCAGGCACCCGATCGGGGGCCGAGCGTTACGAGATGTGCCCGTGAGCATGAACACGGGCACCATTCGCGGGACCGAGGGCGAGGCTTCCGGCATTGCCAGGATTTCGCCGCGAGGGTCGGGGTTTCTTATCGTGCCGATCGGATAAAGGGCCTCAGGGTTCCCAGGTGGTTCCCTGATGACCTTCAAAACCGTGGCCTCCGCTCTCTGTTCGGGCCGACGACTTTCCCTCTTCGAAAGAATTATTTCGCTGTTCGCTGAGTTAGGGAATTTTTGCCGCAAGTGTTTGATCCGACGCTATGTCGAGCTTGCGTTCCGGCCTTCCAGACGGGGCGTTTTGCAATATCGCTGTATTCGGGGTCGCCGGAAATTTGCCGCGGGCTCGGCTTTGACGTGGTCGGCGCCGGTCTTTACCATGCATGAGAGAGCCGATCGGAGATCGGCGGAGTGAGGAGCGTCCGGGAGCATGGACACCGGAACTATTCGCGCGACCGAGGACGAGGCGCTGCAGTTTCATTCGAGCGGGCGGCCAGGCAAGCTGTCGATCGCGCCGACCAAGCCGCTGACGACGCAGCGCGATCTGTCGCTCGCCTATTCGCCGGGTGTGGCCTTCCCCTGCCTGCACATCCATCGTCAGCCGAGTGCGGCGTTCGACTACACCTCGAAGGGTAATTTCATCGCGGTGATCTCGAACGGCACTGCGGTGCTCGGTCTCGGCGATCTCGGTGCGCTCGCGGCCAAGCCGGTAATGGAGGGCAAGGCGGCACTCTTCAAGCGTTTCGCAGACATCGACTCGATCGATCTCGAGATCGACACCCGCGATGTCAACGAGTTCGTCAACTGCGTGCGATTTCTGCATCCGGCCTTTGGCGGCATCAACCTCGAGGACATCAAGGCACCCGAGTGCTTCATCATCGAAGAGCGGCTGCGCGAGCTGTTGGAGATCCCGGTATTTCACGACGACCAGCACGGCACCGCGATAATCGCTGCGGCCGGCCTGATCAACGCCCTCCACCTGACCGGTCGCACGCTCGACAGGGTGAAGATGGTCGTCAACGGTGCGGGTGCGGCCTCGATCGCCTGCGTCGATCTGTTGAAGACTATGGGCCTGCCGCCGAACAACGTCGTGCTGTGCGACACAAGGGGCGTCATCTATCGCGGCCGCACCGAGGGTATGAACCAATGGAAGTCGG
>Ga0306924_10005415_pt1 | contig 12567 bp, 12 predicted proteins | sample sta12Can44000111_FD_203756 | JGI IMG/M metagenome (GOLD analysis project Ga0306924, IMG submission 203756) | Lab enrichment of tropical soil microbial communities from Luquillo Experimental Forest, Puerto Rico - statanox.12C.anox.44.000.111 (v2)... | ecosystem: Environmental > Terrestrial >... | reverse complement strand
CGGTGGGGCTGCGCGAGGTGCTCGAGTCCGAGCCCTTCCACCAGGCCGGCGGGCTCCTGCCGCTCGCGCTCGGCAAGAACATCGAGGGCATCCCCTACTGCGTGGATCTGCAGCGGATGCCGCACCTCCTCATCGCGGGCACCACCGGCTCCGGCAAGTCGGTGGGGCTCAACACGATGATCCTCTCGATGCTCTACCGGCAGACGCCGGATCAGGTCCGCTTCATCATGGTGGACCCGAAGATGACGGAGCTCTCGATCTACGAGGACATCCCGCACCTCCTCCTGCCGGTGGTGACCGATCCGCAGAAGGCGTCGCGCGCGCTCCAGTGGGCCGTGGACGAGATGGAGCGCCGCACGCAGGTGCTCGCCGACACCGGCTCGAAAGACCTCAAGTCGTACAACGGCAAGGTGGAGAAGCACCGCGCGGAGGGGCGCGCCTTCGGCGATCCCGACGCCCCGCCGCCGAAGAAGCTCGTGGTGGTGGACGTGGAGGACGGCGAGGCGCCACCCGACGCCGGAGCAACGCAGGTCGCCGCGGCGGAGCCGAAGGACGCGTGGCTGCCGCTCAACGCGGAGTACGAGGACCCCTCCGCGCCGCCGCCGGCCGATCCGGTCGCGGCGCGCGAGGCCGAGCAGGAGGGGAAGAAGCTCCCGCAGAAGCTGCCGTACATCGTGGTGATCATCGACGAGCTCGCCGACCTCATGATGACCGCGCCGCGCGAGGTGGAGATCTCGCTCGCGCGCCTCGCGCAGAAGGCTCGCGCCACCGGCATCCACCTCATGGTGGCGACGCAGCGCCCCTCCACCGACGTCATCACCGGGATGATCAAGAACAACTTCCCGGCCCGCATCAGCTTCCGGCTCGCGTCGCGCCACGACTCGACGACGATCATCAACGGCCCCGGCGCCGAGGCGCTGCTCGGCGACGGCGACATGCTCGTGCTCACCGCCACGCAGCCGCTGACCCGCGTGCAGGGCGCGTTCGTGTCGGAGGGCGAGATCGAGCGCGTCGTGGGCTTCCTGAAGGAGCAGGGGAAGCCGGTGTTCGACGAGTCGATCCTGAAGGCGCGCGACGCGGCCGCGGGCGACCGCCGCGACGAGGACGAGGACGACCCGGTGTACGACCAGGCGCTCGACCTCGTGTCGCGGATGGAGGAGGTCTCGGTCTCGAAGCTCCAGCGCGAGATGCGCCTCGGCTACAACAAGGCGGCGAAGATCATCGAGCGGATGGAGCGCGAGGGCATCGTGGGGCCGGCGAACGGCGTGAAGCCGCGCCAGGTGCTCGTGCGTGGCGTGCCCGGCGAGGCGCGCGCGGTGCCGAACGATTGAACGGGGGGCTGCGCCCCCGCCCCGCCGGCGAGAGCGCCGCGGGCACCGAGGCATCGAGCGCAGGTAGAGGCCGCGACCCAGCCTGCCCCTCACCCCGACCCTCCCCGCTCCGCGGGAGAGGGAGCTCGTCTACTGGATCTTGTGCTCCGCCCCGCGCGCGAGCCGCTCGAGGTTCGAGCGATGCCGCCACACGATGAGCAGGGCGACGACCAGCGCGATCCACGGCACCGGGCTCCGGCCGCCGTGCATGAGGAACACGCCCGCCGTGCACACGACGGTGCCCGCGAGCGAGCCCACCGCCGCGACGCGGGTCGTGGCGAACGCGATCGCGAACGCCACGAACGCGACCAGCGCCGCGAGCGGCGCCAGCACCAGGAAGACCCCCAGGGCCGTGGCGACGCCCTTGCCGCCCTTGAACCCCAGCCACACCGGGTACACGTGCCCCAGGAACGCCGCGAGCCCCACCGCCACGACCCAGGTCTCCGCGTGCGGGTCGCCGGCGAGGAGCGCGCGGGTCACCAGCATCGGGATCGACGCCTTCACCGCGTCGAGCACCAGCGTCGCCGCGCCGAGCGCCTTGCCTGCCGAGCGCGTCACGTTCGACGCCCCGATGTTGCCCGAGCCCACCTTTCGCGGGTCGATGCCCTTCGCCTTCGCGAGGACCAGGCCGAACGGGATCGAGCCCAGCAGGTAGCCCACCGCGACGAGGAGGATCTTCACACCGAGGCTCATGCGCTTCAGGCTCCGCGGGCGACGAGGTAGAGCCAGTTTACGAGAAGTCCGAGGCCGGCCGCGACCGCGAGCGTCCGCGCCGTTCGCGGGCCGGGCGAAGGCCACCCGAACCCCAGCGCCGGCCGTGCGAGCGCCGCGATCGAGAACGCCCAGCCTCCCGCCGCGAGGAGCGCGCCCGCCGGGCTCGCGCCGAGCGCGGCCGCGAGGCGCCCGTGCGCGAGGAAGACGAACGCGTGCGTCATCCCGCAGGTGGCGCACGGGATCCCGAAGAGCGTCTTCGCCGGGCACTCGTAGCCGAGGGACAGCACCGGCAGGAAGCGCGCCACGAGGAACGACAGCGCGAAGATCGCCGCGAACACCTCGGCGTGGCCGAAGCGCCAGGGCGTACGCCCCCGCGGCATGGTCAGAGCCCCGTGCCCTCGGGGAGGTTCGGCAGGCTCTTGCCGAGCTGGGCAGCGAAGATCCCCGCGCTCGCGCAGAGGCAGGCGCAGAAGAGGAGCGCGGGCGTGAGCACCGCGAAGCCGGCGCGCCCCATCCCGCAGCGCTGGGTCTCCGCGACGCCGACGATCACCGCCACCGTGAACCACACGAGCGCCACGAGCCCGCCGCACATCGGCAGGGCCTCGAGGAGGAAGAGCCCGTAAGCGTACGAGATCACGGTGAGCGTGGTCGAGAAGCCGCGCGGCGCGCCGCGCACCGCCAGCAGGAGCATGTGGATCACGGCCGCGACGATGTAGATGCCCACGAGCCCCGCGATCGGCGTGATCACCGCCTGGGCGAGGACGCCGCGCACCGTCGCGCGCTGCACCATCGAGATCGCCGTGTCGGGGTCCACCGAGCCGGCGGGCAGCTTGCGGAGGAGCGACTGGAGCGCCGACGAGCTCGCGCCGCCCGCGAGCAGCGCGTACAGGAGCGAGATCCAGGTGCCGATCGTGAACGAGACGATCCCGAAGAGGAGCGCCGAGCTCGTCTCCCGCACCGCGACGAAGCGGAAGAAGCGCTTCGGCTCGAAGGCGATGAGCCGCCAGGTCTGGCCGAAGGCGGCGAGGAATCCCCGGGTGCGGCGCTGTACGAACGGAGCGCTCTCGCCCTCGCCGGCCGCCGGCGGCAGCGCCGCGCCGGGCGGGAGGTGCCCCCAGGGCGTCGGGGCGCCCCAGGCGCCCGGCGGCGGCGGCCCCCATGGGGCGCCGGGTGGAGGCGGCGGCGCGCCCCACGCCGGGCCGGCGGCGGGAGGCGGCGCAGGCTGCGGCGCGGGCGGGGGCGTGGGGGCGGCGGCCGGAGGCGTCGGCGCGGACGGGTCGGCGAGCAGCACCTCCCAGCCGCAGTGCGGGCACCGCTGGACGCCGAAGCGCTCGGTGCTGAAGGTTTCCTGACAGTGAGCGCAGCGGGCGAGCATGGAGACCGGCGAGCTTCGCGCGCCGGGTGGCACCGGCGCCAGCGAAAAAGGGGGCCCGCGTCAGCTCTTCAGGAGGTTGACCTCGTCCACGTGCAGCGTACCGCGCGTGCGGAAGACCGCGATCACGATCGCGAGCCCCACCGCCGCCTCGGCGGCCGCCACCGCCATCACGAAGAACGCGATCGCGTGGCCGCCGAGGTTTCCGGTCTGCCGCGCGAAGGCGAGGAAGGTGAGGTTCGCCGCGTTCAGCATGAGCTCGATGCACATGAAGACGACGAGCGCGTTCCGCCTCGACACCACGCCGGCGAGGCCGATGGCGAAGAGGATCGCGGCGAGGATGACGTACCAGTTCGCGGGCGCCATGGTCAGATCCTCTGCTTCGCGACGACGACCGCGCCGACGATCGCGACGAGCAGGAGCAGGCTCGTCGCCTCGAAGGGCAGGATGTACTGCGAGAACAGCACGCGGCCGACCGCGCGGATGGTGCCGAAGTCGTTCCCGACCTCGCGCATCGGCAGCTCGCCGAGGTCGAGGGTGGCCTTCACCACCGTGCCGGCGACGCCGAGCGCCCCGGCGATGCCGAGGACCTGCATCACCTTGAGCCGCCTGACGCCCAGGACCTCGTCGTCGAAGTTGAGCAGCATGATGACGAAGAGGAACGTCACCATGATCGCGCCCGCATAGACGAGGACCTGGAGCCACGCGATCAGGTGGGCGAGCAGCACCACGTAGATGCCGGCGAGGAAGAAGAACGCGGCCACGAGGCTCATCGCCGAGTGGATGGGGCTCCGGGCGACGACCACGCCGAGCGCCGACGCCACGAGCGGCACCGCGAACACGAGGAAGACGATCCACTCCGCCTTGTCGCTCATCTAGACCCTCACCGGCCCGATCACGGCCTCGCGCGTGGAACGCGTCGCGCCCCAGGGGTGAGGATACGGGCAACGGCGCTCGCGCACGTGCTGCTCGAACTCCTCACGGAACTTCTTCACGAAGCTCTGCACCGGCATCGAGGCCGCGTCACCGAGCGCGCAGATCGTCTGCCCGCCGATGTTGTTCGCCACCTGGGCGAGCTTCTCCACGTCGCCGGGCTGCCCGTGGCCGTGCTCGATCTTGTGGAGGATCCCCTCCATCCAGCTCGTGCCCTCGCGGCACGGCGTGCACTGGCCGCAGCTCTCCTCGGCGTAGAACTTCGCGATCCGGAACAGCGCCCGGACCATGCACGTCGAGTCGTCCATCACGATGAGGCCGCCGGAGCCGCTCATCGTGCCCGCGGCCTTCATCGCGTCGATCTCGAGCGAGATGTCGATCTCGTCGCCGCGCAGCACCGGGGAGGAGGAGCCGCCCGGGATCACGGCCTTCACCTTCCGGCCGCCGACGATCCCGCCGCAGTCCTCCATGATGAGCTTCTTCATGTTGTAGTGCGCCGGCACCTCGTACACGCCGGGGCGCACCACGTGGCCGGAGACGCCGAAGAGGCGCGTCCCGCCGGTCTTGCCGCCGCCGAGCGCCGCGTAGGCGGCCCCGCCGTTCGCCACGATCCACGGCACGTTGGCGAGGGTCTCGACGTTGTTCACGATGGTCGGCTTGCCGTAGAGGCCGACGACCGCCGGGAACGGGGGCTTCAGGCGCGGGTAGCCCTTCTTCCCCTCGAGCGACTCGAGCAGCGCGCTCTCCTCGCCGCAGATGTACGCGCCCGCGCCGCGGTGCACGAAGATGTCGAGCGCGAAGTCGGACTTGCCGAGGAGCCGCGGCCCGAGGATGCCGGCCGCGCGCGCCTCCTCGATCGCCGCCTCGAGGACCTCCGCCTGCCGCTTGTACTCGCCGCGGATGTAGACGTACGCGGCGTGGATGTCGTTCGCGTAGCAGGTGATCGCGATCCCCTCGATGAGCTGGTGGGGATCGTTCTCGATGATGTAGCGGTCCTTGAACGTGCCGGGCTCGGACTCGTCGGCGTTCACCGCGAGGTAGCGGGGCCGCACGTCCTTCGGCAGGAAGGTCCACTTGAGGCCGGTGGAGAACCCGGCGCCGCCGCGGCCGCGCAGGTTCGAGGCCTTCACCTCGTCGATGATCGCCGCCGGCGTCATCGATAGCGCCTTCTCGAGCGCCTGGTAGGCGCCGTCCGCGCGCGAGTTCGCGAGCGTGTGGGAGTCCTTCTTCCCCCAGCGCTTCGTGAGGATGAGCGTCTCGCTCATTTCAGGGCTCCCACGATCTGCTCCACCTTCTCGGGCGTGAGCCGCTCGTGCTGGTCGTCGTCGACGAGCATCGCCGGCGCGGTGCCGCAGCAGCCGAGGCACTCCACCTCGCGCAGCGTGATCCGGCCGTCGGGGGTGGTGCCGCCGTTCTCGAGGCCGAACTTCGCCTTCAGCCGGTCGAAGATCTCCTCCCCGCCCGCGAGCGAGCAGGAGACGTTCGTGCAGATCTCCACGAGGTGCCGACCGTGGGGCTCCGGATGGAGCATCACGTAGAACGTGGCGACCTCCTCCGCGCGTGCGGGGGAGACCCCGAGCCGGTCGGCGGCGAGCGCCATGACGGCCGGGGAGAGGTAGCCGAAGACCTCCTGCCCGATGCGCAGGGCAGGGATCATCGCCGAGGACCTCCGGTCCTCGGGGTAGCGCTTCAGGATGGGCGCGAGCTCGCGGTCGAAGCGCGCGACGCCCTCCGCGGGGAGCCCCTCGACAGCGAGTCCCGACGGCCGAACGAGCGGGTCAGCCATGAGGTTCCAAGGTGAAAGGTACGCGCCGGACGCTAGTTTGACTACATGGCAGTGTCAAGGAGAACCGGCCTTTGGAGCAGGCGCGGTACACTCGAAATCCCACATGCCCGACGTTCTCGACCTGCGCCGCGACGAGCGCCATGCCCTCCTCCTCCGGGTGGACCATCCCGGGACGGGCGCGCTCCACGACGTCACCGAGAACCTCTCCGCTGGGGGCCTGTTCCTCCGCACCGATCGCGAGCTCCCGCCGGGGACGCGCACCCCACTCCTCATCGGCTTCCCGGGGCTGCTCGAGCCGGTGGAGATCGAGGTGGAGGTGGTCTGGACCCGACGAGCCTCCGAGGGTGCGCCGGCGGGCGTCGCGGTCCGCATCCCCGCGAACCGCCCTGAGCACCGCGAGCGCGTGGCGCGGATCGCGGGCGCAGCCGCAGCCCCCCGCGCGCCGTCGCGCACCTGCCGGATTCTCGTGGTGGAGGACAACGCGCTCGTCGAGGCCATGTACGGGAACGCTCTCGAGCGGCTCGTTGCGCCGGGCGAACCGGCCGGCGTCGAGGTGGAGTTCGCGCGCGACGGGCTCCAGGCGCTGGCCCGGCTCGAACGGCGGCCACTCATCGACCTCGTCCTGGCCGACCTCTTCATGCCGGTGATGGACGGCTTCACGCTCGTGGAGCGGCTGCGCATGCTGCCCGACCACCGGCACGTGCCCGTGGTGGCGATCAGCGGCGGCAAGGACGACGCGCGCGAGCGGGCGCTCGCGGCGGGCGTGGACGTGTTCCTGCGCAAGCCGGTGAAGGTGCAGGACGTCCTCGGGACGGTGCGCGCGCTGCTGCGGCTGTAGACGAACGAGCACCGCGCCCGGAAACGACGAAGCCCACGCTCGCGCGTGGGCTTCGGTCGAAGCTCTGGACGACGCGAAAGGCTACTTCTTGCCCTTCTTGTTGAACGTGTCCTTCAGCGCCTTGGCCGGCGTGATCTTGATGGCCGTGCGCGCCGGGATCTTGATCTGCTCGCCCGTCGCCGGGTTGCGGCCGATCCGGGCCTTGCGGTCCACGAGCTTCACGGCGCCCAGGCCGCCGAGCGGGATCTTGCCCTCGGCCTTGAGCCGCTTGGACACGATCTCCTCGACCGCCGCGAACACCTCGCGGACCTGAGCCTTCGGGACCTGCGACGTCTCCGCGACCGCCTGGAAGAACTGGGCCTGCGTCATGTGGAAAACCCTCCTTGGACCGCCGGATCGCCTTGTCCGGACGGTAAAAACGAAGCAGGGATATCGCTTCGTGATCGGCTCGTCAACTGGCTTCTCCGCACGATCCGCCTGAAAAATGGGCCTTCCGTGCGATCCGGCCGGGTCAGCGGATGAACGCGTAGAGGATCTCCCACAGGATGAGGAGGATGATCGTGAGCTCCAGGAGCTCCGCGCGGCGCGTATCGGCGGCGTCGTTCAGGAGCTCGTGGACGCCGGCGAGGAGCTTCTGCTTCCGCAGCACCGTGTCCTGCCACACCGGCAGGCGGAAGCGGCGCACGGCGCCCTGATAGAGGCGCGCGAGGTAGAAATCGCCCACGATCTTCACCGCGTTCTCGAGCCGCTCCGTCATCTCGGAGAGCTCGAGGAGCAGCGCGGCGGTGCGACGGCGCAGCTTCAGGTAACGGCGGGTGAACACGTTGAACAGGGTCCGCTTCGCGTCGATCTCGCCGTAGATCCCTTGCAGCTCCCGGTCGAGGAGTGAGTCGTAGTAGCGCAGCTCGAGGAGGTGCGCGGTCGCGAACTCGAGCAGGTCGGGGATGTCGGTGACGCCCGACGGCTCGAGCACGAAGGCGCAGTTCCAGTCGACGACCGCGAGGTCGTCCTCGAGGTAGCTGTAGCGGTTCTTCAGCACGTCCTCCCGCTCGGCATCGGAGAGCGGCACCCCGCTCGTCTCGCCGAGGACGAGGCGACCGAGCGGTGCGTCGCGCAGCACGTCGTCGGCGGTGGCCGGCTCCTCGAAGCGGCGCACGAAGAAGACGGTGTAGGTCTCGAGGCCTTCCCATTCGTGCGGCTTCTCGAGGCACGGCGCGAGCGCGCGCACGAGCTCGTCGGCCTCGCGGCGGGCGGCCTGGTCGAGCGCGGGCGTGGGCTCGGCGACGAGCGCCTCGGCGAGCGGGAGGAGCTCCTCGAGCGAGGAGCCGGCGGGGATGGGGAGCCGGTAGCGCACCGAGACGACGCCGTGGTCGAAGAGCCGCGCGGTGGCCAGCGCGTCGAACGACTCGGCGGCCACGGACAGCCGGCGCGCGCCGAGGTGCACGTGGAGCGGCGGGCGCGGGATCTCGAGGGCGGTGCCGCTGTGGTGCCCCTCGAGCTTGAGGCGCCCGCGCGGCTGCGCGAGCGCGCGCTCGGCGGCGGGGAGGTCCACCGCGTCGGCCACGTCGAAGAGCCGGTAGACGTGCACCTCGCCGTCGGCGACGCGCAGGGTGCGTGGCTCGCGCATGAGGCGAGCTTAGCGGAAGCCGGCGAGGTACCGCTCGCGCCATGGACGCACGCCCTCGCAGGGCGTCGGGATCCCGGCTAGGCGCCGACGAGCCGCAGCGGCTCCGCGGGGCGCGGACGCGGGAACTTCACGACGTAGTCGCCCGAGAAGCAGGCGTCGCAGAACGTCTCGCGCCGCTCGCCGAGCGAGGCGTAGAGCCCCTCGAGCGAGAGGTAGCCGATGGTGTCGGCGGTGACGTACCGCGCGATCTCGTCCACCGAGTGCGTGCTCGCGATGAGCTCCTGCCGCGTGGGCGTGTCCATGCCGTAGTAGCAGGGCCAGGCGGTGGGGGGCGACGACACGCGGAGGTGGATCTCGCGCGCGCCGGCCGCGCGGATCATCTTCACGATCTTGCGGCTGGTGGTGCCGCGGACCACGGAGTCGTCCACCACGACGACCCGCTTGCCCTCGAGCACGCTCCGCACGGCGTTCAGCTTCAGCTTCACGCCGAAGTGGTGGATCGACTGCTGCGGCTCGATGAAGGTGCGGCCGACGTAGTGGGACCGGACGAGCCCCACCGCGAACGGGATGCCGCTCTCGGCGGAGTAGCCGATCGCGGCCGGCACGCCGGAGTCGGGGACCGGGACGACGACGTCGGCGGGGACGGCGTGGTCCTTCGCGAGCTGCCGGCCCATCGCGTGGCGCGACGCGTACACCTGCTTGCCGAACAGGATCGAGTCGGGGCGCGCGAAGTAGATCTGCTCGAAGACGCAGCGCGCGAGCCGGCGCGGCGTGCCCGGCGAGGGCTCGAGCCGCTCGGAGCGCAGCCCGGACTGATCGACGATCACGATCTCGCCCGGCTCCACCTCGCGCACGTACTCGGCCTCGATGAGGTCGAGCGCGGTGGTCTCGCTCGCGAGCACCCAGCCGTCCTTGAACTTGCCGATGACGAGCGGGCGGAAGCCGAGCGGGTCGCGCACGCCGACCATCGTGCGCTCGGAGAGGAAGAGGAGCGTGAAGGCGCCGGCGACGCGGGAGAGCGCGTGGCGGATGGCGGGGACGAGCTCCTCTGCATCGCCGGAGCGGGCGGGGCCGCCGGGGGCGCGCGCCATGAGGTGGAGGATCGCCTCGGTGTCGCTCGTGGTCTGGAAGATCGAGCCCTGCGACTCGAGCTCGTGCCGGAGCTGCTCGGCGTTCACGAGGTTGCCGTTGTGCGCCACCGCCACCGCGCCGCCCGCCCACTGGATCGCGATGGGCTGCGCGTTCTTCAGGTGGCTCGCGCCGGCGGTGGAGTAGCGGACGTGGCCGATCGCCGCCCCACCGGGCAGGCGGTCGAGCACCTCGGCGGTGAAGATGTCGGCGACCAGCCCCATGCCGCGATGGACGTGGAGCGTCTTGCCGTCGGTGGAGACGATGCCGGCCGACTCCTGCCCCCGATGCTGGAGGGCATGGAGCCCGAGGTAGGTGAAGTTCGCGGCCTCACTGCCGGGGCCGTACACACCGAAGACGCCGCACTCATCCTTCAGCTTGTCGTAGACGGCGTCGTATCCCATGGGGTCGCGCAGTATAACGGTCGGCACGTGAAAAAGCTTCTCGCCACCCTGGCCGCTCTCCTCGTGCTCGCGCTCGCCGCCTATGGCGTCGGCTCGATCCGCTGGCGGCCTGGCACGCGAGCGGGCCCGCCGCGTCTGGAGCGGGTCGCGACCGGCGCGGGGGAGCTCACCGCCGGCGCCGCCGAGCTGCCGATCCCGCTCCACCATGGGCTGCCGATCGGCGGCTTCGCGCGGCTGCACTGGGCCTCCACCGGCGTGCGCGACCCGGTGCACGTGCGGGCGCTCGTGCTCTCGCAGCCCGGAGCGTCGGTGGCGCTCGTCTCGCTCGAGATCCTGCTCGTGCCGCCCGCGCTCGGGCACGCCGTGGAGCAGCGCGTCGCGGACCTGAAGCTCGATCACGTCGTCGTCGCCGCCACGCACACCCACTCCGGTCCCGGCGGCTACTGGTCCGACCCGATCGCGCAGCGCGCCGCGCTCGGCCCGTACGACAGAGCCTTCGCCGACGAGCTCGCGGAGCGCGCCGCAGCGGCGGTGCGGGATGCCTACGCGGCCCGCGTGCCGGCCACGCTCGCGACCGGCTTCGCCGATGCCCAGAAGCTCGCACGGAGCCGCGGCCACGGGCTCGTGGATGGCCGGCTCGTGGTGCTCCGCGTCGCCCAGCGCGACGGCGCGCCGCTCGCCGAGGTGGTGCTGTTCCCCGCGCACCCGACCCTGCTCGGGAAGGAGAACGAGCTCCTCTCCGGCGACTGGCCGGGAGCGCTCGCGCGGGCGTCGAAGGTCCCGCGGCTCTTCTTCCAGGGCGCGATCGGCGATCAGAGCGCGCGACCGCCGCACGGCGTGAACCAGGTGGAGCGGTACGGGCGGCGGGTGGCCTCGGCGGTGGACGCGGTGGCGACGGGCGCGCGCGATCCCGCGGCGACCATCGCCGTCGCGACGGCGACCGCGGTGCTGCCGCCGCCCGACCTCGGCGCGACGCCCCCCTTCCTGCGACGGCTCACGAAGAACGTGCTCTACGACTGGTTCCCCGATCGCACGCGCGTCGCCGCGGTGCGGCTCGGGCCGGTGACCCTGCTCGCAGTGCCCGCGGAGCCGGTGGCCGAGGTGGGCCGCGGCTGGCGCGAACGCGCCGGCGACGGGGCGGAGATCCTGTCGCTCGCGAACGACTACGTGGGCTACGTGGAGACGCAGGAGCGGATGGCGGAGCGCGAGGGCGAGACGGTGCGCACGTACTACGGCCCGGAGCTGGAGTCGCGGCTCGGGGACGCGGTGGACCTCGCGGCCGACGAGCTGGACAAGAAGCTCGCCGCGGCGGCGCAGGCGCGCGCGGCGGAGGCGGCCGCGGCAGCCGAGAAGGAGAAGGCAGAGAAGGAGGCGGCGGAGAAGGCCGCTGCCGCCGCGCTGCCCGCGGCGAACCCGGGCATGGCTGCATCCCCGATGATCGGGCCGCGCGCGCCAACGGCGGCGGCCGTCGCCGGCGGTCAGAAGCGGACGGCGGGAGCTCCGGCGTCGGTCCAGGCCAAGTAGCCGAGGACGCCCGCGCCGGCGGCGAACGCGAGCGAGCCGGCGGCGCCGATCCAGGCGTTGCGGCGCGCCGAGTCGGCGGCGGAGCGAAGGTCGTGGTAGCGCGCGGGGTCCTGCAGCGTGCCGTCAGACCGGACGAGCCCGGTGGCCTCCTGGTAGGAGTTGCGCGCGCGAAAGGCCTGTTGCGCCGTGAGCGCGCCGAGCCCGAGGGCGAGGACCGCGGAGCCGTAGGCGGCGGGCTTCATCCACGCGCGGCCGTCGCTGGCGACACGGGCCGCCGGCGACCGCTCGAGCGCAGGCTTCGGGTCGGTAGGGCGGAGGTCGAGCTTGGCGGGAACCGCCGCCGGGGTCGCGACCGAGCCCGGCGCCGGAGTCGCGAGCGCGGTCGAGGCGGGGGCTCCGCCCGTGGCCGTGCTCGAGGTCGAGGCCGGGCCCAGGGCCGAGGTCGAGGCCGGGGGCGACTTCGCTGGCGTCGGGATCGGCGCGGAAGCGGGCTTCGCGGCCGCGACCTGAGTGACCGCCGGCGCCGGAGGGGCGGCTCGCGCCGGCGATGCGTTCGGCTGCGGAGCCGGGGCGGGATCCGGCGGCGGTACGGGGGTGCTGTTCAGCACCGCCTGGGAGGGCTGCCCCGTGAGGAGGAACGCCGCGAGCGCGCCGACGCTGGCCGCCGGCACGGCGCCAGCGCTCATCCGCACGCGGCCCTGGCGCAGGATCGCGCCGCGCCGCACGTCGTACAGCGAGCCGACGGGGAACTGCACGCGCTCCTCGTTCGCGATGCTGGTCGCCAGCACGCGGTCGGCTGCGAGCCAGGCGCCGGCGCCAACGATCGCCGCGCTCCGGCCCGCCTCGGAGACGGCGAGCCCCGGCCCGGCGT
>Ga0306924_10005412_pt1 | contig 12568 bp, 9 predicted proteins | sample sta12Can44000111_FD_203756 | JGI IMG/M metagenome (GOLD analysis project Ga0306924, IMG submission 203756) | Lab enrichment of tropical soil microbial communities from Luquillo Experimental Forest, Puerto Rico - statanox.12C.anox.44.000.111 (v2)... | ecosystem: Environmental > Terrestrial > Soil... | reverse complement strand
GAGACAAGTCTTTCATGTCTTGCTGTAAGACGATATTACCTGCCGCATCCTTTAAGGTAATACCGATCAGAAATGAGCCATACACATCAGCTCCTTCATCCCGGAAGACGGTAAAAGACAGGGTCTGCTTATTAATGGCTGCATTGCCGATGGTAACGTGCGGGTGGACTGACAGGTTATGCGATTTGCCCCAGACGCCGCCATGGAAATGCTGGTTGGTTAGCAGGGTCAACCCGGTGATAGCTACACCGCCGATCAGCGCAACGAGCTGAAGCCTAGTTACCTCAACTGGTAGTTCCCCTGATGCCAGCCAGGGAAACCATTTCTGACTGGCGATTTTCTGGTGAGTTGTCAGTAATCGATTATCTATCGTGAAGCGACCGGCGCCAGTCAGCATCAGGGTGAACCCGCCTGCCACCCCGAGTACGCCAATCTGCCATTCATCAACACAGGTGGAACCCAACCAGCCGGAACCCAGCAGAATACTCAGTGCCAAGCCCAATACGCCCAAGCTCGCCAGGCGGGTAAAGAGGCCCAGCAATAGGAACAGTCCAACGAGGCCTTCAACAAGGGTAAACGATAGCATAAACCACCAAAGGACATCTGCGTGACTCACCAGGTACGCAATCAAAGGTTTGATAAGCAAGGCATGGGGCAGGAAGTGATTGAACTTTTCTCCGACATAGCCGGCGCCGCCCTCGTCTAATTTGTGATCCAGCACGAGCCTGCGCCAGAAGGCGGAGAAATAGGTCCAGCCGATAACAAGTCTGAGGGCTAAGGCGAACGTACCGACAAGGGAAAAGGAAGAAGAGGTTTCGTCTTTTGAGAAGGGTTGCATACGATTTCAATTCCTCCTCCGGGATTGTTATGTGGTTTCCTTGATGATGTGCTGCAAAGCAGGCAAAGCTCTTGCGAGCCATGGCCGATGCCGAGGGCTGACAATTCTAACAAAATCGGCGTTGCGAATGCCAGCTCAGCGGCTGGGAAGACTGGGAAGTCGGGTAATCGTAGAAGTTCCTCCTAGTACCCGACACCCTGAGCAGCACTCTGGCTTTCCGCCGTTGATTCGCTCTATAGGACCGTGGACTTTTCCCGCTTGCGCTCTGGCGTGCGGTAATCTTTCCGCTCGTATCGTCCGCTATCCTCGGGGTTGTGCCATACCTTCGGCCCGGAGTCTAGGACGCCTTTGTTTTGATTCATGTCGGCCAAGTCTCCGACACCCGTCTCGATCCGCGGCCCCTTCTGTGATGATGGAAATGGTCTGCTATCGTGTTCGTCGTGCATTTGTTTCACCTTCCTTTCATTTTCAGGGTTGCCCCGAAAAAGTTTTCCGCAGCCCGCGTAACTCATATCCGGGGGCGCCGCCGGCGGTTTTTGTCCAAGTGCTCGAGATATAGCCGCGCCCACGACGTCGCCAGACTGACCCACAGTCCCAGATGGACTGTAGTGACCTGGCGATTGCCTGATCCAATACGCTAGGGTTCGTCGCCATCTATTGAACCTGCCAGCCATTGCGCTCGGCTGCTTGCGTTACCGCTGCCCTGAGCTGGTCTGGATTCCTTGCCAAGCCAGGATTGGAGTGCAAGACGGCCCGGGCGAATATCTCAGCCGTGGTTGAATCGAGCTTTGTGCCTCCCCCTTGCGGCAAGAAGTCTGCCGGGTTTGAAAGCCGGTAGGATCCGGCTGGGATATGCTGGCCGCCTGCCTCTTGAGTTGGCTCAACTCCTCTGCTGCTTTGGCCGTCTCTACTCTGGCCTTGCCGGTAGTTGCCTGAGTCGACGCTAGCGTTGCAGCACGCTGCGCTGCGGCCTCCTGGGGTGTCGGTAGGTTGGCCGCCTCCTGGGTTACCTTTTGCGCCTCGGCGCCGGCCTGAGCTGCCTTTTGGGTTGCCTCGGAAGCTTGAGAAGTCTTTAGGTGCTGCTCGAGCAGGTCTTGCGACGTCCGAAGAATGGCGTGCTCTCTGTCCAGATAGCCAGGATCGTAGCCCGCCGGCGCGTTACCAATCTCCGAAAGCAATGGCTCTTTGACGCCAGCTGGCAGCGTTTGCGCGTACTGAGTGAGCCTTTGCTTTACTAAGTCGTAGGTTTGCTGCTCTTGGCCTTGCGGCGCGTTCCTGGCTGCCTGTAGCCCGTCGTCCAAATGATTGTACGCATCCTGCAGCGCCGACTGATGCTGCGAATTGGTGTTAAACATTAGCTTGTTGAAGTCTGCGCGCGCCTGATACCAAGGTGTTCGCGCCTCTTCTGGAACGCTGTACTTGTCGAAAAGTTTGTCGACCTTGCTCAAGTCGGATGCGTCCCAGTTAGGGTCGTGCTGCGCCGCGACTAAGTTCTGCTGACCCTGGACAAGCAGCTGCTCGCGTTGCGTCTGCGCGCTCCGTTGCTGTATCTCTTGCGCCAATAGCTGCTGGCCAAGAAAGCCCGCTTTGATCTGTTGGGCCTTGATGAAAATCGCCATCGGGTCTTCGGGAGGACGGATGGAAAGTGCGGGATAGGCTCCCATGGGTTACCTCTTAAGCTTTCTGCTGGGAAGGTGCGTTATCTTCCTGACGTGATGGAGAAACGCATTCCCGCTCGAAAACTCTTGCGCCTGTTCGTGGTCCGGTACAATTTCCTCTTCGCCATCTCGCCCTCGACGTGGTAGCACGGCGTCACAACTAGAACGTCCTCATGCGGGCTTTTGACGCCTATGTGATAGCTGTGCGGCTCTTCTCGGTCCTCTCGCTCCTCGACAATCCGCACTTCGCGCGGTTGCGACATGTCGCCCCGAATTTCCAAGCTGCGGCCGTCCCGAAATTCTCGCTCACGCTCTGCCATGGTTTACCCCTCCCTGCCGACACCCCGAAGGGCGTTCATGTCGGAATACATTGTTTCCGGCATGGCGTCACTACCGAACTGCTCGAGCAAGGCGTGCCGATCCACGTCGTTACGCGCCTGATGCGACACGGCGATTCTAAGGTCACACTCGACCACTACGCGCACATCATTGGAGACGCCGAGCGCGTAGCTTCCGAGCGTCTATCCAGCAAAGTCGGGGCTCAATTGGAGTCAGGCTCCGAATTGGAGTCAACGAAAGCGAGAACAGCGTGAAAACAAGGAACTTGGCGGAAGCGTGTGGGAGTCGAACCCACCCCCGAATCCGCGAAGGACACGGGCTATGGTTTTGAAGACCATGAGGACCACCGGGCCCCTTGCGCCTCCGCGAGCAGTATAGAGGAGGCATCGGCGCGTGCTCAAGGCGGGCGCGCTCTGAAGCCTCTCAAACGCGTTGCGGGACGAGCACGGAAGCGTGGTTTGTGCGGAGGAGAGCAGCGACAAGATCGTAGAGCGAAGGGCTAGTGCAAACTTCGTAGTAACAATGCTCGGTGGCACGGCCCACTTTTCCGTCCGGAAGCAACTGGCGCGCGAAGGTTTTACGGAGAACCAAAAGCTCGACGGATTCGCCAAGAGGCACTTCGCCGTAAAAAAGCGTGACGTTTTGCTTGCCCCAAGGCATTTCCAGCTTCGTTTCGATCGTGTCGAGGGAGATTTCCTCGGAAAGCTTGTTGAAGCCTTCCTCGTTGAGTTCGATGCCGTTCATGTTGTAGCGAACGAGGAATTCATCCAGCTCTTCGGCAGAAGCGCCTTCCATGGTGTTCAGGAATTGAAACACCGAGAAATGAGATTTCTGTTTGGCGAGTATGCGCTTGGCCAGCTTGGCGCAGCCGGAGAGGCGATCGGAGAGATTGAGCGCTTTTGAAATCATGATGCGCGAATCGCCGTCTACCCAATAGGTGGGCGCGTCTCCCTGAAAAGCCACTCCCAAACCAAGCTCAAGGGCCGGCAGGTCGCTCGAAGAAGCGCGCTCGTTGTAGGAATTGCATACCGCAAGAATCTGGCGGGAAAGGATGCAGGCTTTCGCAACAGGGCGCGCGTAAGCAACGGACGATTCCGTCTCGAAAATGGCGAGAATGATCGCATCGCCTTCAATGAATACTTTCTTCGCATCATAACGATCAAGCAGCTTCCTCACCGGCTCATGCAAGTTCAAGCTGAAATGCGAAGCTGGATTCAGTCCGCGAGAAAGGAGATCCTGAGTCATGCGGGTGGAACCGCGGACGTCGGCCTTGATAATGACGTGAGAAATGACATTGTCCTGCGCGGGGCGGGCCTCTTCCTGCAGAACGCATTCATAGAGCCGGTTATTCAGGCGCGAGAGCTCGCGCGCCTTTTCCGTCGTGACCAGGTTGATGCGCTCCATGCTGGCTGTCAGGTGCTCGGCGTCCCGAAGATCCCGGTGCAAGCGAAAGAAGTCGCCGGCAAAGCGCAACACGGTTTCCTTCATTTCCTCGCGCGAGTAGCGCTGGATTCTCCTGGAGAGCTCCTCAATGGTTCGAAGTGACAATTTCTTGGCCGGCACCTGCTTGATGACTCGCTCCACTTGCTTCAGCTCATCCCTCGAGACTAACGCCCGGCGAAGCTGCTGAAGATGCAAGGGCGGGCAGTATTCATCAACGATGGGACGCACCTCATAGCTAGCTAGGACGTGGAGCAGCATTTCGTACTGCTCGAGGCGGTCAAGAAGCCGCGTCAAGAGCTGCCCGCGAAGAGGCGCGGATTCCTCCGGTCCGCCCCTTGGGTCGAACAAACGCTGGGCGTTTTCCGGCTCATCGAGATACTCGCCGAGCCTCGATGCTTTCCCTTTGCGAAAGAAATCCAGCTTCTGGCGCGCGTCTTCCACCTGAGGACCAAGCTCTTCGAGCTTGAGCTCCTGGTGTTTGAGCCGGCCTTCTAGGTCGTGCAAGGAAGCCTTAAGGTCGGCGGGATCTTCCGAGCTCAGCAGTTTATTGAAAAAGCTTTCTCCCCGGTCAAGGCGCTTTCTCGTAGCCTCGCGCTGCTCCTCGAGATTCGTAATTTCATTGCGTGTGGCCTGAACCCGCCCGAGCAGAGCCGTATGCGTTGCAACGGCCTCTTTATGAGCTGGATCATCCGATACCGTGATTCCGGCGTCGCGGAGAAATTCCTGGAAGAGCGCGTCCATGGCCTCGAAGCGGTCCGGGTCACGGCCGTAATTGCCCAGCAGCACGTAATTCTCGAGGAAAAAGAGATCGTCTTTGCCTCCGTCGAGAAAAATCAGGCGGTTTTTACATAGCTCGTAGTAGGGAGCAAAATCTTCTCCGAACAAGGCGCGGCGGGTTTTGGCAATGGAGTTCTCTTCAACTTCCGCAAGAATCTGAGCCACCTGCTGGCCCGCGCGCCGAACGACCTTGCGCCGTGAAGCCTGCAATTCCGACAAGCGCGCCTTGATAACGTGCGCCTGCTGGCTGCGCTCGAAATGCTCGCCGCGCTGGCGAATCCATTCCTTTCCTTCCAGGATAATGTTGGCGAACTGGTTGCCGATTTCAGAAGCCAGGAATTTCAGCAGGCTTAAACGGAAAAGGAGATCGATTTCGATATTCTTGTGGTATTTGGCTTGCGTTAGCGCACTCTGGAGAAGCTCCGACAGCAGTTTGCGGAACGCCACGGAATCCGGCCCCCGAGTGGGCCGCGGCTCCATGCCGAGCGAATGCGCAGTACTCGTGTGCTGGCGGATGAGGTCAAGCAGGTAATCGCGAGCCGCCTGAACAAATTTGGGGCTGAGGAAGACGTCGTGATGAATGTTATCGACGCCGATGGCCAGCGTGCCCATGGGGAGCGAGACGCTATAGCTTTTCAGCTCGATTCCCTGCGTCTCGGACAACGTCAATATGGACTGTTCGCTGGGCATGTGCTTCGGCCACGCGGCTCTTCCCAACCTAACAGCCGTACCGGGGCCGGGCAAGGAGTCCAGGGGACAGGCGTAACCAGATAGTTAGCGGTGAGGGGCGCGGTGAGGGCAGTCAGACGGAATCCGACACGGAAATCCGGCGAGAATCGCCTCCCAGGTGCTCCAGCCGAACCCGAACCATGGGCCAAGGCGACGGAAGCGGAAACTTTTCCGACCATTCGACAATAGCGACGGCCGGGCCCGCAAACATGTCCTCCAGTCCAAGCGTTTCGAAGTCGTGAAAACTCTCGATGCGGTAGAGGTCGGCGTGGTAGACCCTGGCCTGTCGGCCATAAACGTGAACGAGCGTGAAAGTTGGGCTGGTAACGTCGTTTTCATCGGCCGCGCCAAGGCCGGAAACCAGGCCCTTGGTCAGAGTCGTCTTCCCGGTGCCCAAATCGCCGGTGAGGAGGACTAAGACCGGCGCTTTCAGTCTCTTGGCGAATTCCCTGCCCCATTGGATGGTTTCCTCGGCAGAATGCGTGATGATCTCCTCAGACAAGGTCGCGCAACTCCGTGAGGAGCTGATCGTAGGTGTAAGGGAGAGCGTCTGCTATTTCGCCGGCCAAGAGCGTAGTTTCTTCATGTCGGGGGGGCCTTGCATCTCCTGCACGGCCGTGGAGATAGACGCCGAGCGCCAAGGCCGACTCCCAATTCTGCGCACCAAGCTGCGAAACCGTCCCCGCAAGAATTCCGGTCAGAACGTCGCCTGAACCGCCTTTGGCCATCCGAGCGCTTCCAGTGGTGTTCACAAAGGCGTGGCCATCCGGTGTGGCGAGAATCGTGTGAAATCCCTTAAGAATGACGTGCGAGTTCCAAGCGTTGGCTGCCTTCCATGCGATCGCCAGTCGGTCTGCCTGCACGGTCGCGTTCGACACGCCGAGCAGCCGGGCCATCTCACCAGGATGTGGCGTAAGCGCAAGATGCTTTGTGCTTCGCTTGGCCAAATCACGCGCTCGTCCCGCAAAGGCGTTTAATCCATCCGCGTCCAGAATCACTGGCAACTCCGTCTGCCGTACCAGCGAAGTGATGAATTTCTGCGTCTCCCAGTGGATTCCAACCCCGGGCCCCATCGCTAGCAGGGTCTTGCCCTGCGTAAGAGCATGCAGACGGCTGGGTTTCCCATTTGCCGCTGCGATCGTACCCGATTTGGTGGAAACCAGTGGCTCGGTCATTAGCTCGGCTTGCGAGGCCGCGATGATGGGAAGCACGGCATCCGGACTGGCGACGGTCACCAAGCCTGCTCCGGAGCGCAGCGCTCCACGACCAGCTAAAATGGCAGCGCCGGATTTGCCCAGCGATCCCGCGATCAACAACACGTGGCCATAGTTGCCTTTGTGCGAATCCACCCGGCGAACGAGAGGAAGGTCGAGGAATTCCCGCGGCTCGATCCAGGAGACGTTGCTTTTGCCAAGTTCGGCGATGAGTTCATAAGGTGATCCGATTCCGCTCACGTGCAGTCTTCCGCAGCATGCCGCGTGAGCTGAAACCAGTTGACCGACCTTGGGAGCAGTGAAAGTGACTGTCGCGTGGGCGCAAACCACGGGCCCCTCAGAAGGCTCCCCATCGGAAGGCAGGCCCGAGGGGGTATCCACGGCAACGACCGCCTCGGGATGCAAAGAGGTGGCGTCGCGCGAAATCTTATTGACGTCTTCAATGACCGAAGCGAGAAGACCCTCGACCTTGCCCTTCAAGCCCGTACCGAGCAGAGCGTCCACGATCAGGCGCGATTTAGCGATCCCACTGCGCGCCTGCTCCCAATCTCCGCAGGAAGTAATTTCCTGAATTTTGGCTCCCGACTTCTTGAGGCGCGCGAGGTTTTCCGACGCATCTCCGTGAACAGCGTCTTCTCTCGAGAAAAGACACACGATGGGATTGAGACCCTTCTCTTGGAGAAGCCGTGCCGCGACGAACCCGTCGCCGCCGTTATTGCCCTTGCCGCACAGAACGGCAGCATGACTCGCGGCAACATCGCCATAGGAAGAGCGAAGGAACTCAAAAAATCGGGTCCCCGCGTTTTCCATGAGCTGCAGGCTGGGAATGCCGTAGCGCTCCGTTGTTACAAGGTCCACCTGGCGCATCTCGGCAGCGGTGAGAGCTTTCATAGGACGTTCACAAAACGATCAGAGCATCCAGCCGCCGCTGACATTGACGACCTGCCCGGTGACATATTCAGCCTCTTCCGAAGCAAAAAAAGCCACGGCGGCAGCGACGTCTTCGACCGTGGGCGGGCGCCCAATCGGGAAGCGCGCATCGCGGATGCGGCGAGCCTCCTCCAGCGTCAATTCATTTTCGTCGATGCTCGAGGGGTTTACAACGTTCACGGTGATGCCATTCTTGGCTTCTTCCAGCGCGAGTGAGCGCGAAAGCGCAACCACGGCAGCCTTGGCCGCAGCGTACGCCGAGATTTTCGCTTGCCCAAACGCGCGTTCCGCTCCCACCGCACCCATGTTGATGATGCGGCCCCAGCGTGCTTTCCTCATATGCGGCAGCGCGGCGCGGCTCATATAGAGAACGGTGAAAAGATTCGAGGCAAAGATGCTCTGCCAATCCGGCAAGGAAGATTCCCCGAGCAGGCCCCAACGGAAATCGCCGATGTTATTGACCACGATATCCAAGCGCCCGTAGCGGTCCGCGACAGTTTTGATCAGCTGATCGCAGCGATTCGAATCGGTGATGTCGGTCTCGACGGCAACGCAATCCGCGCCACCGGCCTGCAACTGCCGCAGGGTTTGCTGCGCGGCCACTTTATTCGAGCGATACGCAATGGCGATGCGCGCACCATCCTGCGCAAGCCGCAGCGCCAGCCCTCTGCCGATGCCCCGGCTCCCGCCGGTCACCAGCGCCACACGATTCCGAAGCGACATGCTTTTCCCCGGCAAATCCCTTGAAGAGTTTTTCAGTATAGCGTAGGCCCAGCAGGCCTACTACCGGAGGCGCGTCACAATGACGGTCATATCATCGGCCTGTTCGGCGGTTCCCGCCCACTCTTCCGCCGCCGCCATGAGTGATTCTGCGACCAGCGACGGCTTTGCGCTTTGAACGCGGATGGCGGCTTCCCTCAATCGGGCGATCCCAAACTCTTCTCCGTACACATTCTCCGGTTCAACCAAGCCGTCGCTATATCCAATAAGGAGCGACTCTGGCGCAACCTGCAGCTCGCCTTGCTCGTAGACGTAATCCTCGAGGACGCCGAGCACCATGCCACCCTTATCCAAGAGATGCGAAGAACCATTACAAATGAGGAACGATGGTAGGTGCCCGGCATTGGTGTAGCGCAGAGTCCGCGTAGCGCTGTCGTAAACGGCGATAAAAAAGGTCGCGAAGCGGTCGTCACCGGTGTTGCGCACCAGGTGTTTGTTCAGCCGCGTCACCAACTCTGCCGTGCTCATGTATTCGCTCCCTTCGGTGAGCGCTTGGCTGCGCAGCGCCGCCTGCAAGCTCGCCATGAGCAGCGCCGCGGAAATCCCCTTGCCGGAAATGTCGGCGATGGCGATAGCCACGTGGGTCGGGCTGAGTTGAATGAAATCGTAATAGTCCCCGCTTACCGAGCGCGCCGCTTTGCAGATGGCCTCGATCTCGACCCCCGGAACGGAAGGTAATGTGCTCGGGAAAAGCTGGTTCTGGACTTCGCGCGCGATGGAGATTTCATTTTCCAGCCTCCGGCGCTTTGCTTCCACCTCGATGAGCTCGCTGATCGAGCTGGTCATTCTGTTGAACGACTCCGCCAATTCACCGAGCTGATCCTGTTTCTCGATCTGAACGCGGTGAGAATAATCTCTTGCTTGGACATACTGGGTGCCGCGGTAAAGGTCTGCAACCGCTCGCGTGATTCGCCGGGTCAACACAATGCCGGTAGTCCACGCCACCGCTTCGACGAGAAGGAAAATGATCCCCACAAGAACAAAAAGGATGACATAAGTATTGCGGAGCTCTCCGAGAGAGGTGAAGATTCGCGCGTTCAACCGTGACGGCCGGGCATTGGCAACTGCCAGCAAGGGCCGGGCCAGGTCTAGCTTTCCGTCCTTCGCGACATAAACCGAGTCGAGAGGAGACACGACATTCACCGGCGAATCGAGCCAGAACATCGGTGCTTGGAGCCTGCGATTGCTGGCGACAATGGGTTTGGCCACACGATATTGCTTCCCACCCGAGCGGTAAAGGACGCCCTGCGGTGACGTGCCCTCGTACAGTTCCATGAGATTGAGCTGGATGACACCCAAATCCGGCGCGATGGTGTTGAGGAAATCCTTGTCAACCGGCACGCGCAGAACAACGACGCGCGGCTCCTCGGAATCCTCAATCATCCGGAGGCTGATGAGCGAAAGCGTCGGCTCGGAAACGGAATGTTCTTCTTGCAACAGACCGGCGAATGAGTTCTTGCCTTGCGAAGTGTCTCTCAACTGCGAGAGGTCGCGCGATTTGCTCGAGAATTCTATTTTCAATCCGGGGAGTTCACGGTCATGGACGGCCTGGGACTGCACCGCGAGGATCCCCTCCGATTCGCTCTCGGTAATGCTGGCCGGTAGTGTCTGGTGCGCGATAGCAATATGCTGGGCAATATCCGCGATCAGCTCGATGCGCTTGTGGATGTCCTCGTAAAGTAGGTAAGCACCCAATTGCGAATAAAGAATCCGGGCCGCCAGTACGACGAGAATGACGATCGATACGATCGGGACAACCGCAATAAACAGATAGGCGACATAAATCCGGTTTCGCAAGCTCCATAGCAACCGGCTTCTCCACCATCCGATGAAGCGTGCGACAAGATAAACGCCCGCGACTACCGCCAGGAACTCCAGGAAGCTCGACACCTTACCGTTAATGCCAAGCAGGGCGACAAGCAGTCCCAACGCAACAATTGCCGAGCAAACAGTGTCCAGCCACGACAGGCGGCTATAGACTTCTTTCAGACTTGAGAAAAAGGATTTCATGCCTTCAACGTCGGAAGGAATACTTTACCCGAAGATCGGCTCGCGCGGAGCCAACCGCGCTCAAAACCGGATCTTGTCAGACGTGCGTGCTTTGCGGAGCGCCCGCTCCCACTTCATTGAGCGATTGTTTTGCGTTGTTGCGCACTTTGCTGTGCTTCACGCTGTAGGTGAAGTAGATCATCAATCCAATGACCAGCCAAACCAAAAGTCGCCATTTCGTTGCCGGGGAGAGGCCATAGATCAACGCGCCGCAAAACACGATGGACAGAATGGGCACCAAGGGGACAAGCGGCGTCTTGAAGGGTCGCGGGAGTTCCGGATGCGTCTTCCGCATAACCCACACTCCGGCGCTAACCAACACAAACGCAAGCAGTGTACCCACGCTGGTCATCTCGTCGAGGATATGCAGGGGAAGGAGCGTGGCCAGGATCGCCACAAAAATGCCAACAACAATGGAGCTGATATAGGGTGTACGGAAGCGCGCATGAATCTTGCTCGCCCACGGCCACAAAAGACCATCACGCGACATCGAGTAGAAAACGCGCGACTGCCCGAGCAACATCACCAGCATCACCGTAGCGAGGCCACCCAGCGCGCCCAGTTCCACCAAAAAAGTGGCCCACTGATGGCCGGTCGCGCGAACGCCGACAACCACCGGGTCGGGCACGTTCAGCTGCGTGTAGGGAACCAGGTGTGTCAGCAGGCCCGACACCAGAATGTAAAGCACCGTGCAAATCACCAGGGAGCCGAGAATCCCGAACGGCATGTCCTTCTTCGGATTCCTGGCTTCCTGCGCGGCGGTGGATACGGCATCAAACCCGATGTACGCGAAGAACACTACACCGGCGCCGCGGAGAATTCCCGACCAGCCAAACGCGCCCGTTGTTCCCGTGTTCGCCGGAATAAAGGGGTGCCAAAAGTTCGGCTTCCAGGCATGGGATGACAGAAACATCGTGGCCAGAGCAATGAACATGCAGACCACCGCAACTTTCAGAATCACGATCGCGGTCGTGAAATTGGCCGATTCCTTGATGCCAATCACCAAAATCGTGGTGACGGCCAAGATAACGAGGAAACCGACGTAGTCGTAGCTCAGTTGCACCGGAATGCCAAACAAAGTGAAACTCGACGTCGGCATGGCCGGCAGATTCCATCCGAGATCGCGCATGAACGCTCGCAGGTGGCCGCTCCAACCGACGGCCACGGTCGCCGCACCAAACGCGTATTCGAGGATCAGGTCCCAGCCGATAATCCACGCAATCAGCTCGCCAAGCGTCGCATACGAATACGTATAGGCGCTGCCCGCAATGGGGATCAGCGACGCGAATTCCGCGTAGCACAGTCCTGCGAAGGCGCATGCGATGCCCGCAAGCACGAACGAAATGACGATCGCCGGCCCAGCAAACTGCGCCGCTGCCTGCCCCGTGATCACGAAAATTCCCGCGCCGATGATGGCCCCGATTCCCAAGGTGACCAGGTTAATCGGGCCGAGCGCGCGCTTCAGGCAATGCTCGCCGGTTTCGCCCGATTCTCGCATCAGCGTTTCAAGGGATTTCGTCGCAAACAAGGGGTTGGCCATCCAACTCCTCCTCTCGGGATCTTCCGTTCGTGCTATTACTGGCAATTTGTCTTATAACATTGTAGTCGGCCCTGAGCGCTCGGCCCTACAAGAAAATTTAACGCTTCTCCGGAGCTGACCGGGAATTCCGCCGCGACCACAGCCAATAGACCGGAACGCCCAAGAGCACGATGACTAATCCGGGCCACGCCGTCTGCGTTCGATAAAGCAGTAAAACAAACATGATGGCCGCGGCCGCGGCAATATACAGCAAGGGCACAAACGGGTAACC
>Ga0306924_10005411_pt1 | contig 12571 bp, 10 predicted proteins | sample sta12Can44000111_FD_203756 | JGI IMG/M metagenome (GOLD analysis project Ga0306924, IMG submission 203756) | Lab enrichment of tropical soil microbial communities from Luquillo Experimental Forest, Puerto Rico - statanox.12C.anox.44.000.111 (v2)... | ecosystem: Environmental > Terrestrial >... | reverse complement strand
AATGCTCGATGCGGCGGCGCCGGTTTTCGAGCCCGGCAAACCGATCGGCCCCGACCGGGCGCAAGCGCTCGCTCTGCTCTACGAGTTGCCGCTGCAATTCGGCGAGCAGACCGAGCTCGATGCGCTGTTCCAGACGATCATCGAGCGACTGGTCCAGATAATCCCGGCAGCCAGCCGCGGCGCACTTCTGCTCGAGGATCCAATTACCGGGGAGCTGCTGCTCAAGGCGCATGTTCCCGCCGGCCAGCCTTCGGTAAGCATGACCCTGGCGTCTACGACAATGTCGCGGCGGCAGGGATTTATCTGGCGTGAGGGCGTGGACCCCAGCCAGAGCCAATTCCTCAACCGGATCAAGGCCGGCATGTATGTGCCGCTGATCTGGAAGGGTCGCGTATTGGGAGTGGCGTGCGTCGACAACAGCGACGGCGGGACGATCTTCACCGCCGACGATCTGCGCTTAATGCTCGCCGTCGCCCATTATGCCGCGATGGCGGCCATGCAGAACCAGTTGCAGAGCGAGCTTCGCCATAATGCCGCGCTGCTCGCCCGGTTATTGACCAATTTTTCCCCGAAGATCCGGGACGCTCTCTTGTCGCGGGCGGCTCGCGGGCGACTGCGTCTCGGCGGCGAACGGTCCGAGGTTGTCATCCTCGCTTCGGATATCCGCGGCTTTACACTGCTCACTTCGGGTATGGATACCGATGATGTGATGGACCTGCTCAACGATTATATGTCGGCGCTCGTCGATGCCATCTTCAAACACGACGGGACCGTCGACAAGATTACGGGCGATGCCATTCTCGCAGTCTTCGGCAGCCCCGAACCGGACCCTTTGCGGCACGAAAAGGCAGTACGGGCAGCAATGGCAATGCAGTCGTCGATGACCGAAATCACCGACAACCGTCGGGGGCGCGGACTACCAACATGCACGATCGGGATCGGAGTCCATTGCGGCGAGGTGCTGCACGGGTTTATCGGCACGAACGACCGGATGGAGCTGACTGTCATCGGTGAGGCGGCGAACTGGACAGCGCGCTACTGTGCCGGCGCGGCCGGCGGCGAAATCCTGATCAGCCCAGTATTACACCAGCGTTTGTGGCGGCATATCGACGCTGAGGCGACCACAATAGAGACCAAACATGAGGGTAATCTCAGCGCCTATCGACTCAAGGGTCTCAAAAGCGCTGCGCCGGGCTGAACACGGCCATTCTCATCTCGCGTATTCGACCACGACGACACTGACATTGTCCCGCGCGTTTTGGTCAAGCGCGCACTCGATCAGCCGGTCGGCTGCTGCGGCAACCGGCGAGCCGGCCAATATTGGGGCAATTTCCTCAGGCCCGAGAGCACCGCTGAGCCCGTCCGAACAAAGCAGCAGAATATCACCGGGCTCCAAACAATCGCGCCGTTCTTCAAGGATCAGCTCGTCGAAGGCTCCGATCATGTTTGTCACGATATTCGCCAGCGGATGACCTGCCGCCGCTTCCGATGCAATCTCACCGCGGTCGATCAGATCCTGTACATGGCTCTGATCGCGGCTCAGTTGGAGCAACTGGCCGGCACGCATTCGATACAATCGGCTATCCCCGGCCCAAAGGCAGCAGCTTTCGCCACCGAATATCAGCAACACCGTCACCGTGCTGCCAATCAATGAGTTTGGACCAATTGCGGTAGCCTTCACCCGCAACTCGGAGTTGACCTGTTCAAGGCGCCGCTTCACTGCCTCGCCGAGCGAGGTGCCGGACGGCGCCGCATCCAATTCGCGCAACGCCGCGATGATGCGGCTGCTTGCGTAATCGCCTCGCTCATGGCCCCCCGCACCGTCGGCGACTGCCCACAAGCCGATCTCCGCACGCTCGAGCACTGCGTCCTCATTTCGCCGACGCACTGTGCCGACATGGGTCCGTGCAGCGGAACGACAGACCATTTCAATCCCTCATTTTTGGGATTCTTGCTCGATCTTCAGTCGGCAGTTGTAGTAATCGAGCACTCGGGATTGTCGTTGCACTTCAGTCAGCGCGGAGCCGCCAATGTTGCCGGCGATCTGCCGCGCCTCGTTCAGGCGGTCCTTGAGCATAGCTACCGCGCGCGTTGTCGAGCCCTCAAAGCCTTCCTGCAGGTATTTTTCGGGAGTGTACTGCGTATTCCCGATCCGGAAATCCTCAGCACTGAAAGGGCATGCGGCGAAGCGATCCGGTGCGTGGACGGCCGGCTGTATGGGCGCGAGCGCGGTTGCCGGTGGCGCCGTGGGCGGTGGCGCTGCGGCGGATCCCCCGGATTTTCTCTCGCTCTCGAAAATAACCCGGGACGCTTCGCTGCGCAGGCGCGTTAAGGCCGTCGCCGGAATTTTTCCGCCATTGACCAGATCCGTTTGTGGTAGACCGGTATCCTGCTGAAACTTGGCCCAAGCTTTGGTCGTCTGCGGCCCGATCACTCCGTCTATCGGCCCGGGTTCCATGCCGAGGCGAAGCAGCATGAATTGCATTTCCCGGACCAGTGAGGGCGTGACCCCGATGTCCTCAGCCTTGCCTATAGCCTCGGCAGCACCCCCGCCGGTTGACCAAAGCTGCAGCGGGAGCATGGCGATCAACAGTAAAAACCTCGCGCACCGCAGGATGTCGCGGCCATCCATTACTCGGCTCCGTGCGCATTGAGGAACGCCCGGCGTTGCCTTTCATCAGGAATATGGGTGGCCAATACCAGACACAATTTTGCCAGAGATTCGAATTTCGTAAGCTCTCTCTTGACGAGAATTCGGGCGATGGGGCCGATGTAGCGAGTAAGGTCGGACTCGATCGCCACAATACTTGCCGGGTTTGGGGCGTTGCCGGTGGGGTCAGGCCTCTGCTCGACCGTTCTCGCTGAGCCCGTCCGGGGTGGCGAGTGCTGTCGACCAACCCCCTCAGCGGCCCGTTGTCGGCCTCTCGCCAAGAATTCCGCCCGCTCTCTCGCGTTGGCAACTTGTCTGGCGAGCAACTCGTACAACACCAGCAGGTCGTTCGCTTGCCGGGCTGCCCGTTTCACGGCGATCGACGCCATCGGGCCGATGAAGGTCGCCAAATCGCGCTCGACCTCATGCAAAGTCTCAGCGGCGAATGTCGCCCCGACCGAGGTTGTTTCTCCCTCGGTATCCGATGATTCTACTCCGCGGTCCCGCAACTGACTTGTCGCGGCCGGAAGCGCGTCGCCAGCCGCTCTTGCGAACGTCGCAGCATCGGGGTAGCGCTGCACAGGATCAAAGGCGACCGACTTCGCGATGACGCGCTTCAACGCCTCGGGGACCGCCGGGTTCAACGCTCGGATGTCTTCGGGCCCCCGTTTTTCCATCAACGACATGATCTCGGTGATGCTTTTGCCGCGAAACGGCTTCACCCCAGTCAGCATTTCAAACAGGATGACCCCGGCGGCGAACAGATCGGTGCGGTGATCGATAGGACCGCCCGACAGCTGTTCGGGAGCCATGTAGGCGGGCGTGCCCAACAGATCGCCGACAATCGTGAATTCCGAGGCCTCGATGCGGGCGATGCCGAAATCCGCGACTTTAACGCGGTCGTCTTGCAAAACCATAATATTGGACGGCTTGATGTCGCGGTGGACGATTCCGTTCTCGTGGGCGAAGCCAAGGGCGCTCAGCACCTGGGTTATGATAGCGACACTTCGGGCTGGCTCGATCGAACGGGATGATTTAATTACTTGATCGAGGCTGCGTCCCTCCACCAATTCCATTACCAGAAACGGCATTCCGTCGTCGTCGCCAAAATCCCAGATCGCAACGATGTTTGGGTGGAAACGCCGCCCAGCCGCCCGCGCCTCCCGCCGAAAGCGCTCGAGCAATTGCTCGCCGCCGCTGCCCGCGACCAGCTCGGGGCGCACGACCTTGATGGCAACCAGGCGATCGATGGCCGGGTCATGGGCACGATAGACCTCGCCCATCGCCCCTGTCCCGAGCAATGCCTCGACCCGATAGCGGCCAATCGACCGGACCGTGTGCATTTCTTACGAAAGAATGGCCGCGACCGGCATGCATTCAAGCGGAAATTGTGATTGCCGCGTGATCTCTAAGGCTTTCCCGGCGGCACCAGCCCCTCAATCCGGAGGGTTGGAACGCTAAAACTGAACTGGCCTGCAGAGCCCAACTCAATTCTGCTCCTCCAGCATGCTCATTGCATTCTGCAGACTGCGCTTCATCCGGTTGAACGATGCCGACAGCGATCCGATCTCGTCCCTGCTGTTGTGGACATATTCTGGGGTGTCGAGCTGCCCCATGCTGACCCTGTCCGCCATCTCGGAAATTTCAGCGACCGGTTTCGTCACCAGGGCGCGCAGCAAGAAATCGACTATGATGATGGTGACGATAAAGGTCCCTGCGAGCGCGAGAATAAACCAAAGGAGCGCCTGATAGGCACGAGCCAGCGGCACCGCAAGGGGTATCGAAACCACCTGCGCGCCGACGATCTCACCCTGTTTCCAACCGAAGCCGTTTTGTGATCCGTAAAGCGCGACCATCGTGGCCGGGGCGTTTTCCGGTGTGCTGTGACAGCCCAAGCAGGCTTGGCTGCCGATTTTGACCGGCCGTGCGAGCGTCAGATATCGCCCTCCCGGTGTGTCGCGGGTCACCACCAATTCTTGCTGGCTCGCGTTGCCGCGAAACTCATTGATGATGTCCGCTTCCCAATCCACTGCCCGATCGTTGAGATTGGTCGGGTTCAGGGTCGGTTCGCGATATGTGTAGTCCGGCAGTTTCTGGTGGACCATCTTGAAATTGGTCTGCGCCGCGTACGAGGGGATCGAGTGCGGCAGAAATTGGACCTTCATCTGTTGCTCGAGCAACGGTCGTATACTCTCTGCAGTATAAGACCGGATAGCCGAGGCGCCCTCGATCATGATCCTGGCATTTTGTAGACTGTCCTCAAGCGCGTTCTTGGTGAGGATCGTGTATGCGCCAGCCCCAGCCAGACAGAGCCCGACCAGAAATGCTCCGGCTATCGCTAGATCTATTTTCCATCGTATTTTCATGGCCTGGACTTCAGAACAGTAAACTACGGCAATCCGAGCACTCGCGGGGCAGAGATCTTACAATGAGCGCCTGCATTTTCAAAGCGCCGTAACCGCCTCCGAGGGACAGCGCCGCGCATCGCCGACATGGTGAGGTCAAGATGCCCAGTTTCCTGGGCCGAACCCGGTCTGTGGTGCCGCTAGACTCGCTATTTGTCCCAGGAGATCGCGCGCCTGCACTTCAGTCGAGGCTGTCTGATCAATACGTAACGAGCGGCAATGCGGCCGCTCGTGTCGCTCGCGACCCTAGCGGCTTCCGACCGAGAACCTAAGCCATTCAAATTGCCGTACTTTGTCTTTGTGTGCCAAAGGTTGCGTGTGTTCCGGATCTATGTTAGGAACCCTCGGTTTTGGGCTGGCGCTCTCTGCGCTGGCGGTACCGGCTTGCCGCGATTCGAAGGACAACTAGGACCGCTGCGGGGGCTGGCGCCCGGGCGGGCACCGAGGGCTGCATTTCATTGGCTTCCGAGACTACAGGCGTTTCCGGCTTGGCTGAGCGGTATGCGGCGGCGTTATTCGATCTCGCCGACGAGCGGCGGGTACTTGACCAAGTCGCCGCCGACCTGCGGCAGCTACGGGCGATGATGCAGGCGAGCACGGACCTGGTACGACTGACCCGAAGCCCAATTCTGTCGCGCGATGAGCAATTCAAGGGGATCGGGGCGCTCGCCGAGCACGCCGGCTTTTCTTCTTTGGTCTGGGACTTTCTAGGGGTGGTTGCGCACAATCGGCGCCTTTTTGCCGTGCCGGGGATGATCGAGGCGTTTCTTGCCAAGCTCGCCACGCGCCGCGGCGAGGTGACGGCCGAGGTTACCGCGGCACAACCGTTGAGCGAGGCTCAGCTCGTGGCGTTGAATGAGCAGCTGCGCCGCACGATCGGCAGCCGGGTATCCGTCGATGTACAAATCGACCCCGGGCTGATAGGCGGCCTCGTCGTCAAACTCGGCTCGCGCATGGTCGATGGATCGATTAAGAGCAAGCTGCAGCGGCTGCAGCTGGCGATGAAGGGCACTGCCTGAAAGGGTTCTAATGGAAATTCGCGCGGCGGAGATTTCGGCGATCCTCAAACAGCAGATCGCCAGTTTCGGCACCGAAGCGGATGTCGCGGAGGTCGGTCAGGTGCTGTCGATTGGCGACGGCATCGCTCGCGTCTATGGCCTGGACACGGTCCAGGCGGGTGAGATGGTCGCATTTCCGAACGGGATGCGCGGCATGGCGCTCAACCTCGAAAGCGACAATGTGGGGGTCGTCGTGTTCGGGGAAGATAGCGGCATTCACGAGGGCGACATCGTTAAGCGCACAGGGGCAATTGTCGACGCGCCGGTCGGCCGTGGCCTCTTGGGCCGGGTTGTCGACGCGCTCGGCGAGCCGATCGACGGCAAAGGTCCGCTGACAGACGTGACCCGGGCGCGCGTCGAGGTCAAGGCCCCGGGGATCGTGCCGCGGCGTTCGGTGCACGAACCGGTGCAGACCGGCCTGAAGGCCATCGACGCGCTGGTGCCGATCGGGCGCGGCCAGCGCGAGCTGATTATTGGCGACCGTCAGACCGGCAAGACGGCGCTCATTATCGACACCATCCTTAATCAGAAGCAGATCAATGCCGGCACCGACGAGTCGCGCAAGCTCTACTGCATCTATGTCGCGATTGGTCAGAAGCGTTCGACAGTCGCCCAGATCGTCAAGACGTTGCAGGATTACGGCGCCCTCGATTACTCGATTGTCGTGGCCGCAACCGCCTCAGAGCCGGCGCCGCTGCAATATATCGCCCCTTATGCAGGCTGCGTGATGGGGGAGTATTTCCGCGACAACAAGATGCATGCGTTGATGATTTATGACGATCTGTCGAAGCATGCCGTGGCATATCGCCAAATGTCCCTGCTGTTACGCCGTCCGCCAGGGCGGGAAGCCTATCCTGGTGATGTGTTCTATCTGCATTCGCGCCTGCTCGAACGGGCGGCGAAGATGAACGAGGAGCACGGCGGCGGCTCGCTGACGGCACTGCCCGTCATCGAGACTCAGGCCGGCGACGTGTCCGCCTATATTCCGACCAATGTGATCTCTATTACGGACGGCCAGATCTTTCTCGAGACCGAGCTGTTCTATCAAGGCACTCGTCCGGCCATCAATGTCGGTCTCTCGGTCAGCCGAGTCGGTTCGGCGGCGCAGATCAAAGCGATGAAGCAGGTAGCCGGCCGCATCAAGCTCGAACTCGCGCAGTACCGCGAGATGGCCGCCTTTTCCCAATTCGCGTCCGATCTCGACGCTGCGACTCAGCGACTGCTCGCGCGCGGCAGCCGATTGACCGAGGTCCTGAAGCAGCCGCAATTCTCCCCGGTTCCGGTCGAGGAGCAGGTGGTGGCAATTTTCGCCGGCACCCGCGGCTATCTCGATACGATCGCGGTGTCGGACGTCGGGCGCTTCGAATCGTCGATGCTGAGCGCAATCAAGTCCGAGCGACCGGAGCTGATGGAAGCAATACGCACCGCGGGCGAGATCTCTCCTGAGGTCGAGAAAGGGCTAGAGGAGTTCCTCGACGGCTTCGTCAGGACCTTTGCTTGATACAAGCGGAGCCCGCCCAGTGCCCAGTCTAAAAGACCTGCGGGTACGCATCCGCAGCGTGAGATCTACGCAGAAGATCACCTCCGCTATGAAGGTGGTCGCAGCTTCAAGGCTGCGGCGCGCTGTAGAGCAGGTCGAGGCAGCCCGGCCTTACGCAGAGCGCATGGAGAGTGTGCTCGGCTCTCTCGCCGGCCGAATGTCGGGCCTCCCTGGCGCGCCGGCGCTGCTCGTCGGCACCGGCAAGGATGAGACTCATCTGCTCATCGTTGCGACCTCGGATCGCGGTCTCGCCGGCGGTTTCAATTCTTCGATCTTGCGGGAGGCCCGGCGGCGAATTCGGGAACTCGAAGCGGCGGGAAAGAAAGTCTTGATCTTGATGATTGGGCGCAAGGGCCGCGATGGGTTGCGTCGCGATTATGGTCAGCTGATACGGGACAGCCTGACTGACGTCGGCCGACGTCAGCTGTCCTTCGACGAAGCGCGCGACATCGCTGAGCGCGTTCTCGTCCTCCACCGGGAGGGCGGCTTCGACGTTTGCACAATCATCTACAATCGTTTCCGATCGGTCATGACCCAGATCGTCACCGTGCACCAATTGATTCCATTTGCGTCAGCAATTCCGGATCGAACTGAACCCGAGCCTGAAGTCGGCGTGCGTGCGGGTGCGGTTTACGAGTTCGAACCATCAGAGGAGGAGATCCTCGCGGAATTGCTGCCGAAAAACCTAGCGGTCCAAATCTATGCGGCGTTGATCGAGAACGCAGCAAGCGAGCAGGGTGCTCGCATGACAGCGATGGACAACGCAACCCGCAATGCCGGCGACATGATTGACCGCCTCACCCTCAACTACAACCGCACGCGCCAGGCCGCCATCACCAAAGAGCTGATCGAGATCATTTCCGGTGCCGAGGCGCTGTGATGCCACACAGGAACTTCTGAGAAATGCCCACCAATAACATCGGCACGATCACTCAGATCATCGGCGCGGTTGTCGATGTCCGCTTCAATGGCGAATTGCCGGAGATCCTTACCGCGCTCCACATTGATCGGGGCAGCCAGACTCTGGTCCTCGAAGTGGCGCAGCAACTCGGCGAGAACATCGTACGCACCGTTGCGATGGACACCACCGACGGGCTGGTGCGTGGCACCCAGGTCGTCGACACCGGTGGGCCGATCACGATGCCGGTTGGTCCCGAGACCCTAGGTCGCATCCTCAACGTCGTCGGCGAGCCAGTCGACGAACGCGGCCCGGTGCAGACCAACCGCCGCTCGCCAATCCACAAGGAGGCGCCGGAATTCATCGACCAGTCGACCGAGGCGGAGATTCTGGTTACCGGAATCAAAGTCGTCGACCTCCTAACGCCTTACGCCAAGGGCGGTAAGATCGGCCTGTTCGGCGGCGCCGGGGTGGGTAAGACTGTGATCATCATGGAATTGATCAACAACATCGCCAAGGCGCATGGCGGCTACTCGGTCTTTGCCGGGGTCGGCGAGCGCACCCGCGAAGGCAACGACCTCTATCATGAAATGATGGAATCGGGGGTCATCAACATCAACGGGCCGGGGTCCAAGGCCGCTCTCGTCTACGGGCAGATGAACGAACCGCCGGGAGCTCGCGCTCGCGTCGGTCTGTCCGGCCTCACTCTGGCCGAATATTTTCGCGACGAGGAAGGACAGGACGTACTGTTCTTCGTCGACAACATCTTCCGTTTTACACAGGCGGGCTCCGAGGTTTCGGCTCTGTTGGGCCGGATCCCTTCCGCGGTCGGCTACCAGCCGACCCTCGCAACCGATCTGGGAACATTGGAAGAGCGCATCACGAGCACCAAGAAGGGGTCGATCACCTCCGTTCAGGCGATCTACGTGCCCGCCGACGATCTGACCGACCCAGCGCCGGCCACGACTTTTTCCCATCTCGACGCGACCACTGTTTTGTCGCGACAGATTGCCGAACTCGGCATCTATCCAGCGGTCGATCCGCTCGACTCGACCTCCCGGATGCTCGACGCGCGTATCATTGGCGAGGACCATTACCAAGTCGCGCGCGAAGTGCAGCGTGTGCTGCAGACTTATAAGTCCCTGCAGGACATCATCGCGATCCTTGGAATGGACGAGCTCTCCGAAGAGGACAAGCTGACTGTTGCCCGGGCACGCAAAATCCAGCGTTTCCTGTCGCAGCCGTTTCACGTAGCTGAAGTGTTCACCGGTACTCCCGGCGCCTTCGTCGATCTCGAGGACACGATTAAGGGGTTTAAAGGGATCGTGGCGGGCGACTATGACGATCTGCCGGAGAGTTCGTTTTACATGGTGGGTAAAATCGAAGAAGTAGTCGAAAAGGCTCGCAAAATGGCCGCCGAGGCGGCGTAACTGGCGGGACGGACCGGGTGCCCGACCGTGTGCAATTCGAGTTGGTCACGCCCGAGCGCTTGTTGCTCTCGGAGAGGGTCGAGATGGTGGTCATTCCCGGTACTGAGGGCAATTTCGGGGTGCTGCCGGGTCATGCGCCGCTCATCTCGTCTATCCGGCCGGGAACGATTGATATCTACGAAGGCCAGGCGATCGCCCGCCGCATCTTTGTAGTGAGCGGCATCGCCGAAGTGACCCCGGAACTCTGCACTGTTCTAGCTGACGAGGCCATGGCTCCGGGTGAACTCGATCGCGGCGCGATCGAGGCGGAACTACAGACCGTTCAAGGGAATCTGCCGAGCTTGCGCGATCGTGTTTCACGTGCCACCGGTGCCGAACACGAGACCTTGCTCGTCGAACTCCACCGCCTCGAACGGCAGCAAAATATTCTCCAGGCCAAGTTGCAAGCGCTCGCGGAACTTCCTCGCTGATCTAACTGCCTCATCCAAGCCGCGGTCGACATTGACGCCGGCCGTCTGCTCGCGCACCGTCTCTTCATGGCGCAAACCGACGCCGAGGAAGGGGTCGCGGAAATGTTGTCGAGCGTTCGTACCCAACAACGACTGGCGCAGCGGTCGATCGCACTGGTTCTCGCCGGCGGTCGCGGCAGCCGGCTCAAGCAATTGACCGACCGGCGCGCCAAACCGGCCGTGTTTTTTGGCGGCAAGTTTCGAATCATCGATTTCGCATTGTCCAACTGCATCAATTCGGGGGTGCGGCGCATTGGTATCTTGAGCCAGTACAAAGCGCATAGCCTATTGCGCCACTTGCAGATGGGCTGGTCCTTTCTGCGCCCGGAGATGAACGAATTTCTCGACCTGCTACCGGCGCAGCAACGTCTGGACGAGGTGACCTGGTACCGCGGGACTGCGGACGCAGTGTACCAGAATTTCGACATCTTTCGCGCCGCGGCGCCGGAATACTTTATAGTTTTGGCGGGCGACCATATTTATAAAATGGATTACTCCAACATTCTTGCCGATCATGTCGATAAAGGCGGCGATTGCACAGTCGCCTGCATCGAGGTACCGATCGAACAGGCTTCCGATTTCGGCATTATGGCAGTCGATGATTCGATGACCATCACCGATTTCCTGGAAAAGCCGAAAGACCCACCGGCAATGGCCGGCAGGCCCGGCCGTGCGCTCGCCAGCATGGGTATCTACGTTTTCACCGCCGACTTCCTCTATGCCGAGCTGGAACGCGATCACCGGCGGGTGGGATCGAGCCACGATTTCGGGAAAGACGTGATCCCCGACCTGGTCAGTCGCGGCCTCGCCGTCGCCCATTCCTTTGAGGAGAGTTGTGTCAAAACAACCCCGGAGGCCGAGGCCTACTGGCGCGATGTCGGGACGATCGATGCTTATTGGGCTGCCAACCTCGATCTCGTCAGGCCCACCCCTTCGCTCGACATTTACGACCCTAACTGGCCGATCTGGACCTATCAGCAGCAATTGCCACCGGCGAAATTCGTGTTCGACGATGATGACCGGCGTGGTATGGCGGTCGACTCAATGGTCTCTGGCGGCTGCATCATTTCCGGCGCCACGGTCCGCCGCTCATTGCTGTTTTCCAATTGCCGGGTCAACTCCTACGTGCAAACCTGCGAGGCCGTACTGCTGCCGGACGTACTGGTCGGCCGCCACGCGCGGCTCAACAAGGTAGTGATCGATCGCGGCTGCCGCATCAAGGAGGGACTGGTGATCGGAGAAGATCCGGAGCTGGACGCCAAACGGTTCTACTGCAGCGACGGCGGAGTGACATTGGTCAATGCCGAGATGCTGGCTGCCCTCGATTAGGGATCGAGCCCGACCAGGCTGCGCGCATAGGCCCGAGCCTCGAACGGGCGCAAATCGTCGGCGGTTTCGCCGACCCCGATCGCGTGGATCGGAATCCCGTATTTTTCGGCCAACGACACGAGGACCCCGCCGCGCGCGGTGCCGTCGAGTTTGGTCATGATGATGCCGGTGACACCCACCATCTCGCGAAAGATTTCCGCCTGGGCGTGCGCGTTCTGACCGGTTGTCGCGTCCAGCACGAGGAGTACCGAATGCGGCGCCTGCGGGTCGACCTTCTTGAGCACGCGGACGATCTTCTGCAGCTCCGACATCAGGTTGGCTTTGTTGTGCAAGCGCCCGGCCGTATCGATCAGCAGGATGTCGCTGCTCTCGGCGCGGGCTTGCTCGAAAGCCTCAAACGCGAGTCCCGCCGCATCCGCTCCTGCCGGTCTGGTGACGATCCGGCAACCGGTCCGCTCGCCCCAGATCTGCAATTGCTCGACCCCCGCGGCCCGGAACGTGTCCCCGGCGGCGAGCACCACGTCGTGCCCGGCATCGCGGTATTGCTTGGCGAGCTTGGCGATCGTTGTCGTCTTGCCGCTGCCGTTGACGCCGACGACGAGAATGACAAAGGGTTTGCGCGCAAGGTCGAGGCGGAGCGGCTTCATGACTGGCTCGACCAGCCGGATCACCTGCTCGGCAAGCGCGCCGCGGACCTCCTCGGGTGAAACCTCCTGGTTGAAGCGGCTGCGGCGTAGCTCCTCCGTCACCTC
>Ga0306924_10005408_pt1 | contig 12572 bp, 14 predicted proteins | sample sta12Can44000111_FD_203756 | JGI IMG/M metagenome (GOLD analysis project Ga0306924, IMG submission 203756) | Lab enrichment of tropical soil microbial communities from Luquillo Experimental Forest, Puerto Rico - statanox.12C.anox.44.000.111 (v2)... | ecosystem: Environmental > Terrestrial >... | reverse complement strand
TGCTGGTCGTACCGTTCCTTATCGTGCCCGGGGCACTGCGTCCACCAGAGAGGGGCCAAACAATACTCTATGTTGCATTGGCACTGATGATTGCGGGCACATTGGGTACCTTCCTGGCAGTCGCGACTGGCGAGGCGGCAGGGCAAATAGCGGAACGGACGCCCCAGATCGACGTCGTTCTCGAACACCATGAACAATTGGCCGAAGCGACTCGCATCGCCTTCTCAGTTCTGAGTGTAGTTTTCGCGGCGATTCTTCTGATTCCTGTGATCTTGAAAAAGACGCCGAACAGGATCGTATCCACGGTGCTCCCGCTTGCGTTTTTGGTCCTCTATGGGGGCGGCATACTCCTTCTCACGAACACCGCACATAATGGTGGACAGCTAGTACATGAATTTGGGGTGAGAGCTGCAGTTAAACATTCCCCGGTACCAGCAGGAGAGCAGGAAGCGAACAAAACGGGCGCCGCAGCCGGTGATCCGCAACGGAGCGGCGATCATGATTGAAGATCGATTCGGCAGAGTTGATGCAGGTCTCCGAACATCTGCCTCCAGGAGGGATTATGTACTCCTTTAAATTGATTCGCCTCATCGAAGCCCGCGCAGACCACTTGTCTGAAGGGCTCATCCACAGGCTGAAGAAAAGTGATAGGTGCAGTGAGCTCTTGCAGCGGGTGCCTTCGGATGAACTTAGAAGACGCTGCTACGAGATATATCGCGATCTCAGTGATTGGCTGCTGCACAAGACGGAATCGGAGCTTGAGGAGCGGGTTGTTGCGCTCGGAATGAAACGTGCGACGCAGGGCGTGCCCTACACTGACTTTCTCTGGGCCGTTACCACGACGAAAGAGTATCTGTGGGAATTTATGCTGGCGGAAGGATTGTTCGAAGAACCGATTGACCTGTTTGGCGAGATCGACCTCCTCTACTCGATGGACCGGTTTTTTAACCGAATTCTGTATTTTGTGGCCATCGGTTACGAGCGCGCGCGTCAGGCGGAACACGAACATGCGACGCCTCAGTATGCTTCAGCCCACGCGTGAACAGGTGGTTCCGAATCAGTGGCCGCTTGTCGCCGGGCACGAAGGCCGCTGATCGCTCCCACTTAACCGACATTCTCCGAATGGTTAAAGGTGCCAAAGCGGCGAGCTGGAATCTGCAAGGTACCAGGGAAGCGATGCATGTCCGAACAATTCAGCAGCACGAAGAATCGGGCGGCCCTTGTCTTCTTGCTGGGCCTGACGGGAATAGCGCTCTATTTTTGCTACGTCCTCGTTGCTCCATTCCTTAGAGCGATCATCTTTTCCGCCTTATTAGCTGTTCTCTTTTATCCTCTGCACTCGCGTACTTTTCGCCGGGTCCGCAATCGCAATCTTTCTGCACTTCTGTCCACATGTGTCGTCGTCTTGTTCATGGTTTTGTCCACGGTGTTCCTTGGCCGGGCACTCGTAACCGGGCTGCGCGATGTTTACCAATCGCTTAGCAGTTCAGGAAACGGCAGCGAACGCCTTGGCCCGTACCTCATTCATCTTCTTGATCGAACAGTTGAGCTGTTGAGCCGTTATCTGCCGATTTCTGCCTCTGATTTACGAACTGCGACTGTGAATCAGGCTCAGAAAGGAGTCGCGGCCCTTCTTAGTATGACGGCCGGCATCGTTGGAAGCCTTACGGCTCTACTCGCCGACGCCTTGGCGGCATTCTTTATTTTGTTTTTCTTCTTTCGCGATGGTAGGGCGATGTTGCGGCGTACCGCCGTTCTGCTCCCACTCCATTCGGATCAAACGAGAAGGCTCTTTGCCTGCGTCAAAGATACCCTTAACGCGACTGTCCATGGGACCCTCACCATCGCAGCACTGCAGGGCGCTCTCACCGGCGCTGCCTTCTGGTTCTTGGGTATCACTTCACCGGTCTTATGGGGGATCGTCACTGCACTGTGTGCGCTGTTGCCGGTGATTGGAACGTCGATTGTTATTCTACCGGCGATCTCGATGCTGATCTTCAGCGGCCACTGGATCAAAGGTCTTATTCTCCTTGCTTGGGGAACAGCAATTGTCCATCCGGTAGACAATTTATTGCGCCCACAACTTATCGGAAGCCGCACAAGACTCTCGACACTATACGTTTTCTTTGCACTGCTAGGAGGGTTGAAAGCTTTCGGCGGACTTGGGGTATTCATCGGTCCGATTGTTCTGGCGATTACCCTGGCGCTATTTAAATTTCTCCGTGAAGAAAAGCGGGCGGGTACCTGGGGTCGTGACCGTGAAGCTTCAACGTTAGCACCTGCAGGTCGCCACATTTAGATCGTAGCTCGGGGACATTCCACGTGCTGGCGTGAGTGCCTAACGCCATTGGAGGGGGCTATGGAGGCTTCCGGCACGGCGGCAACGGGCGGTTATTCAGCAGTGGCCTTCGAATCATACTTTCCGAGCTTGTATGACAGGTCGCTGCGCGATAGCCCGAGGCGGCGCGCAGCTTCGGCCTGAGCGCCATTCGCCGAGGCTAAAGCACGCTCGATCAATTTCTTCTCAAGAGAACCGAGCATGGCACGTAGGTCGACATTATCCGGTAGAGACTCGATCCAAGCTTCTTGAGCATCCAGACCGGTAGTTCGCGATCGGTCCCTTGTGCGCTCCAGGTTGGCAAAGGCCTCGGGTCCGATCTCGTCAGTGCCCACCAGAATACATGCCCGTTCGACGACGTTATTCAGTTCACGAACATTGCCGGGGAAGTCGTAGTCTTTTAACAGCCGAATAGCATCATCGCTCAATCTGCGGCGAGGAAGCTTCAACTCAGCGGCCGCGTGCTGTAGCAATATCTCCGACAGCTCCGGAATATCCTCGCGTCGCTGACGCAAAGGCGGTATCGCGATAGGGAATACGGCCAGCCGATAATAGAGATCCTCGCGAAACAAGTTCTCACGCACCCGTGCTTCGAGATCGCGATGAGTTGCGGCGAGTACGCGGACGTCTACACTTCTCGGGCGCGTGGAGCCGACCCGGGTAACCTGACCATCGGTAAGCACGCGAAGCAATTTAGCTTGCGCCGCTGTGGACAATTCCGCGATCTCATCGAGAAACAGAGTGCCCTGGTGCGCTGCCTCGAATAGTCCTTCGCGGGCTCGGTCGGCTCCCGTAAACGCTCCCCGCTCGTGCCCGAAAAGCTCACTCTCCAAAAGCGATTCCGAAAGCGCCGCGCAGTTGACGGCAATAAAAGGTTTTGCGGCCCTGGCGCTGCTCTTGTGGATCGCTCGAGCTACCAGCTCCTTGCCGGTGCCGGTCTCACCTGTTATCAACACCGTTGCGTCTGTCCCAGCTACTCGGGCAATCTGGTCCCGAACGATTTGGATTCCCGCGCTCCGGCCTACAATCTCCGCCGATCCCTCCAGCCGAACAACCGCATTCCTGAGCCGGATGTTCTCCCGCAAGAGTTGGGTGTGGTCTGTCGCGCGGTGCGCCGTCGCTCGTAAGGCCTCGGGCAGAAAAGGCTTTGTCAGAAAGTCAAAGGCGCCTCCCCGCATGCTCTCTACCGCGAGCTCAATACTTCCCACGGCCGTAAGAAAGACAACGGAAACCGTCGGATCATCCTGCTGTACGAGCCGCAGGACATCCAGACCGGTCCCGTCGGGCATCTTCTGATCGGTTATCACCGCCTCGTATTCACCACTGGCGATCTTCTTTCGAGCCTCTTCAACCCCGCCCGCCTCGAACACAGCATGCCCGTCCTGCTGCAGGTTCGTCGCAAGAATCCTCCGCATATGTGGTTCGTCATCTACGACAAGTATTCTCGCCATACTTAATGTTTCACCATTTCGATTGACGCTCCCACCGCGGCAGGCAGATTGACGGAAAACCTGACGCGGTCAGGACCGTTCTCTGTCAGGGTGAGGTCCCCTCCCTGGCTGCGGGCGATGGTGTGGGCGATCGCCAAACCCAGACCGGTTCCCCGTAGTTTAGTTGTAAAAAATGGCTCGAAGATGTGTGTCAGGTCATCGGGAGGGATACCCTCTCCCCAATTTTCTACCTCGATCAGAACCCGGCCCGAAGCTCCCTTTCCGGTCAGAGTGACTGTCGCAACTGGCGGGGAAGCGTCGATTGCATTCATCACCAAGTTCAACAGTAGTTGCTGAAGTCCCGCGGGATCACAATCGCATAGCAACTCGTCAGGTGCGTTCACGGTCAAACTGACGCTCCTGGAATCAGCGTGCGCGCGCGACAGGTCGGCAACGTAGGCCAAGAGGTCCGCGACATTGTTGACAACCTTCGTTGGAGGACGTGGTCGAGCGTAAGCCAGGAAGTCATTGGTCAGTTGCTCCAGGCGCGTGGCCTCTTTGGCTGCAATGTCGAACATCATTTCGCGTTGCTCGGCATCAACTGTTCCACGCATGGCGGTTGCCAACGAACTGGAGATCATCGCTACGGGGTTTCGGATCTCATGGGCGATTGCGCTCGACAGTCTTCCCACCGCCCCCAGCTTTTCTTCAACCAGTAGGCGCTCTCGTGTTTGTTCAAGCTCGGACATGTTTCGCGCCAGTTCGATCTGATTAGTCCGCAAATCGTTCACCAGCATCCACACCAACACGCCGACACAACCATAGATTAACGATATGGTGGCTGCATCGAAATATTCGTTAGGCAGTACTTGGCCGTGCCGCCATCCATACAACACAATCCACAGGAAGTTCAACATTCCAGCGGCGACGGTGATCGCCAATGTGCTGAATAGCGAGAACGTGAAGGCGGCCTCGATAATTGGCATTGCCAATAGGACAAAATACTGCGCGTCTGGACGATTCGTTAGCAGCGCGGCGGTAAACGCGAGCGCAAGATTAAGAACGATGGAGCCTGATGTCAGGAGCTGCAGACCAAAAGGGGACAACGGCGATGTCCGTTGCTGGACCCAGATCAGCTCAACTGCACGCAACAGAAAGGCAGCGCCCAACATGGTGAGCAACGTTGGTGTTGGTAGTCCGAAGTGATTGGCGAAGAATGTATGAATCAGAAGTAATGTCGCGAGCACAATCAGATTGAGGATGGCCAGCTTTGATTGCTGGCGCTTGAAGGATGCCAACGTCTGCGGTATTAGGCGTGGGCTCCGTTCTAGATCGGTATTCATGCCTGCTCACCAACTGCCCGGCTCTTCCAGAATGCATGCTCTGCGAGTGTTGCGTCCCTCAGCAATTCGACAGGATGCTGAGGAGGGGCACAACAATTGTATCCGCCCTGCACCGCCGAACCACCGCTACGAGCATCAGAAGTCGACCAAATCCCCCGTGGGGAGCGCTACTCGAACGGCGTTCACTACTGCCGCCAGGTCAATGATCTCCTGCAGAATGGCTCCCTCAAGCGGAGGCAGATATCCAAGTGCAGCTGCTGTCATCCCTACGACGCTGGCCACCATTCCTCCCACGGCGCTCTGTAGTGCGATTGAACGCATACGATGGCTGACATGAATAAGCTCATCCACTTTGCTTAACGAGGTGGTAAGAATCACGACGTCGGCCGCCTCGGAGGTGATGTCACTGTTAGGACCGAAGGCAACCCCTACCGTCGCCGTCATAAGTGCCGGGGCGTCATTAATTCCGTCTCCGATGAACAGAGTGCGCGCCCGCTTGGTCTCTGCCTCCACGATTGCGACCTTCTGCTCTGGGGTCTGTCCAGCATACACTTCAGTGATGCCGACTTCCTGCGCCAGGTAGCGGACCTCCGACTCGCGGTCTCCGGAGACCAGTAGAACCCGGTTGACCTGGTGACTTGGGTTCAGATGGTGGACGAAGGGCTTCGTGTCCTGCCGAAGCGCATCGTGGAAGCGAAAAGCTCCGGCATAACGATCATCTACGAAAATGAGGCATTCCAATCCTGAAGCAAGCGGAGGCAGTGACAGCAGCAGCTTGGGATCTACTTTGCCGCGTCCCGTGATACGGACTGTTCGGCCTGCCACTATGCCGAGCAGTCCTTCTCCGGGCTTTTCCTGCATCTGGCTGACCTCCAGTACGGCCAGCTTGGCGTCGCGCGCTGCTTGCAGCACCGCGCCGGCCAGCGGGTGCTTGGAAAATTGCTCAAGACTGGCAGCCGCCTGCAAGACCTCATCTTGCGTGAAACCAGGGCCGCACAACACCCCTGTCATTTTCGGCTTGCCGTAAGTCAAGGTCCCCGTCTTGTCGAAGATCAGTGTGCGGCAAGTTGTAATCTGCTCCAAGGCCGCGGGATTCTTGATGATGATGCTGTGCTTGGCCGAGAGGGAAATCGCGCCAATGACCGCAACCGGAATCGCCAGGATGAGAGGACATGGGGTGGCAATGACCACCACTGCCAGAAAACGCATAGAGTCCCCGGTCACCAGCCACGTCAGTCCAGCTAGACCCACAGCCAGCGGTGTGTACCATGCACCCAATTGGTCTCCAATGCGGCGAAGCTGCGGGCGCTTTTCCTGCGTCTGCTCCATCACCTGCATGATCTTGGCGTAACGCGAATCCACCGCCAGCTTCTCAGCTTCGATGGTCAACGCCATATCGCCATTGATCGCTCCGGAGAGGACCCTCGAGCCCGGAGTCTTTGAGATCTCAAACGGCTCACCCGTCAGATAAGACTCGTCCATCACCCCAAGCCCCTCCACCACCAGTCCATCCACCGGACAGATTTCGTGGGGTAACACGATGAGCTCATCCCCGATATGAACCTGGTCTAGGTTTACATCCTCGACCGATGTTCCACGTTGGCGATGGGCAATTTGCGGCATGCGCTTGGCCAATGCGTCCAGAACGGAGGACGCCCTGCGTGTTGCGAACTGTTCTAACGCGGCTCCGCCCGAAAGCATCAAAACGATAATCGCTCCCACAAGGTACTGTCCCATCAGAACGGAGGCCAAAATGGAGATTCCGGCCAGTAAGTCCGAACCGAACTCACGAATCCACAGCTTCTTGCCTAACGTCACGAGAATTGGAATTCCGCCCACCGCCAGAGCGACGAATAGAGGGACCAAATAGGCCAATCGGGGCAGATGGGTCAGATATTTGAGAATCAGGTGTGCAGCGATCGCAAGCGCGGTCACTGTCGCGATGTATGTTTCGCGGGAAGTGGAGATCGGTATTTTGACAGGGAGCGCTTCTTCTAGGGACATGAAATGCGCATCACTCTGCGACCGTAGGTCGCCGGGACTCCTCCATCAACCGGTCGACTCGGGCCGGGTCAAAGCTCAGTGTCACAGTAGCGCTCCAGCAACTTCGTAGGCTGTGACGGAGGTTACCTGAACACGCACAGCTAAAATAGGCAGTGATTCCTTGACACCGGGAGCACCGCCGCCAGTCAGAGTTCCGAGCCGATGGTCAATGGCTCGCTCCGAGTGTATTCGCCCGTGGCCGGCGGCCTCGGGATGCAAACACACTCTCTGCCCGGCTTCACGAGAAGCGTGAAGCGATCACAACACTCCTCGCACAACCAAAAGGGCTCGAAATCTTTGACGTCGGCTTTGGCGAAGGTCCCTTCTAGTAACGGCTGGCGCAAATGGAGTACGATCAGCCGCCCCTTTCTCAGGGTAAGAAATGGGGCGGAGCACAGAGGGTTTGCACACTTGGAAACCATCCATTACTCCTTTCAGCAATCGCAGGCGAAGCGTGAAGCGGAAACCCGGGGGATCCCATCTCCAATGGCAGCAACAGCAGTAAATAAGGCGATCATCCACCTTCTTGCCGACTCGCTGTCCAGCTCTCCTCTGACGATGGCGGCTCCGAGCAGGTCGGCGGCTTCTTCCAAAGCAATATAACGTTCCTCGGCACGCGCTGATTTCAGGTGACAGACCAGTTGTGACCACGCCGCCTCATCCGCTACTTTCAGCTCAAGAGGACAAGCACTAAGCGAGTTGAGCGATGTCATGGGGGACCTCAACAGTAAGGAGTTGTGCGATTCTCCAAAGCCTGTCTCTTGCGGGCCGATAGTTTAGCCCAATGGGGCTGCTTCAGGCGATCCGCGACGTACCTGCTCGCCTTGGCCACGGCTCTGTTAATGGCCACGCGAAAGTTCGAGCCTCTGCCCTCCATCACTGCGGTCGTGGAGTGAGGCATCACCACGACAACGCGGCAGTGTTTGTCGATCCCGCCCTTCGGACCGTTTACATCCTCGATCCGCACCAACACTCTCTCTACCCGCCGATCGAAGCGCCCCAGTGCAAAGCCGAGCCGACGCTGGATGTATGTGCTCAGAACGGCGGTAACGTGAAGACCCTTTCCACGAACCTCAGCCTGCATGTGCCCCCTTGCCCAATCTTGTCGGACTGCCCGCATGCGTACGCCACGTGTTTTCCGACCGAAGTCAGACCCCTTGTGAGTCTGCTGACCCTTGGCATTGACTCGAACTTGCCAGGCGCTCCCTGTAACGGCTGCGTCACGCTGGATTACTACCCTCCAACGCACCTAACCTGAGGTCACTGCAAATCGCCTTCCACCCTGTCTGCCCCAATTGGGACGGCTACCTGCGCGCCAAATTGGCGCTTTTCCCGCGCGTTACGGGACCCATGCCCGCCTTCTGTAGTTCCGGCTTGCGACCGCCGCGTTCGAGCTTTTTGACAGATTTACGGAGTTGTTCAAAAACTTGTACCTCACCTCAATAACCCGCCCTCCCCTCCCGCTATAAATGCGTCACTTTGAGTCCGCGATAGGGTGACGGTTTGGCACATGAGATGCGTGGACAAAAGTGGATCGATGCTCATGTTGACCACGAACGGGGAGCAGGCCACAAGAATCCAGTTCGGGCCAATTCTGAAGCGAGAAAGGAGTTTATGCTCGTCGCAAAGGACATGAGAACGGTTTGCGACATCGGCGGAGTGCCCATTCTCGAGATCATCAAAGAAGAAGGCACGATCACTATTTTCGAGGCCGATGACATGGACCAGCGGGTGAAGTTTCCAGCTGCTGTGATACCAGCGCTCATTAATTATCTGGAGAGTCTCAGATAAGCAGTTCAGGGTTCGCAATCCCGCTAATCGTCCCCTGGTACTGCGAGGTCAGGAGGCACTCCCATGAACCTCGATGATTGGTTTCCTTTTGAGGAAGAGGCGATGTCGCGGGCAGCGCATGCCAACGTAGCGTAATTTTTTCGATCTGACTCCGTATCTTCAAGTGAGGTGCCTATGCTTATTCAGCAGATAATCCTTCTCCTCTGCTTCTGGAATGCACTTCAATTGAACGCGCAAGACAAGTCTCTCATCACAGTACGTGACAGTGAGGTGAACAATGGCGTTGTCATTGTTACCGTACACTCGACGAATCCAACCGAAGGAAAGGCATCCTTTGCACTGCATTGCAACAAGGGGATGCACGACTGCACGATTCCCGAACCGGGAAGCTACGTGATGGTTCGCCTCCCCAAGAACTATGGGATGTACGATTGCGCAAATGTCCATTTGTATTTGCCTTCGTCGGATCTGGAAACCGGCAAAAAGATCGGCGAGTACTGTCTAGTTGACAGGTAGAAGGGAGGGGGAACAAGCGCGCATTTGATTATATCGGGGATCGGCGCTGCTTGAAGGAGGTCTTATGTATCAGCCACTTTCCGATGGCACTCTGCACCTGTTGGCCATCGATCTCCCCCTCGCTTGTATTCTGGTTGCACCCTTGTTACTGGCGGCAAAACGCCTTGCGCAAAGAAAGCAACCCCGCCCTTATTGTTCCCGCCGTAATGCTGATCGTTTTGGGTGCGTCGTCGCTGTGTGCCGCGCTATTAGAGACTCAACCCTCAACTGAGGCACTTCGGACCGGCCTGGTAGCAGCCGAGATACTGGAACATCAGCGCAATTTGGTCATTCTCGCGGCGAGTACTTTTGTGGCAGCCGCGTTGCTGTTTGCGACTGCGCTGTTCGTCTGGCGGGCATGTGCCGTCCGAATGCAACCGAAGGCGATGTCCGGGACCGCCGTCGTTTTCAGTCTCGTCTACGTGCTCTGTTCTGTGTTGCTAATCGTCGCGGCACACCAGGGAGCGAGACTGGCGGATCATCTGTCCGGGCATGCGAGTCCTTGATTGCCGCCTTGTCTGTTCCTAGCTGGCCACGGCCACCTGTGCCACATCGGTACCTTTTCATGTGCGTTACGACATATGCCCGCACGCAGTAATGCCAACATTGCAATCTCTGGATTCAAGTTTTTTGAGAGATTTTCAAGTTTGTCCAAAAGCTTGAACATCGCGGCAATTACCCGCCCTGCTCTTTAGCGACCTAAGTACATCATTTTGAGCACTCGCGGTAGAACAACCCCCCTGGTACATCAGTTGCGTGCCACAGTCGTGGATCATGACTTTTGTTGGCCATCCCGACCGCTGTCCTGCCGCGCGGATGCGTGAGTTCTTTGGCCCCAGCCGATCCCCGCCTCGCACGCCAGCTATCAGAACCGACGTTGTGACTGCAACAAAGACCAAGTCGCGTGTCAATCGCCAAACGTTCGCGTAAAACGTGAAAGGAGCTTTCCATGAATAGAAAACTGCTAATTATCTGTTGTCTGTTACTTGTTCTGCCCGGCTTTGCACAAAATTCTCCCGCCTGCTCCCTGGCTGGTACCTGGTACGGGGGAAGTGACTACAAGTACATCAGCACGATTACTCCCATTACCGGGCAGACATTCGCAATCACCAGTGACCCCGTTTTTGACAACGCTAGCTTCGGATATAAGGCTTGGACTCCCTGGTCTGGAGAAATCATAAGAACGACAGCAAGACGCTATGTCACCCAGGTAGTCGGGATGTTCACGACCAGCTCTGAACTTCCGCCACCGGCGAACTCGTACGAACTTGACGGAGCGCGGGCGTGGGTAGAATTCATCGACTGCGACCACCTCCAATTTAGCTACGACTTTTTCGGCGCGTATTTAGATCTGAACAAGGTCCCCTTCATCGATCCGCCCGATCTCAACTATCTTCCTCCTGGTGGGATCATCGAGACCTACCAGCGAATGCCGACCACATGCCCGGCGTGCTCGCTTGCCGCCGCGCCCACTACGCAATTGCGACCGAGACGTTGAACGTTATTTCCGCGAAGGGGCAACTCGCATTGGATTTCCCCTTCGCGGTGGTCCAACACCGGGCCGTTCGTCCCAACAACCTGACGATGGTAGCGAGATTCCAAATACTTGTACGGAATAGATCCGCATGACGGTATTCCGTCAACCAAAGGTAATGTCCGTGACCTCCCGTGTCTTGGGCCTCGACTACATCCACTGTTGCATATTGCTGATAATCGCAACACACCAGGGAGCAAGATTGGTGGCCATCTCGCCGGGCCGCGAGCCCCTTGATGCATGGTGCTAGTATCCCCCCATGCTGACGACTGAGAGTCCAGCCTTTCGATTGGCCACCGCTCTGGCGATCGGCCTTTTGATGGGCGCGGAACGTGAACGCCGAAAGGGGGCAGGTCCGGGGCGTTCACCGGCGGGCATCCGCACCTTCGCTGTGGCAGCACTACTGGGTGGTGTCAGCTATCGGCTGGGCGGCGACCTGCTGCTCGCCGTGACGACCCTGGCGCTCGCCGGTTTTTGCGCTGTGGCCTATTGGCGAGGCCACCACAAGGACCCGGGACTTACTTCTGAGACCGCTCTGTTGCTGGCCGCCCTGCTGGGCGGACTGGCTCAGGTTGAGATAGCGATTGCGTCTGGCATCGCGGTGGTGGTGACCATCCTGCTGGCGGCGCGCACACCCCTGCACCACTTCGTTCGGGCCGTACTCAGTGAGCAGGAGGTGACCGACGCGTTGATCTTTGTGGCTGCGGTCCTGGTGGTCTTGCCCCTGACTCCGAACCGCTACCTGGGGCCGTTTGGCGCAATCAATCCGCGCACCATCTGGAAGATCGTGATCCTGATGATCTCGATCAGCGCGGGAGGATATATCGCGGTCCGGCTGGTGGACGCACGTTTCGGGTTGCCGGTGGCCGGCTTTGCGTCGGGCTTTGTTTCCAGCACGGCGACCATCGGTGCGATGGGAGAGCGGGCGGCGCATGAACCTGCACTGGCTCGTCCAGCCGTGGCCGGCGCGGTGCTCTCGAACGTTGCCACAGTTATCGAGATGGCCGTGGTGCTAGCGGCGATCAGCCCGCCTGTCCTCCGATTACTGCGTCTTCCGCTCGTTGCGGCTGGGATTGTCGCCACTGCCTACGGCGCATTACTGATGCTCCTGAGCGCTCGGCATCGGGTGTCGCAACACTCGCACCCGGGGCGTGCGTTCAGCCTGAAGACCGCTCTGGGTTTGGGTGGCACGATCGCGGTAGTGCTCTTGCTGTCGGCTGCACTTAATTCGTGGTTTGGGGAAAGGGGCGTGCGGGTGGCAGCAGCCATCGCTGGGTTTGCCGATACCCACTCGGCTGCGGTTTCAGTTGCGTCGCTGGTGGCGGCAAACAAGATGGCGGCATGTGAAGCTGTGGTACCAATTCTGGCGGGACTCACCACAAACACCATTAGCAAGGTTGTATTTGCCTGTGTGGCTGGTGGGCAGCGCTTTGCAGCGCAGGTCGTTCCAGGGCTGGTGCTGATGATCGCGGCCACTTGGCTAGGACTGGCATTCCTGGGGACTAGTTAAATGGCCAAACAAATGGCGAAATCGTGCA
>Ga0306924_10005406_pt1 | contig 12574 bp, 12 predicted proteins | sample sta12Can44000111_FD_203756 | JGI IMG/M metagenome (GOLD analysis project Ga0306924, IMG submission 203756) | Lab enrichment of tropical soil microbial communities from Luquillo Experimental Forest, Puerto Rico - statanox.12C.anox.44.000.111 (v2)... | ecosystem: Environmental > Terrestrial >... | reverse complement strand
CTGTTCGCGATTCATGACGACGAAGACGTGGCCGAGGTGATGGGCGTGCCGGCCTACCGCTGGAAGCTCGCAGCACTGTCGATCTCGTGCGCGCTGGCGGGCTGGGCAGGTGGCATTCACGCGCTGTTCGTGTCGTACGTGACCACGGCCGAAACCTTCAACCTCACGGTGCCGCTCACCGTGGTGCTCATGAGCATCCTGGGCGGCACGCGGCATTGGGCCGGCCCGGCCGTGGGCGCGGTCGCGATCACCTGCCTGCTGTACGCATTCACCGGCGGCGAGTACGCGGTGCTGGGCAAGGGGGTGATCGGGGGAATTCTGGTGGTGGGGGTGCTGTTCATGCCGCACGGGGTGATGGGGAGGCTGCGCAGTCACTCCCTCTCCCCCTCAGGGGGAGAGGGCGGGGGTGAGGGGGCGCCCAATGCGCGGAGCCCTCACCCCTACCCTCTCCCGCGTGCGGGAGAGGGAGCAGTACTGCTCCGCGTCCGGGGCCTGTCCAAATCCTTCCGCGGCCTCAAGGCCCTGGCCGACGTCAACCTTGACGTGCGCGAAGGCGAGATCCTCGGCCTGCTCGGGCCGAACGGCTCGGGCAAGTCCACCTTCATCAACGTCGTCAGCGGCCACTACAGCGCCGATGCCGGCGAGGTGTGGCTGGGCGGGCGCAACATCGCGGGCCTGCCGGCCCACCGCATCGCGCGTGCGGGCATCGCCCGCACCTACCAGATCCCGCGGCCCTTCGCGCAGATCAGCGTGCTGGACAACGTCGCGCTGGCCGCGATGTACGCCGGTGGTGGCCTGCGCAGCGTCGAGGCCGGGCGTGCCGAGGCCTGGCCATGGCTCGAATTCGCGCATCTCGAAGGCAAGGCGCAGGCGTTGCCGGGCGAGCTCAACCTGCATCAGCGCAAGTTCCTCGAACTCGCCCGCGCCCTCGCCTCGCGCCCACGCCTGGTGCTGCTGGACGAGGTGCTGTGCGGCCTCACGCCCGCGGAAACACAGAACGCGGTGGCGCTGATCCGACGCATCCGCGAGCGCGGCACCACCATCGTGTTCGTCGAACACGTGATGGAAGCCGTGATGGCGCTGACCGACCGCATCGTGGTGATCAACCTGGGGCACGTGTTGGCCGAGGGCATGCCGGCTCAGGTGATGCAGCAGCCCGAAGTGATGGATGCGTACCTCGGGGTGGCCCATGCTTGAGATCAGCACCTTGCAAGTGGCTTACGGCGAGGCCATCGCCCTGTGGGACCTGTCACTGCAGGTGCGCGCCGGCGAGCTGCTGTGCGTGGTGGGCGCCAACGGCGCCGGCAAGACCACGCTGGTGAACACGCTGGCCGGCGTGCTGCCGCCGCGCTCGGGCCGGATCGTGATGGACGGGAAGGACCTGACGCAACGCGCGCCGCACCGCTACTGCGAAGCCGGCATCGCGCTGGTGCCCGAAGGACGCCGGCTTTTCACCGCCATGACGGTGGCGGAGAACCTGGACGTGGGCAGCTACCTGCCGCGCGCCCGCGAACTGCGCCGCGAGACACGGGCCGAAGTGCTGGAACTGTTCCCAGCGCTGCAGGCCAAGCTCGACTCACCGGCCGGCGAACTCTCCGGCGGCCAGCAGCAGATGGTGGCCATCGCCCGCGCGCTGATGGCAAGGCCGCGGCTGCTGCTGCTGGACGAGCCTTCGCTCGGCCTGTCGCCGATCGTGACGCAAAGCATGTTCGAAGCGATCCGGCGCATCAGCGCCAGCGGCATCACCATCGTGCTGGTCGAGCAGAACGTGGCGATGGCGCTGCGCATCGCGCACCGCGCCTGCGTGCTGGAGCTTGGGCGCCTCGTCGCCGAAGGCGCGCCCGACGCGCTCATGCGGCGCCCGGAAATCCGCAAGGCCTATCTCGGCATTTGAAAGGAGCCGCCATGCTGTTTCCCACCACCATCGTCGGCAGCTATCCGCAACCGGACTGGCTGATCGACCGCGCCAAGCTCGCCGGCCGCTTTCCGCCGCGGGTGCGGGCCCGGGAACTGTGGCGCGTTGCCGAGCCCTGGCTGGCGCAGGCGCAGGACGATGCGACGCTGCTCGCCATCCGCGCGCAGGAGGACGCCGGGCTGGACATCGTCTCCGACGGCGAGATCCGGCGCGAGAGCTATTCGAACCGCTTCGCCACCGCGCTGGACGGCGTGGACCTCGACAACCCCGGCTCCGCGCTGGACCGCTCGGGCCATCCCAACCCGGTGCCGCGCATCGTCGGGCGCATCCGCCGGCGCCACGCGGTGGAAGTGGAGGATCTGAAGTTCCTCCAGTGCCACACCACGCGCCGGACCAAGATCACGGTGCCCGGCCCCTTCACCATGCTGCAGCAGGCGCAGAACGACTTCTACCTGTCGGAGGAAGAGGCCGCGATGGACTACGCCGAGGCGGTGAACGGCGAGATCCATGACCTGTTCGCCGCCGGCGCCGACATCGTGCAGATCGACGAACCCTACATGCAGGCGCGGCCGGAGAAGGCGCGGCAGTACGGACTGGCCGCACTCAACCGCGCGCTCGAGGGCGTGGAGGGCACGACCTGCGTGCACATCTGCTTCGGCTACGCGGCCATCATCCACCAGCGGCCCAGCGGTTACTCGTTCCTGCCGGAGCTGGCGGGCTGCCGCTGCCGGCAGGTGTCGATCGAGACGGCGCAATCGAAGCTGGATACGAAGGTACTCGAAGCACTGGACGGCAAGCAGATCCTGGTGGGCTGCATCGACCTTCACGACATGAGCGTCGAAACGCCCGAGGTGATTGCCGGGCGCATCCGCCGCGCGCTGCGGCACGTGAAGCCCGAGCAGGTGATCCTGGCGCCGGACTGCGGCATGAAGTATTTGCCGCGGGAGGTCGCGCAGGGCAAGCTGGCGGCGATGGTGGCGGCCGCCAGACAGTTGCGCACCGAGTACGGGCAGCCCAATGGACTGACAATGGCTTGAGGAGATCCACGCCGCATGAAGCTCCACATCCTGTCCGACCTGCACTTGAGCCTGGGCGCCATGGCGCAGCCGACGACCGACGCCGACGTGGTCGTGCTGGCCGGCGACATCGCGCGCCCGCGTGAGGCCGCGGCATGGGCCCAGGGCTTCGGCAAGCCGGTGGTCTACGTGCTCGGCAATCACGAGTTCTACGGCCGCAGCCTCGACGGCGCCAGGGCCGAATTGAAGGGCCTGTGCCAGGGAACGGCGGTGCATGTGCTCGACGACGAGGAGCTGATCCTCGGCGGCGTGCGCTTTCTGGGTGCCACGCTGTGGACCGGCTTCGAGCTGTTCGGGCCTGGCGAGAACCAGGCTGCGGCGATGGCCGCGGCGCAGCGCAGCGCATGCTGCGCGATTTCAGCGTCGTGCGCACCGACGGGTCGGGCACCGTCTTCACGCCGCAGGATGCGGCCGGGCTGTTCAAGCGGCACGCCGCGTGGCTCGACCAGCGGCTTGCCACGCCCTATGGCGGCCCGACGGTGGTCGTCACCCACCATGCCCCGTCGGCGAAGAGCATCCATCCGCGCTTTGCCGGGTCGATCCTCAACGCGGCTTTCATCTCCGACCTGGAGCACCTGCTCGGCCATGAGCGGGTCGACCTCTGGATCCACGGCCACACCCACGACAGCTTCGACTACTGCGTGAACGGCACGCGGGTGCTGTGCAACCCGCGGGGCTATGCGCGGGATGGCGTTGACGAGAACGCCAGCTTCGACCCCGGACTGACGATCGAGATTCCCGTGGACGGCAGCGCGCGCGGCGCGCGTTAAGACTTCGATAAGCCTGCCCCGGGACCATGGCATCCCAAGGAGATGCCATGAGGAACTTTCTTTTCATGCTGGGTGCCGCGATCCTGCCGCTGGCCGTGCTGGCGGCCAGCCCGGCCGAGATTGCGGCCAGCTATGCGAAGGCCGCGGGCGCACCCGCTTCGGCCGAGCGCGGACGGACGTTTTTCACCACGACCCACGGGTCGGAATGGTCCTGCGCCACCTGCCATCACGAACGGCCCACCACGGCGGGCCGGCATGCGCGGACCGGCAAGACGATCGAGGCGCTCGCCCCCGCCGGCAACCCGACACGCCTGACCGATCCGGCCTGGGTCGAAAAGTGGCTGCGCCGCAACTGCAATGACGTGGCCGGCCGTGAATGCAGTGCGCAGGAAAAGGCTGACGTCACGTTCTGGCTGAGCACGCTCAAGCCGTAGGCCCCACTTCAACTGGAGGAATCCACCATGAAAGCACACCCTGCCTGGCGCTGGGCCGGGCTCTGCCTGGCCATCGCCGTCGGCGCCGAGGCGCTGGCTGACGAACACCACAGCCGCACCGAACTCCTGCCCGCCTACAAGCAGGAATGCGCATCCTGCCATGTCGCGTACCCGCCCGGCCTGCTGCCTGCGCCGTCGTGGCAGCGGCTGATGGCGAACCTGCCACGGCATTTCGGAACCGATGCCTCGCTCGAGCCCGCGCAAGTCAAGCAGCTCGAAGCCTGGCTGGTGCGCAACGCCGGGACGCGGCGGGTGCAGGAGCCGCCGCCCCAGGACCGCATCACCCGCAGCGCCTGGTTCGTGCGCGAACACAGGGAAGTGCCGTCCTCGGCGTGGCAACGCGCCGCCATCAAGAGTCCCGCCAACTGTGCCGCCTGCCACTCGGGCGCCGATCAAGGAGATTTCAATGAACACACCGTCCGCATCCCCCGCTGAGCGCATCCTGGTATGGGACCTGCCGACGCGGATGTTCCACTGGCTGCTGGCCGCCTGCTTCGCAGGCGCCTGGCTGACGGCGGAATCCGAGTCGTGGCGTCTCGTGCATGTGACGCTCGGCTACACCGTCGCGGCGCTGGTCGCATTTCGCCTGGCCTGGGGTTTCGCCGGAAGCCGGTACGCGCGCTTCGCCGAGTTCGTCAAGGGGCCGTCCGCGGTGCTCGACTACCTCAAGGGCATGCTGCGGCGCCAGCCCGCACGATTCGTCGGCCACAACCCCGCGGGCGCGATCGCGATCCTGGCGCTGCTGCTGCTGGGCGGCTTCGTCACGCTAACCGGGTACGCGAGCTATACGGAGATCGGCGGTCATGCACTGGAGGAAGTCCACGAGGTGCTGGCCAACACGATGCTCGCCGTGGTGCTGGTGCACATCGCCGGCGTGATCGTCGGCAGCCTGATGCACCGCGAGAATCTCGTGCGTGCCATGATCACGGGGCGCAAGCAAGGCTCGCGGTCCGAGGGGATTGGCTCGAAGCGGCCGTTGTCGGCGCTGGTCCTGCTGGCGCTGCTCGCGGGCCTGTGGTGGGTACAGTGGCAGGACGCGCCGGCGACCGGGCCCGCTGCCGCCATCGCACGCGAACGATCCCAAGAACCCCACGACGAAGACTGATGCGCATCCTGCTCGCTGAAGACGACGCACTGCTGGGCGACGGCCTGCGGGCCGGCCTGCGCCAGCGCGGCTTCCAGGTCGACTGGGTGCGCACCGGCGACGCGGCCGAGTGCGAGCTGCGGGCCGAACCTTATGCGGCGGCGGTGCTGGATCTCGGCCTGCCGAAGAAGGACGGCCTGGACGTGCTCGCTTCCGTCCGCGCAGCCGGCGTGCGCCTGCCCGTGCTGGTGCTGACGGCGCGCGATGCGATCCCGCAGCGCATCAGCGGCCTGAACGCCGGGGCCGACGACTACGTGATCAAGCCGGTGGACATGGACGAGCTCGCCGCCCGGTTGCACGCGCTGGTGCGCCGCTCCCACGGACACGCGCAGGACAGGCTGCGTATCGGCGATGTCGAGCTGGACCCGGCCTCGCGCAGCGTCACGCGCGAAGGCCGGTCCATCAGCCTGGCCGCGCGCGAGTTCGACCTGCTGCATGCCTTGATGCTGGGCTCGGGGCGTGTGCTGTCGCGCGACCAGCTGGAGCAGCAGGTCTATGGCTGGGGACAGGAAGTCGAGAGCAACGCGATCGAAGTCCACGTGCATCACCTGCGCCGCAAGCTCGGCGCCGATTTCATCCAGACCGTGCGCGGCGTCGGCTACGCGGTGGCGCGTCCCGCCTCATGAAGCGGCTGGTGCGATCCCTGCAGGCGCGCGTGCTGCTGCTGGTGATGGGCGCGGCGGGCCTGCTGTGGATCGCAGTGGCGTCCCTGACCTGGCTGGATACGCGGCGCGAACTGGACGAACTGCTCGATGCCCACCTGGCGCAATCCGCGGCCTTGCTGGTGGCCCAGCAGATGCCGGAGTTCGACGACAACGAAGAACATGGACAAGGCATCGATGCTCCGGTGCTGCACCGTTACGCGCCACGGGTCGCCTTCCAGGTGTTCCATGAGGGCCGGCTGGCGCTGCGTTCGGTCAATGCGCCCGCCGCGCCGATCGTGCCGCCCTCGGCGATGAAGACGAACAGCTTCCGCACCGTGCGTATTGCCGGCGAGCCCTGGCGCGTGTTCGCCACGCGCGGCGCCCAATCGGACATCGTGGTGCTCGTGGGCGAGCGGCTGCACGCGCGCGGCGACATCCTCATGTCCATCCTGCGGACCACCCTGGTGCCGCTGCTGCTCGGACTGCCGCTGCTGGCCGTGGCCCTGTGGTGGAGCGTGCGCCGCGGGCTGCTGCCCATGAAGGCGCTCGGGCGCACGCTATCGCAGCGTGACGCCGACGACTTCGCGCCGCTGGCGGTGCCGCGCGCGCCGTCAGAGATGGAGCCGCTGCTCGATGCGCTCAACCGGCAGTTCACCCGCATCGCGGCGCTGGTCGAGAACGAGCGGCGTTTCATTGCCGACGCCGCGCACGAACTGCGCACGCCGCTGGCGGCGATCCGCGCGCAAGCGCAGGTCGCTGCCTCGGAAGAGGACCCGCAGCGGCGCCGGCACGCACTGGCCGCGACCATCGAAGGTTGCGACCGCGCCGCCCGCCTGGCGGAGCAATTGCTGGCCCTGTCGCGACTGGAAGCCGCCGGCCCCCTGGCATTGGGGGCGCTGGACCTGGCAGCGGTCGTCCGCGGCGTGCTCGCCGACGCAGGCAGCGCCGCACTGGCGCGGAGCCAGCACCTGGCGTTCGACGCGCCCGGCCCCTGCCGCGTCGCCGGCGACGCCACGCTGCTGGCGGTGATGGTGCGCAACCTGGTGGACAACGCGGTGCGCTACGCGCCGGTGGGCGGCACGATCGAAGTCTCCTTGGGCCGTGAAGGCGGCCGCACGCTGCTCACCGTGGACAACAGCGGCACGGCCCCTTCGGAAGACGAGATCGCGCGCCTGGGCGAGCGCTTCTTCCGCGTGTCGGGCAACGAGGCGACCGGCAGCGGCCTCGGGCTGTCGATCGTCCGGCGCATCGCCCAGCTGCACGGCGCGAGTGTCGGCTTCGCGCGCTCCCCGGCGCTCGGCGGGCTGCGCGTGACCCTCAGCTTTTCGCAGGCAGGGGAAAGTTAGGGGAGTCCAGGTCCGGCCTTTGCCACGGGTCCACATGCGTCATCACGTTCAAGACCCGGTGCCGGCTCATGACCTGCTCGCGCGCCTGCACCGCGATGTCGTGGCTGGCCTCCACGGTGAGCTCGGCGTCCACCTCGATGTGCACATCGACGATGATCATGTCGCCCATCTTGCGAGTGCGCATGTCGTGCACCCCCAGCACGCCTGACGTCTGCTCGAGCGTGCGACGGATGGCCGACACCTCCTCGTCGTCGATCGCCCGGTCCATCAGGTCGTGCAACGCGTCCCAGCCGAACTCCCATCCCATCTTGCTCACCATGAAGCCCACGATCGCGGCGGCAATGGGGTCGAGGATCGGATAGCCGGCCAGGTTGCCGAGAATGCCGATGCCGACCACGAGCGAGGAGGCCGCGTCGGAGCGGGCGTGCCAGGCGTTGGCCACGAGCATGCTCGATTTCACGCGCTTGGCCACGGCGAGCATGTAGCGAAACAACAGCTCCTTGGTCACCAGCGCACCGCCGGCCACCCAAAGCGCGGCCACGTGGACCTGCGACACCGTCGCCGGATTCTCGAGTTTCACGAAAGCCGACCACAACATCCCGATGCCCACGGCCAGCAGAAGCAGCCCCAGCGCCAGCGAGGCCGCGTTCTCGAACCGATGGTGGCCGTAGGGATGATCGGCGTCGGCGTCCTTCCTGCTGTGGTGCGTCGCTACCAGGACGACGAAATCGGCGACCAGGTCCGACAGCGAGTGGATGCCGTCGGCGATCAGGCCCTGCGACTTCGACAGCACGCCCGTGACGATCTGCAGGACGGTCAGTCCCAGATTGACCGCGACGCTCACCCAGGTGCTGCGGGTCGCGGCTGCAGCTCGTTGCGCCGGCGTGTGCCGCGGGTCCTCGCCATCGTCGAGTGGATCGGGAAATTGCATATGTTCGGAATCGGTGGGTTATTTGAGCCTAGCACGGGTCAATTCGCGTGCTGGCGACGGCAGCAGGCCATTCCAACTAGGTCAAGTGGCGCTCGACACCGGCTTCCGTCCCCGTCTGGGCAAGGGGTTCGCCCGGGTGGCGCCCGAGCGCCAGCGGGATGGAAACGAACGCGCAGAACACGACGGGCGCCAGCGACGCGATGACGACCGCCAGCCACTGGCGGATGAATTGCAAAAGGCTTCGGTCCATGTGTACCTCCGTTGAATGGGAGGCATCATGGGCGACGAAGATTAAGAAATCCTGATCGGAGCGCCGCGGCGCCTACAGGACGGTGGGCCGGGCGTCCCTTGCCACGTGGCAGGGCGCCGTCGGCTAGTAGGACTTCTTCAAATCCATGCCTGCATAGAGCTGGCCGACCTGCGCCTCGTAGCCGTTAAAGAGAATGGTCTTCCTCTTCTTTGCAAACAAGCCGTCCTCGCCGATGCGACGCTCGGTCGCCTGCGACCAGCGCGGGTGATCGACGTTCGGGTTGACGTTGGAATAGAAGCCGTACTCGTTGGCCGCGGCCTTGTTCCACGCCGTCTTCGGCTCGTGGTCCGTGAAGCGGATCCGCACCAGGCTCTTGGCGCTCTTGAAGCCGTACTTCCACGGCACCACCAGGCGCACCGGTGCGCCGCTCTGGTTCGGCAGCACCTCGCCGTACATGCCGAAGGACAGCAGCGTGAGCGGGTGCATGGCTTCATCCATGCGCAGGCCTTCGACATAAGGCCAATCGAGCACGCCGGAATTCACGCCGGGCATCGTCTTCTTGTCGGCCAGGGTCACGAATTCGACGAACTTGGCGCCGGGCTGCGGCTCGACCTTCTCGATCAGCTTGGACAACGAGTAGCCGACCCAGGGGATCACCATGGACCAGCCCTCGACGCAGCGCAGTCGGTAGATACGCTCTTCCTGCGCACTGAGTTTGAGCAGGTCCTCGATCGTGTACTTGGCCGGCTTCTTCACCAGGCCTTCGACCTCCACGGTCCAGGGCCGGGTCTTGAGCGTGTGGGCGTTGTGCGCGGGATCGGCCTTGTCGGTGCCGAACTCGTAGAAGTTGTTGTAGCTGGTGACGTGCTTGTACTCGGTCACCTTTTCCATGGTGGCCGCGCCATCGACGCTGGACTTCACGGCGGCCAGGGCCGGCAGCTTGCCCGGCTTGTCGCTTTGCGCGAGTGCCTCGCGCGAGGCCCAGCCCGCCAGTGCCGGACCGGCCGCGCCGGCGGCCATCAGCTTCAGCAAATCGCGGCGCCGCCGGTAGACGTCTTGCGGCGTGATCTCGCTGGCGACCGGGTGGATGAAGCCGTCACGCGAAGTCTTGATCAGCATGATGGATGGGCCCTACAGCGTGCCGTAGCTGTGCAAGCCCGACAGGAACATATTGACGCCGAGGAAGGCGAAAGTGGTGACTGCCAACCCCGCCAGTGCCCACCAGGCCGACACGCCGCCGCGCAGGCCCTTCATCAGGCGCATGTGCAGCCAGGCCGCGTAGTTCAACCACACGATCAGCGCCCAGGTCTCTTTGGGATCCCAGCTCCAGTAGCCGCCCCAGGCCTCGGCCGCCCAGAGCGCGCCCAGCACCGTGGCGATGGTGAAGAAGGCGAAGCCGACGGCGATCGACTTGTACATCACGTCGTCGAGCACTTCGAGCGAGGGCAGGCGCGCCGCGATGCGCTTGCGCCCCAGCAGGATGCCGGCGGCGATCAGCGCGGAAATGAGCGCATAGCCGACCCAGTAGTAGCCGCCCGCCTCGGCCACGCCGCGCTGTCGGAAGGCGACCGGCACGAAGCACAGCGCGATGCCGAGCAACCACAGCGGCGTCAGCCGGCTCCACTGCTGCTCGGTCGCCTGTTTCTTGATCAGGTAGGCAAAGGCCACCATCGCCGCCAGCGAGAAGGTGCCGTAGCCGATGAAGTTGGCGGGCACGTGCAGCTTCATCCACCAGCTCTTGAGCGCGGGCACCAGCGGCTGGATCTCGTGCGCCTCGCGCACCACCGTGTACCAGAGCAGGAAGCCCACGGCCGCGCTCACCACCAGCATCACGAAGGCGCCCAGCGCGCGCGTCTGGTAGCGGTCCTCGAAGTACAGGTAGAAGATCGCGGTGAGCCAGCAGAACAGCACGAACACTTCGTACAAGTTGCTCACCGGGATGTGGCCGATGTCCGCGCCAATCAGGTAGCTCTCGTACCAGCGCACCAGCGAGCCGATCAGTGCCATGGTCACCGCCGCCCAGGCGATGCGCGAACCGATCATTTCCATCACCGCGCCCTGGCGCGGCGCGAACATGCCGATCCAGTAGAACGCGGTGCTCATGAAGAACAGCACGCTCATCCAGAGGATCGCCGACTGGCTCGACAGGAAATACTTGAGCCAGAACACCGACTCGGCGCTGGCCAGCGTGCCCCCGTACGAGATCACGCCCAGCAAGGCGGCCGCGAACGCGACCAGCATCAGCGCGCGCAGCGGCTTCCAGAACCAGGCGATCCAGATGGCGGCGGGCACCGCGGCGACCAGGATGCCTTTCTCGTACACGTCCATGTAGACACCGTAGCGCGCAAAGGCATAGCCGCCGCCGATGATCACCAGCAAGGCGAACAGCCAGTCGAACCAGTTGCGGTGCGAGAAGAAGCTGCCGCCGCCGTGCAGGGTCAGCGTGGTGGTGCTTGCGGTGTTCATGCCTTGTCTCCCAACAACTTGTCGCCCAGCAACTTGTGCTTGAGCAGCTCGAATTCGCGGTCACCGTCCAGCGTCTTGCGGTTGCTCGACAGCGCCAGGGTGCAGCGCGCCTGTTGGTCGTCGCCGGTCACCCAGCACCAGACGCGGCGCTCGCGCACGTACAGCATGGCAAAGACGCCCAGGATCAGCAAGGCGCAGCCCAGATAGACAACGTTGCGTCCAGGGCCGCGCGTCAGCTGGAACACGCTGGCCTGCACCTGCTTGAAGTCCACCAGCTCGAAGGTCATGGGCACCGGATACGCGTTGACGTCGCTGAGCGCCAGCACCGCCTGCGTCATGAAAGCTTGCGTCTGCTCGCTTGGCTCCAGCGGCTTGAGGCCGGCGCGCTCGCGGGTGATCTGCGCCATCTCGAACAGCACGCCGTTCAGGATGCGCACCAGCACCTCGCCCGCGCGGGCCCGCTCGCTCTCGGGCAGGTTGGCTTCCATGAAGTCCGAGATCGCCTGCAGGCCGGCGGTGGGCTTGCCGTCCGGCCCCGCCGGCGTACCGTCCCCGGCGAACATGGCCAGCGCCTTGGTGGCCGATGCGGTGAGCTGCTGCGCCAGCTCCGGCTTGGACGGGTCGGTGACCTTGGCCGCGTAGCGCTTGACGGCCAGCGCGCGCGTGGCCGGATCGAGCAGCGCCGCGCGCATTTGCACGAAGCCGTCCATCGAGCCCTTGTCGTCGGCCGGCACCCGCAGGTAGCGGAACGGCTCGGAGGGCGATTCACGCACGCCCATCAGGAACACCGGCACGCCCTCGCCCATGTCCACCGGCAGCATGTAGTTGTTGAACTCGCGCGCCTGGCCGGAGGCATCGCGCAGCTTGTAGCTGATGCTGGGACCGACGTTGCGCAGTTCCTTCTTGGTCGCGGTCTTGTTGGCCGCGCCCAGCCGGGCGTCGATCGCGCTGCGCAGGTCCGGCGCGGCCGCGTCGGCGTTGCGGTCGCCGCCGAAGTTCTCGACGTTGATTACCCGCAGGCCGGTGTATTCCAGCGTCATCTTCTCGGCGTCATGGCCCTCGCCCTTGGTGAGCTGGGAGCTGCCGCCGATCACGCCTTCCACGTCGAACGGGTGGCCGCCGTTGATCGGCACCGCCTTGAGCTTCACGCTGGAGCCGCCGTCGTCGAAGCTGGATTGGTAGATCTCGATGCCCCGGTAGCGTGCCGGGTGGTTCACCTCCACGCGCGCGGGCGTGGTGGCGCCGGTCTCGCGGTCGTGGATCACGATCTCGCTGGCGAACAGCTTGGGCATGCCGGTGGAGTAGTGCTCCACGATGAACTTCTTCAGCTCGATCGAGAACGGCAACTCCTGCAGCAGGATGCCGTCCGACTGGCTCAGCACCGCGGTGCCCGATTGCGTGCCTTCGGCGACGAACAAATTGCCGCGGAAGGTCGGGTTGGTGGCCGGCAGCCGGTGCTGCGCCGGCACGTCGGAGATCATGCCGCCGCCGGTGTAGGGCGTCTTGCCGCCGAACCACATCTGGGCGCGCACGATCAG
>Ga0306924_10005405_pt1 | contig 12574 bp, 5 predicted proteins | sample sta12Can44000111_FD_203756 | JGI IMG/M metagenome (GOLD analysis project Ga0306924, IMG submission 203756) | Lab enrichment of tropical soil microbial communities from Luquillo Experimental Forest, Puerto Rico - statanox.12C.anox.44.000.111 (v2)... | ecosystem: Environmental > Terrestrial > Soil... | reverse complement strand
AGGTTCCCAACGCCGTGGCGATCGCGGTGGTCAGAGCAACCCACAGGTCGAAACCGATCGCGGCCAGCAGCGTGCCCAGTCCGCCGACGCCGAGGATCCCCCATTGCAGCCGCTCGAGCAGGGTGTCCAGTACGATGGTTTTCTTTCGGAAGAACTTTAGCTGATCATCGAGCCGCACGCCGATGTAGCGGTCGGGCGCCAGCGGGCTCATGCCGTCGTCGCCCTCCCCGGCTGCATATTGCGGTGGGATCGGGCCGCTGTACATCGGCAGAGCCGTTGTATTCGCCTCGCTGCGGGCGAGACGTCTGGTCACATCCTCCATGGCCTTCGCCAGGTCTTTTTCCCGCGTAGCCTCGTCGCGATACGGCGCGGCGCCGGTGCGGAACTGAAAGATCTCGCGCTTGATCGCCTCCGCCGCCTGGCGTGTCAGAACCCAGCGCTTGCCATGATGGAAATGGTTGGTCCAGCCGATAAGTACCGACAGAGCGATCGGCGCAATGATGACGAGATAGTGCAAACCAACCCCGCAACCGAGATCCTGACCTGATATCGGGATCGGACATCGATCGTGAACCGCCTGGTGGAGCACTACCGTCGCGGTCACGCCGACCGACAAGGCGAGAATCAGGCCCTGCATGCGGCGGAAGAATTTCTGCTGGCCGACGGCCGCCAGATCGAGCGCCCCGAACCGCAGCCAGGCCTGCCGTAATGTGGTATCTCCGCCCAGTTCCCGGCCGATCCGGCGCGCGAGGGCTTCGGGCGGGTCGCCTATCGGAAAGGCGCGCAGGTCGCCGTCGGCGAGGATTTCGGCGATCAGCGGATCGTCGTCTTTGGCGACCTTGGTTGTCCACTGCGCCAGCAACTCGTCGGTGATGCCCTTACTCCCCTGGATAACCAGAACGCGCCAATGCCGGCGAACGGCGTGCAGGATCTCGGACAACGCCACCTGCCCGCCGCTGATCATGACCACGATCACCGGAAATTTTCCGGCAATCGCCTGCGCCAGATCGAACATCACCGGCGTCTCGGCGCCCCACACCCCTCCCTGCGTCAGGACAAAGTGCGTGTGATTGGGTGCGAGCGCGAAGCGACCGCCGTCCGCCTCGACCGGCGAAATATCCGGGGACTGGATCAGCGCCTCGGGCGCCACGCCGATGAGGGACGTGGGCTCAGCCATGGCGCCGGCGGCGCGTCCGATCAGACCCATTACTCCGGCGTCGGTGCCGCCATCGATGATGACGGCACCGGCCGCTCGGCCCGCGCGGAGTAGACCTCGGCCGATCAGCTGGGTCAGCTTTGGCGCAATGGCCGGGTCGAATGTGTCCGCGCCGCCGCTGATAAGAATGACCGGAGCCGGCGTCGTAACGCCGAGCGCCTCGCGCACCGAGGTGATGTCTCGGTCGGCCTGCCGGACGATCGTTGGCACGCTCCTCGGGTCCGTTGCGCTATTCATCCTTGGCCCCTCCGTTCTGCGAGAGTCTCGATACTATCTTCCGATTCCTCGCTCTCGACGCAAGCGGCCCACGTGAAGGCGGCAAGCGGCAACGGATCCCGGGAGTTGCCATTTGGGTTTATTGGACATGGTCCAGCCGCCAAGGGCCCCATTCTCAAGTGGGGCCGTGAGCCATGACTTGCGCCGCCAAGGGTCCGCTGGCAGCTTCTGGCTGCCCGAGGATACGGCAGGAGCGGCGGGCGGTGACTCGTGCAGATGCCGATCGGATCTCAGGTTGTGAGCCATCGCTGCCCGCTCGTTGTAAGGATCATTCTGCTGTTCGGCCTAAAGGCGGCCCGCGTAGACGGTCTGGTCACGTGTCAGAGGCTTCACCGGCAACGGCGGTCCGCCTAGCGCCCAAAGCTTGACCGTGAGGTCGTCGCCCCGCCGAAGCAAGCGTCTTCCCGTCATGGCTGAAAGCGACGGCCTGAACCGCATCACCATCCCCGACGAGGGTCAAAAGCAAGGTGCCGTCGATCTGCCAGAGCTTCACGTGCCGTCATTGCTCGCCGAGGCGACAACTTTACCATCAGGCCTGAAGCTTAGGCCCCAAACCGCATCAGCGTGACCAGACGGAAGAGCCTTGGTCGCAGGCTTTCCGTCTGACTTCCAGAGCCTGACCACCTTATCATTACCGCCGGTAGCGATGATCGACTTATCGGGGCTGAAGGCCACCGCGTTAACAATTTCGACCTCCACCCGACCGCCCTGGTTTTGGCGCCGCGGCGCGGGTTAGGCGGACGCTAGTTCTGCCCGGCCATGTCGGAACACGTGTGGCTTACTGCGGATCTTCAGCGAATTCCGCGAAGGCTTCCGCAAACATCTTAACTATCAATTGACCGCACCGGCTCGGTTGCCTATTTGTTCTAGGCGGGGATATTGTTTTTGATGTCTCCTGGATCAACTGACAATACCTGCCCGATTATCTTCCGCCTCGCGGCAGGGGAATTTTCGCGGTGGCGAGCAGCTGCGGGCCGCCAACGTTCAGGTGGCCTGGCCCGCATACGACAAGACTCCGTCGTAATGTGGCCGTTCGTTCGACCTGCACCCGATCGCCCTGGTTTTGGCGCCGCGGTGCGCGCTAGCTAGGCGGCGATATGCGCCCAGAGCATCGGGAGAGCTGCTCACGATAGACCAGATTGAGCAGAGCCATCGGTTTGGCGGCGCAAGGAATGAATGACGTGCCGGTAATCGATCACATGGCCGTGTTTGCCGCTCGAATGAGGTCGCCCGCGGCGCAGAGTTATCAGCGCCGTCGCGCCGAGGAAGCATTCCAAACGATCGTCGTACAGCCGCACGCGCAGGCGATGTCCGATCAGCCGGGAGGGCACCGAATAGAACACTTTTTTGAGGGTGAACCCGCTGGTCGAGGTGACGGTGACGATGGTCTCTTCGTAATCCGTCGTCCGGTGCGTTGGCAGTGTCTGCAGCACCGGCCGCTCGAGATCGAGCCGCCTGCGGTTGCGCGCATTGCGGCGCCCGACGACCTCGTCGACAAAGCGGCGATAGGCCTCGAGCGTATCAAAGTCGCGCGACCCGCGCAGGAACAGCGCATCCTCGATCGCCCGCTTCAGATGGCCGTGCGCGCTTTCGATCGAGCCGTTCTCATGCGCCAAGCCCCGATTGTTGCGGGTCGGCTCCATGCGATAATGGGCGCACAGCGCCTCATAGCGCCGCGTCTGATCCTGCTGGGTTTGCGTGTCGAGATTGCGGAAGGCGGCCGAGGGACTGTCGCTTCGATGTTGCAACGGAGCTCGGCGTTTTGAAAACTCTTCGGCCAGGGCCACAAAGCTCTCACCACCGAGCACGACATGAGCATGCTCCCATCGGAAATGATAGAGCCGGTGATCGATCGGCACGCCAGCAATGCTGATGCGGTGATCGCCCATGTCGGTGAAATCGGACAACTCCAGCCGACCCGGAGGATGCTCCTGCCGGAAGATCACGTCTCGCGCAGCCCCGTTGAGCGCCCGCCAGCTGCGGATATGCCGCTCCAGGGTGCGGCGGACACCGACGCCGATCTCGGGATAGCGGCGTCGGACCTCGTCGAAAATGGCCACTGGCCGCAGGCCGGGTTTGCTCTTCAACAAAGGCACCACCTCACTGTCCCAAACCGCAACCAGCGGATCTCGCCGTCGCCGGCCCCGCGGCGCTTTCTTTTGCGAAGGCAGTCGCGGATCCTGTTCGATACGATAGGCGCTGGCAGTACTGAGCCCGGCCTTGGCCGCGGCGACGGTCGGCGTCTCGGTTTGGCGAAAACTCATGTACAGCCTCATCTGGCAATTAGTGATGTGGCGGCCGGGCAAGCTGTGGTTCCTCATCGACATGAAGAAACCGCTTCCTATCCGGCCGGCTGTGACCGCCAGAAAACGAGGCCCTGACAGGGCTGCGCCGTTCGCCAGATCCACAACTCCAGTCGGGCTACGCCCTCCCTTCGTCACGCCTCCGGCGGCACTTTCTCATCCTGATTGACCGGGTTTTCACATCCTGTTTGTCGCGCAACACTTCAACGCCGCGCAGGCTGGATTGACATCCGTCATTGCGGCTGAACAGCTTTGCCAGCTCGATGCGGGGACCGATGAGGAGGCCGCCCGCCCGGGCTGCCGGCACGTTGCGCGTCGATCAACTGGTTTCGCAACCACGGCATGGATTACCAGACCGCATGAATCCCGTTCTACGGGCTACAAGGATGCCGACCAGAACCGAGGGTCTCACCCGAACCATGATCCACGATTGCCGGAGTGGCCTTTCTGACGCGGCGTAGCACACTTACTCCGGTTTGGGGCACGGCTCGACCTGGTATATTTTACATTCCTCTGCCTTAAGGGGACGCGTGGCGAGCCGTCGCGCAACCGCGATCAGATCCTCTGGGCGATGTGGCCAGACATGCCAGCTACCATCCTCGCTGACGGTCGCCAGGCGCCCGCCATGGGTACTGAAAGCCAGAGTGCCGACGTCTTTGACCCGGATAAACATCGGGTTGCCTCCGGCGACGATATCCCAGACCACTATTGTAGTGGGGTAAGCGACCGCCAAATACCTGCCGTCAGGGCTGAAGGCTATACCGTTTGTGGTGTCATATTCAGTGGCCGCGTCGTCGTTGTCGATTCCGATATACGCGAGATAGTTTGCAGGCAACGGACGGGGCGCTGAAGATTGCCCATCCCAGAGGAATATCAGACCCGTTTTGCTGACAACCGCAACATATTTGCCGTTAGGGCTAAGCACGGAGTCATGGAATTTAAGGTCTTTGCCAGACTCACCGCGGCCCTTGCCGGAAATTGACCGAGACCGGTCGGTCCCGTCGTCCCAGATCTCCAGCATGTCGCGGTCCTCGTTGATCGTGACCAAGTGGTGCCCATCGCTACTCAATGCGACAGCTTTCGCCGAATCTGATCCTCCAAATGCTCGTAAGACGCTGCCATTGGTCGCGTATACATTGGCCCTTCGCTCGGCGCCCTTTCCGCCCGCGACAACGAGGCTCCTTTCGTCGGCCCAGACCAGATCTACCGAGTCTGTCAGCTCGGTCCGAAACTTAGTCTTCTGGGAATAGGTAGTGAGATCCCAGATAATCGCCTGCCCGATGTTGTTCGCTGTAACCAGCTCGCGCCCGTCTGGGCTAAAGGCGAGCCCGTAGATCTTTCCCTTCTGGGGGCCAAGAGGAGAGCCGAGGGCTCGACGAGTATAGGCGTCCCATATCCTCACCATTCCATCCTGGCCCGATGTCGCCAGGCGGTTGCCGTCCGCGCTAAAGGCGACCCGGGAAGGGTCTGCGTGCGAGCCGACATTCCACAGGCTCACAGCGCGTCCGGTTGCGGTAGCAACCATCATGCCGTCGCGGCTAAAGGCAGCCTTATTAACGGCGGGGTCGGCATTAACAGCGGCATTGGCGTCCTTCAAAGAAAGCAGTTGCTTGCTGCTGTTGAGATCCCAGATTTTGGTGGTGCCGTCCTGGCTCGCCGTGGCAATTTTCGATGAGTCTGGACTGAAAACGACGTCCAAAATCGGACCGGTGTGGCCAAGCAAGGTGCGCCACGATTTGATGCCGTCGCCAATTTTAACGGTCCAGAGCTGAACCAACCACTCCGCGCCGCCGGCCGCGAGGAAATGTCCATCCGGACTGAAGGCAACTACATTGTACTCTCCACTTAGTGGAAAGGGTTTGTGTGATGCTATCTCCCATAGCGTGACATTATCCTTGCTCACTGTGGCCAGGAGCGTGCCATCCGCATTGAACGTAATGAGGGTAACGCCGGGTATAACCTCCCGAAATACCTCTTTACCACTATCAGCGTCTACCACCATTACAACATTTTGGTTGTTGTCATGAGCTGCTAACCATTTAGAATCTGGACTATAGAATAAAAGTATAGAAGAGATGTTGTTTTCAGGACCTTCAAGACTGAAGAGTTGACCGCCCGAAACGGCATCTGAGACCTTCGTATTGCCGTCGACGCTGGCGGTAGCAAGACGTTGTCCATCGGGGCTGAAAACTACGGCGGCGATGGCCCTGTTGTGGGCCACCGTGAAGATCTCCTTTCCAGATGCGGAATCCGAGACCCTCACCGCTTTATCTGAGCTGGCTGTGGCGACCCGCCGTCCATCAGAGCTTATTAATCCATTGGCAGCCTTTCCATCGACCGTCACGGGCAAAAGCCGACCGGAGGCGATGTCCCAGACAAAGGCCGTAGGTCGAGAGATGAGCACAAACAAACCCGACGCGGCGTCCCTCACACGCGTAAGCCCCGAGCTGGTTGCGACGAGGCGGGCTCTGTCAGGACTGAAGAACATGGTGCTCGGGAGGCCCACCAATCCGTCCAGCCGCTTCTCCGCATGGGGTGAGCTGATGATTTGCCGCAGGAGATCGCCGGCTTGGTCCGTTAAGGGTTCGCCTGCCGATGAGGTGGCTCGCCCCGCTTCGACGGCAAGAAGCGTGCCGAGCTCTGGATGATGCTCGAGCATAGCTTGCGCCGCGGCTGCCAGCTCACGTGAATGGGCTTGACGGTTGTACACAGCCTTTTGAGAGTTCAGCTGGTATTGCCAAGCAGCAACTCCAGAGAGGAACAATAAAAGAACCGCGACGCCGATAATGGCAGCCCAGTGCGTGAACCGTGCGTGTCTGGCCTGAGCCTCAGCCTTCTCCTGTTCGGCCTCGCGTTCGCGCTGGCGCTGCCGTTGTCGTTCCGCCCGCTCGGCCTCGCGCGCCTCGCTGCTCTCGGTCAGAAAACGCATGGCCTCCCCGAACCCGGGATGGTAGCGCGCAGCCCAAGTCTCATTCGGCTGGTTCTTCTCGCGCCAATCGAGCGTCAATTGCAGCTCGGGGTCGCGCCACAGGCTCGCTGTGCCCGCTGCATGCAGCGCTGCCGTGTCGGCCAGGCGGCGATAGGTCTGCGCCGAGCGGGCTTCCTCGTCCGCCCAGGAATCGAGCCGCCGCCAGACCCGCATCAAGCTCTCGTGCGAGATGTCGATCACTGTCTCCGCCCAGAGCGCTTCTCCGGCTGGAGGCATCAGGAAGGAACGGCTCGGATCGCGGAACACTTCGATCACGTCCGTGACTTCCGCTTCCGTCGCATCGGCCAGGTCGCACAGCGTGCGCAGGGTGGTCGGACGCCGCACCCCTCGGGAATCTGTCGCCTTATCGGTAAGCGCCTTGAAGAGCTTTTCGCAGACTTGTTCCCGTCGCGTGGTGCCCAGTTCCGCATAGGCTTGCTCGGCATGCTGGTCCAGGGCATGGGCCATGGTGCCGATGGCCTCATAATGCGCCAGGTCCAACGGCCCTTCGCCACCGCCCTCGCCCTGCCATCGCGCCCAGGTGCGGTTCAGGGCGTGCTGCAGGATCGACAGTTGGTCCGGGTTGTCGCCGACATCGTTGACCAGCCGCGTTAGCAACACCGGCGCGATCTCCGCGCCCCCCACCCTGACCGGACCCTCGATGGCGGCGCGACGCTCGTCGCGGGTCATCCGCGGGACCAGATACTGCCCTGCGTTAATTGCCTCGGCTAGGCCGGGGAACTGGGTGCAGTCGCCCAGAAAGTCCGAGCGCATCGTCATGACGACGAAGATCGGGCGGTTTTCCTGCTGCTTGACCTCCAGCAGCAGGTTCACGAAAGCGGCGGCTTCCTCGCTGCTGTGTTGGTCGCCCCCGCGCCCGACGGCCTCCAACTGCCGGTAACGAAATAGTTCTTCGAACTGGTCCACCACCACCAGCAGATTGACGCCCTCGTCCAATGGCGCCATCTCGTACATGTCGATCAGTCCCAGCTTGCTCATGCGCAAAGTTGTCTCGATGATCTCGGCCAGCGTCAGCCCTTCCGTCGCATGCTCGCGAAACAACACGCCATCCTGCGCCAGGGCGCGCGCCATCGCCCCGATCGGATTACTGCCGGGACGGAACTGCGCCATGCGCCATGCGGTGCCGGCCCGGGACATCAGGCCTTGGCGGAGGGCCGGCCGCAGCCCGCAGTTGACCAGCGAGGACTTGCCGCTGCCGGAAGTGCCGACGACGGCCAGAAAGCGCGTGTCGGCCAGCTTGTCGACCATGGCATCGACCTGGTTCTCCCGGCCGAAGAACAAATGCTCCTCATCCTCCCGGAAGGGCCGCAGGCCCGGAAAGGGATTCGGCCGCGGGCTGGCGGCGGCGGCGGCGCTCACGGAGCGGTTCCGGTTTCGGTCACGTCTTGCAGGAATTTGGCCATCGCGGCCTCCGCAAAACCGTCCAGCCCGTCAATCAGGCCGGGTTCCTCCATGTCGATCAAGTCTTCCTTGTCGGCTGTCCTTGGCTCGGCCAGGTAAGTGGCCACTGTCGGCAGGGGCTTGCCGCCCCGGTAGCCCGCCATCTTCTTCAGTTCATTATCGATCGTGCGCTTCCATGCCTCGTCGCCGGCTCCGTAAAACAACACAACGGCGTCGCAACTGGTCAACTGCTGCTGGTTGGCCTTACGAACCTCGGAGGCGTCGCCCTCGAAGGCCGGGACGGCGACTTCAAACCCCAATTGTCGGCACAACCTGCGCACCGGAACGGTGGCTTTACGGTCCTTCGCATCATTGATCAAGTAGATCATTTTCGTACTTCCCCTGCCGGCCGGCTGCGCCCCGGCGGCGTCGCGCTCCGGTTGCTTCGGTTCCGGCTGCTCGATCTTCCTCAAGGTATCGTGAATCGCGGCTCTCAGCTCCTCGATGTCTCCCGCGATCATGTCCGCGCCGAACTGAGCTTGCGCGTCCTGGTGCAGCGCCTCGATAAACGCCTGCTGAGGCGCCTGCTCCGAGCGGGTTCCCTGCGGCAGCCAGATCAGTCGCTGAAGGCTGCCGCTTCGGCACCGCGCAACGGCCAGTTCGTTCTGGAGGATGCTGGCCGACTTATCGGTCGGGCCATCGGGCACAGTGCCGTATTTCTCACCCACGAGATGGATCGAGAGCGCACAGCGCGCCAGCAAGCTGTTCACAGCGCTAACGTATTCCGCCTCATCCTGCGGCAATCGTTTATCCGGAAGGACCGGATAACCGAGGCGTTTTAGCTCCCCTTCAAGGAGCTCCCTCGCCTGCTTCCGGTCGTAGCTGCATTCGGCAAGATACACGGCCGGCTTGTTCGGCACCTGCGGCTCACTATTAACATTCTTGCCGCTGCTGTCGCCCGCGCTCCCTTCGGCCTCCAGCGTCTTGAGCAGTTGCGCAATCTCCCATGCCAGTTTTGCAATGTTCTGGTTGTAAAGCTGAGCGTACTCTTGCCCATAGGCCGGATCGAATTCGAGTGGCACCCCGTCCCTAACGGTAAAAAACTCATACCCAAGGATATCCTTCATGGGAGCCGGGAGCGACTCCTGGGTGTCAACCGGCGTCTTGATCACCTTAAACACCCGCGATTTGTTGCCGACCACCAGCCCCCCGGTCTGCTGCGCGCTCTGACAAAATTCGCGGGCCTCGCGCGTGCACCATTCCGAGTTGAGATAGCGGGATGTCACTATGGAAACGAGAACGGCAGACTCCTTGAACCGAGCGACGATCTCATTCGAGAAAACATCGTTGCCTTGCAGTTTCTCATCTCTCCAAATCTTCGCCTCGCGGCCCATGCGCATGCTCAAAATGGCCTTCAGGGTCGCATGAAACCGGGTAATCCAGCCCTTTTCCCCGGGCGTCAGGGGCTGATCGTCGATGTGGGCGTAACTGATGAAGAGGTTCTGTTCGAAATTCATTAGGTCACCGTGCTTTCCGGAATGTGGCTCCGCTGCGTGTCCGAGGTTCGCCGCCGGCTCTGCCGCCGCACGTCGCGCAGCAGGCCCCGAGGATTGCAGGAACCAGAGTCTCTGGGTGATAAACGGAGATGTCTTGCCGCGCCAAACCTCGTTCGAGCCGGCGCATCTGCGAGGGCTGCACCAGCGCGGCCTCGATCGCGAATTTTTCGCGCAGCGCTCGATGCGGCGCGGCTCAGCCTGCGCTCCGGCGCGGGCCGTTCCGCTCGCTTGGCCGCATTTCGGTCTTGCCGCGGCCATACCAGTTCGTGCCGCTGATCATGTCCCTGAGGCAGGCTCCGGTGCGGCTGCTGATCGCAGACGATGTCGGTGTCGGCAAAACGATCGAGGCAGCGATGATCGCGCGCGAACTGCTGGATCGCGGGCTCGCGCAGCGCCTGGCCGTGCTGTGCCCGGCGCATCTCAGCGACCAATGGGAACGAACAGGGTCATAATGCCGGTCGCGTCGCCGCCGGCGACGGGCTCGGGATCGCCGAATCGCGCCAGCCGGACGCGCTCGCCTTCGAGCGGCAGGAAAAGCCCGATCTCCTCCCCTTGCGCCGTCGTCAGCGGCCGCAGCCGCAGCACTGCCGGTTCGCGCGGCGGCAAGACGATCCACTCTCGCCCTCGTGCGTTTACAATCGTGCCCGGCCGGTAGAGATTTTCCATGGCCGTCCCCCATTGTCCGCGAACGGTAGCGGTTAAGGGCTGCGAACGCCAGAATCGTTGTCGATGTATTGGGACAATTCCCGCCTAGCGCACGCTGCCGGCGATGCGAACGCGCCCGAGGGGTTAAATACGAGCGGGGTGGAATCGGAATGAGGAGCCTGATCATCGACGGGGGTGGCGAGCCACGCTGGCCGGCATCCGACCCGGTACGTTAATCGACCTCTCCCCCAGCCAGTGCTCGAAGGGAACCTCCTGAGGCAATTAAAATCGAGGAATAGTAGGCGATTCCTGATCAGGGGCGCGGGCTGGTGCAGCACCGACCACCGCCGACCCAGAACCAGTCGCACCGGCCTCCAAATTGCGAGCGACTCCTCAACAAGCCGCCCACTGCGTCCCAACGGCCAGCGGGAAGTTGGACGGTCGGTTCGCCTTCCCATGCCGCATTGTTGATATGTGACGCTCGTCAGGCGTTAGGCGAAGGGATGGGCCGATCGCGGCATACTGACGCGAGCAGGGCTGAAGTCCAAAGCATCCGACAGGACACGACCGGGACACCCACCGCCGCCCTTATCTCTTAAGTTATTGTTATTATTGGCGTCCCCAAGGGGATTCGAACCCCTGTTGCCGCCGTGAAAGAGGGGTAAGAGATCAATTTAGGGCCGATTCTGGACAGCGATGGACAGTCTATATGATTGATATAACGAAATTCTGTATCCATAGCATTCCACCCTTGTCCGGTCACATCCGTTCCGTATATTTTCCGTACGGACCCTGTCCACCCGGTCGCCGCTCCCTCGCAGGGTACGGAAAGCGTACGAAAAGGGAAAGCCTGCCTTGGCTCGCACTGTTCGCAACTCGAAAATCGATACCCGCTCGGCCCGTGCGAAGCTGGCTGCGCGGCGTGAGCCCTATTGGGTGGTGATCTCGAAAGGATGCGCTGTCGGCTATCGCAAGGGCGCGAAGGGCGGCACCTGGATCGCCCGCTTCCGCGACACGCCCGGTAAGCAACATTATGAAGCGCTCGGTGCTACCGACGATGCACGCGACCCGGACGGCCGCAGCGTCTACAGCTTCGCGCAAGCCCAAGAGCGGGCGCGAGACTGGTTCCGACAAAAGGCGCGTGAGGATGCTGGCGAGGCGCCCGTCGATGATGCCGAAGACGGCCCTTATACCGTCGCCAAGGCGCTACGCGACCACCGTTCCGACTATCTGCACCGCGGCGGTAAGGCAGTCGATCGGCTCGACTGCTCGACCGCCGCCTGGATACTGCCCGAACTCGGTACCCTGCCGCTTGACCGGCTGACGAAGAAGCGGATCGAGAAGTGGCACCTGAACATCGCCGAGACGCCGGCGCGTCTGCGCACTAAACCTGGTGCAGAGCAGAGGCATCGGGAAACCGATAACGATCCCGAAACAGTGCGCCGTCGCCGCTCCACCGCGAACCGGGTGTTGACGATCCTAAAGGCTGCCCTCAACTACGCGCACCGCGAAGGCAAATGCAGGACCGATGACGCATGGCGGACGGTGCGGGCGTTCCGCGAGGCCGATGCGGCACGGCTCCGGTATCTATCGGACGACGAAGCCCGCCGGCTGACGAATGCCTGCCAGGCCGATTTCCGCGCGCTTGTCACTGGCGCGCTGCTGACTGGCTGCCGGTATGGTGAGCTGGCCGCGATGACAGTCGACGACTTCAACCCTGATGCCGGCACATTGCGGGTTCGCACTAGCAAGGGCGGCAAACCACGCCATGTCGTGCTGACGCAAGAGGGGCGCGATTTCGTCGTTCAGCGCGCCACGGGGAAGCCCGATAGCGCGCGGTTGTTCGTGCGCAGCAATGGGAAGCCCTGGGGCAAATCAGAGCAACAACGCCCGCTTAGCGGGGCTTGTGCGGCCGCCCACATTTATCCGCCCGTTAATTTCCACGGGCTGCGCCATACCTACGCCAGCCGCCTCACCATGCGAGGCGTCCCGCTTGCGGTGATCGCGGCGCAGCTGGGCCATGCCGATACCCGCATGGTGGAAAAACATTACGGCCATCTGGCGCCGAGCTATATCGCCGATACGGTGCGCTCAGCATTCGGCTCGCTCGGAATTCTTGAACCGTCCAATGTGGTGCCGATCTCTGGTGCAAGGTAGAATTTCCTGGCCGCAAGACCGATGCGATCGCCGCGCGACTGCCAATTGTACC
>Ga0306924_10005404_pt1 | contig 12576 bp, 7 predicted proteins | sample sta12Can44000111_FD_203756 | JGI IMG/M metagenome (GOLD analysis project Ga0306924, IMG submission 203756) | Lab enrichment of tropical soil microbial communities from Luquillo Experimental Forest, Puerto Rico - statanox.12C.anox.44.000.111 (v2)... | ecosystem: Environmental > Terrestrial > Soil... | reverse complement strand
GCCGCGCTCCGGCGCGAGCTCCGCGAGGAGCTCGGCTGCGCGGCATCGGTCGGGGCGCTGCTGCTCCGCCACGCCCACCGCTACCCGGAGCACGAGGTCGACCTCGCGTTCTACGCCTGCGCGCTCGCGCCGGGCGCCGAGCCGTCCGCCCTCGGCGTCGCGGAGCTCGCCTGGGCGCGGATCGGGACGCTCGCCTCGTACGACTTCCTCGAGGCGGACCGGGCCGTGCTCGCGGAGATCGAGCGGCTGGCCTCGCTCGCCTAGCGGCGCCGCGCCCGCTTCTTCTTCGCGGTCGCCTTCGGCTCCGCCTTGGGCGGCGGCTCGCCCGCGACGAGGATCGCGAGCGACATCGGCGCGAAGGCGCGCCCGGTCGCGTCGTGCAGCTCGCGGGTGCGCGCGCCGTCGAGCCGGAGGGCATAGCGCGACCCCGGGACGAGCGGCGTCGAGGGGGCGAGGGTGAACGTGGACGCGTCGCCGACCTCGCGCGTGCCGCTCGCCGCCACCATCGCGTTCGCCGCGTCGAGGAGCACGAGGCGCGCGTCGGACAGCGCCCCCGCGATCTCGATCCGGAACGTCGCGCCCGCGTCGACCACGGTCTCCTCGGCGGGGGCGAGCGGGAGCTTCGCGCCGGAGGGCTCGACGGCGAACGCCGCCCGGACGAGGGTCGCGATCGCGGGCGCGGGCGGAGGCGGCGCCGGCGGGGCAGGGGCCGCGACGCCTGGCGCGACGGGCGCGGAGGCGGCGCCGGGCTGGCCAGGCGTGGCCGGGGAGGGCGCCTGGGCGCGGGCGAGCGAGGCCGCGGCGGCGAGCGCGAGGGCGGAGGCCCTTCGAGCGGAGCGCGTCATCCCCCGACCGTACCACGGTCTTCGGGGCGGCGCGGAGCCCACCCGCGCCGCGTCGCTCGCTCACTCCTCGTACAGCGCGTCGAGGACCGCGCGATAGGCCCGCTCGCAGGCCCGGCGCCGGACCTTGAGCGTCGGCGTGAGCTCGCCCGCGTCGATCGAGAGGTCGCGCGGCAGGATCGCGTGGCGCTTCACCGTCGCGAAGCGCGGCAGGTCCGCGTTGACGAGCGCGACCGCGCGATCGATGCGGGCCCGGATGCGCGGATCCGTCGCGACCGGCTCCGCGAGCGCGATCCCGGCGTCGGCGGCGAACCGGCGCGCCGCGGCCTCGTCGACGGTCACGAGCGCCGTCACGTACCTCCGCCCGTCGCCATGCACGATCACGTGCGAGAGGAGCGGCTCGCGCGCCTTGAGCTCCCGCTCGACCTGCTGGGGCGCGATCTTCTTCCCGCCGGCGGTGACGATCACGTCCTTCTTCCGGTCGGTGATGCGGAGGTAGCCGTCGCCGTCCAGCTCGCCGACGTCGCCGGTGTGGAGCCACCCGCCCTCGAGCGCCTCGGCGCTCGCGTCCGGCGCGCGCCAGTAGCCGCCCATCACGTTCGGGCCGCGGACGAGCACCTCGCCGTCCCCGGCGATCCGCACCTCGACGCCCGGGATCGGGCGCCCGACCGAGCCGACGCGGATGTCGTCGGCCCGATTGACGGCGATGAGCCCGGCGGTCTCGGTCATCCCGTAGCCCTCCGCGATCGGGACGCCGATCTCCTCGAAGAAGCGGGCCACGCGCGGCGAGAGCGGGGCCGCGCCGGAGCCGAGCAGCCGGATCCGGCCGCCGAGGCGCGCGCGGACGGTCGCGCCCACCCGCGGGAAGACGACCCAGCGGGCGAGGAGGAGGCCGAGGTCGGCCCTGGGCCGCTCGCCGCGATCGGCGGCGAGCGAGGCGCGCTCGAGGCTCGCCATCGCGGCGCGGAACAGGCGCCCCTGGAGCCCGGGCTGCGCCGCGCCCTTCGCGACGACGGCGCCGAACAGCTTCTCGAAGATGCGCGGCGGGCCGGGCAGGAGCGTCGGCCCGATCTCCGCGGCGTCCTCGAGCAGCCGATCGAGCCGCTCGGCGAACGCGAGCTCGCCGCCGCGGTACAGCCAGGAGACCTCGCACAGCTTGCCGAAGGCGTGGGCGAGGGGGAGGAACAGGAGGCAGCGATCGGCGTCGGTGAGGAGGCCGAGCGTGTCCCCGGCGCGGACCGAGTGGAGCCAGTTGCCGTGGGTGACCACCGCGCCCTTGGGCACGCCGGTCGTCCCGGAGGTGTAGATCAGGGAGGCGAGGTCGCCGGGCCCGATCGCGGCGACGCGGCGGGCGTGGGCGCCCGGATCGTCCTCGAGCTCGGCGCGGCCGAGCGCCTCGACCTCAGCGAGCCTGCGCTCGAGGTCGTGCGTGGCGGACCCGTCGAACCGGACGATGCCGCGGAGCTCCGGCACGCCCGCGCGGACCTCGTGGACCTTGCGGACCTGCTCCTCGCCGTCGCAGAACACGAGCGTCGCGCCCGCGTCGCGCAGGACGTGCTCGCACTCGCGCGGCGTGCAGGTCTGGTAGATCGGCGCGACGGCGGCGCCCGCCGCCAGGATCCCGAGGTCGGCGAGGACCGCCTCGACCCGCGTCTCCGACAGGACCGCCACCCGGTCGCCACGCTCGACGCCGAGCGCCGCGAGCCCCGCCGCGATGGCCCGGCCGCGCTCCGCCACCTCCGACCAGCGGAGCGCCTCCCAGCGCCCGTCGCGCCGGCGATGGAGCGCGGCCCGGTCGCCGAGACGCGCGGCGGTCGCCTCGAAGGCGGCGGGAAGGCTCCCGGGGGAGCCGGGGACCGTGACGGGCGCCGGCTCCCCGCGCACCGGCGACGGCGTGGGCTGCTCATGCCCGGTCGATTCCTGGGTGTCCATCGCACGTCCTCCCGGCCACCCCATGCCCGTCGCGAGCGCGAGGCGCCTGCCCCGTCCGAGCCGCCGGGGAGGGACCTCCGGGATCAGGACGTCGCACGGCCGCCACGACGCGGCGCGCCGGCGCCTGCTAACGTCCGCGCATGGACTCCGCCCCGTCCGCGTCCCCGAGCCCGGCGCAGCGGTCGGTCTTCGCCGGCGCGGCCGCAGGCGCGCTCGCCGTCCTCACCGTCGTCAACCTGCTCAACTACCTCGATCGCTTCGTGGTCTCGGCGCTGGTCGAGAGCCTGAGGCGCTCGGAGCTCGCGCTCACCGACACGGAGCTCGGCCTGCTGATGACCGGCTTCATCGTGGTCTACATGCTCGCGTCGCCCGTCTTCGGCGCGCTCGGCGATCGCGGCTCCCGCCCGCGGCTCGTCGCGGCGGGCGTCCTCGTCTGGAGCGCGGCGACGACGCTCGCGGGGTTCGCGCGGAGCTTCGCCACGCTGTTCGCGGCCCGTGCCGCGGTCGGGGTGGGCGAGGCCGCCTACGGCACCATCTCGCCCGGCCTCATCGCCGACCTGTTCCCGCGCTCCGCGCGCGGCCGGGTGATGTCGATCTTCTTCGCGGCGATCCCGGTGGGCGCGGCGCTCGGCTACGTCGTCGGCGGCCTCGTCGATCGCGCGCTCGGCTGGCGGGCCGCGTTCTTCGTCGCGGGCGCGCCGGGGGTCGTGCTCGCGTTCCTGTGTCTCCGCCTGCGCGACCCGCCCCGGGGCGCTCAGGACGAGGGCGAGCCCTCGGGCGCGCCTCGGACCACGCCGCTCGCCGCGTACGGCGAGCTCCTCCGGAACCGGAGCTACGTGCTGACGGTCCTCGGCTACGCCGCCTACACCTTCGCGGTCGGCGGGATGGCGTTCTGGATGCCGTCGTTCCTCGAGCGCATCCGGGGGGTTCCCCGGACGCAGGCGACCGTGCAGTTCGGCGCCATCGTCGTCGTGACCGGCTTCGTCGGCACGTTCGCTGGCGGCTGGCTCGGGGACGTGCTGCTCCGGCGCACGGCCCAGGCGTACCTGTGGCTCTCCGGGATCGCCACGCTGATCGCCGCGCCGGTCGCCTGGATCGTGTTCGCGGACCCGCGGCCCGCCGTGTACCTGCCGGCCGTCGTGATCGCGGAGCTGCTGCTGTTCGCCTCGACCGGGCCGATCAACTCCGCCATCCTGAACGAGGTCGCGCCGGGCCAGCGCGCGACCGCGGTCGCGCTCAGCATCCTCGCCATCCACGTGCTCGGCGACGTCCCGTCGCCGCCGCTCATTGGACGGATCTCGGACGCGAGCTCGCTCGGGAGGGCCGTGCTCATCATGCCGGTCGCGATCCTGATCGCCGGGGCGATCTGGACGCTCGCGGCGTGGCTGGGCGCGCGCGGTGCCGGAGCTCGCGTTATCGAACAGCGGGTGAGGTGAGCCCTCCCCAGGAGGGGGTCTCGTGGGATTCGCCGCCGAGCAGATCGAGCGCACAGGCGCCGACTGGCAGAGGATGATCGAGCACCCGTTCCTGCAGCGCACGCGCGACGGGACGATTCCCTTCGAGACCTTCGCGACCTGGATGCGGCAGGACTACCTCTACGCGGATGGCGCCGTCCCGTTCATCTCCGTCCTGATCGCGAAGGCGCCGGAGCAGCACCGAGCGATGCTCACCGGCGTGCTCTCCATGCTGCAGAAGGAGCTCGAGCTGTTTCGGGAGCGCGCCGCTGCGGCAGGGGTCGATTTCGACGACCTGACCCCGACCTTCGTCACTCACGCGTACATCCAGTTCCTCCTCGCGACGGCGTACCGCGAGAGCTACGCGTGCGGCTTCACCGTGCTGTACGCCACGGAGAAGGCGTACCACGACTCCTGGCGCGAGGTGCTGTGCGGCATCGATCGGGCCTCGCCGTGGTTCCCGTTTGTGGAGAACTGGGGCGGCGTCGCGTTCGCCGCGTATGTCGCGCATCTCGAGGAGGAGCTGGACGAGCTCGCCTCGGACGCGGGTGCCGCGGAGCGTGCGCGCATGGCGGAGCTGTTCGATCTCACGGTGCGCTACGAGCTCGCGTTCTGGGACATGGCGTGGAGCGGGACGGCACGCTCCGGACCCTCAGCGGGATCGCAGGACGCCGGTCAGCCCGCCGACTACACGTGAAGCGCCGTTCCCCATCGTGAGGGCGAGTCGCGGCCGGACCCTTCGCGAGCGCAGCGACCTGCCGGCACACGTACTCGAGGTAGCGTCGCTGCTCACTGCTGGCTCACTGTCAGAACCTCACCAGGTCCGACAGCCCTGAGGCCTGCTCGACTGCCGCCAATGCGTGCGCGCGGTCGTTCAGCGCATCGAAGTAGGCGAGGTGGACGTCGGAGGCGGTGCGCTCGGCGACGAGGTAATCGGTGAGTGTCGCGCCGCCGTGCTGGTAATTGTAGAGCATCTTGTCGAGGACCGTGTCCGCGTCGCTGAGCGTCCCCGCGTCGTAGAGCTTCACGCGGTCCGCTGCGGCGCTGAAGCGAGCCAGTGCCTGCCGCACCTCGCTCTCCGCCCGGGCCCGAATGGAATCCAGCTGGCTCTGAGCCTGCCGCTGCGCGGCGCGGGCGGCCTCGAGCTCGCCGCGGTAGACGTGCGAGAACGGCAAGGGAATGCTGAGCGTCGCCCCCACGAGGTCCGCCGCCGGCGATCCGCCACCCGCAACCGGGAAGTTGTGCGTCCAGCCGAAGCCCACCGAGACGTCGACGGCGCGGCGCGCCCGCTCCAGTGTCACCTGCCGCTCGGCCTGCTGGACACGCGCCATGGCGGCCTGCACGTCCGGCCGTCGTTCGACGGTGGCGAGCGCTCGCGCCGTGTCGACGGTCGCCGTGATCGCGCGCAGATCGCCCGCGAGGTCGAACGGGGTCGGAACCTTGGCAGCCGGCCCAAGTAGCTGGAGAAGCGCGGTGTCCATGGCCTTGCGCTCGCCCAGCGCGGTGAGGAGGTCGGCCTGGAACTGCCGGGCTTCCACGCGCGACTGAACGACCGCGACCTCCGCCACATCGCCCGCCGCGAGCCGCTGATCGTTGATGGCGACGAGCCGCTCGAGGCTGGCGAGAACACCCTGCTTCTGCATCACGACGAGGCGTGCGTGGAGCGCGTCGGCGAATGCGTTCACCGCGTTCGCACGCAGCGTCCTCGCCGCGTCGGCGTCGTCGCGCCGCGCGGCCTCGACACCCGCGCGCGCCACCGCCACGCGGGCGCCGCGCTTCCCCCCGCGCTCTATGGGAATCGAGAGCGACGCGCCCGCGGCGGTCGCGTTCCCACGGTGGGACAGGTCATACGAGGCGAGCCCCCCCGACAGCTCCGGGTCGGGGAAGACCTTTGCGACGTCGATCTGGGCGTTTGCGATCGCGACGGCTTCGTGCGCGATGGCGAGGTCCGGGTTCGACGCGAGGACGCGCTCCAGGTAGGCGGGAAACTCGAGCCTCGTCGGGAGGGCTGACGAGGACGCGCTTTCGAGAGGAGACGCCAGCGCGACCCGCGGGAGCAGCGCGAAGACCAACGCGGCGACGACTGCGCGGACGACGCCGGCTCCCGCTCCGGCGTCCGTGTTCTGGATGTGGAACCGGCGCTCGACAGCGAGGTACAGCACGGGGAGCAGGACCAGCGTGAGCAAGGTTGCGCTCACGAGCCCACCGACGACCACGGTGGCGAGCGGCCGCTGAACGTCGGAGCCGATGCCCGTCGCCAAGGCGGCTGGCAAGAGGCCGAGCGCGGCGACCGTGGCCGTGATGAGCACGGGGCGGAGGCGTTCGCTCGCGCCCTGAAGGACGGCAGCCGCGAGCGGCAGCCCCGTATCGCGGGCCCGGTTCAGGGCCGATACCATGATGACCCCGTTCTGCACCGCCACGCCAAAGAGCGCGATGAAGCCGACTGCGCTCGAGACGTTCAGCGTCATGCCGCGCAGGTGTAGCGCGAGCATGCCGCCGAGGAGCGCCAGCGGAACGCTGACCAGGATGAGGGCCGCGTGCCGCAGGGTGCCAAACGCGCCGTAGAGGAGCAGGAAGATCAGCGCCAGGACGAGCGGAAGGATGATGGCGAGCCGGTTCTCCGCGCGTTGCTGATTCTCGAACTGGCCGCCCCACGAGAGCTCCGTCCCCTCGGGAAGCGTGCCCACGATGGGCGCCAGCTTCGTCTCGGCCTCGGCGAGGAAGCTCGAGAGGTCGCGACCGCGCAGGTCGAGTCGCACCGTGAGGTGCCGGCGATTCATCTCGCGGGTGATGGTGCTCTCGCCCTCGCGCAGTGCGATGTGCGCGACCTGGGAGAGCGGAATGCGCTGCCCGTCCGGCGCGGTCAGCATGAGGTTGCCGATCGCCTCGGGGCTGCTGCGCGCCTCGGCGCGATAACGTGCAGTGACGTCGTACCGGCGCTCGCCCTGGTAGATGGAGCCGATCGAACGGCCGCCCACTCCGATCTCGATCAGATCGCCGATGTCCGAGACATTGATCCCGAAGCGCGCCGCTGCCGCCCGGTCGACCTCGATCTGGAGCTGCGGAAGGGGCGGCTCCTGGTCGACGGTGACATCGGTTGCCCCCGGCACGCTCTCGAGCAGGGACGCAACCTTGCTCGCGATGGGACGCGTCGCCGCGAAGTCGCGCCCGTAGATCTTCACGACGAGCTCGCTGTGCGCTCCCGCGATCTTGTCGTTCACCATGTCGAAGATGGGCTGGGAGAAGCTGACGGTGACGCCAGGGAGCTTCTTGTAGCGTTGCTCGAGCTGGGCGATGAGGTCACGCTTCGTCATGCCGCGCGGCCATGTCTCGTACGGTTTGAGCCCGACGAACGCCTCGATGTGCGACGGCGTCCAAGGATCCATGCCGTCGTCAGTTCGACCGAGCTGGGTCACGATCGTGCTCACCTCGGGGCGCTCGCGCGTGGCGCGCCTCACCTCGCCAGCCATGTCGCTCGCCTTCGCGAGCGAGATCCCGGGCGGCAGCATGACCTGCAACCATAGCGAGCCCTCATCGAGCTCCGGCAGGTACTCGCGGCCCACCGTGACCGACAGCACGACGGCGAGGATGGCGGCGCCGAGCCCGGGGAGTAGGGCGCGACGAGGGGATGCGACGAGCCAGCCCAGGACGCGCTCGTACCGCGCTCGGAGCACCGAGAGGACTGGATTGTGGAACGTCCTTCCCGGCTTCCGGAGCGCGAACAGGGCGAGGCCGGGGATGAGCGCCAGCGCGACGAGGACGGCACCGGTGAGCGCATAACCCACGGTATATGCCATGGGAGTGAAGAGCTTCCGCTCCACGCGCTGGAAGGCGAAGAGCGGCAAGTAGGCGGTGACAATGATCGCGGTCGCGAAGAACATCGGGCGCGCCACCTGTACCGCCGCCTCGCGGACGTCGCCTTCAGTCAGCATTACGTCCCGCTTCTCCTCGCGTCGGCGCAGCACGTTCTCGAGCACGACGATGGCGCCGTCCACCAGGATCCCGAAGTCGATCGCGCCCAGCGACAGGAGGTTCGCCGGGATGTCCGTCATCGCCATGAGAATGAAGGCGAACAGAAGCGACAGCGGGATCGTGACTGCGATGACGAGCGCCGTGCAGGGGCTGCCGAGGAAGAGCAGGAGCACGATGAGCACGAGGCCCATGCCCTCGAGCAGCGTGTGCGACACGGTATGCACCGTCGTGTTCACGAGAGCCGTGCGGTCGAGGTACGGGACGACCTTCACGTCCGGGGGCAGAATGCCGTGGTTGAGCGCGTCGACCTTGCGGTGCACGTCCTCGAGCACGCGCGAGGGATTGCCGCCGCGCAGCAGGAGGACGATCCCGGTGACGACATCCGCGGCGTCGTCCTTGCCGCCGATGCCGTTCCGTGTGAGCGCCCCGAGCTCGAGCCGTCCAAGGCCCTTCAGGAAGATGGGAGTGCCCTGCTGTGCGCTCACCACGATGTTGCCGAGATCGTCGAGTGAGCGGATGAGGCCGATGCCGCGGATCACCGCCGCCTGCTCGCCGCGGACCAGCAGGCTCCCACCGGCATTGGCGTTGTTCGCCTTTATGGCCGCGATCACCTGCTGCAATGAGAGGTTGAACTGCGCCAGCTTCTGGGGGTCGAGCGCGATCTGGAACTCGGTCGTCTCCCCGCCGAAGTTGCTTACATCGGCGATCCCGGACACCTGCTTGAGCGTCGGGATGACGACCCACGTCTGAAGGTCGGAGAGCTCACGGACGGAGCGCGTCTTCGACTCCAGGGTGTAGCGGTAGATCTCGCCCACGGCAGAAGTGAGCGGGTCGAGCTGCGGCTGCGCGCCCTCCGGCAGGTCGGCATCGCCGATGCGTTCGCGGATGCGGGTCCGCGCCCAGTAGTCGTCGACTCCGTCCTTGAACACGAGCGTGATGAGCGACAGGCCGAAGGTGCTCCGGGAGCGCATCACCTGCAGCCCGGGGATACCGTTGAGCTCCCGCTCGAGCGGGATCGTGATCTGTTCCTCGACCTCCTCCGCGGCGTGCCCCGGGTGCTGCGTGATGACCTGCGCGCTCGTGTCGGCGATGTCCGGATAGGCCTCGATCGCCAGGGTCCTGAAGGAGAGATAGCCGAAGACGGCCACCAGCACGAAAACGGCAATGGCCAGCCAGCGCTTGTGGAGACAAGCGGAGACGAATCTGTCGATCATGGTGGTGTGAGACGGGTCTGGGTGGTGCGATCAGGGAAGCAGGATCGTGTTCGCGGTGATGATGCGCTCACCCGAAGAGAGCCCTTGGGCGACGGACACACCCGTCGCGAGCGGCTCGCCGGTCTCCACCGGCCGGCGCTCGAAGGTCCAGGGCGCCTTTTCCACGAACAGGAAAGTCTTGTCGCCGCGGACGAGGAGAGCGGAGGATGGGACGACGAGCTCGGGAGCCTCCTCACCCTCGAGCGTGACCCTCGCGAACATGCCTGGCTTGAGGCGGTGCTGCGGGTTCGCGAGCTGGATCCGAACCTTGACCGTGCGAGTCTCGGGCGCGAGGACGTCGCCGATGAACTGGACTCGGCCCGTGAAGCGCTCTCCGGGGTAGGCGCTGAACTGGACGCGCGCGTCCTCGCCCATTCGGACGCGCTGGATGTCCTTCTCGGGAACCTGCGCCGTCACCCAGATCGTGGACAGGTCCGCGACCACCATGAGCACCGCAGCGGGGTCGTTCTGGTACTGGCCAGGTGCAGTCGAGAGATCGATGACACGACCGGTGATCGGAGCTCGGACGGTGAGTGGCTTTCCGACCTCTCCGAGGTCCATGCCCAGCAGCTGCAAACGCGTAGCGGCCCGCGCGAGCTCGCTCTTCGCATTCGCATTATCGGACTCGGCCTGCTCGACGTCCTTTTGCGCCCCGATCCCGTGCTCCTTGAGGTCGCGCTGCCTCCTCAGCGATCGATCCGCGAGTGCCTCGGCCGACTTCGCCTTGAGGTAATCGGACTGGGCGGCGGCGAGGTCGGCGGAGTCGAACGAATACAGCGGATCCCCCTGGTGGACCCCTTGTCCGAGCCGCACCATCAGCTTCACGACTCGCCCCTGGAGCGGCGGCGAGATCTTCGTGATTGAGGCGGGATCGGCCTCTGCCGTGGCGGGGACATCGAGCTCGTGCCTCACCAGTTGCGGCGACACGGCCCCGACCGTCAGGCGTTCCCGCAGCGGTGAGCGCTCAGGGACGAAGAGGTCGTCACCGCGCTGCTCGAAGCTCTGGATGTGATCCTCTGGGACGCTCGCCTGCGTCCGCGAGCACCCACTGCTCGCGACAAGGGCGGCGGCGATCAGTCCCGCGTAGCAGGCCTGATTCGTGACTGAGCTGCGTCGCACCGTCATGGTTCTTCCCCTGTGTGCCTGAGTGGCTCGTGTCGTGGGCACGCGCCGCGTGATCCCTGTGGTGATGATGCAACTCATTATCACTACCGCCACACTCCCATCCTTGATCGGCGTCAAGTCCGACGCCGGGGGTCTCGCGACCGTCGTCTGCGCCGTCGCGCTGCGTCGCGCGGGTGGGGTGCTCGCGCTGACGCTCGTTCTCGCGAGCCTGCTCGTCGGTCCCACGCGAGGGCACGCCGGGATCGTGCCTCGGGGAGGGGGAGGTGAGCGCTTCACCTATAGTGACAGCACGGTACGCACCCGCCGCCGCTTTCGTGCGCCTGGGCGCGCGAACCCGACAGGGGAGACGCGATCTCTCGCCAGTGTCACCACGTTGCGGGACAGGCCAGGCGACCGGGCAGGCGCTCGCTGCATTCGGGGGGTCGCGGCCCGTGGGGGCGTCGTCATCATCCGGAGTTCGCGATGGAATTCGCGTGCGATCGCTGTCAGAAGCGATTCTCGACGTCGTACCAGCCCGTGACCGGGCGCGTGTACCGGATCCCGTGCAAGTGCGGGAACAACATCGTCTTGCGGTTCGATCTGTCGCGGCATGCGAAGCCGCCGCCGTTTCCGCCCGCCCGCATGACGCCGCCCCCGCTGCCAGATCGCTACCTCTGCATGGCGAACGGGCGCGCGAGAGCCGGGTCCACGATGAAGACGATGACGGTGGGTGAGTGCGCACCTGCGCCTGACGCGACGTCGCCCGCCCAGACCTCGCCCGCGCAACAGACGTCCCCGAGGGACGACGGCGCCGCGCGCGCGCGACTCGACCCGACTGCCTCGCCCGAGGTCTCCGGCGAGTACCCGTACGAGCCGTCCACCTCGGTGCCATTCGGCGTGGCGTTCGCGCTGTCGCGCCGGCGCGCATTCCTCGCAGGATGTGGCGCAGGCGCCAGCGGTGCGATCGTCCTCCTCGGCGCGGTCACGCTGGTGGCATGGCTGGCGGGTCCACGCTCCGAGAGCCGGGTGATGCCAGCACCGACGGTGACGATGGCTTCGAAGACGGAGCAGGCGCCGGCTCCACTCGCTGCGAACGCGACGGTCGGCGGCGACCGAGCAGCGCCGGACGTGCCGCGCCGAGTGAAGCGGGCCCCCAGGGTCGTCGCCGCGCCCCTCGTCGAGAAGGTGGCGGCGTCACACCCGACGGCCGTGGATCGGGAAGACGCGGCGAGAGCAGACGATGATGAGGGTGAGGACAACCCGGATTCCAACGACGGGGCGGAGCCGAAGCAGCTCGCGGAAGCGGAGGACGGCGAGGCGTCGAACGGAGCCGAGTCGCACGCGCTGACCGCGGAAGAGCAGAGGCCGGCGCTCGACGAGCGCGCGGCCGCGGCGACCGAAGCGCCGGAGCAAGCGGACGAGTCTTCGAACGAACCGGATCGGGTCGCGCTCGTCCCGGCGGGCGAGCCCGAGCAGACCCCCGCGTCCGACGGTGCGCCCGGAGCGCCCGCGAACGAGGATCGAGCGCAGTAGGCGCAGCGATACACCGCTGCGCGAACGCACGATCCTCCGCGTGCCGGCCGGCTCACGCCGCGCCGCAAAGCCGACCGTAAAGAGCGCGGCGCTCGAAGCGGAGCCCGTCCCGCCCTGTACCAGGGTGAGTCCGATAATGCGGATTATGGTAACTCGGCTCGAGTCCGGCCGGGCGGGCGCGGGCCTGTTCGGCGTCGATACGCTTCGAGCTCAGGCTCCGCCCGTGTTCCGCGGCGGCACCGTGATCTTGCCGTTCCGCGGCTCGGGCGCGCTCCCCTGCGCCTCGCTCGCACGGTGATGCCCGCAGCAGCCCTGCTGGCGCGCGAGGACGCGGACGATGCGCGGCGCCCCGGCCTCCTCCGCGACGGCGCACGGGCACTGCTCGATCCCGGTGGACGAGAGCCGGACCTGGATCGTCGTGAGCGCGTCGAGGATCTCCTTCTTCACCCGACGAACGCGCTCCAGCCGCCGCTGCGCCTGCTCGAG
>Ga0306924_10005398_pt1 | contig 12582 bp, 8 predicted proteins | sample sta12Can44000111_FD_203756 | JGI IMG/M metagenome (GOLD analysis project Ga0306924, IMG submission 203756) | Lab enrichment of tropical soil microbial communities from Luquillo Experimental Forest, Puerto Rico - statanox.12C.anox.44.000.111 (v2)... | ecosystem: Environmental > Terrestrial > Soil... | reverse complement strand
GGGACCGGGGGAACCGGCGGGTGCGGAACCGGTGGCGGGACCGGCGGGTGCGGAACCGGTGGCGGGACCGGCGGGTGCGGGACCGGCGGGACCGGGGGAGGCGCGCCAATCGGGAAGGGGTTGTCATTGTCCAGGTTGGCCGGGGTTCCCGCCGGGAACTTCGTGGCGAGCAATGCCTGGAAAGCGGGGAACGGGTCGGACGCGGTTCCGGTCAGCGTGTGGTAGGTCTGGGCCAGCGTCGTGCCCGCGGCCTGGGCGATGGTGCCCCATGGATGGCCCAGCTGGTAGCGCAAATAATTCAGGAACAGAACTGAGCCCCCGTTGGCTACCGGGTCCGCGTCGCCGGGCGTCGACGTCGTGCCCGTGAACGTCGTGTTGACGTAGTCGGGGCGGGCGCTGTCGAGCCACGACTTGGCGGTCGCGAAGCCCGGGACCTTGATCTGGTTGGGGTAGATCGAGGTGGCCAATGTGCGCGATAGGCCCTCGCCGTTGCTGGCGCCGCAATCCCAGCCTTTGGCCTGGGTGGCTTCAAATACCTCTACGACCTCGGCGACGAGAACGAACGCGGTGAACCAGGGATTGACAGCGGGCGTCGTGACGATGCCACAGTAAATTTCCGTGGCGGCGCAACCATAGTGATAAGCACCGCCGACCCCGGACGCGATGATGACGTTATAAGGCGTCGCGACCGGCGAGATTCCGCCGAACTCGCCCCTGATCGTCGTCAGGTCCCGCTCGCACACTGACTTCACGGCGGCAGTGATCGTGCCAGTGGCGGCGCCAACCGATGGATCGACGTAGATGCGGAAGTTAGCCGTGGCCGCTCGCAACACCGCGTTGGGGAAATCCCCGTGACCGATTGTTCCGCCTAGGCGCTCCGCGGCGGCGGGAGCGAACACCTTCGGCCTATAGTCGGGATGCGTCATCCGTCCCCCCTTCACCAGGCAAGCCGCAATCGCGACTCACCATGCGGCGATACCCCGGCCACCATCAGGCACAGAAAAACTTGCAGACGGCACGCCTCTCATGGCGGCCGAAGATAGCATTCGAGGTTAAATCCAAGGCTAGCCCGCAGCCGAAGATGCGGCAAGATGCTAATTATCAGCGATAACCGATCCGAGGCGCCCAATCTGGGCGCGAGCACGGGCATAATCGGATTAACCGTGTATATCGGGTTAAAGATCCCGAACCTCGGCTTCGCGAGCAAATTCGTTGTGTTATGCGTAACAAATTGCTTGCGTTATTCCAGCCGACCGGTCATGGCCGCCGCCCGGAGGCGCCGCGACGACTGCCGCCGCGTTCAGATCATGATCACGAATACTTTTTGCACCTTATACGATGAATGTCTTACATGATGAAAATTATTTTCACGATCAGGACGCTGGGCGGCCGCTGGATGGCGCGAGAACCCTGCCGCGGCGGCCGAGCGCGAGAATCCTGCCGCGGCGGGCGAGGTTGACACGCCCCCGCACGCGCGCTGACCATCGAGGTATCCATCGCGGGGGTGAGGGGGCCTGATGGCGGCGGAAGACGTGCCGCGGGTTTCTGCTCTCGTGTGCACGCTGCCGCGCAGCGGCAGCTGGCTCCTCGCCGAGTACCTCCATAACAGCGACCGCGCGGGCACTCCCGAGGAGTACTTCCGGCCCGACTATTACGAGTGGTACCTGTCCCGGTGGGGCGCCGCGCCAGGCATGCCGATCACCGCCTACCTGCGGCTGTGCTGGGCCAGAACGACTACGAGCAACCGTGTCTTCTCGGCGAAGCTGCACTGGTACCAGATGGAGTGGCTGCTTGCCCGGCTGGGCGCGGCACGGACCATGGGCATGGCCCCGCACGAACTGATCGACAGCGCTTTTCCCGGTGTTCGGTATGTCCACCTGGTGCGGGAGGACACCGCGCTGCAGGCCCTGTCCTGGTACCGGGCGATCCAGACGGACTCGTGGTTCCGCTTTCACGGAGCACAGCAGCCGCGCGACGAACAGCGTCCGGACATGCAGGAGGTCCGGTGGCTCGAGGATATCGTCGTCGAGCACGCTAAACAGTGGCGCGCTTACTTCCAGGCCGCCGGCGTCAGCCCGCTGACCATCAGCTTCGACGACCTCGTCCAGCGCCCGGATCCCACCGTCAGGCGTGTGCTCTCCTACGTGGACGCCGGTTATCCGAGCGATCGTCCCCTGCCGCCGGGCAGGCTCGTGCGGCAATCTGACGACTGGACGGATTTCTGGGCACGCGCCTACCGCCAGGTGCGGGACGGACTTCCGCACCTGGACGCCTCGGTGCGCTGGAGTCCCGCCCGCAATCGCTTCATCCGGGCCGGCGCGCGCCCGGCCGATCACGATGTCCCTGCGTGACGCGCTCTGCCAGGGCCCGTGGCTGGAGCGGACGCGGCCGTTCCCGCATGTCGTGGTCCGGGAGGTGTTCCGGCCGCCGATCGCGGCGGCGATAAGCGACGCCGCGTGCGACCTGGTCTACGGCCCCGATCCGCTCCGGCACTTCGGCTGGTACGACGCGTACGCGTGCGGGTTCCAGGACGCCGCGAGCGGACCGCTCGCGATCTTCACCAGCCGGGAGTGGCACGACCTGATTGCCCAGACCATGGGCGTGCCGGCGACCGGGCACGTCAACGGCGGAATTCACCATCACCCAGCCGGCACCGCGGATGGCTTCGTCCATAACGATCTCAATCCGGTGTTCTTCGCCCGCGATCCCGATCCGGGCGAGGTAGTGCTGCCCGACCAGGCGCGCGTGTCGTACACCCTCGGCAGCGCCGCCCCGGGCTCGGTAGCCCGTGAGGTCGTGCGCTGCACGACGCTGATCTATTACCTGGGAAACCCCGCCTGGCATGTCGGCGACGGCGGCGAGACCGCGCTGTATGCGGGGACCAGACGGGACCACCGCTATCCGGAGGCGAGAGTACCGCCAGTTAACAACAGCATGCTGCTTTTCAATTGCACACCGACTTCATTCCACGCGTTCACCCAAAATTGGCGAAGCGAGCGCAACAGCATCATCATGTGGCTGCACGCGCCGCCGACGGCAATGGCACGACGTTACGGCGCCGAGTCGTTCATCAGGTTCAAGCCGCGGCCCGCCCCGACAAATACGGACATAAACTACATTCCGGGCCAACCGACGGGGCAGGCATAACTGTCCGTAAGCCTTGCCGGGACCTTCCAGCCCGGCCCGCCATGATCACGAAGAGTCTTGGGGCTCATGGAGCTAATTACTTACGCCAGGAAAAATGCCTTCGTGATCATGGCGTTAGGCGCGGATTCGGCGGCTACGGACAGTAATCGTTGTGGGGATCCGGGTGCTCGGGGGATCCGGGGTTCTAGTCCGTGAGTTCGCAGATGGTGACGACCGGGGGCGGGTCCAGCTGGAGGACGTCGCTCAGCTGGGTCTGGCCGGAGGCTGAGCGGGCACTCAGTTCGCGCAGCGGGGCCGTCAGGTCGTCGGCGTCCAGCTCGTAGATCGCCAGGTACGCCGGCTCCGCGTCGTCCCCGCCGAGCAGCTTGTAGCGGCGGGCGCCGGTGACGCCGGGCACGGCGAGGACCTCGGGGATATGCGTGCCGCTGTACCACTTGTTGTACTCGTCCTCGCGGGCGGGGTCGGACGGGCGGGACTGCACGAGCATGATGCCTTTGGGCATGGTGTACCTCCGGGGGGTTGGCTAGGCCAGCACGACCTCTCGTGCGGCGATGAACCACGACGGGCCGAACAGATCGTCGCCGCCAGGATCGGGGGCGTTCTCGCGGAACCAGTCGATCCGCGCGCGCAAGCCCGCGGCGTCGTCGAAGTAGACCTCGTTCACGGCGTCGTAGGCCCAGTCGCCGACCGCTCGCGGGCGCGGATGATTCTGCACGTAGGCGCGGCCGCGCGCGGCGTCGGGGATGACCGTGCCGCGAACCTGGCCCGCCTTGTCCCGCCAGCGCTCGGCGAACTGCGCGGGGGTCAGGCCGGGGGCCCGCTCCGCGATCGCCATCTGCTTCGGCGTCTCTCCCCCGGCCCGCCAGCGCCGCTCCAGCCAGTCCGCGCCGCGCAGCACGAGTTCCTCGGCGACGATCACCGGGCTCGCCGCGGGGTCGGCGAGAACCTCGTCCGCCGGCATCCGCGCCGCGGTGCCGAGCCATGTCTGGAAGCGGTCCAGGTGGGCGGCGTCGGTGAACCACTCGATGCTCGCCCCGTCATGTCTCGGGTCCGGGCCGGTGAGGTCCGGCAGGGTGACGCAGGCCGCGACCCGGACGGGCCGCACACCGGGCGGCGCGTCCGCCACGGCGGCCACGGCACCTGGCCAGGCCGCCGCGAACGTTTCCGCGGAAACGCCCGCGGCGCGGGTGGCGAGCCGGATCCGCTTGATCACGCGCCGCTCCCGAGCACGCGCTGCTCCTCCATCACGCGCCGGTCCCCATCACGCGTCGTTTCCCGCGGCGACCGGGACGCGCCCGAGGAGCTCGGCGACCCGGGTTCGCCACGCGGCCACGGCGGCCTCCTTGACGGGCCCGTAGCCCTTGATCGACAGCACGGACTCGGCGAGGCTCAGCAGCGTGTCATAAGGCAGGACGCCGACGGCCTCGTCGATGAGCCGCTCGTACTCGGCGATGACCGCCCGCTCGGCGCGCCGGTCGCGGTCCCAGCCGAACACGTCGAGCGGCGTGCCGCGCAGCCGCCGCATCCCCCGCAAGACGCCGAACGCGACCGCGTACGGCCTCCCCAGCGGCAGCTTCTTCCGCATGCCCAGGCGGCGCAGGATCGGCGGGTGGAGATGGTAGGTCACCGAGTACGGGCCATCGATGCCCAGGTCGCGGGCCACCCGGTCGTAGTCCGTCGCCAGGTGCAGCCTGGCGACCTCGTACTCGTCCTTGTAGGTCAGCAGCTTGAACCAGGACTCGGCGACGGCCCGGGTGAGGGCCCAGCCGTGTTCGGCGTCGTCGGCCGCGGCCACCCTCGTCACGAGGCCGAGGAAGCGCGCCGCCCGGCGCGCGTCCTGGTAGCCGATCGCCTGCGCCGCCCGGCGGACGAGCAGGTCGCGCAGGGCGGGCGGCAGGTGCGACAGGTTCCGCTCCGCCACCAGCCCGGCCGCCGTGGCCAGCGCCGCGGCGGACGGGTCGAACCCCGTTCCCGCCGGCGACTCCCCCGGGCCGGCCATCGCCGCCGCGACGGCCGCCGGGTCGTGGACGGCCCAGCGGCCCCAGGCGAACGCCTCGCGGTTGCTGGCGGCGGCCTTGCCCTGGCGGGCCATCGCCTGGTCGACGTCATCCAGCGCGACGGGCAGCCCGCCGAGCTGGAAGGCCGCGCCGAGCAGGATCACGTTGGCGAGCAGGTGATCGCTGAAGACATGCTCGGCGATGCGCTTGGCGTCCACGAACGCGACCCGGCCGGCGCCGGCCGGGTCACCGGCCGGGTCACCGGCCGCGTCGGCGATGGCCTGTTCGAGTAGTGCCGGGTCGGGAGCGGCCTGGTCGCTCTGCAGCATGATGGAGGTGGGCGTCAGCGCGCGGTCCACCACGGCGATCGTCTGCCCGGGCCTGACCTTCGCCAGGTGCCGCGGCGCCGCGGCCTGGAGGATGTCGCCGGACAGGTACAGGTCGGCCCCGTCGGCGCCCACGGTCGCCGCGCCGAGGTCGTCCCTGGAGCGGGCCACGTGCAGGTGCGAGACGACCGCGCCCGCCTTCTGCGACAGGCCCGTCTGGTCGAGGCCGCCGACCGCGAACCCGGCCGACTCCGCGGCGGCCGCGATGATCCGGTTCGCGGTGACCACCCCGGTGCCGCCGATTCCGGTGAAGTAGATACCGTAACGCTCCCCGACCGCCGGGATGGGAGGGGCGGGCGGCGTTCCCCGGGGCAGAAGTGGTCGATTGGCGCTGGTGGCGCTGGTGGGGCTGGTGTGACTGGTGGGGCTGGTGGGGCTGATGGTAGCTGGGCTAGTGGCGGCGGAGGTGGCGGGGGTGCGGGTTTTGGGGTGGCGGGGGGTGATGGTCACGAACGACGGGCAGTCGCCGTCGAGGCAGGTGTAGTCCCGGTTGCAGGACGGGTCGTGAATCTGCCGTTTCTCGCCGAACTCCGTGGCCACCGGCAGCACCGACAGGCAGTTGCTCTTCGCGCCGCAGTCGCCGCAGCCCTCGCAGACCGCCTCGTTGATGTAGACGCGGCGCGGCGGCTCGGCCAGCAGGCCCCGGCCGCGCAGCCGGCGGGCCTGCGCCGCGCAGCGCTGGTCGTAGATGATCACCGTGACGCCGCGGACCCGGCGGAGCTCTTCCTGGACCTCCGGGAGCCGGTCGCGGCCGTGCACCTCGGCGCCGCGGGCCCACCTGGCGTGACGGCCGTAGCGAGCCGGGTCCTCGGCGCAGACGACGATCTTCGCCACGCCCTCCGCCTCGAGCGCCCGGGTCAGCGCCGGCACGTCCAGCAGCCCCGTGACGTCCTGACCGCCGGTCATGGCCACGGTCGCGTTGTAGAGGATCTTGAAGGTGATGTCCGCGCCGGCCGCGACGCTGGCCCGGATGGCGAGCGAGCCGGAGTGGCTGAGGGTGCCGTCGCCCAGGTTCTGGATGACGTGCGGCTCGGCGACGAAGGGGGCGAGGCCGAGCCACGGGACGCCTTCGGCGCCCATGGGCGGCGGCGGGAGGCTCTTGGTGCCGGCGTGGCGAGCCTCGAAGTACATGATCCCGTGGCAGCCCACGCCGCCGCCAACGAGCGCGCCGCCGGGCACCACCGTGGACCGGTTGTGCGGGCAGCCGCTGCAGAATCCCGGCGGCCGGGCGGGCGGCTGGATGAGGGGCAGGCCGGGCCGCCGCACCGGCTGGGGTGCGCGCTGGCGCGCGAGATCCGGCGCGACGCGGGCGAGGATGCCCGCCACCGTGTCCGCGTCGAGTTCGCCCGCCGTGGGCGTGAGCGGCTCGCCGGCGCGGTCGCGCTTGCCGAGCACGGGGACGCGGCTGCCCGCCTCGTGCAGGATCGCGCGCAGCTGAGTCTCCACGAACGGGCGCTTTTCCTCGATCACGACCAGCTGGCCCACGGAGGCGGCGAACTCCAGGACCGTGTCCTCCGCCAGCGGGTAGGTCATGCCGAGCTTGAGCACGCGAACCCCGGCATCGGCGCCAACCGCGCCGAGGGCCTCGAGCACGTCGAAGTACGTCTTGCCCGCGCAGACCACGCCGACCGGCGCGCCGGGCGCGGCGCCGTGCACGCGGTCGAGCCCGTTCGCCCGCGCGTACGCCTTCGCCGCGCGGAGCCTGCGGACCATGACCAGGACCTCCTGGTCGGGCACGGCGTGCGGGCCGATCGTCGCGAGCGGCCGGTGCCGCCACGGCTGCCCGTCGATGATCACGCCCTGCGGGTCTTCGGCGCGGTAGCGCCCGGGATCCAGGTCCACCGTCCCGATGCCGTCGGCGACCGCGGTGACGATCTTCAGCCCCGTCCACGCCCCGGAGTACCGCGACAGCCGGAACGCGTGCACCCCGAGGTCGAGCACGTCCTGCTGGTCTGCGGGGTACAGCACGGGCACGCACGCGTCCTCGAAGGTGTACTGGCTGTCGCACGCCAGCGTCGACGACTTGGACCCGGGGTCGTCGCCGCAAAACATGACGGCTCCGCCGCCCGGGCCCGCGCCCATCGAGTTCGCGTGCTTGAGGACGTCGCCGCAGCGGTCGAGGCCGGGCCCCTTCCCGTACCACGCGCCCGCCACGCCGTCGACGCCCTCGTACGGGATGACCGCGCCCATCTGGCTGCCCCACACGGTCGCGGCGGCGAGTTCCTCGTTGAGCCCGGGCCGGTGCGTGATCCGGTGCCTGGCCAGCACTTCCCCGCCGAGCCTGTCGAGGGCGAGGTCGAAGCCGCCCAGCGGCGAGCCGGGGTAGCCGGAGACCATCGTCGCCGTGGTCAGCCCGTCCCGTTCGTCCAGCCGCTGCCGCAGCAGGAGCAGGCGGACGAGGGTGTCGGTGCCGGAAAGGATCTCCGTCACGGGTAGCGCTCGGGGTTGACGTAGGCGAACCCGCCATTCTTCATAACGAAGCGGCGCAGCTCGGGCCGCTGCAGGACGGTTATGTCCGCGGTCGGGTCGCCGTCGACGGCGATCAGGTCGGCGAGGTAGCCCTCGGCCACCTGGCCGGTGTCCAGGCCGGCTGCGGGCCCCATGTTGCGGGTCGCGGTGTGGATCGCCGCCACCGGCGTCAGGCCGGCCAGCTCGACGTACCGCTGCAGTTCGGCGGCGTAGGTGCCGTGCCGGGTCCACTGGTGGCCGAAGTCCCCGCCGGAGAGGATCTTGATGCCGGCCTCCCGCAGCCGGCGCATTCCCGCCACCTGGGCCCGGAACTCCTCGCGGTACCCCGACGCGTCGATCCGCTCGGCCGTGATGCCGTAGGGCTCGGCGTGGCCGTGCACCATCGCGTACAGGTAGTGCAGGCCGGGGCACACCCAGACGTCGTCGCGCCTGGCCTCGAGTTCCCGGATGGCCTCGTCATCGAGGAAGCAGGCGTGGTGGATGATCCGGACACCGGTGCGGGCGGCCATGGCGACGCTCGCCGAGCCGCGGGCGTGGGTGGTCAGGAACGCGCCGTGCTTGTCGGCCTCCTCGACGGCGGCCACCAGCATCTCGTCGTTCATGTAGACGTCGTCCGACGGGTACTGGGGGACGACCCCGTCGCCGGAGATGAACAGCTTGAGTGCGCGCGCGCCCATGTCGCACTGGCGAGCGACGATCTCCCGCAGCTGCCTGGCGTCGGCGGCGACCTCCATCAGCTCGCCCTCGGACCCGAGCCCGCCTTCCTCGGCGATCATCGGCCCGCTGGGCACGATCCGCGGGCCGGGGATCAGCCCGCGGTCGATCGCGTCCTTCGCGAGGATGTCGTCGAGCGGCTGGGTGGTGCCCGCGCCGATGATCAGCGTGTACCCGCTTTCCAGGAAGGTCCGCGCCACTGAGGCGACGTCGAGCATGTGCCTGGCGGGCGGGGTGGCCGCGACGCCCGCGTGGTCGAACACGAAGTCCAGCGGCCAGCTGATGTGCACGTGCGCGTCGCCGAGGCCGGGCAAGATGGTCGCCCCGCCCGCGTCGACGACGCGGACCGCCGCGGGATCCGCCGCCAGCCGGCCGGCCACCACCTTCGCGATGCGGCCGCCCTCGATCAGGATGTCGCCGTCGAACGGCCGCTCCGCCTCGTCGCCGGAACAGGTCAGGACGCGCGCGTTGACCAGGAGCGTCCGCTCAGCGCTGCCTTGTTGGCGCAGACCAGCCGGCATCGGCGGCCTCCGTTCTACCGTCGCCGTTAAGCGGAAATGATATTCTCGTTTCTTGCTTATGTCATTATCGACGGGTGAAGGTGATCGGCACGCGCAGCGGCGAGCGGGTCAGGCCGGCGTGGTAGCGGATCTCGGCGCCCGGCTCCAGGCGGATGTCATCCAGGCGCCGCAGGAGCTCCTCCACGGCTATCCGCATGTTCATGCGGGCGAGGTTCGACCCGACGCACCGGTGCGGTCCGGCGCCGAAGGACAGGTGCCTGTTGCGCTCGCGCCGGTCGTCGAACGCGTCCGGGTCCGGGAACTCGGCGCCGTCCCGGTTGGCCGAGGCCCAGTGGATCAGCACCTTGTCCCCCTTCCTGATCTGCTGGCCGCCGAGCTCGACGTCGCTCATCGCCGTGCGGGCCACCGAGACGAACGACGTGTCGAGCCTGAGCAGTTCCTGGATGGCGTCCGGGATGCGACCGGGATTCGCGCGCAGCAGCGCGGGGATCCCCGGCTCGGCGCAGAACCGCAGCAGCGCCAGCCCGAGCGCCCCGGCGGTCGTCTCCAGGCCGCCCAGCATGAGCAGCTGGACCGTGCCGATGATCTCGTCGTCGGTGATGGGCCGGCCGTCGATCTCCGCGTTGATCGCCGCGTCGACGACGTCGCCGCGCGGCGGCTGCTCCCGCCGCGCGGCGATGAAGTCCTTGATCCAGGTGTAGAGCCCGAGCCAGCAATCGCGGGCCGCGGGGTCGTTCGGGGTGGAGGACTTGGAGGCCAGGTACGCGACGTGCTCGAGGTCCTCGGCCGGGGCGTTGACCGCGAACTGGAAGAACGCCAGGGCGGGGAACGGCCGGGCGAAGGCGTCCATGAACTCGCAGGCCCCGTCCTCGGCGAAGCCGTCGATGAGCCGGGTGACGAGGTCGCGGGTGGGCTGCTCCCAGCGCGCGACCGCGGCGGGCGTGAAGTACGGGTTGACGAGCCGCTTGTAGACCCGCTGCTCGGGCGGGTCGGCCTCGACGGGGAGGTTGCGGACCACCGTCGGCGTCTTGGACACCGACAGGCCGTGCGCGGAGCTGAACGCCGCCCAGTCCTGCGCGACGGCCAGCGCCTGCTCGTACGAGGACACGACCCAGTAGCCGCCGTACTCCTCGCTGTGGGCCACCGGGCAGAGCTCGCGCATGCGGGCCATCGTGTCCGGCAGCGTGTCCGCGAGGTCCTTCGAGAGGTAGTCGAAGTGCCGGAGGCACCAGTCGTCAGGCAGCGGTTGCACGGACTCGACTCTAACAATGTGAGCGATTACTTTCTAGTGGGGAGCGGGCAGGGTTCGCGGCGGGTGTCTGAGAGAAGGGAAAGCCGGTGGTGACGAGTGTGTCCGGCGGAAGTCAGGGCGTCGCGTTTCTGGGCGGCGGCCCCAAGAAGCTGCTGATCGGCGGGCAGTGGGCCGAGGCGGCAACGGGCAAGACGTTCCCCAGCGTCAACCCGTCGACCGGCGAGGTGATCGCCGGCCTGGCGGAGGCGGACCGGGCGGACGCCGACCGCGCCGTCGCAGCCGCCAGGAAAGCGTTCGACGGGCCGTGGCGGCGGATGAAGCCGCGGCACCGGCAGGCGCTGCTGTGGAAGCTGGCCGATCTCGTCCAGGAGCACTTCGACGAGCTGCGGCTGCTCGAGACCCTCGACATGGGCTCCCCGATCGGCCGCCCGCGCAAGCGCACCTCCCCCGCCTGGGAGGCCGAGGTGCTGCGCTACTTCGCCGGGTGGGCCACGAAGATCCACGGCGAGACCATCCCGAACTCCCTGCCCGGCTCCATCTTCAGCTACACGCTGAAGGAACCGGTCGGGGTCGTCGCCGCGATCGTTCCGTGGAACCGGCCGGTCAGCAACGCCATCTGGAAGATCGCGCCGGTGCTCGCCACCGGCTGCACGATGGTGCTCAAGCCCGCCGAGGAGGCCAGCCTCGCCGCGCTGCGCATCGGCGAGCTGATCGCCGAGGCCGGCGTCCCCGACGGCGTCGTGAACATCGTGACCGGCCACGGCGAGACGGCGGGCGCCGCGCTCGCCGAGCACCACGGCGTGGACAAGGTCGCGTTCACCGGATCGACCGCGGTCGGGCAGCACATCATCCGGGCCGCCGCGGGCAACCTCAAGCGAGTGACGCTCGAGCTCGGCGGCAAGTCGCCCGACATCGTGCTCGCGGACGCCGACCTGTCCCGGGCGATACCGGGCGCCGCCATGGGCGTGTTCACCAACTCCGGCCAGGTGTGCTGCGCGGGCACGCGCATCTTCGTCGAGCGGGCCATCTACGACGACTTCGTCGCGGGCGTGTCGGAATTCGCGGACGGGCTGAAGGTCGGCGACAGCATGGACCCGGAGACCGTGATCGGCCCCGTCGTGTCGGCGGATCAGCTCGAGCGGGTGACCGGGTACCTCGCGGTAGGACGCGAGGAAGGCGCGCGGACCGCGGCCGGCGGGCGCCGGCTCGACGACGGGGACCTGGCCCGCGGGTATTTCGTGGCGCCGACCGTCTTCGCGGACGTGCGGGACGACATGCGGGTGGCGCGGGAGGAGATCTTCGGCCCCGTGGCGTGCGTGCTGCCGTTCGACTCGCTCGACGAGGTGGCCGCCCGCTCCAACGCCACGCCCTACGGGCTCGCCGGCGGAGTGTGGACCCGGGACGTCGGCAAGGCCCACCGGCTGGCCCGCGAGCTGCGGACCGGCACGGTGTGGGTGAACACGATGCTGCTGTTCGACCCGGCGGTGCCGTTCGGCGGGTACAAGATGAGCGGCTGGGGGCGGGAGATGGGCGCCTACGGGCTCGACGAATACCTGGACGTGAAGTCGGTGTGGATCAACGAGGACTGACCAGCCCGCTGAGCTGGGTGAACGGAGGGCGCGAAGCACGCTTCCGTTCGGCGCCATCGAAGCGAGGCACCGTCGTTGCGTAGTAAGTGATTACTCATTAGACTCGCGGATGAGGAGGCTAGCCATGGACAGGGAAGCGCTGGAACGCAGCCTTGCGCGGCGGCTGCTCGACCACCTCGAGAACAAGACGACAGACCTCGCCGATGACGTGCTCGAGCTGCCGACCGACGTGTACCTGGGCGCGCACCACGACAAGGAGGTCGAGGTCCTCTTCCTCGGCCAGCCGCTCGTGCTGTGCCTGTCCGGGGCGCTGCCCGGGCCGGAGACCTACCGGACCGTGGACATTTGCGGGACGCCGGTGCTGCTGGTCAGGGACGCCGACGGCCGGGTCCGGTCGTTCGCGAACGTGTGCCGCCACCGGGGCGTCCGGGTGGCCGACGGCGCGGGCCCGGTCAAGAAGTTCACGTGCCCGTTCCACGCCTGGACCTACAACCTCGACGGCAGCCT
>Ga0306924_10005394_pt1 | contig 12587 bp, 9 predicted proteins | sample sta12Can44000111_FD_203756 | JGI IMG/M metagenome (GOLD analysis project Ga0306924, IMG submission 203756) | Lab enrichment of tropical soil microbial communities from Luquillo Experimental Forest, Puerto Rico - statanox.12C.anox.44.000.111 (v2)... | ecosystem: Environmental > Terrestrial > Soil... | reverse complement strand
AGCAGCGGCACCGAGACGATCTTGTTGCCCCGCAGGGCGGCCATCCGTCCCCACTCCCCGCGATGCACCATGTCGATCGCCCCCAGTCCGTAGCGCGTGGCCAGCACGCGGTCAAATGCACTCGGCGAACCGCCGCGCTGGATGTGGCCCAGCACCACCGAGCGGGTTTCAAACCCCGTCCGCTTTTCGATTTCATGGGCCAGCACGTTGCCGATCCCGCCCAGGCGTACGTGTCCGAACTCGTCCTTGCCCAGGTCCGACGTCACGTTCTGGGGTTCGCTGCCGGCGGCAAACTTGGCGCCCTCCGCAGCCACCACGATGCTGAAGTACCGTCCCCGCGCGTGCCGCTGACGGATCAGTTCCGCCACCTTCTCAATATCAAATGGTACTTCGGGAATCAGAATGACGTCCGCCCCACCCCCGACGCCGCTGTAGATCGCAATCCAGCCCGAGTCGCGGCCCATCACCTCGACCACAATCACGCGGTTGTGGGCTTCGGCTGTCGTATGCACGCGGTCAATGGCGCCCGTCGCGACGTTCACCGCTGTATCAAAGCCGAACGTGAAATCGGTCCCGCTCAGGTCGTTGTCGATGGTCTTGGGAACCCCTACCACCTTCACGCCCTGCTGAAACAACTTCTGCGCGACCGACAATGTGTCATCGCCACCAATGGCGATCAGCGCGTCGCACCCGTGCTTCTTGAGATTGTCAATGCAGGTCTGGATCCCCTCCGGACGCTTCGCTGGATTGGTTCGCGAAGTCCGCAGAATAGTGCCGCCCCGCGGCAAGATGCCGCCCACCGTCTCCAGATCGAGCAGCATGGTCTTGTTTTCCAGCAGTCCGCGCCAGCCTTCCATGAATCCGACGAATTCATCCTGGTGATGGAACGTGCCCTTGCGCACCACCGCGCGGATGACCGCATTCAGCCCCGGACAGTCGCCCCCGCCAGTCAACATGCCAATCTTCATTGCCTGCTCCTATCGAAACGGATTGCTCGAAGACAGTTCCGGTGCGTCCCTGGTACAGAAAGAAACCTAGCTTCGGGTCGGAACCATCAAGATTATCATCAAAAGCGACCCCAACAGTTGTCTGCAAAGGACGTACCTTCAAGGCCTTGACCGATTCAGTCGGCTCTGGGAACGACCGGGCGTCCGGTCATTCCGGCGTAGTGATCGATCGTGTTTCGCAGTCCCCACTGCCAGGGGTGCCGATTTGCATGCGGGCGGAAGATTCGCCACAATACTGCCCATTCGCTTCGGCGAAAGCCGTAAACCAACCGGGGAGTTCCTGACTCGATGTCGAAACCTGTAAGCGCATTTGTGTGGCTGGCGGTGGCCGTGGCTGGAGCCCTTTCCGTAGCGACCATCGCTCTGCACCGCGGCGAACAGATCAGCGCCTTGTGGCTGGTGGTGGCAGCACTTTGCAGCTACGCCCTCGGCTACCGCTTCTACAGCAAGTTCATCGCTGCCAAGGTTCTCGCGCTCGACGCCCTGCGTGCCACGCCCGCCGAGCGCCTGGAGAATGGCCGTGACTTCGTCCGCACCAACAAGTGGGTGGTCTTCGGACATCATTTCGCCGCCATTGCCGGGCCCGGGCCGCTCGTCGGTCCTGTACTTGCTGCACAATTTGGATATCTTCCCGGAACGCTTTGGATTCTCGCTGGCGCCGTCTTCGGCGGCTGCGTGCAGGACTTCGTCATACTCCTGTTTTCCATCCGCCGCGATGGCAAATCGCTCACCGAGATGGCTAAAAGCGAGATCGGCCGCCTCGGAGGCTTCGTCGCTTACGTTGCGGTCATCAGCATCATCGTTATCCTGCTGGGAGTTGCCGCTCTCATCGTCGTCAACGCCCTGAAGGCCAGTCCGTGGGGCACGTTCACCATCGCGATGACCATTCCCATCGCGCTGTTCATGGGCCTTTATCTGCGCCGCATCCGGCCCGGCAAGGTTCTCGAGAGCTCGGTCCTGGGATTCGTGCTAGTGCTGCTGGCCATCTGGGGAGGCCAGTGGGCCTCGCACACGCCCTCGGTCGGACGGTACTTCACGCTGACCGCTCCGACGCTGGCCATTCTGATCATCATCTACGGATTCGCCGCCTCAGCGCTGCCCGTCTGGCTGCTGCTGGCCCCGCGCGACTACTTGAGCACCTTCGTCAAGCTGGGAACCATTGCCCTTCTCGCGCTCGGAATCACCGCCCTGCGTCCCACGCTGCACATGCCGGCGCTCACGCGCTTCATTGACGGCACCGGGCCCGTCTTCGCTGGAAGCCTGTTTCCGTTCGCCTTCGTCACCATCGCCTGCGGCGCCATCAGCGGGTTTCACTCGCTCATTTCCAGTGGCACCACACCCAAGCTGATCTCCCGTGAGACCGAAACTCGCATGGTGGGATACGGGGCCATGGCCGCCGAGTCGATGGTCGCCATTATGGCCGTGATTGCCGCTTGCGTCCTGCAGCCGGGAACGTATTTCTCCATTAACAGCCCCGCCGGAATCGTGGGAGCCGCCCCGGAAGCCGCCACCGCGACCATCTCTTCTTGGGGGTTCCCCGTGACCGCCGCCGACATGCACACGCTCGCACAAGCGGTCGGAGAGCAAACCCTGTTCAACCGCACCGGCGGCGCTCCCGCCTTCGCGGTCGGCATGGCGCATATCTTCGCGCACAGCATCGGAGGCCAGGGCCTGATGGCTATCTGGTACCACTTCGCCATCATGTTCGAGGCGCTCTTCATATTGACGGTGCTCGATGCCGGCACCCGCGTCGGCCGCTTCATGGTGCAGGACGCGCTCGGCCACATCTACGAGCCGCTCGGCCGCACCAGTTGGTATCCGAGCATCCTCGCCAATAGCGCCCTCATCGTCGCTGCCTGGGGATACTTTCTCTGGCAGGGAGTCAAAGACCCGCTCGGCGGGATCAATTCGCTGTGGCCCTTGTTCGGGATTGCGAACCAGTTGCTGGCCACGGTCGCGCTCTGCGTGGCCACGACCATCATCATCAAGATGGGCCGCGCCCGCTATGCTGCCGTGACGCTGGGTCCGCTGCTGTGGCTGGTGGCGGTCACGTTTTCTGCGTCGTACTACAAAGTCTTCGATCCCAACCCGCGCAGCGGATTCCTCGCGCATGCCCGGCAACTCGCTTCCAGCGTGGCTCGAACCGGCCCGAACTCCGCCGCCACTGCGCGGCTGATCTTTAACGACCGTCTTGATGCGGCCGTCACGGGAGTTCTCATCGCGATGGTCGCCATGATCTTGTTCGAGTCCACCGCCGAGTGGGTCCGCGTGCTCGCCGGACGCAAGCAGGCGGTCGTGCGCGAGACACCCTTCGTCCCCACCCGATTCGCGGCCGAGGAGCAGGCATGAGATTCCGACGGTCAACTCCGGTGCTGACTCTGAGCAAAAACCTGCGCCGAGCGACGTCAGTTCTCTGGTCCACTCTCCGCGAGATCTTTGATGAGTCTGCCTACGCCCGTTTTCTCCAGCGCCAAAATATAGGGAGCTCCAAGCACGCCTACGCAGCGTTTCTGCGGGAGAATCTGCGCCAACGTGAGCGGCGTCCCCGCTGCTGTTGATTGGGGATACTGATTCCTCACCTATGGAATCCACCCCCGACGCGCTACACTGACTCCCATGCGGGTTCTTGGCATCGACTGCGGCACCGAATATACCGGATACGGCGTGGTCGAGCTCGGCCCCAACGGCCGCTTGCTTTGCCTGACCTGCGGCGCGGTGAAGCTCTCCCCCCGCGAGCCGCTGCCCACTCGCCTGCATCGCATCTACGAGCAACTCGCCCTGCTCATCCGTGAACACCGGCCCGATCAGGTCGTGATCGAAGACGTTTTCTACGCGCTCAATGTGAAATCCGCGCTCAAACTCGGACAGGTGCGTGGAGTGGCCATGCTTGCGGCCTCAGCCGCAGGGCTCGAGGTTGCGGAGTACGCCCCACTGTCGATCAAGTCCGCAGTCGTAGGATACGGGAAGGCCGAGAAGCATCAAGTCCAGCAGATGGTCACTCGCCTACTCGCACTGCCCGAGCCTCCGCAGCCAGCCGATGCCTCCGATGCACTTGCCATCGCCATCTGCCACCTCCACACTGCCGCCACCTTGCAGCGGCAGGGAATTGCCGCGAAAGTAGCGCCGGCATCTTGCCGGCCATAGGTCGCGGCGCCTTCTCGAGGCGCCTTCAACGAAACGGCGTTGTGGCCTTACAATAGTGCGATTCCGTATGCCTTCTTTCCCGGTTCGGTGGTTCGCGCTCGCGTTCTCTGTGGCGGTCCTTCTCTCTAGCGCTCTGGCTCAACCCGCCCACGCTGCGGAACCTCCCGCCAGCGTCAGCTTCTCTCTCGACTTCCCCAACTCCATCCCCGATCACTACATGATCTCGGTCGCCTCCGACGGCCATGCCAGCTACGACTCGACGGGCAAGCTGACCCCTGACGCTGAACCCGGCGATCCATATCACACCGACTTCATGCTCTCGTCTGCGAACTGCAAGCGAATCTTCGATCTCGCCGCCAAAGCGAAATACTTTGAGGGCAAAGTCGACTCGGGACGGAGCAACCTCGCCTCCACCGGAGTCAAAGTTCTCACCTACACGGGAGGCGACCGTCACACGCGCGCCGAATACAACTATTCGCCAGTCCCCGCCGTGCAGGAAATCACGACCATCTTTCAGAGCATGTCGACCACCCTGGAATTTGGCCGCCGGCTGGATTTCTACTATCACCACCAGAAGCTCGCTCTCGAAGCTGAACTCAAGCGCATGGAGGAAATGGCCAAGGAAAAAAATCTGGACGAGGTCCAGGCGGTAGCGCCCATCCTGCAACGGATCGCCGCCGACCAGAGTGTGCTCAATGTCAGCCGGGCGCGCGCCCAGAGATTACTATTGGCGAGTGGCAGCGGGGCTGCTCGTTGATCTACATTGCCTTTTGCTTTAATAACTTAGAATGATCTACCTCGGGCCTCTCAAGAGATCGGCCCCTTCCTCGGCGTCACCTCCTGGCTCCGTCAGAAGTTACAAGAATGTAGCAACCCGACGCCTGCGAAACGTGCTCTAATCAAGCAGGATCCAGTGTCTCCGGGAGACAATTTATGGTGAAGCGAAGCTTGGGTACAGGGCTTGCTCTGGGCCTGGGGCTGTTTCTCGCCCTGGCCGTGAGGTCTGCGTTTGCCGAGTCGCACGTGCGCATCGTGCGGCTTAGTGAAATTCAAGGAACCGTTCAAGTGGATCGCGGCACCGGCCAGGGGTTCGAAAAAGCTTTCTTGAACATGCCCATGGTGCAGGACATGAAACTGGCCACCAAGGACGACGGGCGCGCCGAAGTCGAGTTCGAAGACGGCAGCACCCTGCGCCTCGCCTCCAACACTGCGGTCGCCTTCACTGCGCTGTCAGCGCAGGACTCCGGAGCCAAGGTCACCAGCGTGACCTTGCAGCAGGGCCTCGCCTACGTCGACTACACGGCAAAACACAAAGACGACTCATTCACGCTGGCCTTCCAGAAAGAAAAGGTCCTGCCTCGCGAAGCCGTTCACTTCCGCGTGGAACTGCAGGACACCAACGCGGCCGTGGCCATCTTCAACGGAGACCTGAAAGTCGATGGACCTTCCGGCGAGGTCGAACTCAGTAAGAACAAAACTGCCACTTTCGATTTCGCGGCGGACGACAAGTGCACCATCGCCAAAAACGTGGAAGAGAATCCCTTCGACGCCTGGGACAAGCAGCAATCGAAGTATCAGCGCGAATACGCCAGCAAAGGCTCGAACCACAATTATCCCTACGGCTACGGCGTCAGCGATCTGAACTACTACGGCAGTTACTACGATGTCCCGGGCTACGGCCCGATGTGGCAACCCTACTTCGCGGGCGCGGGATGGGATCCCTTCGCGTTTGGTTCCTGGATGTACTACCCTGGCTTCGGCTACACGTGGGTCTCGGGCTATCCGTGGGGCTGGATGCCATACCGCTACGGCAACTGGGCTTTCGTGCCCGGCTATGGCTGGATGTGGGCGCCCAGTGGTTTCGTGGGATGGAATCCGATTCCGCCGGTCACCAATCCCCCGCAGCGCTTTAGGCCGCCGCTTCCGCCATCTTCAGGTACCGCGACAGTTACCGTCCGACCGCCGGTTCTCTACAGCAATGTCCCGCGCCGCGTGACCATCGAAAACGGCTCGGCCGGCATCGGAATTCCGCGCGGCTCGGTCGATAACCTGGCGAAGTTTTCGCACGAAGCCGCGCAGAACGGCTCGGTTACTCTGCACACCTCGGCACCAGTCCGAAGCAGCATGGCGATGCCCGCATCCGGTGCGGGTCGGATGAGCAGCAGTGCCGGAAGCCACGTCAGCACCGGCGGTTCGCACATGAGTACAGGCGGCGGCCGAATCAGCTCCGGAGGACACACCTCAACGCCGCACCGCTAGAAACACCGCCAGAGATCGATGGAGCGACGGGGAGCCCTGAGCTTGTCGAAGGCTCCGCGCCCGTCGCATTTTTCTTAGCAGCAAATCCGCACCTGGGTGTCCCCTCCCAAGCTCCCCTTGGGCGGCGGGGATGTTCATCGGTCACAGATCGACAGCCTGCGCATCGGATTCGATTCACTGAGCGAAAGTAACCTAGACGCCAAAGGCCCTGCATTCTCCTGTTCCACATCCATACTTGCTTCGGTTGTAGCAACCCTCGTCATTTATGTGGGAGTAGCGTTCATTCTCGGCACAGCCGCGCCAAGGATGCCAAACAAGGGGTGCCGCTTCGTCCTTATTATTCGTACTGGGGGTGCCACTAAATTGGGTTACGAATTACGTGAACGTTTGGACCATGGGGTCCCACAAGACGGGATGGGCTGCGGCACTCATTATCGCTTTGCTCTTTGCCACCTAGGGAACCTTTTGGCCACCGCAACCGCACAACTCAAATATGCCATGACGCGGGCGGGTGGCCCGACGACCGACAACTGACGACCAACCCCTGTTCTACCTCACCACAATCCCCGCATACCCCACCACCGTCCGCCGATCCCCCGAGACGTCCCCGGAAGTCGCATACTTCACCAACTCCGCCGAAGTCGCCCCCATCTCCTTGGCCGCAGTCAGCATCGCGATCGTCGGGCCGTACCCGCACATGCTCACATGATCTTGAGTCACGACTTCATTGAGCCCGGCCGGATCAAGCGCCAGAATCTTCTCGATCGCTTTTCGATCTTTCACCCGCGTCACCGCGTCCGACTCGTAATGATTCATGTCACTCGAAGCAACGACCAGCACGGGGTCGCCAGTCTCCGAAAGCACCCGTGCGATGGCCTTGCCCAGCCCGTTCAGCGCTTCATAGCCGCGGGTTCCAATCGCGATGGGCACGAAGCGCAAGTCGGCTCTGCGCGACACCAGGAACGGCAACTGCACCTCGATCGCATGTTCCCCGCGGTGCGCGTCTGAATCCTCGCGCAGCAGTGGGAACGCTTTCAGCAGCGACCCGGCAAGCGCGCTATCGATCGGAACGTCGCCGAGCGGCGTTTCCCACACTCCCGCGGCCATCATCGATAGCGGAGTGCCATACCCGGTGTGGTTCGGGCAAAGGACGATACACCGCTGGGGAATCGCCACATGCGCGTATACCGCGCCTGCCACGCGCCCCGAATACACATAGCCTGCGTGCGGAGCCACGCACCCAAAAGCCGAGACGGGCTCCCCTTCCACGTGCAGGTAGGACTGCACCTCGGCCATCAGGCGCGACTGTTCTCGGGGATAAAACTGGCCGGCAACAGCAGGATGGCGAACTGAGGATTCGCCCATGAGGCCCTCCTTCCCGCGACTAGTTGCCCGCGACCGGAGCTTGACCGTTCTTGGAGGCAAGCGCCCGGTAGATGGCGGCGCTTTTCTCGAGGGGCAGCGCTTCGGCACGGATGACCGGCTTGACTCCGGCTGCGCGCAGCGCTTCCTTCAGGACCCCTTCATCGTACTGCACTCGCAGATTGTTCCACAGAGTTTTGCGTTTCTGGGCAAAAGACAGCTTCAGGAAATTCATGAAGCCGCCCTCTTCCACGTCCAGCGACTCCAGTTGCGGCGCCATCGTAATCCGCACCACCGACGAGTACACTTGCGGTGGCGGCGTGAACGCTCCAGGAGGAAGGGTAAACAGCTTCTCGACCTTTCCGTACAACAGCGCCGTCGCCGACAGCAGCCCGTAGTCGGTGCTGCCGGGTGAGGCTGCCAGCCGGTCCGCAACTTCCTTCTGCACCATGATCACGATCGTGCTGAAGCATTGCCGAAACTCAAACAGCCGGAACAAAATGTCAGATGTGATGTAGTAGGGAAGGTTGCCCACCACCGGCACCGGATCCGGTGCTTGCACCAGTCCCGGACGCGAGGCCCCCGGCCGCGGCCCGAATAGGGTCGAGAAGTCCACCGCCAGCACGTCGCCTTCGATCACTTCCACGTTGGGATACAGCGCGAACTTCATGCGCAGCTGCGCGGCCAGCACGCGGTCGAGTTCGATGGCGATCAGGCGCCGCGCGCGCTTGGCTAGGATCGACGTCAGCACGCCCCGCCCTGGCCCGATCTCGAGCACCGTGCCGTGGGAGACATCGCCCAGCGCATCGATGATGCGGTGTGCCGCCGCGTCGTCCGTCAGAAAATGCTGGCCGAGCTTTGGCTTGCGCGCAATACGTTTCGCGGCAACTTTCGGCACGTTGACCCTCTTTCACTGACCCAGTTAGACTGACTGCGCGATCGCGCAACTGCAGGCGGGACCTTTGCCCCTTACGTTCGATCCTCTTCCATCATATCCTGCGCCGGGCCTTCTCGGCTGTCCCTGGGAGGTTGGTCCTCATGCACATTGCCTTTGCCGCTTCAGAGGGAGTTCCTTTTTCCAAAACCGGGGGACTGGCCGACGTGGTGGGTGCGCTGCCGCGCGCGTTGGCCGCCTTGGGACACCAGGTCAGCGTCTACCTTCCCCACTATCGCCAGACCCAGCTCACTGATCCCCAAACTGTCGTTCGCAGCATTACCGTCCCCTTCGACGACCACTACCGCTTTTGTTCCCTGGTGAGCACTAACGGTCCGGCTGGCGTCCGCTACAACTTCGTCGACTACCCGCAATATTTCGATCGCGATGCTCTCTATGGCACCGCGGTCGGAGACTACCCCGACAACGCCGAGCGCTTCGCGCTGTTTTCGCGCGCCGTGATTGAAGGCTCGAAAATTGTGGGTATCCCCGACGTGTTTCATTGCCATGACTGGCAAGCTGCTCTCATCCCTGTTCTCCTGCACACGCAGTACGCCTCTGATCCCGCGTTTCGCGAGACCGCCACCGTTTTCACCATCCACAACATGGGTTACCAGGGATTGTTTCCCGCCGAAATTCTCCCGCTGCTCATGCTGCCCTGGGACCTGTTCACCATCGCCAAGATGGAATTCTTCGGTCAGGTCAACTTCCTCAAAGGCGCCCTGGTCTATTCCGACTACGTAACGACGGTGAGCCGCAAATACAGCCAGGAAATTCAAACCACGGAATACGGATTCGGCCTGGAAGGAGTTCTGCGGGACCGCGCAGCGAGCGTGACCGGAATCGTAAACGGTGTCGACTACAACGAGTGGAGCCCGGAGGCGGACAAGTTCATCGCGGAAAAGTATTCGCCAGCGGATTTGTCGGGCAAACGCAAAGACAAGGCCGACCTGCTCGCCCTGTTCGGGATCCAGAACACCAACCCGCTTCTCCCCGTGATCGGCATCGTCTCCCGCTTCGCGGCCCAGAAGGGTTTCGACTTGATCTCCCAGGTCATGGACCGCCTGGCCCGCGAAGAGATGATCTTGGTCGTCCTTGGCACCGGCGACAAGCCCTACGAAGAGATGTTCCTCCGCCTGCAGAAACAATTCCCGCAGAAAGTCGCGGTGAAGGTCGCCTACGACAATGCCATCGCACACCAGATCGAGGCCGGCGCCGACATGTTCCTGATGCCTTCGCGCTATGAGCCCGCCGGGCTGAATCAGATTTACAGCCTGAAATACGGAACCGTTCCCATCGTGCGCGCCACCGGCGGTCTCGACGAGACCATCGAACCCTGGGACGCCCGCACCGGCAAGGGCACCGGCTTCAAGTTCCACGAATACAACGGAGAGTCCCTGCTGCTCACCATCAAGGCCGCGCTGCAGGCCTTCCGCGACGAAGCCTCGTGGCGGGTGCTGATGCGCAACGGCATGGCCCGCGACTTTTCCTGGACAGCGTCCGCGAAAGAATACGTGAAGGTCTACGAGAGGGCGCGGCAGGCGCGGGCGGTAAGCATCAGCTAGTTTTTCTGCACAGATTGGGTACCCGGAGTGACCCACCGGCTGTTACCAGCTCAGCCGATGCGCGGGCAGGATCCGGTCGGTGTTGGTGCTGCTATCCCTTACGACTTTGGGCGGGGGTGCTCCGCTGTGAATTCGTTTTGCCCCTTTTGTTCGCTGCTAGAATCATTCCAGGCCTTCGCCTTCTCTTCTCGGGGCTCCAACTATGAATGCCTTGCCGAGAACCATCTTCCACGTCGACATGGACGCCTTCTTCGTCTCCGTGGAAGAGCTCTTCGACCCCTCTCTGAAAGGGAAGGCCGTAGTCGTCGGAGGCCAGCGCGACGAGCGCGGCGTTGTTTCGGCAGCCTCTTACGAGGCCCGCAAATTCGGCGTGCACTCCGCGATGCCCCTGCGCACCGCCGCCAAACTTTGCCCGCACGCGATTTTTGTCGACGGCCATCCCGACCGCTACCGCGAGTGCTCGACCAAGGTCTATGAAGTCTTGGGAACATTTTCGCCGGTGGTCGAGATGGCTTCCATCGACGAGGCTTATCTCGACATGACCGGAACCGATCGCCTCCATGGGCCTCCGCTCAAGGCTGCTCACCTGCTGCACGCCCGCATGAAGGCCGACACCCAGCTCAACTGCTCGATCGGCATCGGCACTTCGCGCCTGATCGCCAAGGTCGGCTCCGCCAAAGCGAAACCCAACGGTGTGCTCTGGGTCGTTCCCGGCCAGGAAGCCAAATTCTTGGCTCCGCTCGACGTGCGCGACATCCCCGGCGTGGGCAAAGTCATGGAGCAGAATCTGCACGCCATGGCCATCCGTCAGGTTGGCGATCTGGCCGCGCTCGATGAGGGCGTTCTTGAGGAGCATTTCGGCAAATGGGGCCTTGCCCTCGCCGGAAAAGCCCGCGGCGAGGATGCCGGCGGCTGGTTCGACACGGAAGTCGGCGCGCATGCGGACCCGAAATCCATCAGCCACGAGCACACTTTCAACGAAGACACGGCCGATCCCGTGCAGCTCGAATCCACCCTGATGCGTCTGAGCGAAATGGTCGCCCGCCGCCTGCGCGAACATGCGCTGCACGCCCGCACGATCCAGCTCAAGCTGCGCTACAAAGACTTCACCACCATCACGCGCGCGCACTCGCTCCCCGAACCCACGCAACTCGATACCGAAATCTTCACCCAGATCCGCGTGCTGTTCCGCAAGAACTGGAAGAAGGGAAGTGCAGTCCGTCTGCTCGGCGTGCACGTTTCGTCGTTCGAAGAAGCGCCGGCGGGACAACTCGATCTGCTCGACGGTGGCCGCCATCAGCGCTGGCAACAGGCTCTTGCCGCAGCCGACAAACTCCGCGATCGCTTCGGCGAAGGCAGCGTGGGCCTCGCCGGAGGCATGCGCGGAGTTTTCCGCGAAAAAGCTCACGAGAACCCCGCCAGCTTGCCGGGGAAGGGACCGAGAGATAAGAAAAACGCGGGTTAGCGACCAAAGTAGCCCGGCACCGAAGAACTTGGAACCTGCGATTTTTCGCGATATGATCCCGCCACGCGGAGGAACCGACCATGGGCTCCTCAGGGGTACATCGTTTTCCCATCGTGCCGCATGGCCTCGCGAAGGCATGGCCCTGCGCGCTCCTAGGAGTTTTTTCCGTCTCTTTCGCATTGGCCCAGGTTCCCGTCGAGCCAGGGGCGCCCGGGGATATCAGCCAACTCCCACGAGAAGTCACGCGAACCATGGACAGCGTGAATTTGCGAAATGGTCCCAACGACCCACGCCGGGCCAAGAACAGGCTCCAACGGGATGGCAACTGTCTCCTTCCTCCCCTGACCTCAACCATTGCCACTCCTACGGTTGCCGCTGACCAACTCAAGATTCCTGAGAAAGCGAGCAGGGAGTACGAACAGGCATGCTCAGCCCTGGGAGGTCGCAAGCTCGACGATGCCGAGAAGCATCTGCGTGCCGCTGTTCGGGAATACTCGAAATACTCGCCCGCATGGGTCACGCTAGGGCAGTTGCTGGTTCGGCGAGCACGCGCTGACGAAGGAAAGCAGGCCTGCACCCAGGCCTCGGTTGCAGAACCGGGATACGCTCCCTCCTACCTGTGCCTGGCTGATATCGCCGCCCGGGCGCACGATTGGGCCGCCGCCCTGGGCTTGAGCGGGCGCGCCCTGGCTCTTGGGCCCACCTACGCCGTCGTGGCTTACGAATATGATGCGGCGGCGAATTTGAACCTGCGCAATCTGGCCGACGCGGAGAAAAGCGGCTTGCGCGCCGTTGAATTGGACCGCGACAATCACGAGCCGCGCGTGCATTTCGTCCTGGCGCAGGTCTAC
>Ga0306924_10005386_pt1 | contig 12596 bp, 15 predicted proteins | sample sta12Can44000111_FD_203756 | JGI IMG/M metagenome (GOLD analysis project Ga0306924, IMG submission 203756) | Lab enrichment of tropical soil microbial communities from Luquillo Experimental Forest, Puerto Rico - statanox.12C.anox.44.000.111 (v2)... | ecosystem: Environmental > Terrestrial >... | reverse complement strand
GCCACCATGGCGGCACCGCCGAAGCTTGCGATCAGCACGGGATCGCCCTCCTTGATCTCGGCGGACTTTCCCAGCGCCATCGGCTTGAGCTTGAGCGGTTCGATCGCGCGCAACAGGCCGAAGCCGCTTTCGTGGTCGTAGCCGACAACGTCCGCCGGTACGGTGTGCCCGTTGTTGTCGACGATCTCGGCCGCGTAGGCTTCGACCATGAGATAACCGATCGTCAAGACGAGACCGTCGCTGTCGATGACGATGCCCGATCCTTCACGTTCGCGGCCCAGGCCTTGGATGGTGCGCCCTTCCGGATTGATGTGGGTGTTGATTCGCACCACCGCCGAAACGAGTTCCTCGACCCGCGCGGACTGCGCGGCGGCAGTGGACGCGCTCACGAGCGCGACAACGGCCGCGGCCAGCATCACGCATGGCGCGGCGACGGTTGAGCCGCGGCGAGAAGCGTTGCGCATGAATGCTCCTAGCGCTAGTTCGGCGGGCAGAGTCGGTAACGCTTGAGATCCTTGAACTCGGGACCGGCCGAAAGCTCCCCGCGGTCATTCGACACAATGACCCGATTCTCTTCCGTCGTCTCGGGCGGCTCGGCTCGGCTCGAGCAACGCATATGGGCGGAGTAGATCGGCCCGTCGGCGCCCGCGGTTTCGGTGACCCATTGAATCGTGCAGCTCGCTTGCGACGTCTCGTACCCTTTTGCCGACACGACAAATGTGGCTTTGCTGTCACGGCAGAGGTCCGCGCTCGGTGCCCACGTTCCCCAGAGCCGTTCCGGCACGGTGAGGTGGCGAACAGAATCGGCGAGCGCGGCGCTCGAAACGAGCGCAGAAGCAAAAGCGATGATGGTGCGCATGGTGTGGCCCGCACTGTGAGCAACTTGCAACTCTACCCCCGACGCCACGCCATGTTCCAGCCCGGGATGCCGGCAGCGCGTGCCAGTTTCTGTCCGACAACGGCTGCGGTCGATTGCGGCCCGCTACAACTGCTCGATCCCCGCCTTTTCCCGAACGCCCTTCCACTTCGCAATCTCGCCCGCGATATGGGCTTTGAGCTCATCGGGGGTCGAGCTGCGGGCCAGCGCACCCAAATTGAGGACCTGTTTGGCGACACTCTCGCGTCCGAGCAACTCCTGCATCGCTTTATTCGTCTTGTGCACGACCGCGGGCGCCGTGCCGGCCGGAAAGGCGAGCCCGTACCAACTCGTGACATCGTAGCCGGGCATGCCCGCTTCGGCGAAGGTGGGGACGTCGGAGAGCATGGGGTTGCGCTTCGGCGAGGTGACCGCGATGGCCTTGAGTTCGCCGACGTGGATCTGGCCCTGAACGGTCTGCACCAGCTCGAATACGAATTCCACCTCCCTCGCGCGCAAGCCGGTGACCGCGGCCGGGGTGCTGCGGTAGGGAACGTGCGTGATGTCGAGGCTGGCGGTCTGCTTCATCAGCTCGCCAGCGAAATGCTGGGTGGTACCGACGCCGGCGCTGCCGAAATTGAATTTTCCGGGGTTGGCGCGCACCGTCGCCAGCACGCCCGCGAGGTCGCTGGCGGGAAAGTCGGGCGCGGCGACAAGGACGAGACCTGCAGTCGCGACCATCGACACCATTTGGAAGTCGTTGATCGGGTCGTAGCGCAGCGCCTTGTACATCGCGGCTGAAATCGCGTGCGCGTTGCTCATCATGTACGCGGTGTAGCCATCCTTCGGGGACTTCGCGACCGCCTCCGCCGCCGTGGTGCCGGCGGCGCCGGCGCGGTTCTCGACCACGACCGCTTGGCCGAGAATCTCCGCCAGCGGCTGCGCGATCAAACGCGCGGAAATATCGGTGCCGCCTCCAGCACTGGCGCCGACCACGAGACGAATGGGCCGCGTCGGCCAGTCCTGGGCGCCTGCGGAAGTGATGCTCGCGCCGACGATCGCAATCGCCGCAACTGAAACGCGGATGCCGAGCGAAGCCGCGCGCGCCGTCCGCGGCCTCGCCTCGAACTCCTGCGTCGCCGGTCCCTTGCTCGGCATCTCCCTCTCTTCCCCTCAAAGTGTAGACCCAAGCGAGATAGCCAGAAAGGCCGTCCCAAGAATGGCGCGTTCGATGACGATGAGCCATCCGGCCTCTCGGCGTTGGTGAGCAGGGTGTCCCTTGTTGATGGCGCATCTGCGCAAATGGGAAATCGCCGATACGAGCTGCGAACGCATATGAGGTCCACCAGCCACCCATGAGCGAACGGTGGGCTGCGGGGAAAACCCGGTTCGAAGGCTCGAAAGCGCGGAGAAAATCCTGTAGAGAGGATGAGGTTTCCCCTGAGCGGGAGGTCTCCATGTCTCAAGTGGATCCATGGGAGAAGGCGGCGGACTGCGAGCGGGCGCTTAGGATCACGGTTGATCCAGTACATCGCGAAACGCTGAGCAACATCCGGGAGTTCTGGATCGCGCTCGCGCATGAAAGCCGATTTCTGAGTGACGAGGCCTTGGCCACCCAGATCGAAACAATTAGCCGCCTCCACGCCAAATTCGACCGCGACGCGCACGTCTAGAATTCGCCGACGATCCAGGCTGCAGATTTGCGCTTGGGGCGACGCAGCCGCTCCATTCGGCAACAAGGCTGTCAGCGGGGTACGAAGGTAGGACGGGAGGCTGTACCCACACTCGACTACGACTGGTTCTGTCAGTCCAAGCCCGTGCCTCCTCCAACTCACCGAGCGTCCAACCGCGGCTGGCGAGAAGAAAGCTTACTTCGGCTGCACATTTGGATCTCCGCCCGGTGTTCCCGGCGGTGGAATGACCTTGAGATGACCACCGCTCGGCGGCGTGACCTGCATGTCGCGGTCAATCCCGGCAGGCGGGCAGATGACGCCTTTCGATCGGGCGAGTTTGTCGCTCAGGGGTTGGGAACCGCCACCGCCCACCGTTGGCGGCTCGCCCTTGACGTCAGGCGGGCACGTCGCCCCTTGCTCGGGAGACGTGTTCTCGGTTGGCTGCGCCAGCCCCGCACCCACCGGGGCGACGCCGACGAACGCGGCAATGATCAGAATGGTCGTACGCAAAGGCAATTCCTCGCGGACTTGCAGAGCGTGGTTGTCAACGTTTCCCGGCGCGAAGGGTTCCCGAGGGCCGGCAGCGGCGAGCGCGCGAGTGGGCGTTGACTTTGTGGTTGCAAAAAGCCGTTGCTGTCTCTTGGAGCGTGGCGACAGTATCGGCATTGAAAACTCATGAACGGGCATCGTTGGGACGGCACGATCGGTCGCTCGATCGAAGCGCACGTCTCGATCCTAATCGGTGCGGAATAACGCGTGGCCAACGACGATACCGAGGTCGTGATTGTGGGCGGCGGCGCGGCTGGTATCGCCGCAGGCCGGCGGCTCATGGATGCGCATCTCGATTGTCTCGTCGTGGAGGCACGGCCGCGGCTCGGCGGACGCGCGTGGACGATGCGCGGAAATTCGGCATTTCCAATCGATCTCGGCTGCGGCTGGCTGCATTCGGCCGACCGCAATCCCTGGCGCGACATTGCCGAGGCACAAGGCTGCTCGATCGACACGACGCCGCCGCCGTGGAGGCGGCGCTCGGCTCCGATCGGCTTTCCGCTTTGGGAACAAATCGGTTTTCTGCAAGCGCTGCAAAAGTTCGACCAGCAGCTTCATTCCCGCACCGAACAAGAGCCGGACGTTCCGGCCGCGACGTTTCTCGAGCCGCTCGGCCAATGGAATGCCTTGATCAACGCCGTCAGCACGTACGCGAACGGGGCGGAGCTCGATCGGGTCTCGGCGCGGGATGTCAGTCGCTACGACGACAGCGGCGTCAACTGGCGGGTGGTCGAGGGCTATGGGACGGTGATCGCCGCCCATGGTGCTGGCTTGCCAGTCATGCTCGGCCAGCCGGTGCGGTTGATCGATCGCAACGGGCGGCGATTGCGAGTGGAAACTGCGGGCGGTGCGATAACGGCTGATCGCGCCATCGTCACGATCCCGAGCGGGCTGCTTGCCGAGGAGAGGCTTCGCTTCACCCCGCCCTTGCCCGAAAAAACGCAAGCGGCTGCGGGGCTGCCCTTGGGGCTTGCCGACAAATTGTTTTTATCGCTGGCGGAGGCCGAGGAATTCGGCAAAGACATCCGCCTCTTTGGCCGCACCGACCGTCGCGACACAGGTGTCTATCATTTCCGACCCTTCGGCAGGCCGCAGATCGAGGCATATTTTGGGGGACGCTTGGCGGCAGAGCTCGAGGCGGGCGGCGACCTTGCATTCGCTGACTTCGCGATCGGCGAACTGGTCGGCTTACTCGGCAGCGACTTCGCCCACCGCGTGAAGCCGCTTCACCTTCATCGCTGGGGTGTCGATCCGTTCGCGCGCGGCTCCTACTCCTATGCCCTGCCGGGCAAGGCGGACTGCCGAGGCGTGCTCGCCGCGCCCGTGGACGATCGCGTGTTCTTCGCCGGCGAGGCGTGTTCGCGCAACGATTATTCCACCGCGCACGGCGCCTATCTCACCGGAGTGGCAGCTGCCGACCAAGCAATCGCCGCTCGCCGGGGGAAACGCTCGTCGTGACCGGAGGCATCTTCCCGCAATCCGATTTACCGCGCGCGGCAATGCTCAGCCCCCGCCGCGCACGTAAGCCCATAGCAGCTTGAGATCATCGTCGCTGATCTTGCCGCGCCAAGGCGGCATGGCGGGCGGCTTGCCATCGAGCACCGCATTGCGGAAGCGCTCGAAGTCGTCCTTGGGAAACTTGCGTAGGTCGAAGGTGACGCCGCCGGGATTGACCATGTCGCGGCCGTGGCAGGTCACGCAGAAGTCGCCATACACCTCGCGTCCGAGATCGGCGTCGTCTGCCCGCGCGCCGGCGGAGAGAGCCACGCCAATCGCCAGCGCCCCGAGGACACACGCAGTCCGCGGGCATTGCGCGCGCGGCGCGCCTCGCATGCTCAAACCTTCTTTTGCCGCACCGCCGCCACTTGAATGGGCGGGATCCAAGGCTTGTCGGCCCACGCCACGCCCTTGCGCGCAACCTGCGCATCGATGAGGTAGGGCTTACCCTCGACCGTCGCCTTGCGTGCGCGCGCCAGCGCCTCACGCAATTGCCCCGGACTCTCGACCACCTCGCCATCGACGCCGAAGCCCTTGGCGATCGCGGCCATGTTCATGTCTGGGCTGCCCAGATAGTCGTGCACGAATTGGCCGGTCTGCACCATGCGGCCACCGGGCACATTGGCAATCACGCGCGAATGCGGCCCGCCATAGGCATGATTGTTGTAGACGACGGTGATCACGGGGAGTTCGAGCCGCGCCATGTTCCAGAGCGCAGTCGGGCCGAAGACGAAGGAGCCGTCACCGACGAGACAAATCACCTGCTGGTTCGGCCGCGCGAGTTTCACTCCTGCCGCCGTGCCAACGCCGGAGCCGAGATGGGCGCCGTAGTAGAAGAACAACTCGCGCCCGCCGATCGGATCGAAGTCGAACGAGTGCAGGGCAACCGATCCCGCCTCATGCACGATAATGGCGTCAGGGTCGGCGAATTTCGCCACCTCCCAGGTGAGGCGGTCGGCGATGATCGGGCTCTCGTCCCAGTCGGGATTGTTCACCACCTGGGCACGCGCGGTCTTTGCCCATTCGCCGAATTTGCGCACGTCGACTGCGCGCTCGGCAGCCTTCTGCCGCAACGTCGGGGTGAGCAGCTGCTCGACCGCTGCGATGAGATCGTCAAGTCCGTAGCCGACGTCACAGACGAGCGGCACCTCGGTGATCATGACGTTGCCCATGCTGGCGTGATCGATGCGCATGTCGATGAATTTCGGTCCACGCGGAACGATTGGCGCCGGCCCACTGTGCTGGAACTTGTTGCCGACATTGATGATCACGTCGGCACTCTTCGGATAGTTGAGCGAATTGAGGCTGCTGCCGGCGAGATTTCCGACCCAGAGCGCATGCGTCTCCGGGAAATTGGCATAGAGCTGGCGCACCTGGGTCACCGGCATGCCCAGCAGCTCGGCAAGCTTCACCGCCTTGCCCGCCGCCTTCGCCTTGTAGATTTCGTCGCCGACCACCATGAGCGGCATGCGGGCCTCGACCAAGAGCTTCGCGGCCCGTTCAATCTCATCCGGGTTGGGACGTACCCGCATGCGCGGGTCGATCAGTTCCTGCGCGATAATTTCGGTGCGGACCCGTTCGTCGTTGTAGTCCGAATGCCACGAGATGTAGGCAGGACCGTAGGGCGGCGTCCACGCCGCTTTGAAACCGCGGCGAACGGTCTCCGGGATCATGTCCGGGCGCCGCGCGAGCCAAGTGTATTTGGTGATGGGCTGGACCATCTGCTCCTGATTCGCCACCTCCTCGAAGCCGTCGCGTCCCGCGCGCCGGGTCTGGTCGGTGCGATAGGAATAAACAACGAGCGGCGTCTGCTCCTTGAAAGCGTTGAACATCTGACCGATGGCGTTCGCCATGCCGACCACCGCCGCCTGCATGACAATGGCGGCCTCGCCGGAGGCCTTGATGTAGCCCGCCGCCATGGCGGCGCCCGGCCCCTCGTGCGGCGTAAGGATGTATTTGAGCTGCGGCCGGTCGACGAGCGCCTCGTAAAACTGCGCGTCCTCGCTCGCGGAATTGCCGAAGACGTATTTCACCCCGCAGCCGATGAGCTGCTCGGCAAAGGCGGCGCCGCCGGTGCCCTGAAACGGCTTGACGCCGGCGGCGGCGGTCGCGGCCGGCGCAGTCGCCGCAGGCGCCGGTGCGGGGGCGGCCGGAGCCGAGTCTCCGGACGATCCGGCGCCTTGCGCATGGCCGGGGCTCACCGACGCGACAGCGGTCAGCACCGATTGGGCGGCAGTCGCGGTGAGGCCGACCTTGGTCAGGCCGCCGACGAAACCGCGCCGCGAAATTCCCTGCGACAAATATCTCGCAACCAGCTCTCGCATTGTTCGCTCCTTGGATTGCGGCCGCGACGCGGTCAACGCGCCGCAATTATCTCGATGGGGCGCTCGCCGGCTTGGAACCCGGACCGAAATCGCTGCCGAGGTAATCGGCCATCAGCCTGATCTCTTCTTGCGTCCACAACCCGCCGCGTCCGATCATGCGATAGATCGCGGCCTCCCATCCGCGGCGATCCTGCCGCTGGTCGCGAAACATCGCATCGGTATGGCACTGGAAGCACTTGCTCATCACCACGCTGCGTCCGGGATGTTGCGCGCTCTGCTGAGCGCCGTCTTGCCCGTGGGCTGTAGCAGCGAGCAACAGCGGCGCGCATGCGAGCGCGGCAGCGACATTTCGCCAGATGATCATTGCGTTTCTCTCCACGCTTTTTAGTCGAACCGCGTTCGTAGTGTTTCGATCGGTTCGACGCCGGATTCGCGTCGGCCAATATCCCGCCTTGAACCTTAGTCTATGGCCGCCTTTGGCGCCAGTGAGCGGCGCCCCGCAAGACCGCTCCCGCAAGCGAAAAGCCGGCGAGCGTCAACCCGACGCACCCCCCGATCGATGCATGCAACGCTTTAGATTTTTTCCGCCAGCGCCGCATCCAGAAGTCGGCGGCATTCGCTCAGATCATGGAGCGCAGCCTGCAATTTCTGCACGTCCTTGCGCGCCAGCCCGCCCGCCGACGGCGCCATCGCGCGCGCCGCGTCGGCGTGCTCATCTTCGGGACTCTGCGGTCGTTCGTGGCCGACAGCCCCGCGCAACAACGGCAAGCGCAGCGCGCCTGCGTCCTCGGCCGCCTCGGTCTCCGCGACTGCGTCATCCTCCTCGGCCGGCTGGCGGGTCGGCTGCGGCGCGCCCGGTTGCCAGACATTCTGCACGAAGCGCACGCCCTGCTCGCGCAGCAGACGCTGGACGCCACGGATGGTGTAGCCCTCGCCATAGAGGAGATGGCGAATGCCGCGCAGAAGATCGAGGTCATCGGGGCGATAGTAGCGGCGCCCGCCGCCGCGCTTCATCGGCCTGATCTCGCGGAAGCGGCTTTCCCAGAACCGCAGCACGTGTTGCGGAACGTCGAGTTGCTCCGCCACTTCGCTGATGGTCCGGAATGCGTCCGGTGCCTTGTCCACCGCCGCTTTGCTCCCCTCAGCCGTGAATTACGCTATTTTCGTGCGTCGGAATCGGCGTTGATGCGCTGCTTGAGGATCGCGGATGGCTTGAACACCATCACGCGCCGCGGCGAAATCGGCACTTCCTTGCCGGTCTTCGGATTACGCCCGATTCTTTGGCCCTTCTTGCGCACCACGAACGAGCCGAACGACGACAGCTTCACCGTCTCGCCACGCTCGAGACAGTCGGTGATTTCCTTCAAAACGAGTTCGACGAGCGTGGCCGATTCGGTACGCGACAATCCTACCTTCTGGTAGACCGCCTCGCACAAGTCAGCGCGTGTGACCGTTTTTCCCGTCATCGCCAGCCCCGCCTTCGGCGATCAAAGATATCTCTCTGAATTATCAGACGATATTAGCTTGGGCCGAAGCGGTCAACGGGCGCGAGAGGAAGATTTCAATTATCCCGTGTCACCACCGCAGCAGCACCGACCCCCAGGTGAAGCCCCCGCCCATGGCTTCCAGCATGACAAGATCGCCGCGTTTGATGCGGCCGTCCGCGACCGCCACCGCCAGCGCAAGCGGAATCGAGGCCGCCGACGTGTTGCCGTGCTTTTCCACCGTCGTGACCACCTTTTCCGGCGCGATGCCGAGCTTCCTCGCGCTGTCGTCGATGATGCGCTGGTTGGCCTGGTGCGGCACAAACCAGTCGATATCGTCGGCGGTGTAGCCGGTAGCCTTGAAGGCATCCTCGATCACGTCGGTGATCATCGCCACCGCGTGCTTGAAGACCGCGCGCCCTTCCATGCGAAGATGGCCAACGGTTTGCGTCGAGGACGGACCGCCATCGACGTAGAGCTTGGCCTTGTGGCGCCCATCCGAGCGCAGGTGCGCGCTGAGGATGCCGCGGTCTTCGCGCGTGCCGGCCTCCCGTTGCGCCTCCACCACGACCGCGCCAGCGCCGTCGCCGAACAGCACGCAAGTGGTGCGGTCGCTCCAATCGAGGATACGTGAAAAGGTCTCCGCCCCTATCACCAATGCACGCTCGAACGCGCCGGTCTTGAACAGACCGTCGACGGTCGCAAGCCCGAAGACGAAGCCCGAGCACACCGCCTGCAAATCGAAGGCGGCACCGCGGGTAATGCCGAGACCGGCTTGGACGGAGACCGCGGTCGCAGGAAAGGTATTGTCGGGGGTGGACGTCGCGAGCACGATCAAGTCGATCGATTGCGCCTCGACGCCGGCGGCGGCAAGCGCCGCGTGCGCGGCGGCAAGCGCCATGTCCGAAGTGGTTTCCCCCTTTGCCGCGATGCGCCGCTCGCGAATGCCGGTGCGTTGCATGATCCATTCGTCGGAGGTGTCCACCATCCGCGACAATTCGGTATTGGTGAGGACTCGGCTCGGCAGATAGCTGCCGCAGCCAAGCACCACGGACCGCAGCATGGTCACGAAGCCGCTCCCCCGACGGCGCGCGCCGGAATTACCTCGCTGTGGTGACGCGTGAGGCTGTGGCCGATCTTGGCAAGCAATTCGTGGCGCACCATGTCGTAGCCGAGATCGACGGCGTAGGCGAAGCCCTCGGCATCGGTGCCACCGTGGCTCTTGATCACGATCCCGTTGAGGCCGAGAAAAACACCGCCATTCGACTTGCGTGGATCCATCTTGTTGCCAAGCGCGCGGAATGCGCCGCGCGCCAAAAGGTAACCGAGCCTCCTCGCCAGCGTGCGGTTCATCTCGTGCTTGAGGTATTGGCCGAGCTGGCGCGCGGTGCCCTCGGCGGCCTTAAGCGCGATATTGCCGGAAAAGCCCTCGGTCACCACCACGTCCACGGTTCCCTTGCCGATATCGTCACCTTCGACGAAGCCGGCATATTCGAATTGCGGCCACTCCCCCGCGCGCAGCATTTGACCGGCCTCACGCACAGCTTCAAGTCCTTTCACCTCCTCCACCCCGATATTGAGGAGCCCCACCGTCGGCCGGTCGAGACCGAATAGCACTCCCGCCATGGCACTGCCCATGGCGGCGAGCTCGACAAGATGCTCGGCATCGGCACCGATCGAGGCGCCCAGATCGAGCACGACGGACTCGCCCTTGAGCGTCGGCCACAGGGCGGCAATCGCCGGGCGGTTGATCCCCGCCATAGTTCGCAGGTCGATCTTCGCCATGGCCATCAACGCGCCGGTATTGCCGGCGGAGACGGCAACATCCGCCCCGCCCTTCTTCACCGCATCGACGGCAAGCCACATCGAGGATTTCCGCCGCCCCTTGCGCAGCGCCTGACTGGGCTTGTCGTGCATTTGGACCACGACGTCGGTGTGCACCAGATGCGAGGCCGCCTTGAGTTGCGGGCGGGCGTCGAGAAGCGGCTCTATGGCAGCGCGGTCGCCGAACAGAAAGAATTCGATATCGGGATGGCGGCTGAGTGACAGTTCGGCGCCCGGAACGACCACCGCTGCCCCATGGTCACCCCCCATGGCGTCGAGCGCGATGCGGACTTTATGGGGCATGACGCGACAATACCGTCTCGATGGGAGCCACAACAGGGGGGCGGACAATCACCGCTCCTCCCCGCCCTGCCCTTTTTTCAGCGCGGCAAGCGCTGCGAATGGATGAGCTGCATCGTCGCCGACCGCCGAGGCCTCGAAGGTGGCGTCCGGCTTGCGCGGATACGGATCGAGGCCGAGGATCAAAAATTCGGTCGCGATCGCGCCGAGGTCGATCACGCCGCCAACCAGCACTTCCGGCTCATCGACGGCCGGCACCTCCACCTCCCCGCCACCGACCAATGGCAGCGCCCCGCCGGGGGCGAAGACGAGGTCGATCGCTTCGTCGATCTCGTTCTCGAGCGGCTCGAGCGTGACCACGCAGGTTTGGCCGACACTGGCCGAGACCCGGCCGAGCACATGCAGGCCGCTGCGCCCATGCAACGTGACGTCGAAGCTCGCCTCGAGCCGCGGCAAGGCGGAGAGCCCGGCGTGTTTGGCGACCGCGTTCCGCGCCTGCTCATCGGCGACGAGATCGAAGTGGCGTCCGCTGTCAGGCACATCGCTGAGTGCGAGCGGCACGCTCCAAGGACGTTTGGACATGCGTTCGGGCCTGGTCATTGCGCTATCCTCGTCCCTCTCGCGCACAGCAGCACCTGTTCGGGATCGGGAAATGCGAGTTGCGCGCGCTCGAATCCATCCTGCGCGGCAAGTGCACGCGCGGCTTCGCGTACATAGACCGCCAGCTGGCAGGCCGGCCCCGGTTCCGACCCATCGGCAAATACATTGCGTTGCAAGGCCGCGGCAAGCGGCCCGTTGTCGGGCGCGTCCAGCGCCACCCCATAGGCTGCCTGCCGGCCATAGAAAGCCTCTCCGATCCGGCGCATGCTTCGCGGCACCGCGAGATCGCCCACCCCCATTTCGCGCATGCTGTCGTCCATATCCTGGCAGAACCGGTCAAACAGCCCTTGACCGAGCGCGCGGTCGGGCGCCGCCTCGCCCTCCAGGCGACGCAGAAACAGCACGGTATGGAGCATGATCATCTCTAGTCGGCCGTTAACCGTATCTGGCACACCATAGATTTGGTAAAAGGCGGGCAGGCGCGCCTGTGCCACGATCGTGCCATAGAGACACGCGATGGTACCCTCCTGCGGGGTGCGGCGAAACAACTTCAATATCATCGTGTTAGCTCGGCCGCGCAGGCCCGATGCAGGACCGACAGGGAAAACGTGATAACGCCGACGACGTCGATGCGCCAGCGCCTGCGACCATGACAGGGGGATCATGAGCTGCATGAATGGACCGACCCGTTCGTTCCGCATAGCGGCTGCCCGCATCGCGGTGACGGTGGCATTTTGCATGCTGCTCGGCGGCTGCTTTTCGGAGACCTATCAACGCGGCTACATCGTGCCCGAAGGGGCGCTCGAGCAGCTCCCGATCGGTTCCACCCAAGAACAGGTCTTGATCGTGCTCGGCACGCCATCAACGGTCGCGACGGTGAGCGGCGAGGCGTTTTATTATATTTCCCAGCGCGCGGAGCGGTCGATCGGCTTCATGCCACAACGGGTCGTCGACCAGCGGGTCGTGGCCGTGTATTTCGACAAGAATCGGCGAGTGGAGCGTCTCGCCAACTACGGTCTCAAGGACGGCAAGGTCTTTGACTTTGTCAGCCGCGCCACGCCGACTGGCGGCAAGGATGTCGCCTATCTCAACGCGCTGTTCAAGATTTTCTAAACCCTGTGAAGCGGTGATGCGCCACCGCACGCCATCCGACTGGGCGAACCACTTCTCTACCGCAGGCGTCAGCGCCAGTGCGCGAGCACGGCGAGCAACAAGAGCGCCACGATATTGGTGATCTTGATCATGGGATTGACTGCGGGACCGGCCGTGTCCTTGTAGGGATCTCCAACCGTGTCGCCGGTCACCGCCGCCTTGTGCGGCTCCGAACCCTTGCCGCCGTAGTGGCCGTCCTCGATATACTTTTTGGCATTGTCCCAGGCGCCGCCGCCCGAGGTCATCGAAATCGCGACGAACAGGCCGGTGACGATCACGCCGAGCAGCATCGCACCGACCGCGGAAAATGCCGCCGACTTGCCGGCCAAGCCGCCGC
>Ga0306924_10005382_pt1 | contig 12601 bp, 8 predicted proteins | sample sta12Can44000111_FD_203756 | JGI IMG/M metagenome (GOLD analysis project Ga0306924, IMG submission 203756) | Lab enrichment of tropical soil microbial communities from Luquillo Experimental Forest, Puerto Rico - statanox.12C.anox.44.000.111 (v2)... | ecosystem: Environmental > Terrestrial > Soil... | reverse complement strand
GCGGGGGTGATCTCGCCTTCACCCCCGTCCTTCATCAATGATCGGCCGGCCGGGTTCCGTTTCTTTCGCCGACTACCGGATGGGCAGCGCGTTTCTGCGGGGTTCAGTTGAAAACGCCTGACGTGATCTTCGATTTTGAACGGCGCCGGCGAATTTGGCTCGACGAAACGGTGTTCGCCTCGGGCAAGACATCGGCGCAGGTCGCCGAGATCGTCCGCATGAACCTGGAGCGAAGTTCACGATTGCTCGTGACGCGGCTCGATGCCACCAAGTTCGAGGCTTTGCCCGCGGAACAGCGGGCGCAGCTCGATTACTGCGATCTGTCCCATACGGCCATTCTCGGCAGCCTCGAGCCGCCCCGGGGATCTGCGGCGATTGCCGTGCTTGCCGCCGGCACGTCTGACCTGCCAGTGAGCCGCGAAGCCGTGCGGACGCTGCGCTATTACGGACAAAGTTGCACCGAGTGGAACGACATCGGCGTCGCGGGTATTTGGCGGCTGCTGGAACGGCTGGGCGACATCAAGACAGCCGCAATCTCGATCGTCGTGGCAGGGATGGACGCGGCTTTGGTGAGCATCGTCGGAGGTCTGGTACCCGGCGTGGTGATAGCAGTGCCGACCTCGATTGGATACGGGATCGCCGCCGGCGGCACAACGGCCGTGAATTCGAGCCTCAGCAGTTGCGCCCCGGGTGTCACCGTCGTCAACATCGACAACGGCTACGGCGCGGCCTGCGCCGCGTTGCGTATCATTCACGCGTTTGCCGAGCCGCGCGCCGGCGCGAACCCGCGCTCACCACTCGCCTCGCAGCGCCGACTAGTCGCGGTAGCTTCGCGGCTATTGCGTCGGCTCGTCGGGGATCGATGGGTCTCTCTCGATAACCTCGCCCTCGCCCAGGTCACTCTGCGATTCCTTGACGGCCTGCGCGTTGATCGGACGGATCGTGCGAATGGTGCAGCCCACCCGGTTCGGATTCCGGCTGGCCGGCAGCTGCACGATCACACGGTCGAGTCCGGCGGACACGCGCCCGGTCCTGCTGGTGAGCCCGATCGAATGCGCGAACGCCAGGTCCGAGCAGCGTCCGGTGAGCTCGACGAGGTAGCCCTGGTTGCTGCGCGGCCAGACGGCGAGCGCGCTGTCCCCCAGCGCTCGCCAGCCCCACAGCCTACCGGTGAACTGGAAGCCGGACACGGGCTCCCCGGCGTGGGCGCGGTAAAGCTCGAGCCGCTCCGCAGGCGTCATATTCGTTTGTCCTGCGCAGGCGGTCACCAGTAGCAGGTAGATGAGCAGGAGAGTTTTGTTCACGTTGCCTCCTCCGTCGCCGGCTTCGACGTGTCACGAGAGCGTGACGGAATCGAAGCGTTGGCTAAGCCGATGTGTCTGCCTGGTGCGTGTACTGGGCGTAATGGCCTTGGCCCTCGGCGATGGATCAATTCTACGGCGGCCGTTGACGCAGTGAGGGTGACGGCTCCTCTCGCTCGTGTCCGGCCCACAGTCTGCTGTTAGGCACCTTACGACAGCGTCGTTGAAGACGTGGTTACAAACAACTAATCGACGACATCAATGGATTTGAGTCAAATTAAGTCGCGTCTGCGGCCAGCTTCGAGTTCTCGAATGGAGGTCTTAACGTACCGTCATCTGGACCTTCGACAAACTGGCCGAAACTGATCCGCGCTCGGCCGCATCAGTCCTTCCGCACGCATGATAATCAGCCCATGGCGATCACGAGGGATCTGCGGGCGACGAGTACCAGAGACCTGCCCGTTGCCGACTGGAGGCGGCGACACTTCGTTGTGGCAATCGTGAGCGGTGCAGCTGTATGCGTCAGCGCCCGGCTTCTTGCCCTGGCCGAAGCCCTGCCCCCCCGTGGTGCTTTGCCGCGCGAGGTCGCCGGTGTCAGCCTACCCGACACGCCGCTAGCGCGCGCGGCGACCGACACCGCGCGAGCGGCATCGCCGCCATTCCTTTTTAACCACTGCATGCGAACCTACGCGTTTGCTGCGTTGCTCGCTGCGCACGATGGGGTTGCCTACGATGCTGAGATGATTTTCGTCGCAACAGCGCTTCATGACTTGGGCCTCACTACGCGCTACGCGACGCCGAGTCACACCTTTGAGATGGACGGAGCCGATGCTGCTAAATCGTTTTTAGTCTCGCGTGGCGTTGCGGAGGCGCGGGCCGAGCTTGTCTGGAATGCGATCGCCCTGCACACCTCGATGCTCGTTGAACATCAACCGCCGCAGGTCGGTCTTGTCGGTAGCGGCGCGGGCGCCGATGTTTTTGGCTCAGGCCTCGAGCTTCTGGGAGCCGGACAGGTGCGGGCGGTACTCGCAGCCTTTCCCCGCGGCGATTTCAACCGTCAATTCCGGGATCTGCTGGTCGATCATTGCCGACGCAAACCATTTGTGCAGCGCGGCACTTGGTTGGAGGGACTCTGCCGCGCGCACAATCCAGGTCTCGCCTATCCGGACCTCGAGAGCCGGTTGCTGAGCGCCCACCTTCCAGTCGCACCCGACTGATTGCTAGAGCCAGGCGATTTGAGGCGGGGCCGGGTGCAATCGCGCCGGCGCCGATGGTTGCGCTGAATGGCCGTTTTTGATCGACGAGTGACCGTTACGCGCCACGCTCCTCGCGTACTCTGCCGTCTCAGCGACACCGCTGCGGAGTGGGCCGCGATGGTCCGCTGAGGGGTATCCGTGCGAGACGTGGTCTTCGTGCTGCTGCCCGATATTGTGCTGCTGGACCTGGCCGGGCCCGCCGATGCGTTTCGCATCGCCGCCAAGATCGTGCCGGGAAGTTATCGGCTGCAGTTCGTCGCGGACGAGAGCAGCGCCTCGGCCGCGGGGGGCCTGACGTTCAGCGGACTTCGACCCCTTCCGGCGCGACTCGCGGGAGGCTCGATCGTGGTGCTCATGGGCACCAGCAGTTCTGGGGGCAATGCTGACGATCCCGCGACGCAGCGCTTGATCGCATGGTTGCGCACCCATGCGGGGTCCGGAACACTCATGTGCGTATGCGCGGGGAGCGTGCTCGCCGCGCGCGCAGGCCTCCTCGCTGGACGCGAGTGCACGACTCACCATGAATACATCGGGGAGTTGCGCCGCGTCGAGCCGCGGGCCCGCGTCCTGGAGAACCGGATCTTCGTTCAGGACGGACTGGTGTACACGAGCGCCGGCGTCACGGCAGGCCTCGATCTCGCCCTCCACATAATCGGACAGGATCTGGGCCCGGACGTTGCGGTGGATATATCCCGGGGTCTCGTGGTGTACTTCCGCCGCACCGGTGCCGACCCCCAGATTTCGCCGTGGCTGATGCACCGCAACCACCTCCACCCTGCCGTGCATCGCGTGCAAGACGCGGTGAGGCGCAACCCCGCCGCTAGCTGGAAGGCCCCGGAGCTCGCGGCGATCGCTTGTACCAGCATCCGCAACCTCAGCCGGCTTTTTACCGAGCACGCCGGCTGCACGCCACTCGACTACGTGCAGCTCATCCGCTTCGCTCTTGCCCGGCAGTTGGTCACGCAGAGCCGTCTTGACCTGGGGCGCATCGCGTTACGATCCGGATTCCATTCCGCACAGCAGCTGCGACGGGTCTGGTCGAGATGGGAGGCGCAACCGCCAAGCGCGTTTCGCAACGCCGATGCGAGTACCTCGCGGTCAACGCGGCTCGGGCTCCCCCCGAGCGAAATTCGGGTGGGCGGCTGAAGCGGAGCGCGACGCCAATGGCAACACACGCAGGATCTCGCGGCGATAGGTCGCGCCAGATCGGAGGGTTACGCCCGAGGTCAGCGTGAAGCTGAACGTGCCGCTGCCGGCACGCTGCGCGTAGAGCATGGCGTGTACGTTGACGAGCAGCGAACGCTCGATGCGAACGAAGCCATCGCCTTTGAGATCGACGGCGAGGTTCTTGATCGTGTTGCGACTGATGTATTCGACGTTGCCGGAATGGAGCCTGACGTAGTTTCCGTGAGACTCGATGAACTCGACGCGCGCCGGCTCGAATATGTACCAACGGTGCTCGCGTTCGCCAACGAGCACCTGGGGTGCCGACGGCGGTGAGTCCCGGACCTCGTGGACTCGAAGAACATTCTGCGATCGGGGGGCGCGCGCGGGGTCCCAGGGGTCACTCTCTAGCGACTCATACCGCGACAGGTCGCTACTCACGGCGAGCGAGCTCCACTCCAGATACCTCCCTCCTGGAACCAAAGGCATTTGCGCATCCCGCGCGAGCTCATTATTTGCGCGCCAACCGCTTGGATTTCGGCCGACCAAGGTTCAATTCTGGACACGATGGAGCCCACGGCCTTGACCATTCTTTCTGCAAGAAGCTCGCTCGTGCCGACCGTTCACCTGCTGGGCTGCCCCTCATGCCCGACCATTGGACTTGTGTTTTCCTTGACGGGTAAAACTCTCGCGCGACTTGGTAACAGGCGAATCTATTGAGGAAATTGCTCGAGTTCCGGTCTGCTTGCCAAAACTAAGGCATTAATTTTCAGAGCTATATAGCTGTTTATTCGAGTGACTTCGAATAACACGGGGAGTCGAGCCTGCACGCGAATTAGAGGTTCGCGCACCCGCGAATCAATGATCTAAAGGAGCAACGCCCTGCGGCCGACCTGGCGGCAATTTAAGTGTCGTTCGTTCTCCCAACGGTTAATCTGCAGCGGGGTTTGAGCCAAAGACATCGGGGGGCCCTGCCGTGGCGACCGAGACACACTTCAGCCTCGGACCGTTCAGGCTGAACGTCGAGACGGGTGAGCTGCAGCATGCCGGTCAGATCATCAAGCTCACCCTGAAAACGACCCAAGTACTCCTCACCCTGGCCGGGCATACCGGCGAGCTCGTCAGCAAGCAAGAGTTGTTCCGCACGGTGTGGAAGGGTCGTGTGGTTAGCGATGCGGCCCTGACGAGCTGCATTCAGGAGCTGCGAGACGCACTGCGGGATGAAGCGCGCGAGCCACGGTACATCGAGACACTGCATCGCCGCGGCTACCGGCTGCTCGTGCCGCTTGTGCCCGTTGAGGCGGTTGTACCGTTGCCGGAGGCAGCCCCGCCCGTAGCGCCGTCTCCGATCGTCGGACGTCTTGTTGAGCTAACCGCGCTCGAGGATCGCCTAACGCAGGCCATGCTGGGCGGATTGCAGATGGTGTTCGTGATGGGTGAGCCGGGGATAGGTAAGACGGCGCTGCTGGATGTGTTCGCCGACCGGCATACGGCAAGCGGCGAGCTCGCTTACACCATGGGGCGGTGCGCTGAACATTACGGCCCGAGCGAAGCCTATCTACCCCTGTTCGATGCGATCACGCGCCTGTGTCGTGGCCCTCATGCCGAGCGCTTCCTGCACATCCTCCGCAGCCATGCTCCCAGCTGGCTCGCTCAGCTGCCCGCACTCCTCGGCGACGCTGAGCTCGAAGCGCTGCAAAGACGCGCGGTCGGCGGGACACGCGAGCGCATGCTGCGGGAGCTCGCGGATGCGATCACGGCCGTCTCCATCAACAAGCCGCTCATCCTGCGGTTGGAGGATCTGCACTGGAGCGACGCCTCGACGCTGGACTGGCTCAGTTTCATCGCCCGGTGCACGGAACCCGCACGGCTCCTGATCGTGAGCTCCGTGCGTCCGATCGTGGGTTTGCCGGGGGAGCAGCCGCTCGGACGACTGCTTGCCGAGCTGGCAGTCGCCAGGCACTGCGGTTTGTTACGGCTCGGCGGACTCGCTGTCGCCGAAGTCGGCGAATATCTGGTGGGTCAGTTCGGCTCAGAGCCCGGCGGCTGCAAGCCGACGGCGCTTGCGGATGCGATCTACGAGCGTACGGAAGGCAATCCCCTCTTCGTCATCAACGTGGCTAACGATCTCGTCGCGCGGGGCATGCTGATCCAACGGGATGGCAAATGGTCGCTCGCCGGTCGGCTCGAGGACATCGCGGCGACGATTCCGGAGGATCTCCGCCGCCTGATCGAGCTTCAGCTCGAGCACTTGGGCGATCGCGAGCGCGAGATCCTGGAGGTTGCGAGTGCTGTAGGTGAGGAGTTTAGTGCCGCTACTGTCGCCGCAGCACTCGGCCAACATCCCGAGACCGTCGAGACATGCTGCTCCGAGCTCGCGCGACGTGGTTTGTTTCTGCGGAATACGGGCAACGAATCCTGGCCCGACGGCACGCTCGCGAGTCGCTATGCATTCCGGCATGCGCTCTACCGCGCGACGCTGTACGAGCGTCTGCCGGCCGCGCGGCGCGCACGCCTACATGTCGCAATAGCCGATCGACTCGAGACAGGATTCGGCGAGCGCGCTCGTGAACTCGCCGCAGAGCTTGCCGCGCACTTCGAGCGTGGGGGCGATGTGGCGCGCGCGGTTCACTACCACAGTACTGCTGGCGACAATGCCGGCGCGCGCAGTGCGGCGCGCGAAGCCATCGAGCATTATCGACGCGCGCTGCAGCTGCTCACGGGGATGCCGGATTCGCACGAGCGGACCCTGCGTGAGATCACGCTCAACATCGCGCTCGGACCGCACCTGCTGGCCAGCGAGGGCTTCGGTGCGCCGGCGGCCGAGCAGGTGTACCGGCGCGCACAGGGTCTAAGCGATCGCATTGGCGCGACGCGCGAGCTGTTCACGGCGCTCTGGGGACTGTGGCTCTACACCTGGGGTCACGGACATCTGGATGATGCCAAGCAAATTGGCAAACGACTCATGGAAATCGCCGCGCGGCTTGAAGATCGTTCGCTCCTGCTGCAGGCACATCACGCGCTTTGGCCCACAGCGCTCGCGCGCGGCGAGCTCCTGGCATGCATCGAACACGCCACTGCCGGCACCCAGCTGTACCAGGTCGACGAGCACGCCGGCATGGCCGCGCGGTTTGGCAACCACGATGCCGGGGGGTGTTGCCGGATGTTTCAAGCCCTGGCGCTGGCGCTGCATGGCGACCTCGCCGCCGCACGCGCCACGAGCCAGGCCGCGGTCAGACTGACCGAGGAGCTCGATCATCCCTTGAGTCAGGCGCTCGCTCTATTCTTTGCTGCGATGCTGCAGCAGATCATTCGCGAGCATGCCGCGGCGCAGCAATACGCCGAGCGCAGTGCCCGCCTGGCTGCGGAGCACGGGTTCGCAATGGTGAGGGCCTGGGCATCGTGCATCGCCAGCTGGGCGGTGGTCGTCAACGGGGAGCACGAGTCGGGAATCGCCGGGATTCGTGCGGCGCTGGACGCAGCACAAGCCACTGGTACGAAGCAGTTGCAGCCGTACTTCTTCGGCGTCCTCGCCGATGCCTGTCTGCTCGCTGCACGAGCTTCCGAAGGTCTCGCTGCAGTACGGAGCGGACTCGAGGCCGCGCGCAGCACCAACGAGCGCTTTTATGAGGCGGAGCTCCTGAGGCTCGAGGGGGAGCTAGCCCGCTCGAGCAACACCGAGACCCATCTGTGTACCGCACTGCTCGAGCGCGCTGCCGAGACTGCGCAGCGCCAGGCAGCGCACCTGTTGGAGCTCCGCGCGCTCACGAGCCTCGTGCGCGCCTCCCAGGCCCAGCCACGCGCCGGGCTCGTGCAGCGTGTTGGGGTAGTCCTGGAGCAGCTCGCGCCGCAGTGCGACGGTGCCGATGCCCGTGAGGCGTGGTCACTGTTGCGGGAATTCCAGAGAAATCCCGCGCCAATCCCATGATTCCCTGAGGGGCCAGCGCTAGCTTGCAGGCCGTGCGGGCATAACGCCCTTGGGGAGTAATCATTATGAGAGCGCCAATCTTCATGGTGGCAGTGTGCGGCACGCTGTTGGCGATCGCGGACCAGTCCATAGCAGGCACTGCCGACTCTCGCATCGCGAACATATCACTCGCCGACCTCAACCTCTTGAGCGCAGAGGGAATGCGCACAGCCCGCGACCGCCTGCAAGCGATGGCTCAGCGCGTTTGCGCCGAGGCCGCTGACGGCCGTGACCTGTCGTCTGAGCCGAATTTCACCGTCTGCGTGGACAGCACCCTGGCGGCCCACCTCAAGCAGATCAACGCCCTTGAACAAAATAGAGTGGGCGTACGCGATTCAGTGACGCGAGCGGCAAACGTGTCGCTTGCGGACCTTGACCTGTCAACGCTCGAAGGATCCCGCGCGGCGCGCGAGCGCTTAGAGGGGATGGCGCGGCGCCTTTGCGCCCAGCTCACCCGCAGCCGCGAATTGGCCTATCAGCCGGAACTGGCGAATCAGCCCAACTTTGCCGCTTGTCTGCATGACGCACTGGCGGGCGCGCTGGCGCAGGTCAACGCCCTGAGGGCGGCCAAGGAGTCGCGTCTCGCGCAACGCACCGCGCCCTGATCAACAACGTCAGATTGGCTCCTCGGCGACGCCTTCCAACCGAAACACATCCTATCGGGGAGAGAATCATGAGTACCGAGATAGGTCGCTTCTGGACGGATGACGCAGCGGCGCAGTACAGCCGTGCGTTCCGCGCGCTGGTCGCCAGTCAGGGGCTGAGTACAGCGGCGGCTGCGCGCCTCGCGGCGATGTACTCGGTCGCGGCGTCGGACGCTGTGACAGCCTGCATGAATGCAAAATATCACTTCGCCTTCTGGCGGCCTTACACGGCGATTCACGATGCCGGTACCGACGCCAATCGTGACACCGTCGCCGACCCGAACTGGGTACCGTTGGCAGTCACGCCCGGCCACCCGGAGTACCCCGCCAACCACGGCTGCGTGACCCAGGCCGTCATGGACGCGCTGACGGCGTTCTTCGACACAGATGAGATTCCCTATTCCGTGACCAGCGCCGTCACCCGGACGACTCATTCATTCAACAGCTTCGAGGATGTGGTCACCGAGGTGGACAACGCGCGCATCTACGGCGGCATGCACTACCGACATTCAGTCAAGCAGGGTAACCGACTGGGACGCCTGGTCACAGAGTACATGCTCAGGCGTCACTTCAAACCGAGCGATAAATGAAGTGCCTCGGCGACGGGCCACGGGCTCGCTTCGTCGGCTGACGGCTGACGCTAACGGAGCACGCGCAGCGGATGTGCTGCTCCAAGTGCGGACGAAGGCTGCCGGGATTGTGGCGGTTGCGCGGCCGAGACCTCGAGGTGTGTCGACGAGCCACACCGAGTAGACCACCAGCTATCCTTGTGCAGAGGCGCGAAGCCCTCGAACAGTTCGCTCTGCAGGCGACAGCGCAGATGCTCGCGATGCGTCCCACTCCTGCGAGGATCCCACAGAAATTCCTTCCCAATTCCATGGCAATCCCATGATCCCGTGACAGGGTGCCGTTAGTGTGCATACCGAGCATAGAACTCCGCCCTCACGCCTCCACCGGCACGTTGAGCGGGGACAGAAACTCGGGACACAAGAAGGAGACTGTCATGTATCGCCTCACGACCACGATTACGATCATTGGCCTGGGTCTGATCTCTCATCTCGCGCACGCTGACGCGCCCCAGGATCTGCGTCTCATCAACGTGCACTTTGCTGATCTCGATCTGACCCGGAGCGAGGCAGCCGCGGTGCTATACCAGCGCCTCGCGGGCGCGGCAAGGACCGTCTGCACTTCGCTCGAGGGGCGCGACCTCGCAAGCCAGATGCGCTTCAAGGGCTGCGTGGAAAGCGCTATTGGTTCGGCCATCGCCAAGGTCGACCGGCCCGTGTTGACCACATACTACAAAACGCACACGAACCGCCGCCAGACCGCAGTTCAGATCGCCAAGAATCAGAATTAGGAGATCGCCATGAGCCGGCACCGCCTCCCTCGCCGGTCTGGACATGTTGACGCCCAAAGGGCTGCAACTGGCGTATACAGCAGACGGCGGGCGTCCGCGCCCGCCGTCCTCTGGCCGTCCTCTGATTGAGCGAATTGCCGTTACGCATGCCGCCGAGGGTCCGCGTTGCTCCGAAACACGGAAGCGAGTGGTTCCGCTGTCCCTTTCCCGAACGGCGTCTGATATTGCGTGTCGGGCGTGCTTGTCGCACAGAGCCTCGCGCGGTTTGCGTGAGTTCGCTTGGCGAGATGTAGCTCAAGCCTGCCGCGACACTCCCCCACCTCATGCGTATTTGAACGCTATATCTTCCGCATCGAGGGCATGTACGACGGCATTGCCCTCCGGGTCCGCAAGGCTCCTCACTTTGAGGCCATTAACAACAAGAGTTGTGAACGACCTGTTTGGAGGCTAGCCCGGTAGAGCAGCCCTGCCCGGCTGCCTTCCAGTCCCGCGGATGAATCGACAAGCTCTGGCATACGCTGCCCCGGTGGCGACCTTTGACTCGCTCGGAGGGTTCGAGGAGGGCATCAGCATTTACCGCTGCCTACCGGTGGCGCGTGGCCCCTGCGATCGGAGTGCGTTAAGGTTGCCGGACAAGCCTGGCTCTCAACAGCACTCGTGGCCGTAGACCGCAGGCTTTGCGTCCCCATCGTGACGGGAGTTTTGCTACGGAGAGTATTCGCTGGGGCGCTAAGGAGAGGTGGTTTTCTGTGAAACGGAACCGGTTTCGTCTGCTCGTCGTACTCCTTGGCAGCGCGACGCTCGTGACACTCCTTGGCGCCTACGCGCTCGCCTGCAGCTATATCTATCTCGTGCCTTCGCTCCCCTCGCTCGAGGTGATGCGCAACGTGGAGTTACAGGTGCCGTTGCGCGTCTATACCCGCAGCGGCGGACTCATCGCCCAGATCGGTGAGCAGCGGCGCATCCCGGTCACATACGACCAGATTCCGGAGCTGGTCAAGCACGCCTTCCTCGCCGCCGAGGACGAGCGCTTCTTCGAGCACCACGGCATCGACTACTTGGGCGTGGCACGCGCGGTACTGGTCAATTTCATCTCTGGCGACAAGACCCAGGGCGCCAGCACCATTACCATGCAGGCCGCCCGCAACATGTTCCTCAATCTCGACAAAACCTACCGCAGAAAGTTGCTGGAGACCTTCGTCACCTACCGCATGGAGCACGAGTTCACCAAGCAGGAGATCTTTGGGCTCTATCTGAACGTCATCTTTTTCGGCCAGCGCGCTTATGGCGTAGCGGCCGCAGCGGAGGCGTTTTTCGGCAAGCCCCTCGACAAGCTCGACGTCGCCGAGGCCGCCACTATCGCCGGGGTCCCGAAAGCGCCGTCGCGCTACAACCCGATCGTCGACCCGGAGCTCGCGACGCAGCGCCGCGCCTACGTGCTGCGGCGCATGCGCGAACTCGGATTCATAGATGCCGCGACCGCGGAAGCGGCCAACAAGGAGCCGATGGCAGCGCGCGCCCATGTGCTGGTCTATGAAGTGGAGGCACCCTACGTGGCGGAGATGGCGCGCCTCGAGCTGCGGCAGCGCTTCGGGCCCGCCGCCGAGAGCACGGGGTACAAGGTCTACACGACCATCGATGGCCGGCTGCAGACGGCCGCCAACCGTGCGGTACGCGTCGGCCTCATCGAATACGACCGTCGCCACGGCTGGCGCGGGCCTGCCGGTCACATCGAGCTGCCCGCAAGCGGGGAGGCCCGATACGACGACATGCTCGGCGGGTACTCCGCCATCGGAAACCTGGCGCCCGCGGTCGTGACCGATGTGGCGGAGAAGAGCGTGCGAGCCTGGGTGAGGTCCCTCGGCATGGTGCAGATCGACTGGAATGGGCTGTCGTGGACGCGCCGCGAGCTGAAGAACGATGCTCTGGGTCCCGCGCCGAGAGAGGCCAAGCAGGTCGTGAGCCGCGGCGATGTGATCTACGTGGTGGCCGACACACAACGTCACGCCCAGCTCGCACAGATCCCGCAGGCGCAGAGCGCGCTGGTGGCGCTCGATCCGAACGATGGCAGCATCGCAGCGCTCGTCGGCGGCTTCGACTACTTCACCAACAAATTCAACCGCGTCACTCAGGCGCGGCGCCTGCCGGGCTCGGGATTCAAGCCGTTCCTGTACTCGGCGGCGCTCGAGCACGGCCTCACCCCGGCGACCGTAGTGCTCGATATGCCGATCGTCCTCCTCGGCCCGACGCACGAGGACGAATGGCGCCCGGAGAACTACGAGCGCCACTTCGGCGGCCTGACGCGCTTGCGCGATGCGCTGGTGTATTCGCGGAATCTCGTCTCGATCCGCGTGCTGAAGGCCATCGGCATCCCGACCGCTGTCGACTACGTGAGCCGCTTCGGCTTCGACCCCAAGACCATGCCGCGCGATCTGACCCTCGCCCTCGGCACACTCGAGGTGACGCCGCTCGACCTTGCCGCCGCGTATGCGGTGTTCGCCAACGGCGGCTACAAGATCGGACCCTATTTCATCGACCGCATCGAGGACGCCTCCGGCAAGGTCGTGTGGCGCGCTGAGCCGCGTCGCGTGTGCCACGAGTGCGATGAGGGAATGCCGCCGCCGCACCAGCCGCACACACTGCGGGTCGCGGAGTCGTCGCAGACGGCACGCGATGCCGCGAGCCAGGGTAAGCCGCCGCCGCTGCCGCCTGAGCAGAGCGCCCCACGCATCATCACGGCGCAGAACGCCTATGTGATGGCGGACATGATGGCGGACGTCATCAAGCGCGGGACCGGCGTGCGTGCGCTCTCGCTGAACCGCAGCGACATCGCCGGCAAAACCGGCACGACGAACGAGTCCAGGGACACCTGGTTCAACGGCTTCACGCCGAACCTGGTCGCCACAGTGTGG
>Ga0306924_10005379_pt1 | contig 12605 bp, 8 predicted proteins | sample sta12Can44000111_FD_203756 | JGI IMG/M metagenome (GOLD analysis project Ga0306924, IMG submission 203756) | Lab enrichment of tropical soil microbial communities from Luquillo Experimental Forest, Puerto Rico - statanox.12C.anox.44.000.111 (v2)... | ecosystem: Environmental > Terrestrial > Soil... | reverse complement strand
GAGCAACCTGTTCCTCGGGGTGGTGTTCTCGATCTTCGCGTTCAGCGGCTGGGAATCAACCGGCCCGATGGCCGAGGAGAGCAAGAACCCCAAGCGTAACGTGCCGATCGGGCTGGTCGGCTCGGTCATCATCCTGATGATCTACTTCGTGTTTGTGACCTGGGGATACCTGAACGGTATCGGCGTGTCCAAGGTCGGCTCCATCCCCACCGCGACCGCGTGGCCGGTGGCCACGCTCGCGCAGCGGGTCTGGAGCGGCGCCTGGGTCTTCCTGCTCTTCGCCCTGCTGAACTCGGCGATAGCCGTGTCGATCGCCTGCTTCAACGGCGGCACCAGGACCTGGTACGCCATGGGCCGCTCCGGCGTGCTCCCCACCGCGCTGGGGAAGGTGAACCCGAAGCGGAAGACGCCGGACAACTCGATCCACCTGGAAGTCGGCATGCAGGTCGTCGCGTTCGCCTGCGTCCTGATCTGGGGAGTCTCGAACGTGTTCCTCACCTGGGCCAACGCGATCACGATCGGCCTGGTGCTGATGTACATCCTGGCCAACATCGGGGTGATGAAGTACTACCTGACCGAGGGCCGGGCCCAGTTCAACCCGATCCTGCACGTGGTGGTGCCGGTGGTCGCCTCGGCGGCCGGCGTCGTCGTGGTCTGGAAGTCGTACTTCTCGCCGTTCACCAGCAGCGGCGTGGTCTTCTGGGGCCTGCTGGTGTTCTTCGTCATCGTGGCGGTGACGATCGCGGCCCTGATCTACATGCGGGTAACCGGCAAAGAGGAGTGGATGGCCAAGGCCCAGCTGGTCTTCGAGCAGTCGGGAAGCGGCCACTAGGCCACTAGGCCACTAGGACGGGCCGGTGCCGAGGAGGATCTCCCGGTGCCGCCAGGCCAGCCGCAGCACGGCGGCCCCGGCCGCCTGCACCGGCTCGCCGGTCACGATGCGGTCGATGACGTGGGCGGCGAATTCCCGCGCCGCGAGCACGCTGCCCTCGGCGTTGCCGCGCGGGTCCAGGCTGAACAGCTCGTCGAACACCCGGCTGTCGATCACCGCCACGGTGAGCAGGTCGGTGGCGTAGGTCAGCGGGTCGACGCCGAGGCCCAGGCACCACACCCGGACCTGGCCCCGGTCCAGCGCGGCGTTCATGTGCCGGGCGAACGGCCAGGAGTCGTAGTCCGGCCCCGCCCCGTACTCCTCGGGGGCGCCGCGGAGTTCCTCGTCGAACTCGCGGAGCATGCACCGCCACAGCGAGAAGTCCTCGCGCTCGTGCCGGGAGTCCTCGCCGGACGGCTGGAACACGCCGACGGGGATCACCTGGTACATCCCGCCCGCGTGGCCGACCTTGGCCGGGTCCCGCCAGTGCAGCAGGAACGACGCCCGCCCGGCGCAGGACCGGAGCGTCAGCGTGGTGATGGCCAGGTTGGCCGGGCGGCGGCGCAAGTCGCACGGGTCGGCGATCCCGGCGCGGAGGCCGGCCGGGTGGGCGCCCAGCCGGGTCGCCGCGAACTCGTGCGCGGCCGCCTCGCCGGTGTCCACCCCGTCGAAGTAGCGGCCGCGGATGAACGCCAGCCGGGCCTGGCCGAGATCGGCCTCGATCAGCCGGTAGGTGGGGCGGTTCTCGAACACCGCCGGGGCGGCCAGGTCCCGCAGAGCGTCCGAGTAGCACCGGTAGCGGGTCCCGTCCGGCCGTTCCGGCAGCAGCGGCGCCAACGCGGGGCCGGCCTCGGCCGGCCCCGCGTTGGCCGACAGGGCGTGCGCGATGAACTCCAGCTCGATGTCATGCAGCGGGACCGGCTCGGCGGGCTGCCACTCCGGCGCGGTCAGCAGCGGGGTCCCGGCCACCCGGCGCCCGGCCGGATAGTCCGCGGCCGCGTCGACCGCCAGGGCGTGGCGGTGCTCCCGCAGGTACGAGCGCACCCGTAGCCAGTCATGCTGGCTGGCGGTCAGGGTCATAGCTCGAGCCGGCGGGACAGGTCCGAGGCGAGCATCCCGTCCGGATCAATCCCGGCCCGCAGCTTGCGGAATTCTTCCAGCCGCGGGTACATCGCGGCCAGCGTGCCCGGCGGCACCCGGGAGTCCTTGGCCAGGTAGACCCGCCCGCCCGCGTCGACGACTAGCCGGTCGAGCGAGGCCAGCAGGCCGTCGAGCCCCGGCGTGCGGGCGGGCACGTCGAGCGCGAGCGTCCAGCCGGGCGCGGGGAACGAGAGCAGCCCGGGGTCGCCCTCGCCGAACCGCTTGAGCACGGTCACGAATGACGCGGCGCGGGCCCGGCTGACCAGCTCGAAGGAGCGGCGGACCGCGGCCTCCTGGCCGAACGGCACCACGTACTGGTACTGCCGGAAACCGCCGGGCCCGTAGACCCGGTTCCAGTTCCTGATCCCGTCGAGCGGGTGGAAGAACGCGCCGATGGTCTGCAGCTCGCCCCGCCGGGACCGGGGCGCCCTGCGGTAGTAGGCCTCGTTGGCCAGCGCCACCGAGTAGCGGCTGATCAGGCCGGGCGGCATCCAGGGCGGGACGCCGAGCCGGGCGCCCGGCCGGAACGCGAACGGGTCGGCCCCAGGGGGCAGGTCGCCGGGCTCGGCGAAGTCGCCGCTGGTGACCACCGAACGGCCCAGCCGGGCGCCCCGGGCCAGGCTGTCCGACCAGGCCACCGTGTAGCCGTAGGCGCGGTCGTGCTCGGCCAGGGTGGCCATCGTCTCGTCGATGTCGGCGGTGCGCACGGTGTCCACCTTGACCCGCGACGTGGCCACCCGCTTGAGCTGGATCACGGCCCGCACGATGAGCCCGGTCAGGCCCATGCCGCCCGCCGTCGCCCAGAACAGCCCGGGGTCGGACGGTTCGGTCACCGTGCGCGGCTCGCCGCCGGGCAGGACGAGGTCGAACGACCGCAGGTGCCGGGCGAAGCTGCCGGCCACGTGGTGGTTCTTGCCGTGCACGTCGGCCGCGATCGCGCCACCGACCGTCACCTGCCGGGTGCCCGGGGACACCGGCACGAACCATCCGGCCGGCAGGGCCGCCACCATGAGCTGCTCCAGGCTGACCCCGGCCTCGCAGGTGGCCAGGCCGGTGGCGGGGTCCAGGTCGAGGATCCGGTTCAGCCGGGCGGTGGAGATCACCACGCCGCCGCCGCACTGCGCGGCGTTGTTGTAGCTGCGGCCGAGGCCGCGGGCGATGACGCCGTGGTTGATCACACCGGGGGCGGAGGTCTCCAGCCGCCGGGCCGCCTCGGTCACGGTGGCTGGCTCGGCCAGTTCGGCCCGAGTTGGCGCTATCCGGCCCCAGCCGGTAAGGCTGACAGTGCGGCTTGGCATAGTGACCGAATAGTAGCCGTAGGACGGAGCCGATGATGCGCAGGACCGCCGCCGCGCTGGCCGGCCTGTTCGCCGTGGCCGCCTGCAGCTCGCCGGCCGCGCCGCCGCCGGCGCGCAGCGCGTCACCGCCGGCGAAGGTCACGGCCCGCGCCACGGTGTCCCCCACGGTCCGGCCGACGCCCACCCCGGCGCCGGCGCCGCGGGTGACGGTGACCAGGACGCGGACGCAGGACGGTTCGGTGGTCACCCTGGCCACCTTCTCGGGGCCGGTGACCTACGTGCTGCACGACGGCAGCGAGGACCCGGGCCTGGCGGCGGGCCGGGTCAGGGCCGGGCCCGCGGTGCGCGGCGCCGAGCGCGGGCGGCTGCTAGCCGCGTTCAACGGCGGGTTCAAGCTGTCCGCGGGCGCGGGCGGGTACGAGCAGGAGGGCCACGTGGCCGCCGCGCTGCGGCGGGGGATGACCAGCCTGGTGATCGACCGGTCCGGCCGGGCCAGGATCGGGATCTGGGGCCACGACGTGCCCGGGGGCGAAGCGGTGTACAGCGTCCGGCAGAACCTGCCCCCCCTGGTGCTGGGCGGCAGGCCGACCGCGGCCGCGGCCGACTGGGGCCTGTGGGGCGCCACGCTCGGCGGCGGCGAGTACGTCGCCCGCAGCGCGCTGGGCCAGGACGCGGCCGGCCACCTGGTGTACGCGGCGAGCATGTCGGCCAGCCCGGCCGACCTGGCCGTCGCGATGTCCCGGGCGGGCGTCAGGATCGCGATGGAGCTGGACATCAACCCCGAGTGGGTGCAGCTGGACGTGGCCCGCCGCCCGGGCGGGCCGCTGCGCACCGCGATCCGCGGCCAGGGCCGCCCGGCGAATCAGTTCCTGCTCGGCTGGGCCAGGGACTTCATCGCCGTGCTGGCTCCGGCCGGCGCAGGAGGGTAGGGCTCAGGTCCGTTCGGGCTTAGTACCGGGGGCCGAACGGTCCTGGCTCACCGACCCGCGCCGGCCTCCAGGTTAGACCTGGGCGAGCGGGCCTTCATGCCTGCGGCGGTCCGTCGCGTGCCTCCCCGTTCCAGGCCGGGGCGCGAGGTGGGATCAGCCGGGCCAGTAGGAGCAGCGCACGCCGGTGTGCACCGTCTGGCGCAGGTGCTCGCCGATGACGGCGTCGGCTTCGGCGATCCGGGCCAGCGCCCGGCGGATGGCCTTGCCCACCGCGACCCGGGCGCGCTCGGGCTGGTCCGGGAAGGCCCTGGTCCGGCCGCCGAACCCGGCGGCGCTGGACAGCTGGGCGACCAGCCAGTCGCGTTCGGCCCTGGCCACCAGGTCGGCCGCCTGGATCTCCTGGCGCGGGTTGGCGATCAGCACGGCCAGGTGGACCAGGCCGATGCTGTCCTCCACCAGCACGCCGCGGTGGCCCAGGGTCAGCCGCCACTTCCGGCCGGTCCGCTGGCACTGCGCCCGCTCGGCCGCGGCCGGCCTGGGCACCGGGTGGTCGGGGACCGCCAGGCCCGCCGAGGCCGCCTCGGCGGCGGCCGCGTCGAGCTCGCGGCGGGCCGCGTCGGCGTCGCCGGGCCCGCCGCGCAGCGCGTGCGCCTGGGCCAGCCGGGCCCGGGACGCCACCAGCGCGGGCCAGTGCGCCAGCGCGAGGTTGTGCGGGATGGCCGCGGTCAGGTGCTCGATGGCCAGGTCCAGCCGGCCCGAGGTGAGCGCGGCGACGCCGAGGGCGTGCTCCACCGACCCGAAGCAGGTGACGGCGAGGCTGCCGATCATCGGCAGGTGCCCGTACGGGCGGAGCAGCTCGTACGCCCGGGCGGCCACGTCGGCCTCCTCGAGCAGGTACGCGGCCTCCACCACGCCGTTCATCGTGACCAGCCAGGCGCTCGACCTGGGCAGCGCGGCCAGGTCGGCGCCGCACAGCTCGGCCAGCGCGCTGGCCGCCCGGGGCCGGTCCCCGCTCAGCGCGGCGGCGACGGCCAGCGCGGCGACCGCGGAGTTGTCCACGGGGGACAGCACCGGCGAGTGCACCCGGTCGTGCAGCATGGGCAGCAGCTCGGTCAGCCGCCCCTGGTACCAGCGGATGGTCACCAGCTGGGCGGCGGCCCACCAATCGTGGTCGGCGTCGCCCGCGGCCGCGCCGCGGCTGGCGCAGACCGCGGCGAGCGCTTCGGCCTCGTCGAACCGGCCGGCCCTGATGGCCAGCATCACGTCGATCGCGCTGACCACGAAGCCGACCGCCAGGTGGTCGTGCTGGCCGAGGTGGTCCTTGAGCTCGCCGAGCAGCCGGCCGGCGTGGGGGTCGCCCGCGCAGTACGCGTTGGCCGTCTGCCAGAGCAGGCCCATCAGCAGGTCGCTGTGCCGCTCGGTGCGGAAGCTGGCCTTGGTCAGCTCGACGGCCAGCTCCCGGCGCATGGTGACGTGCTCGGGGCCGAGCAGGCAGTGGTGGGCGATGCGCAACGCCTCGGCGAGGAGTTCGGGGCCGCCCGCCGCGCCAGCGGCCTCGGCCGGCGGAGCGGCTCCGGCTAGCGCGGCACGCACCTCGTCCAGCGCGGCCAGCACGGCCGCGTGCGTGCCGCGGGAGTAGTCCGCCTCCCCGGCCAGCCGGGTGCGGACCCGGAGCGCGAGGGGCGAGCCCGGGTCGAGCAGCGTGAGCACGTGCTGCAGCCGCGCCTCGAGCAGCACCGTGCTGGTGACCGTGCGCCGCTCGGCCACCCACAGGCCGGCCAGGCCCAGCGCGGCCAGGGCCATCGACTCCGCGTCGCCGGCCGGTTCGGCCAGCCGGTAGGCGCGCTCGAAGCTGTCCCGGCTGGCCTGCAGGTCGCCAACCTCGTGCAGGGCGCGGGTCCCGGCCGCGAGCGCGGCCTGGAGCTCGTCCGCGGAGACCAGTTCCAGCCGCCGCGAAGGCATGACCCCCTCTGCGTCTGCCTCGCGCGCCATACGGCCAAATCTATTCGGGGCGGCTCGGTACCGTCGAGGATCCGGCGGGCGGGCACGTGACGGCGACGTCGGTCCGACGGACGAGCTGGGCACATGTCGCGTGCCCGGACGGTGCCCGCGTTATCAGCGACCCAAGTGACGATGCGCGTGGGCGCGGTGATACATGAGCGACCCGTGATGCGCTCTGGTGCTACCCCATAACGGACACTAACGACGTGGATGCCACATCCACGTCGTTACAGCGACATGGATGCCACATCCACGCTTTATCGGGCGCTGGCGCCACCCGCCCGGGCCCCGTATTTACTGCATGCAGTAGGTGATCGGGCGCAGTTCCTGAAGGAACGGCTGGACGCGATCACCATCGGCTGGTCCGGGTTAGTAGTAGTAGGGGAAACGGGCCCAGTCGGGGTCGCGCTTCTGCAGGAACGCGTCCCGGCCCTCGACCGCCTCGTCGGTCATGTAGGCCAGCCGGGTGGCCTCGGCCGCGAACACCTGCTGCCCGACCAGGCCGTCGTCGATGAGGTTGAACGCGTACTTCAGCATCCGCTGCGAGGTCGGGCTCTTCGCGTTGATCTTCCCCGCCCAGTCCAGCGCGGTGCGCTCCAGGTCCGCGTGCGGCACCACCGCGTTGACCATGCCCATCCGGTGCGCGGCGGCCGCGTCGTAGGTGTCGCCGAGGAAGAAGATCTCCCGGGCGAACTTCTGGCCGACCTGGCGGGCCAGGTAGGCGGAGCCGAAGCCGCCGTCGAAGCTGCCCACGTCGGCGTCCGTCTGCTTGAAGCGGGCGTGCTCGCGGCTGGCCAGGGTGAGGTCGCAGACCACGTGCAGGCTGTGCCCGCCGCCCGCGGCCCAGCCGGGCACCACGCAGATGACGACCTTCGGCATGAACCGGATCAGCCGGTGCACCTCCATGATGTGCAGCCGCCCGGCGCGGGCCGGATCGATGGTCTCGGCCGTCTCGCCGTCGGCGTACCGGTATCCGTCCCGGCCGCGGATGCGCTGGTCGCCGCCGGAGCAGAAGGCCCACCCGCCGTCCTTCGGCGACGGGCCGTTGCCGGTGAGCAGCACGCACCCCACGTCGCTGGTCATCCGGGCGTGATCGAGCGCGACGTACAGCTCGTCGACGGTGTGCGGGCGGAAGGCGTTCCTGACTTCGGGCCGGTTGAAGGCGACCCGGACGGTGCCCGAGTCGACGGCCCGGTGGTAGGTGATATCGGTGAACGAGAACCCCTCGACGGCACGCCACCGCGCGGGTTCGAAGATCTCAGAGACCATGGCCCCCATTGTGGCCGAAGATTATCCCGGTCAGGCTCTTGCATCAGGTGATCAGCGATGCCTTAATCGGTATCACGTCCGACATCATCGGGAGTGAGGGTCTGGCTCGTCCCGAGCAAGGAGCACCGCCCCGATGACTGACACGCTGGAAACGCTGACCGTCGCCGACGTCGAGCGGAAGAAGCTGCAGAAGCACTTCGGCCGCTTCGACATCCTGTTCTTCCTCATCTGCACGATCGTCGGCGTGGACACCATCGCCACGGTCGCGCAGGGCGGCGGCGAGGCCTTCACCTGGATGATGATCTTCGCGGTCGCCTTCTTCGTCCCGCAGGCCCTGCTGTTCGCCGAGCTCGGCGCCGCCTTCCCGCAGGAAGGCGGGCCCTACTACTGGACCCGGCTGGCCTTCGGGCACCTGGCCGGGGCGGTGAACAACTTCCTGTACTGGATCACCAACCCGGTGTGGATCGGCGGCACGCTCGCGATCTCCTGCATCGGCGCCGTCGTGGTGTTCTTCAACAACGGCAACAGCCTGCCCACCCCGGTGTTCTACGTCATCGCGCTCGCCTTCGTCTGGCTGTCGATCGTGGCCGCCATCACGTCCTTCAGCGTGGGCAAGTGGCTGCCGACGGCCGGGGCCTTCGCCCGGTTCCTCCTGCTCGGCCTGTTCATGCTCACGGTCATCGTCTTCGCGGCCAAGCACGGCGTGCACGGACTGGGCGCGGCGAGCTATTCGCCGTCGGCCGGCGGCTTCGTGCTCCTGGTCGGCGTGCTGCTGTTCAACTTCGTCGGCTTCGAGCTGCCGAACAGCGCGGGCGAGGAGATGACCAACCCGCAGCGCGATGTGCCGTTCGGCATCGCCCGCTCCGCCGTGGCCAGCGTGATCCTCTACGCGCTGCCGGTGATCGGCATCCTGATCGTGCTGCCGTCCGCCGCGATCACCAACTTCAGCGGGTTCGTCAGCGCCATCCAGGAGGTCTTCACCGTGTACGGCGGGCACGTCGCCGCCAACGGCGCGGTCACGCTCAGCGGGGCCGGGCTGATCCTCGGCGACGCCTGCGCCCTGTTGTTCATCCTGTGCCTGCTGACCTCGGGCGCGACCTGGATCATGGGCTCGGACCGGGCGCTCGCCGTGTCCTGCTACGACGGGGCGGGTCCCCGGGTGCTCGGCGTGATCAACGCCAGGTTCGGCACGCCGGTGCGGGTCAACGTGTTCAGCGGCATCGTGGCCACGATCGTGGTCATCCTGGCCCAGCAGATCACCAGCGGCAACGCGGCCAAGTACTTCAACGCCGTGCTCGGCGTGACCATCTCGACCACGCTGATCAGCTACCTGCTCATCTACCCGGCGCTGTGGAAGCTGCGCCGCAGCCACCCGGACACCCCGCGGCCGTTCAAGATGCCCGCCTACCGGCCGCTGACCGTGCTGCTGATGGCCCTGGTCGCCGTGGCCTCCGTGCAGCTCATCGCCCCTGGGCTGGGCAAGTCCTGGTTCGGCCCCGACTTCATCCCGTCGGACTGGACCTACGCCGAGCGGTTCACCTACCTGTGGACCGAACTCGTCCCGGTGCTGTGCTTCATCGCCGTGGGCGTGCTGTTCTGGTGGCTGGGCCGGCGGGTCAGGGCGCAGGCGGCCCGGGCGGAGGCGGCGGCCGCGCTAGGGACGGCGCCCTCGGACTGAGCCGGGTTTCCTGCCTTCCTGCGGTATCAGGAGACGGGCCGGCGTGCTCCCTTGAAACAAGAGCTGACGGACTCGCGGTCCCAGTATCCGGATCTGCCGCGAGCACGCCGCCAGCAGGAGGGGAGACAAGCATGTCAACACCGGTCACGCCGCGGAAGACGGCTCGCTACGGCTGGATGCCGGACCTGCCGGACGCCCGGGACCATCTGTTCTCGGCTCCGCAGATTACGCTCGCGGCCCTGCCGCCCAGCGCCGACCTGCGCGGCCAGTGCCCGCCCGTGTACGACCAGGAGCACATCGGCAGCTGCACCGCGAACGCCATCGGGGCCGCTTTCGAGTTCGAGACCACCAAGCAGGGCCTAGCCGACTTCATGCCCTCGCGCCTATTCATCTACTACAACGAGCGCGCCATGGAGGGCACCACCGGGACCGACTCCGGCGCTCAGATCCGTGACGGGGTGAAGAGCGTGGCCACGCTCGGCGTCTGCTCAGAGACGGAGTGGCCCTACGACGGCAGGGAGGCCGACCCCGTAAGCCATGTGTTCCCGCCGGGAGACCCGGCCGCCGAGAAGCCGACGGACACCTGCTATAAGGACGCGCTCAACCACCGCGCGACCACGTACAGCCGGGTCATCCGGGACCTGGATCAGATGCGCGGCTGCCTGGCAGGCGGGTATCCGTTTATCTTCGGTTTCACGGTCTACTCGAAATTCGAAAGCCAGGATGTGGCCAGGACCGGCGTGCTGTCGATGCCGGGACCCGACGAGGACGTGGTCGGCGGCCACGCGGTACTCGCGGTCGGATACGACGACGACGCCAAGACGTTCCTCGTCCGTAACTCCTGGGGGGCCGGCTGGGGTCAGGCCGGCTACTTCACCATGCCGTACGCCTACCTCACCACGCGCGGGCTGTCGTCCGACTTCTGGACGATCCGCATTGTCACCTGATCTCCCGGGCCCGGGCCGGGATCGCCGTCGGCAAGGCGGTGATTCCCGGCCCGTTCGGCCCGTTTCTAGTTGTTGATGAGCGGGTCCCTGGGCAGGCCGAGTATCCGTTCGGCGATCTGGTTCCGTTTGATCTCCGACGTGCCACCGGCGATCGACATGGCCCGGTTCATGAGCACCAGGGAGGCGGCCAGCCCGCCGCTACCCTCGAGGAACGCCGCGTCCGGGCCCGCCAGCTCGGCCATGATCGCGGCCGTCTCGTGGCCGAGCTCGGACAGCAGCAGCTTGGCGATGTTGCCCTCGGGACCCGGTTCGCCGCCGGCCACCGCGCGGTAGGCGCTGCGCTGGTTCAGCACGCCCAGCGCCTGCGTGCGGGCGACGTGCCTGCCGACCCGGCCGGCCCCGCCGGCCAGCCGCTCCGGATGCGCGTCGAGCGGGGCGATGAACGCCTGGGCCGGCATGGTCATGCCGCCGTCGCCGCCGCCGATGCTGACGCTCTCGTTGCCCAGCGTCGCGCGCGCCACGGTCCAGCCGGCGTCGACCGGTCCGACCACGTCCTCGTCGGGGATGAACACGTCGTCGAAGAAGACCTCGTTGAAATCGGAGTTCCCGGACGGCATCTTCAGCGGCCGGACGGTGACACCGGGCGCGTGCATGTCGATCACCATCGTGGTGATGCCCTGGTGCTTGGGCGCGTCCGGGTTGGTCCGCACCGTGGCCAGGCCGAAATGGGCCTGGTGCGCGCCGCTGGTCCAGACCTTCTGGCCGTTGATCCGCCAGCCCCCGTCCACCTTGGTCGCCCTGGTCCTGATGCCGGCCGCGTCGGACCCGGCGCCCGGCTCGCTGAACAGCTGGCACCAGATCACGTCCTGGTTGAGCGCCGGGCGGACCCAGCGCGCCACCTGGTCCGGGCTGGCGTGCTGGATCAGGGTGAGGATGATCCAGCTGGTTATGCCGTACCCGGGCCGCTTGATCCCCGCCGCGGCGAACTCCTGCTCGATCACCAGCTGCTCGATGGCGCTGGCGTCCCGGCCCCACGGCTGCGGCCAGTGCGGCATCGTGTAGCCGGTTTCGATCAGCGCCTGCTTCCTCGCGTCGCCCGTCAGGTCACGCAGCCGGGCCGCGTCCTGCCTGACCGCCGCGCGGACCGGTTCCGCCTCGGGCGGCAGCTCGATCTCGGCCGCCCGGCGCAGGCCGCCGCGGACCAGGTCGGTGACCTCGATCGCCGCCTGCTCGGTGTCCGTCACCGCGGCGATCGCCGCGGCCCGGCGCAGGTACAGGTGGCCGTCGTGCTCCCAGGTGAACCCGATCCCGCCGTGCACCTGGATGTTGAGGTTGGCGTTGCCGACCGCGGCCGGCACGGCCAGCGTCGCGGCGATGGCCGCGGTGTAGCGGAACTGGTCGCCGCCGCCGGTCCCGGCCCGGCCGGCATCCCACACGGCCCCCGTCGCCAGCTCGGCGGCCACCAGCATGTTCGCGCAATGGTGCTTGACCGCCTGGAAGGTCGCGATCGGCCGGCCGAACTGCTCGCGGACCTTCGCGTACCCGGCCGCCTGCTCGGTGGTCTCGCTGGCGACGCCGGCCGCCTCGGCCGCGAGCACGGCCCGGGCCACGGCGGTCAGCAGGGCGCGCGCGCCCGGCAGCACCGTCGCCGGGGCCGCGTCGAGCGTGACCCTGGCCGCCCGGCGGCTCTGGTCCAGGTTGACCGGCACCTCGGCCTGGACGCCGCCGGCCGACTTCTCGATCACCAGTACGTCGTCGCCGGCCGGGACCAGCAGCACGTCCGCCAGGTGGCCGCTGATCACGACGCCGGCCTTCCCGGTAGCGACGCCGCCGGCGCTCCTCACCGTGCCGCCCAGCGCGGCCGCGCCGATCACGCTGCCGTCGGCCAGGCCGGGCAGCAGCCGCTTGCGCAGCTCATCGGGTCCGGTGGCGGCCAGCACGGCGCTGGCGATCACGGTCGGGACGAACGGCCCCGGCGCCAGGTGCCGGCCCATCTGCTCGGCCACGATCAGCGTTTCCGCCAGCCCGAAGCCCGAGCCGCCGAGTTCTTCCGGCACGTGCAGCCCGAGCAGGCCGAGGCCGCCGAGCTCGGCCCAGAAGACGGGCACCGGCTCCGTCTCGGCGTCGAGCAGGCTGCGGGCCGCCGCGCGGGACTGATGCTTGGTCAGCAGGCTGGCGACGGTCTGCGCGAGGGCTCGGTGTTCCTCAGAGATGGCGATCGACATGGATAAATAATTACACGTTTTTCCGGCGTCGGCACCTACAGGTCCCGGTGGGGCAGGGGATACGTCATGATCCAATCAGGCGCCGGAGGTACCCTGGCCGCGCCGTAACAGCGGAGGTGTGATGAGCGGTCAGGTGATCGGCCAGCCCGGCGTGCAGTCGCTGGCGCTGGCCGAACCGACCAAGCACGTTCGGCACCGCTGGATCGTCGGCCTCACCCTGGCCAGCCTGGGCATGTGGATGGCGACC
>Ga0306924_10005378_pt1 | contig 12605 bp, 11 predicted proteins | sample sta12Can44000111_FD_203756 | JGI IMG/M metagenome (GOLD analysis project Ga0306924, IMG submission 203756) | Lab enrichment of tropical soil microbial communities from Luquillo Experimental Forest, Puerto Rico - statanox.12C.anox.44.000.111 (v2)... | ecosystem: Environmental > Terrestrial >... | reverse complement strand
TCTTTGTGGCCGGCTCCGAACGGTTAAGGGATAATCGCCGCATGACGGATGCGGCTCATAACCAGCATTCGGAAACCCGCCGTCCGAGTATCGCGACCGCATCGTAACAACCGGGCCCAGCCGTTTCCAGCCCGCCCGTCCAGAAGTGTTGCGCTGAGATCATGTCGGTGTCGGTTGCGGGGATCCCGAAAAATCGTTGTCGGACAACCGTAGCTGAGCGGATTGGGGGAAACGCGAGCGGAACTGTCCTTTACCGGGGACCAGGTCGGTCTGTTTAGGGCGCAACCAGGCCGCCCGCGCTGATGGCGCGCCGATCAAGGCTACCCTTCGCGGCCGGAAATCGACACGGCAGGAAACAATGATCACTTTCATCCGCCGCACCCGGAGCGATTCGCAGTTATTTGTCAATGGTACCAAGGTCACCCCCACCACAAGCGGAGCGTCCGTCGCTTGTGCCGCGCGGCTTTAGCGCATCTCAAACGCCCCTTTGACGACCTAGACCTTGTGCCCGAGGGTACAGGCCAACCAGCTCTTGCCGACGCCGGTGGGCCCGCACAGGATCAGATTGTCGTGCGCGTCGCGAGAGTGGTTTGCCAGGCGAGACACCGAGGAGCCGCCGGCGGCGTAGCGCCGCCGGCCATGGCTCGACCCGCTCTGGAGGTCGCGGACATTCTCCGCGATCACGGTCCTGCTTGGCGTGAGGCCAACAGCGGGCATAACCTCCACCTGCGCGCTCACCTCGGTGCCGCGGTCCGCCGAAGCGCGCAGTGTCGCGGTCGGAACGAGGCGGGGATCGTCGGTCGCCGGGATCAGCCGCTTTCCGACACTTCATCGGGGCTGATTGCGCTCAAATTTTATTGCCAGGGAAAGGCAAGAGGACGACCATCGCCCTATCGCGCCGAGCATCTGGGAAATGTCGGTCTACTCGCATCAGTTTTTCGACCAGCAATCCGCGGGCAGCTTGGCATCGGCCCATGTTGTCTTGAAGGTGCTGTTCGACATAGCGCCTTTCAAATCTGTGGTCGACGTTGGCTGCGGCGTCGCGCCGTGGCTGCGGGCGGCTAAGGACTTCGGCGTCAACTATGCTGTCGGGCTCGACGGTGATTACGTAGATCGCGAGCGTCTTTTGGTGGAACCTGTATGTTTTCGACCATGCGACCTTGAGGCCGAGGATCTGCGCCGGGTAGTTGGCGATGACGGACCTTTCGACCTCGCTATCTGCATGGAAGTAGCCGAGCATCTGTCCGCCAGACGCGCGCCGGCCTTCGTCACGGAGCTTTGCAGCCTAAGTGACTTCGTCCTCTTCTCAGCTGCGATCCCTGGCCAGGGTGGGACCAACCACGTCAACGAGCAGTGGCCCGAGTACTGGGCCGCGATGTTCGCAAACAATAGCTTCGTCTGCTTCGATGTCTTGCGGCCTTGCCTCTGGAGCCGTGAGGAGTGCAAATGGTGGTACATCCAGAACGCCTTGCTATTTGCCAGGCGGGATACAAAGGCGTCGGGAATTGCGGCTCGCCTTGGGCCTCCAGTTGCATCGCCGATGCCGCTCGTGCATCCGAGAATGCTCTCTGGTCGTGATGCGGGAATTCGCGCGCTGGAAGCCGAAGTCGACCGGCTCAGGACGATGGTACTCGAGAAGAGCAACGAGGCCGAACTCTTGACCAGCTCGGTTGAACGCGTGCGCGCCGAACTAGCAACCCTGCGCAGCGAGCGCGATCGACCGGCGCAGGAAAATGCCGCCATGCGGGCATCAACCTCGTGGCGGATCACTGGTCCTCTGCGACGAGCCGTGACGTTGCTGCGCCGGTAATCTCGGCAAGGCGCCGTGCCAAGCAGTCGAACTCGTCGGTTTCCGGCGTAAATCCTCGTATGCGTGCAGCTCTGGCACGTAGAAATGGGCAACCCCATTTAAGCCTTCGGTACCAGAGCGAGAAGCGTCAGTCACTACCTCTGCTAGCCGGCCTCCGCCTTCGCTTTCGCGTGTAACGCCGTCTGCAGCTTCTGAACACGTTTCGGAGTTGCTAGGTCGCCCAATCTGCCCGTCCCTCACCACGTCTTGCGTCTGTCTTGAACTGAGGCCCCTTCCCTCTGCCGGCATTACCCGGCTTCAGCAGTACTACGGGCCTCTCCGCCATCCCAATGCGCCCGGCCTGTCCCTCACGGGCGTCCGGTTGATCATCCCTGATCACGCATTGGGGCTTCCCGTGTTGCGTGCGCTTTCCTTGTGTACATGCCGCCGCCAGTACCCCGGTGCAGCGGCTGGGCGTAATCCTCGCTCATCTCACCCGACCGTATCAGCCTTCCCCGATACGGCGGTCGGGTCGGCCTGCACATCGACCTTTTCGGGGCTTGCTCGGCGTTCACTCGCGTTGCAGCCTGCACATTCGCGCGGTCACCAATTGTGACCGCCAATCGAAGGCTTCAGCCATTTCGTTACCTCCATGACTGCTCCGATTGCTTCCGGCTGGAGCGAATCGCCGGGTGGGCCTCGCACCCACTGGAAAGCGCCGCCTTTTCACGGCGCACGCCGTAGGCGGCCATCGCACCCGTCCCGTCTGGGCGCGAAGAATCGACCGATAGCGGTCATCGGCGATCATGAGGAATACTACGATCACGAGACTGCCCCGTTCGATTGCTATGGCATTCCTTTCGGCAACAAGGGGCCGATGCGTACACGAGAGGAACCGACGTTTCGAATCCTGCTTCCTCCAGCGGTGAGTCGACAAACCATCGGTTCCTCGGCGCCGGAGCCCCTGGCGGATGGAAGGGATTGTAATCGACACCAACGTGTTTGTTGCGGCGGGCTTCAACCCGAGGAGCGCATCCGCGCGCGTCCTAGCAGCCGTCCGGCAGGGACGCCTTCAGCTAATCTGGAATAAGCCTACCCAACGCGAGACTGAAATGATCTTGCGCCGAATTCCACGCCTCGACTGGGAGAAAGTCGCTAATCTCTTCCAGCCAGAAGGGGAGTTTACCGGCCCCGTCGATCCCGGCACCTTCGTCCTCGTCCGGGATCCGGACGATCGAAAATTCGCAGCGCTGAGCGCAGCGGCGAAAAGGCCCCTCGTCACCAACGACAATCATCTGCTGGCGGATCGGAATATAATTGGGATCGACGCACTCACGCCGCGCGCCTTCCTGGCACGAGAGGGAGAGGACACCTGAACCAGGCCTGCAGGGAACCCTGGTACTGAGGTGCTTTCCCAAATCCCGGCAAAAACTTCCGACCAAACCCGGGGGGAGACGAAGCACTCAAATATCGAGAAAGGTGCGCAGTTTGCGCGAGTGGTGCGGGTGCTTGAGCTTGCGGAGCGACTTTGCCTCGATCTGCCGGATGCGTTCGCGGGTTACCGAGAACTGCTTTCCGACCTCTGCTAAGGTATGATTGCCATCCATCCCGATGCCGAAGCGCATGCGCAGGATGCGCTCCTCGCGCGGCGTCAAGCATGCGAGCACCTGGGTGGTGGCCTCACGCAGATTGGCCTGGATCGCGGAATCGAGTGGCGTGACCGCGTTCTCGTCCTCGACCAGATCGCTCAAGCGGCTGTCCTCCTCCTCGCCAATCGGCATGTCAAGGCTGAGCGGCTCCTTGGCGATATCCAGCACCTTGCGGACCCTTTCGAGCGGCATCGCCAGCTTCTCGGCAAGCTCTTCGGGGGTCGGCTCGCGGCCGATCTCGTGCAGCATCTGCCGCGACGTTTGAGCCAGCTGTCTCGTCGCCTCGATCAGGTGCACCGGGATGCGGATCGTGCGCGCCTGGTCGGCGATCGAGCGAGTGATCGCCTGGCGGATCCACCAGGTGGCGTAGGTCGAGAACTTGTAACCGCGCCGGTATTCGAATTTGTCGACCGCCTTCATCAGCCCGATATTGCCTTCTTGGATCAGGTCGAGGAATTGCGGGCTGCGGTTCGCATATTTCTTGGCGATCGCAATGACGAGCCGCAGGTTCGCTTCGACCATCTCCTTCTTGGCCCGGCTCGCCTCGCGCTCGCCGCACTGCACGGTCTGCACGACCCGCCGGAACTCAGCGATCGGCAGCTTCACCTCGGCGGCGATCTGGGCGATGGCGGTGCGGTGCTTGGCGATCTCGGGAGCCTTGTCCGGAAGGCACGCCCAGCCGCGGTCGGGCAGTGCGCCGACGCGCTCAAGCCAGTCCGCCGCGAGTTCGTTCCCCATATAATGCTCGAGGAACTCTCGCCGCTTGAGGCCGACTGTCTCGGCGAGCCGCAGCAGCCGGCCCTCCTCGCCGACGAGTCGACGATTGAGCTCGTAGAGCTGCTCGACGAGGTGCTCGACGCGCGTGCTGTTGAGGCGCACCCGCTTGAGCAGTTCGATGCTCTCTAATCGGAGCTTGTCGTAGCAGCGCTCAGTCGTCCATGGCAGCACCTCGCACTTGCTCAGGGCGGTGATCCGCTCGTCCTGGAGCTTGTGCAGCTTGCTATGGACTTGAGCCATCGCGTCGAAGGTGCCGACGATGTCCAGCGTCAGCTCTGCCTCCCTCGCGGCGGGCGAGATCGAACTCTCGTCGTCCTTGGCCTCCGCGCCGCCACGCTCGCTCTCGATCTCGCCCGCGGCGATTTTGGCGGCGCTCTGATATTTGCTAGCCGGCTTCCCGCCTGCCGGGGGTGTTGCCATCGCCTCGCCGGGCGTGAAAACCACCGCGCGATCGGCTCCCCCGTCGTAGGTTGCATCGAGATCGATGATGTCGCGCAGCAGCATCTTTCCTTCGTTGAGGGCGTCACGCCAACCGAGAATGGCGTCAAACGTCAACGGGCTTTCGCGGATGGCGCCGAGCATCATCTCGCGACCAGCCTCGATGCGCTTCGCAGTCGCCACCTCTCCTTCACGCGATAAGAGCGGGATCGACCTCATCTCCCGCAGATACATCCGAACAGGGTCGTCGGTACGCCCGGTATCGTCATGACCGAGGTTACCGCCTGCCTTGGCCGGCTCGCCTTCGGGTGCCACCGGCTCTTCGCTCTCGTCGCTCTCGGTCACCGTGATCCCGAGTTCGGATAGCATCGTCATCGTGTCCTCGATCTCCGCCGAGGACAGTTGATCGAGCGGCACCGTGGCGCTCAACTCGTCATAGGTGACGTAACCCCGCTCGCTGCCCCGGGCCAGCAGCTCCTCGATCGAGCCGGCAACGATCTGGGGGCGGGGACCCTCTGCTGCGTGCTCCTCCGCCATATTCCCAACGCTCATCGCCGCATAATCCATGAGGTGCCGCCCCTATCTGCCACCGGACACGTCACGCCCCGCGGTTGCCGACGCGGTGCGACAGCTGCGATCAAAGGCACGGTTCGGAGCCCCGCGCCAGGGATACATGCGCCGCCTCTCCGTCTGGCGTGCGATTTTCCAGCCGCGAACCGGCTCGGGATTATGGCCGAGGAACTCGATCAGGGACGGTGAAGGCAGTGTAAACTTAGCGCGCCTTGACCGGGCAGGGCTGCGATGGTGAACGGGTTTCATGCCGACGCGGTCGCGCTGTGCCATTGCTTCATCCCGGTTCTATTACGCCATCTTCGACCGGCGATCCGGCGTCAAATCCTCGAGATGACGAAGTCGGTGGCGGAGGCATCATCCGCGACGCCCTGAGCTGCTCGGGACCAAGCGGGCCTTCGGCGGTTAACACGGACGAGTGGCGAGCACCGTCATCGCATTTCGGTTGACGCCCGTTTTTTCACGGGTCCGGTTTGTCACGTGGAGCAACGGGAGGGTTCGATGCCGGTGGCCGGCACGCCACAGAAGGTGCTGGCTGGCCATTGGATATCGCGGGCCAATCCGACAAGCTGATGGACCTTTTTTTGATCGGGTTCGTTGTCAGATGTTTGGAAGAATGTTTGGTTTTCTGTCGGCCGACATGGCGATCGACCTCGGCACGGCAAACACCGTCGTCTACGTGAAAGGGCGCGGTATCGTGCTGAACGAGCCATCGGTGGTGGCGATCGCCAGCGTTCGCGGCAGGAAACAGGTCCTTGCCGTCGGCGAGGAAGCAAAACTGATGCTCGGCCGCACTCCGGGCAACATTCAGGCCATCCGGCCGCTGCGCGACGGCGTCATCGCCGATTTCGAGGTGACGGAGGAGATGATCAAGCATTTCATCCGCAAGGTGCACAACCGCCGCAGCTTCGCCACGCCGCAGATCATCGTCTGCGTGCCGTCTGGCTCGACCCCGGTGGAGCGGCGGGCGATCCAGGAATCGGCCGAAAGCGCAGGCGCAAGGCGGGTCTTTCTAATCGAAGAGCCGATGGCGGCAGCGATCGGTGCCGGCCTTCCGGTGACCGAGCCGACCGGCTCGATGGTCGTCGATGTCGGAGGCGGGACCACCGAGGTGGCGGTGCTGTCGCTTGGCGGCATCGTCTATTGCCGATCGGTTCGGGTCGGGGGCGACAAGATGGACGAGGCGGTCATTGCCTATATCCGCCGCAACCATAACCTCCTCGTCGGTGAGAGCAGCGCCGAGCGGATCAAGAAACAGATCGGTTCCGCCTGCATGCCGGAGGACGGTGAGGGCCGCGTGATGGAGATCAGGGGGCGCGACCTGATGAACGGCGTGCCAAAGGAAATCGTGATCAGCGAACGGCAGATTTCCGAGAGCTTGGCCGATTCGGTCGGCTCGATCATCGAGGCCGTCAAGGTGGCGCTCGAGCACACGGCCCCCGAACTCGCCGCCGACATCGTCGACAAGGGGATCATGCTGACCGGTGGCGGCGCGCTGCTCAGCAATCTTGATCTGGTGCTGAGGCACGCTACCGGCCTGCCGGTCTCGATCGCCGACGACCCGCTGACCTGCGTGGCGCTCGGCTCGGGCCGTGCCCTAGAAGAGATGAAAACGCTAAAAAACGTGTTGCTCAATATATGGTGAGGCCTTTGATCTGAGCGGCGAAGAAGCAGCGGGGGTGCCATGACAGCCAGCGGGGAGGCGGCAATGGCAATGGAGAAACTCGAAAGGCTGCTCACCTAGAGAGCGGCACTAGAGACCTGCATACGCAAGGAACAGGGGCGCGAGCGGCAGAAGGAACGCAAGGCCGACACCCGGCGCAAGATACTCGCCGGCGCCGCCGTGCTCAACGAAGCGGAGCAGCGGCCGGACAAGGCAGCACTACTCAAGCTGCTCGATCGTTTCCTCACCCGCCCCGATGACTGAGCGTTGCCGACCGATCTCGAAACGGAGATGGCGGAAGAGGACGGGTCCGAGATGGCTGGTCCGGCGCGCGCACCACCAAAAGATCGGCAGCCTTATTCGTTCTGACTTATCCTTCGCCGCCAATTCACTTCCTGAGGATCTGCCATTCGCGCCGCTTGTTAGCGAAGCTCGAATTACCAGACCCGCTTGGGCGAAACCATTCTCCAGACACCCACATCCGGCAAGGCGCCGCCGGACCCGCTTGGCCACGACGTGTGACGCGTCTTACCCTTTGCGCCAGACGGTCGCGAGCCACCACTGCTTGTGGCACGGCAGTCCCGGCGGGCGGTAGTAATGCCTCACCTGGAAGAACCCGGCCGCTGTGACGTAATCGCGCCAGGTGTTGTGATCGAAGAAGCAGCTATAACGGTCACCGCTGAAGCCCTCCTCGTTGTTTCCTCTCGGGTTTGAGCAGAAAAGGACACCCCGGGACCGCAAGGTTTCGGAGAGTTCCGCCAAAACCCTCGGCAACTCTTGGCTCGGCACGTGGAACAGCGATGCATTCGCAAAGATGCCATCGAAGTGGCTCTCCGGTAATGCCATCGCGAGGAAATCTTGTTGGAGAACCTCGCATTCCGAATAGGATCGTGCCATGGCCACGAATTCTGTCGATCCGTCCAGGCCCACGACGTCGTGGCCCAATGATCGGAAGTAGCGTAGGTCGCGGCCGGGCCCACAACCCAGATCAAGAATGGAATAGGGGGGATCGCTCTCAATCGCATCCAGGAGCGCCGCGTAGTTTTGGTTGATGTCGTGGTCCCGTGTGCCGTCCCAATAGGCTTCGGCCAACCGATCGTAATGCGCGATCGTCATCTCTGAAATCCGCCGCAGCTGCTCTGCATCGTACCGTCGGGTGGATCCCTTCATGGATCAGCCGACATTCCCGGATGGCCGTCACACCGACCATCGTGTTGGTAGAGCAGGGATGGCAGGGCGGTCGGGGCAAGGTTCAGACGCGGCCACGGGCTGGACCGGCCCATAGGACATTTATCCGTGCAATGCAAACTATGAAGCGCCAAGTTCCATGGCATAAGTGATCAATTCGAGTGTGGCTGCCTGTGCGGTCCGGTGCGCTTCGTGGCCATTGTGAACCGGATTGGCTGGCATGGTGCCATTGCCAAAGTTGTCGGAAACACAGCGGTGCGCCCGTCTCCGTCTTCGCGGCATTCAAGCGCACCGCTTATGTCGTCACTGAAGGTGAGATAACCAAGTTCAATTCGTCGCCCGGCATGTGGCGGGGATTTTGCGCCAGGTGCGGGTCGACGTTGACCTGCGAAAGCGAGCGCTTGCCGACCGAAACGCATTTCCATGTCGGCGCATTTAATCAAGCCGCGCGACTTCAGCCGACGAGGCACATATTCCCGGAGAAGCGCCTGCCGTGGTTACATGCGGGCGACGCTTTAAGCCTCCTCTCAGAAGTCCCAAGCATCGGCCCTCTCGCTACGGCGCGGTAGGTGGGCCCGCGCTACGCTTTCTGTCATCCGGCCTTCTGCCGCCGCTTTGGCACGGTTAAGGGTCGGTTCCGCACCAGCTGCGTCTGTTTTCCCGCGACCGCCCGATACTGGCAGCAGCAGCGCCCGTTGGCGCCGGTCGGGAGCAGCCTTCGTACACGTGGGTTTGCCCACGGCCGCCTTCTTCTGCTCGCATTGTCAACTTAGCGGACTCAGGGCGCCCTTTCCCGGCCCGCTCGGCTTGAGCGAGGCAGCACGATAGGCGAGCACAGGAGTTCCCCGACCCGAGCCGCCGCGCCACCGACACGACGAGCATACCACGGCCGCTTAAGTTGACAATACCGCATCGACACCTCGACATGCTGCCCCTTGCCGGTCGTGTGCCGCTGCTGCAAGGCGGCGAGGATGCCGATCGCCACGTGCATGCCGGTGCCGCTGTCGCCAATCGCCGGCACGACATAGGTCGGCGGGTTCTCGCTTGATGTAGACCCATGGGAGGAGGCCGCCCGGCTCCCGCGGTTGCCGAAATCTCTCGCGGCTGACGCGCTTGAGCCGATGATCGCTCGGTTGCCGAACATAACCCATCGTCAGCTCCATCAGGATCAATAATGACGAGGCTTTCAGTGCGTTCGAGACTGCTTTGCGCCGCTGGAGCCCTACCGCTGAGCACAGTTCCCGCTGCACATCCAGCTTTCGCTCAAGGCCACAACGATGTCATTCTCAATCTCGATAACACATTCAACCCCGAGGACGCGAAGCGTCGCGAGGATGAGCTTCGCCGCCGAGACGGTCGGCCCGAAGAAGGACAGCACCGGCGCCCGACCTCCGAATTCCGTGGATATAACCGGAACGCCACCGATCAAGGGGATTACGGTGACCGACGCGGTGGCGGTCAGCGTCACTAGACTGCCTTCGGCTCAATGGCGGCGCCTAAATTTCGATCTGGTGCGGTACCACAGGAGCATCGGTGGTCCGAAGCAGAAATCATTGCTGATGTCCGGCAACCGCCGGCGCCGACACCGTCCGAGTAGTTTCAGGTTCTACCTTTCTCAGGTCGCCACAAGTGCTCCCATCGGGACTCGCGATGGGGAACCGCCGAGCATCGCTATTTTTGGCTACCCGCAGTAGACGCCGCGGCTATAGGCTGTTCTCTTCCATCATCTGCGCGCCGTAGTAAAAATTGCGGTCTTCCAAACTAGATCCGCGCCGGCAACCTCGCAGACCGGCGCCTCAGCGCAGCGTCGCCCTGAGAAAAAAGCTTATTGCTGGATTGCTCATGGCCGCTGCGTTGATCTTTTTGGCCTTGGTCATCGGTGGCGTACTTAAATAAGCCGATCCACATTGCCGCCCTAGATCAAACCGAGCGCATCGGCGTCGGTATGCGGCTGGAGGTCCTGTCGACGACGCAGCCAGCTGCGCAAAAATCAGGTTTCCGGTAGATCTCTCTCTTCGGTCGTCTCGGTCGAGCCGCTGTCGCGCCGCAAGGAGGCACGTTCGTGCTGGCGCTTCAATTTCTCGTCCTTTTTTGCTTGCTTCAGTCGGTCTCGCTCCGCCCGTCCGAAGCGGTAATTCGGCTTGAACGCCATCGGTATACTCCCGATCCATGACCGTACGGGACTCATCGCCTGTCTGAATTCAGGCTTCCTGTTTCACATCAATGCCCCTCGCGGCTGGATACACAAACGCCATCTACGCGATGATGCGGCCGCTGAACCTGTCCGAAAATAGATCGGCTTCGTTGTGCGATACGAAATCAACACGCACGCGGACTGAATCGCCGACCTGGTCGGTATAATAGACAAAGCGGGACGGGTTGATCTGCTTCCGAGCAAGCCATTCGCTGATGTCGGTCAGGCCGATGGCAAAATATTTTTCGCGCAATCGCAGCTCGATAGATCGCATTGAGCGCTCCCCCTCGGTTCGGGCATTTTGGCGGGCACACATGCGCTCTGAGCCGCGTTACCCGCATCCGCTCAAAGTTTGCCCGTGCCGGGCACGAGCCACGGACGATGCGGCTGCTCGGCTGGCGGCATCACCCCCTGATCGGCATCCGGCCCCGGGATAACCGTAACTTCACCCGCTTCGGCACGACCTTCGCCCCTTCTCTTTAGCTCTTGGGTTTCCGACCATTTTCTAAATCCGCTCGTACTACTATTTATCGAGATGGTCATGATTGTTGTCCCTTCAGAAATTCAGGCCCGACTACATATGGTCATGATTGCAAAATTACCTAGGTAAAATTGTGTTGCCGGCGAAAGATTTCTACATGGGGTGGTTCCAGAATTTGGCGTCCATGCTAAGCGATACGTCAGAGCTGCCAGACGGCATTCGTCGCACTTCGTCTCCTCTAAGACACTTTCGGCGAACAGACCGGGGCAGTCTCATTCGGTTTCTTCGGCCGCCAATCGCCCGCGAGCCGTTTCGCCATCGCGAGCTGCGCCGGAGTCAAACGCGAGGAAATGCGCTCGTATCCGGATCGCGCCCTGTGGCGATGGATGCCGCGTGAGCGGCTGGTCGCCAGGAGGAACCAGGCACAAGCATGTATGAAGTCCTCGGGCGCAGCCGGGACGCCAGCGTACATCTCGGCGAGCTTGCTTTGAGCACGCGGCAAACCCTGTTCGGCGGCAGCCAGCAGCCATTTCATGGCCTCCGCCCGGTTGCCCTCTATCGCATAGCCGTTGTCATCCAGACGACTGTCATAGAGGACACCGAGATTAAATTGCGCCGCGGCGTCGCCGCTTTCGGCTGCAAAAAGCAGGTGCTTTATGGTGCTGCTTTGCATCAGAGCATCCAAACCACCTTGCGGGACGGGCGTCGCTTTCGAACTCCGCGAACCCACAGTCCGCGTTCAGCGGCGATTGTCGAGCCGCGGGCTATGGATCATGCGAGTCGCTTTACCCGTCAATTGCCGCAAGTTCTGGTACATGGAGCCGAAATGATCAAAATACAATAGCTTATAACTTCGGAGAAATTCGAGCGCCTTTGGAGCATACAACCGCAATCGAGCCGCAAAACACAACCAACCGAAGACGCCAATCCAAAACAGAAAACAATGGTGTGCCCCGGCATTGAATCGGCTAGTACTCAGTTCCATTTGATGGGTCAAGCTTGGTTTTCATAGCCGAGCCGACGGCACCGGCTCGACGTCGCCGCCGCGCAACGTCAGTGGTTTAGGATGGCGAGATCGGGACAGCCAAAGCTGGGGATGCCAGAGGACCATGGCAGAGGACGATGACGGACAAGCCGGTTGAACTCGACGAGCATCGCGGCATGGCCGCTCAGAAATCGACAGAAACCCGCCGGCGCCTGCGCGAGGTCCAGGCCGATCAATCGGCCCTACGCCATCGCCAAGAGGAATTCGAGCGCTACGCCATGGCCGCGCCGTCGACCAGCTGGTCTGCGGTTGCAGAAAGAGCGCGATATCTTATCCAGCTTTTTGCTACCACGCCTGAGGCTCAGGATCCGCGTCGGCAAGAGCTGATCGCCAGCGTTCTCGATGATCTCGCCCGTTTTTCCAATGATTCGAATTGATGGGGTGCGGTGAGGTTGACCGCATATACCCACCCGGGGCGTCGTAGGCCGGGTTGTTGGTAGTCATTCTGCCTCGTCCGTTTCCTCTTCGGCAAAGGAGGGAGCGCCTGCCACCGTTGAGCGGACGCCACTTGGCGGCAAGAACTCGACGCCCGGCCCGTGCTGGTAGATCCGGCCATTTCGAATGTAGACCGGGATCCCGAGCGAGTGGGCGAGATTGCGCGCAGCACGGGCTAGTTCGTCTGGGGTCATCGTCACTCTACCTTTGCAGATCGGGGACACATATTGGGGTGATACGCCGCGACGTTGCCAGGATCGCGCTGTTGACCAGAAGTGGTACTTTGGCGTGGCAAGTTCGGACTTATCGTCGCCTACGGGCACAATGCGTCCTTGTGGCACACGAAAAGGGCTTCCGACAGGCGGCGTAGGTGTTG
>Ga0306924_10005376_pt1 | contig 12609 bp, 10 predicted proteins | sample sta12Can44000111_FD_203756 | JGI IMG/M metagenome (GOLD analysis project Ga0306924, IMG submission 203756) | Lab enrichment of tropical soil microbial communities from Luquillo Experimental Forest, Puerto Rico - statanox.12C.anox.44.000.111 (v2)... | ecosystem: Environmental > Terrestrial >... | reverse complement strand
AGCCGGATTGAACGCGTACGTCATCTTTGCCGGGGCTAATGGTGCGCTGATGTTTGCGCCGAAGGAAATCCGCAACTATCGTGACTGGCTATGCGTGGACACCGAGTTGTGGAAACAATATTGGTTCGCCATGGTCAACCGCGGGGTTATGCCTCAGCCTTATTGGTGGGACGAACAGTGGACTATCTCCGTCCAACACACCGAGCAGGACATTGACAAGCACCTCGAAGTCTTCGCCGAGATCGCGCCCGCATTGGCGGAGGCGCAAAAAGAAAGGTACACCGCGGTTGCAGCGAGCTGACCAGGGAACCGGTCCGTTACATTCGGCGAATCCGCTTCTGGAGTGCACTCTGCGCGGCTCCTTGACGAAGTGCCGCGCTCCAGGCACGCGGGGAATGCGGCTTTGAGGAAAGAAACTCTTGGTTCTGCGATGATGTTCGAGCTTTAAATCGTGCAATGATGCGCGGGCGGGGGATTAAATCCTGTCAACAGGCCCCCCGCGCAGGTTTTTGTAAGCGGGGGCAATATAGAAACGACCTTGACCACCCAAGCGCAACGCCAAGCCGTACATTTGAAGCGGGTCCTCGGACGCTGGGACCTGGTGCTGCTCTTCGTAGTCGCCATCGTGAATCTTAACGTGGTGCCTTCCATCTCGGCCTCGGGAGGGATGACGGTGTGGCTTTGGTTGACCGCGCTGGCTTTTTTTTTCGGGCCGCAGGGAATGGCGGTGGTCGAACTCTCCCATCGCTATCCCGGAGAAGGCGGCATCTACCTTTGGACCAAGAAGATCTTCGGCGACTTTCACGGCTTTCTCTCCGCCTGGTGCTACTGGACCAACAATATTTTTTACGTCCCTACGGTGGTGCTGATCTTTCTTGGCATCGCGGTGTTTGCCGCTGGTCCAAGGGCAGTGGGACTCGCCAACAGCCAGGTCTTCGCCCTGGTCAGCGCCGTGCTTCTGCTCGTAGTGCTGGCCTTCTTGAACGTCGTCGGCCTCGGCGTCGGGAAATGGGTCAACAATGTCGGTGGCATCGGGACTGCTGTCGCGTCGCTTATCCTCATTGGACTGGGCATCGCAGTCACCCGTCGCTTCGGCATGAACCTGACGCTGCACGACATGCGCGTTCCTTACGACCTGCGCTTGCTCTCCGCCTTTGGAGTGGTGTGCTTCGCGCTAGTCGGCCTGGAGCTGGCGTCGATTATGGGCGACGAAATCCAAGAGCCACGCAAGATCCTCCCCTCGGCCGTCAGCTGGGGAGGCTTAATCGCCGGCATCCTCTACATTGGCTGCACCCTGGCTTTGCTGATTGCCGTTCCGCGCCAGGAGATATCCGCGCTGGAGGGCATTCCGCAGGCGGTCAGGCAGATGTCTAACAGAGTGGGAGTCCCCTGGCTGGTCTCGCCTTTCGCGTTTGTACTCGCAATTTCCATCGCGGGCATCGCCTCTGCCTGGCTCTCGGGGTCGGCCCGCATCCCGTTCGTGGCGGGCTTGGATTCGTACCTGCCCAGCGCTCTCGCCAAGCTGCACCCCAAATTCTCGACGCCCTATATCGCGCTGATGGTTCAGACCGGTATCTCCATCGCTTTTCTGGCGATGAGCTTCATCGGGGCGCAAGTCAAGGAAGCTTTTCAAACGCTCCTCGATCTGGCTGTGGTGCTGCAGCTCGTTCCTTTTCTTTATATGTTCGCAGCACTCCTGCGCCTCGCGTCCCCTGATTGGCGGGAATCCGGCTACTACAGCCCGCCCGCACTTCGACTGGCCGGGGTCAGCGGATTCCTTGTGACCTGCTTCGGCATAGCCCTGGCTTTCGTCCCGCCTCCCAACATAACCTCGAAGCTGGTGTTCGAAATTAAGATGTGGGCCGGAACCGTCGCGCTGTTGCTACTGGCAGGGTTTTTTTTCTTCGTGTATGGCAATCGTAAAGCGGCCCCTCAGGCAGATCTCTCCGGGGCTTAGTTTGTTTGGAGATGCTATGAGCTCAACTGCTACCGCACAGGCACAAAAATATCAGATGTATGCCGATGGCAAATGGATCCCGAGTAACAGCGGCAAGACCTTCCCCGTCTATGATCCTTCGACCGAGGAAATCATTGCCGAGGTCCCCGATTCCGATGCCAAGGACGTTGACCTTGCCGTCGCTGCCGCGAAAAACGCCTTCGAGAATGGCCCGTGGGGCTCCAGCACTGCCCAGGAACGCGGCCGTGTGCTCTTCAAGCTCGCCGATACCGTTCGCCAGAACGCCGGCACCCTCGCCGAACTTGAAGCCCGCAACAGCGGCAAGCCCATTGTCGAAGCCGAATACGACATGGGCGACGTCGCCACCTGCTTCGAATATTATGGCGGCCTGGCCACGAAGATCGCCGGGCACGTCAACCCCGTCCCGGACAATGCTCTCAGCCTCTCGCTCAAGGAACCCGTGGGCGTCGCTGGTCAGATCATTCCATGGAATTACCCGCTCCTGATGGCCGCGTGGAAACTGGCTCCCGCACTGGCCGCCGGTTGCACCTGTGTGCTGAAGCCGGCGGAACAGACGCCGCTGACCGCGCTCGAACTCGCCAGGCATTTTGAGTCCTGCGGACTGCCTGCAGGCGTAGTAAACATCCTCACCGGCTTCGGCGAAACCGCCGGTGCACCGCTGGTCCAGCATCCCGACGTAAACAAGGTGGCCTTCACCGGCAGTGCCGCGGTTGGCAAGCTCATCATGAAGACAGCCGCCGACACCATCAAACGAGTCACTCTCGAACTTGGCGGCAAGTCACCCAACATCTTCTTCGCCGATGCCGACTTCGAGGCTGCCATTGACGGTGCCCTGTTTGGCGTGTTCATCAATCAGGGCGAAGTATGCTCCGCCGGAAGCCGCATCCTCGTCCAGCGGTCCATCTACAACAGGTTCGTTGATGCCATGGCTGCAAAGGCCAAGACCATCAAGCTTGGCCCGCCGCTGGAGCGCGAAACCAAGATGGGGCCGCTGGTGAGCAAGGAGCAGTATGATCGCGTTCTTTCCTACCTGGAAATCGGCAAGACGGAAGCCAAGCTCGCCGCCGGAGGCGATCGGCCCAGGGACATCGCCCGCGGCTACTACGTGACCCCCACGATCTTTTACGATGTAAACAACAGTGCCCGGATTGCGCGCGAAGAAATTTTCGGCCCGGTCGCCAGCGTCATTCCCTTCGACGACGAAGCCGACGCCGTGAAAATCGCCAACGACTCGCCGTACGGCCTCGCGGCTGCCGTTTGGACCCGCGATATCTTCAAGGCCTTCCGCACCGTGAAGAAAATTCGCGCCGGTATCGTCTGGGTAAACCACATGCAGCCCACCTACGTCGAAGCGCCCTGGGGAGGTTACAAGCAGTCAGGGTTTGGTCGCGAGCTCGGTCCCTGGGGTATCGAGGAGTACCTCGAAACCAAGCAGGTCCATATCAACCTCAACGAATCGCCAATCGGGTGGTACTGAGATGGCCTCGATCCGTTTACGCACGGCAGTCCCCGGCCCGCGCTCGCAGGAGCTGCAGCGCCGCCGCGAACAGGCGGTGCCGCGCGGCCTCGCTCATGCCACGCCGGTCTACGTGGCCAAGGCCGAGGGCGCGCTCATCGAGGACGTTGATGGCAACGTCCTCATCGACCTCGCGGGAGGCATAGGCTGCGTCAATGCCGGACATCGCAACGCCGCAGTGACTTCGGCGATCCATCAGCAGGTCGATCGCTTCTTGCATACCTGCGCCCAGGTAACCCCGTACGAGGTGTACGTCGCCTTGGCCGAGGCCATGAATCGTCTCACACCCGGCGGCTTCCCCAAGAAAACGCTCTTGGTGAATACCGGCGCGGAAGCCGTCGAAAATGCAGTAAAGATCGCCCGCGCCTACACCAAGCGGCCGGCCGTGGTTTGTTTTGAAGACGCCTTTCACGGCCGCACCTTGCTCGCACTGGCGCTCACCAGCAAGACCCATCCCTACAAAGCAGGCTTCGAACCTTTTCCCAGCGACATCTACCGGCTTCCGTACGCCTACTGCTTTCGCTGTTCCTACGGCAAGTCGTATCCCAGTTGCCAGAATCACTGCGGTGCCCCGGCTCTGGACGAATTTTTCCGCCGCCAGGTAGCGCAGGAAAACGTCGCCGCCCTCATCGTTGAGCCGGTACTTGGTGAGGGCGGCTTCGTCGTTCCCCCTCCCGAGTTCTTCGCCGCAATCCGCGCCGTCTGCAACACCCACGGCATCGTCCTCATTGCCGACGAAGTGCAAACCGGACTCGCCCGCACAGGTGCCATGTTTGCCTGCGAGCGCTTTGGCTTGGTGCCCGATATCCTCGTTACGGCAAAATCACTAGGCGGTGGCCTGCCCCTCGCCGCGGTTACCGGGAAGCGGGAAATCATGGACGCCGCCCCGCCCGGGGGCCTCGGAGGCACATTCGCCGGCAACCCCGTTTCGTGCGCCGCCGGCCTGGCGGTAATCGATGCCATTGAGAGAGACAACCTCTGCGCGCGAGCCGAGCAGCTTGGCGAGAGCTTCATGCAACGCGCCTGCGGTTGGCAGCGGCGCTTTCCCATCTTGGGCGACGTCCGCGGGCTGGGTGGCATGTGCGCCATCGAGCTCGTCGAACCGGGTACGCGCAAGCCGGCCGCTGAAGCAACCAACAGGATTGTCGGTTATTGTTACGAGCACGGTGTCGTGGCTCTATCCGCGGGATCGTTCGGCAACGTCATCCGCGTCCTGATGCCCCTGGTTATAACCGACGCCCAATTCGACGAGGCGCTCGATGTGTTGGAAGCAGGCATCGGCGATACCGTCGGCGCAGTGCCCGAGGCGGCCCAGGCCCTACATTCCTAAGGGCCTCAAGGCCGCGACGAACCTTTTCGGTAGCTACCCGGTTCCAACACACCGGTTCCTACGCTGCCGTGGTAGTTCAAGAATTAGTTTGCTCCGTCAGATACTGTGCTGTGCCGCATGGGAACAAACCAGCTGCTCCACAGACCTGATTCACCGCCGTAATGATTGGCGTCACGCTCCCGAACCAGCTGGCGGTAAGGTTCTGGTTGGGCAACCATTGCGCCCGGTACATATGACCGTGCCAGGCGGCTCTCGCCCGTGAGGGTTCCATTGCTCGGTCGCGAGGTTGTTACTAGGAGGGCCGCTGGTCCAAAGGGCAACGCTTGCGTGGATTTGGGCCTTTTTGGGTACAGCATGATAGGCTTGGCGGGCCATACCCACTAACGGAGGACGAACATGATTAGTGGCCCTTTTTTGAGGGATGTGCTCCTGATGGTTGTAATCCTCGTTGTCGTGGCGTTCATAGTCTCGAAGTTCATCCGGAAGCTTAGGTAGGGGCGCGATCGGTGCCCTCTACTGCGTTGAACCATACTTAAGCGACCATCCGACAAAGTAACTCCTTCCCGCTGCTACCGAGCTCAACTGAAAACCAGGCCCCCCGCCTCGACCCAGATACGGTACCGTTCTTGTGACAGGCAGAATCCCCAACTCGCCAAACGGTACCGGACGCGCCGCCTTTGTAGTCCGCGGAATCCGCGGACGGCACCATGAGCTGAGGCGCTAGCGCGCGAGTCTCTGTCCAGTCTGGCGTATTCGAAGACCCCAGGCAGGTCTAGAAACAGGTCTGAAGTTTTTTGCGTGCGACCCTTGCGTGGGCTAACCTGAACGATTACTATGCAGCCCTGGCGTGAGATGGAAAACATGAAGCGACTGCCCTTGTTTTTGGTGGTAATCCTCCTTGGTGCTCATTTTACCCTTGCACAAGATTGGGCTCTGCAAAAGCTTGAACACTCACCCCGACATCGCGAATGGGTAAGCGTCAAGCACGGAAATCGGACTGTCGAGACATTGGTTGTTTATCCGGAATCGAAAGAAAAAACGCCAGTCGTTCTGATCATCCATGAGATTTATGGATTGACCGACTGGGTGCAGGATCTTGCTGATCAGGTCGCCGCAGCCGGCTATATCGCCGTCGCGCCAGATCTTCTTTCGGGAATGGGACCAAACGGCGGCCGCACCACCAGCTTTTCACCGAACACGGCCGGCGAAGCCATCCACAAGCTCAATCCCGATCAAATCAATGAGGACCTGAACGCGGTTGCGGACTACGGCGTCAAATTGCCGGCGTCAGACGGCAAACTCTTCGTCGTGGGCTTTTGCTGGGGCGGGGGGCAGTCTTTCCGGTTTGCCACCAATAGGAACGATCTGGCCGCTGCATTTGTTTTTTACGGTGTGCCGCCCGACAAAGAGGCAATGGCGCGCATCACAGCTCCCGTTTTTGGCTTTTATGCCGGCAATGACGAACGCATTGATGCCACCATTCCGGAGACGATTACGAGCATGAAAGCTCTCGGAAAAACCTACGACCCCGTGACTTATCCAGACGCTGGACACGGATTCATGCGCGCGGGTGAGGATCCCGAGGGCACCGCAGCAAATAAGAAGGCGCGTGAAGAAGCTTGGGCCCGTTGGAAGAGTCTCATGGCCAAGTACAAGTAGCCCTTTCAGCATGACGCCGAGGCAAGTCACAAACAAGTCGTCTTGCTTCTCGTTCCCCTAACTGGCCACGAACGTGCGCCCCCGCGGTGTTGCCGACACCTGCTGCTCTGCTGGATCTACTTCACAACGGACTGTCTTCTCGGCAGCGCTGCCAAAGCGCCGGTAAATGGCGCAGTGAGCTTGAAGTAAGCTGAGTGAAGGGCCACGTCCTGAAAGGGTGATATTGCCGCTGAGTTCCAAGACCCGCGACCATCTGCTGATCATCGTTCTCTCGCTGGCCTTTGTTCTGGGAATGACAATTGCCCTGGGCCTGGTGGCGACGTGGAGCGCTCACCCGGCCGCAATGACCGGAGGCATGGGATATCGGCTGGCTTTGATAGTCTGTCCGCCATTTATCGTGGTGGGAGCGGTCACCGGGGTGGCGGACAGCACCCTGGCGCTCCTGCTGGCGACGGGCTCTATTGTATTTGCCAATGGAACGCTGTATGCAGGGGTGGCGGCGTTTGTGTATTGGGCGTTATCTACGTTCTGGCGGCGAGCCCATGAGCGCTGAGATCTTCATTTATACCGCGGGCTGCTGTTGCGTCATACAATGCAATGCACCCCGACCGAGAACGAAGTCGCCGCAATAGATTCCCACCACCCTGCGGTCGCGGAGCACCTCCGCCAGCGTGTTCAACGCGACACGATCGTTGGGATCGTTGAACACCGGTACCAGAACCAGGCGATTGGCGATGTAGAAATTCGCATAGCTGGCGGGGAGGCGCTGTCCGTCGAAGTAAACCGGCGCGGGCATTGGCAGCTTCACAACCCGCAAGGGCCTTCCCGATTGATCGGTGCTGCCTTTCAGTCGCCGGAAGTTCTCGCGCAGCGGTTTGTGGTTTGCGTCAGCCGTATCCGGTTCGTAGGCCGTGACAACGGTATCCGGGGCGACGAAGCGGGAGATATCGTCAACGTGTCCGTGGGTGTCATCACCAGCGATGCCGCGCCCAAGCCAAATGACTTTCGTGACACCCAGATAGTTTGCCCAGAGTTGCTCCAATTGAGCCCGGGTTACCTCTGGATTGCGCTGCTGCACCTCGCTGAGCTGGCATTCTTCTGTGGTAAGCAGCGTTCCCCGGCCGTTGACGTCGATGCTGCCGCCTTCGAGAACAACCCGCCGTGGCTGGCCGTCGATCACTATTTCCGGCTGCCAAGTTGGAAGATTCAGCCGGTACCCCAGTTCCGCGGAGATGGGGGCGTCGCGCTTCCAGTCGTTGTATTTTGCCCAGCCATTGAAGCGCCAGGCAACCGCCGCCACTGCGGGACCGGGCGGCACACGGCTGCGGCCGCGGCGGCGGACGAAAATGGGCCCGGTGTCCCGCAACCAACCCCGGTCTGTGGGGATCTCCCAGAACCGTATGCTGCCGCTTGCCGTGCCTGGTTCGGCGGCGCGTTTCGGCAGGACTTCGGCGGCGACCAGGATGTCGCGCGCGGCAAGCTCGGCAGCTGCGTTGTTGACCAGGATATCGACACGCTCGACCCGGGACAGATGGCGCACGATTTCCGCGTACACCCAGGGAATTGCCGCAACCTTGCCGGGCCAGTCGGTGCGATTGTGCGGCCACGCGATCCACGTGGCCTGGTGCGGCTCCCACTCTCCGGGCATGCGATAGCCCAGCGCGGCGGGAGCCGGCGGGGCATTCATGCGGGCTCTTGCCAAGGCCTACACCAGAAATCGCTGCATGATGGGAGCGTAAGCATCGATGCGACGATCACGCCAGAATGGCCAGTTGCGGCGGACGTCCTCGATCCGCTCCATGTTCACTTCGGCGACCAGGACAGCTTCCTGGTCGTGCGCAGCCTGGGCGACCACCTGCCCGAAGGGGTCGGCGATAAAGGAGCCACCCCAGAATTCCAGGCCCTTGCCGGGTGCCTCCTTGCCACGTATATTGCCGGTTTCGAAGCCCACGCGGTTTACCGCTGCGACATACACGCCGTTAGCGATGGCGTGGGCTCGCTGGATGGTACGCCACGCGTCGTACTGGGCCGTGCCGTATTGCGCCTTTTCGTCCGGATGCCAGCCGATGGCTGTAGGATAGAAGAGCACGGTAGCACCCTGGGCTGCCGTGAGACGCGCGCCTTCGGGGTACCACTGGTCCCAGCAGACGAGCGTACCGAACCTGCCGAAGTCGCTCTCGAAGGCTTTGAAGCCCAGGTCGCCGGGTGTGAAGTAGAACTTCTCGTAATAAAGCGGATCGTCGGGAATGTGCATCTTGCGGTAGATGCCCAGTAAATTCCCATCGCTGCCGAGCACGGCGGCAGTATTGTGGTACACGCCCGGAGCGCGCCGCTCGAACAGGGAAGCAACCAGGGTGATCTTGAGCTCGGCGGCGACCTTGCCCAGGCGTTGCGTCGCCGGACCGGGAATGGGTTCGGCCAGTTCGAACAGCGCCGTGTCTTCACGCTGGCAGAAATATTGCGTCTGAAACAACTCGGGAAGGCAGACCAGCTCGGCGCCTTGCTTCACGGCCTCGCGGACATGGGCGATGGCGTGCTCGAGATTCCGCTCGGGCTCGGGCGAGCACGACATCTGTACGATTCCGATGGTGAAGTTTCGTTCCGGCAATCTCGTCTCCGCCGATTTGGGACAAAGTGAAAGGATAGCATCCCGCGGCCATCCCCCAACCCCGCGGCGCGAATGTTACGGTTGCTTGAATTTGTGCTTGCTTACTGGCTGCCGCCTGGTTCGCAGACATTGACGGCGAGTTCCATAAGCCTGTAGCTTCGAGAGTTCGTGCCACCAAATATAGGTAGCTCTCACGAGGTGAATGTGACCAATCACCATCCCCAACACGAAAACGCCAAGGAACGCGTCCTGCACAACCCTGTTAGCGACAGCCTGGTGCCACTCGAGCCTATGGACCTGGCGAAGATCAGGTCGGTGGATGATTTGGTTCGCGCGATGGGCAACACCGCGTTCACGGCGCGCCAGGTTGGCCAGGGTGCTGACGTACTTGAGACCATGGCGCGCGACAAAGGCTGTTTCGTTGTGATGACGCTGGCGGGAGCGATGACCGTCGCCAAGCAGGGTCTAGTCATTACCGACTTAATCGATGCAGGCGTGGTGAACGCTGTCATCTCCACCGGCGCCCTGATGGCGCACGGACTGGTGGAGGCTGCGGGACGCTCGCATTTCCGCTATGACCCGCGCATGGACGATGCGGAGTTGTATGAGGCGGGGTACAACCGGGTTTATGACACGCTCGAGCCGGAAACCAACCTGGATTTCGTCGAGACCATTGTGGCCCGCATCCTCAAAGCCTGGGACCCCAACGAACCGTTGTCCTCTTATAAGCTGAACCACGGCATCGGTAAGTACCTTAGTGAAAACGTCAAGGATCGTGGGATCTTGAAGTCGGCATACGAGAAGGGTGTACCGGTTTTCGTGCCGGCCTTCAGCGACTCGGAGATTGGACTCGACTTCGCGGTGCACAACCGCGTTCGCCGCCGCGAGAACAAGACCCGGTTGCGCTACGATCCTTTTGAGGACCTCGAGTACTTTGCCGATACATTGCTCAAGCAGGAACGGCTAGGCATCTTTACCATCGGCGGCGGGGTGCCTCGCAATTGGGCACAACAGTTTGGGCCGTACATTGATCTTCGGCACCGGCGGGGCGGCGAAGAGCTCATCCTGAAGCGCTTTCACTACGGGGTGCGCGTCTGCCCTGAGCCAGTGAACTGGGGAGGGCTGTCAGGATGTACGTACAGCGAGTCGGTGTCCTGGGGAAAGTTTGTTCCCCAGGAGGAGGGCGGCAGGTTCGCCGAGGTACTACTGGACGCTACTGTTGGTTTGCCGTTGATTGCCGGAGCAGTGCTCGAGCGGATCAAGAAGTAAGGCGTTCGCGGTCCTTGATGTTTCCTCTTTCACCACATTCGACTGCGTCGGCAGTAGCTCCGGGCACCGATGAGGGAAGCTTGCTTTGCCCACCTGAGGCCACGGTTATGGTAAATAGGAAGGTCGTCGATCGATGGAGAGACTGTCTTCCAGCGCGTCGCCGGGAGCCCGCCGCCCGTGGTAGGCCCGTGTCTTATTCTCGACATTCTTCTTCTTTTAGAGTGACCGCAGGAAATCGATGATTTCCTGCTGCTCCCGGATGCTCAGCTTACCGAACTGTTCAATTACCCTGTTGGCCTCGCTGCCGCGGCTTCTATGGGCCTTAATCGCATCCACCAGGTTGGACGTACGTCCGTCATGGAGAAAAAAGACGCGTTGTCCGACTCCCCAGAGAGGAGCTGTTCGGAACTCGTCAGGTCCAGCGCCGCCTTGCGCAATGCCGTCGGCAAGGCCGTAGCCCATGTGGTGAACGAGTAGGTCGGAAAAAAGATTCACCGTCTGATTGGAAAGCGCAGCACTCGGACTGGTCGACGAGCCGCTCGCAATCATGGTGGCCGTGGTAAATGAGGGCGTGTGACAGTGAACGCAACCGATGGTGGCAAAGGCGGCGCGTCCCTGTTCCGCGGATGGCGTGGGGGGCGCGGGAGTAGGCGGAGCCAGCATGCGCACAAAGTTGGCAAATGCCTCAATATCCGAGATCACAGCCGGGTTCGAGGTACCCGAGGTCGTGGTCGTGAAGTTGAGTGTGTCATTGGGAGTAGGGACAAACAGGCAGCCAGGCGTTTCATCACGCTCTTGCGGGAATAGCTGGTTGGAAATGCCCATCTCGACGTTGTATGCCTCGCCCACAAACATGAGCAGGGATTTGTTCTGCGCCTTCCACCCGAAACGGGTAATGGTCCCATCGTTGGCACTGCGGTTCGCGTTTCCGCTCAGAATTGCGTTGGGATGCCCGGAAATCCCGAGGGCCGACTTCAGGGTTGCGTTGGACTGCATGTTGGCGAGGATGGTCGAGTCGGGGATGGCCTCAATAAGCCCGGCGCCAAACAGAGGGGTGGGGATTCTGAAGCTGATGTTCGGGTTCCCACCTTGCCCGCTGAGCGGATCTCCCGCGGGCGAGAAGTCGAATTGAGCGAGGTTGCAACCGGGGGAGTCGCTGCGTCCCGTGATCACGAACAGGGCGTGTACATTGCCGTCCGTCACCCCCTTCGTTTTCTTGAAACGCGCTTCGCGAATCGGGCCGTTTTGCACGATGAACCATGGCACGATGTTCTTCGCTCCACTCAGGCCGGCAACTTCGGGCAGGGGATTTTTCGCCGGGCTCGAGCCGCCTGCGCTCGGCTGAGAGTGGCAGGAGAAGCACTGATTCGAGTTGAACCGCGGACCGAGGCCATTGTTCTTACCCTTGGCTACCACCTCGATTTCGACAAACCTGGCCTGCCCGTCCTGAAAGAAAGCTGTCTCGTCCGCGGTGAGCCCCGTCAGCGGACCGCCGGCCCCCGCTGGTCCGCCGCGCACGCCTGGGTCCACGGGGCCAGACCTGGTTTGGGCCAGGCTATAGAGACATGTGACCACGGTCAAGGTCACTATTCCGCAGAAGCTTCTGAACACAGCTCTCCCCAGCATCATCACCAACTCCGCTGACCGAGAAATGCCGGTATTGTACATTGCACCTATTTGTCGTCGACCTGGGAAGCGCCGCTGATCACAGGGACCCGGACTTCCCGCCAGGCATATACCTGACGACGAATGTCCAGGAGGTCCGATACGCGGGCGCAACTTCCGTAGGGAGATGTAGAGAACCAGTCCTAGCTGCCGCGCTGAAATCGCTCGGCTCTTCCGATGGTGAGCACAAAGGCCAGTGCCGTGAGTGGGCCAACCTAGGTGGGTCATCGTTGGACCCAGACACTCGTCGACTTCATGCTCGATGGCCTGGCTTAGTTCGGCGATGGTGGGGTTCGATCCAGCAACTCCAGCAGGTCGCGTCGGCGCCAGCTCGCCCACGGTGCCATCCGGAACGCCTTCAGTTGCTGCCGGCCCTGTTCGTTACAAGCTCTTCGCAGTGTAAGCCTTCGTGTTCTTTACAGCGTAAGCCTTGGTGGAGGCCACCGCTTGCAGCTGGTTCATGATGCGAGTGCGTGCCTGCACCATCCGGGCCGGTGCCATGACAGCTGCCGCAGATCCCGGCTTTCCCAACTCGGCACCCAGATCCGCGGAAAACGATCTTCCAGCAGCAAGCGCAAAATCAG
>Ga0306924_10005371_pt1 | contig 12612 bp, 13 predicted proteins | sample sta12Can44000111_FD_203756 | JGI IMG/M metagenome (GOLD analysis project Ga0306924, IMG submission 203756) | Lab enrichment of tropical soil microbial communities from Luquillo Experimental Forest, Puerto Rico - statanox.12C.anox.44.000.111 (v2)... | ecosystem: Environmental > Terrestrial >... | reverse complement strand
CGACGCCGTGAGCCCGGTTTCGGCGCGGATTTTGGCCCGGATTTCTTCCGCGATTTGCGTCGCCAAGACGACGCCCTTGAGGTTTTCCGTGACGTCGAGATAAGCCTCGTCGAGCGACAGTGGCTCGATGATCGGTGTGTATTCCGCGAAGATTTCCCGGATCTGCAGAGAGATTGCCTTGTAGGCATCGAACCGCGGCTTGACGAAGATCAGATCGGGGCACTTTCGCTTGGCGGTGATCGAGGGCATCGCCGAATGAACGCCAAACTTCCGTGCCTCGTAGCTTGCCGCCGCGACGACCCCGCGCTCGCGCGATCCGCCGACCGCGACCGGCTTGCCGCGCAGCTCGGGATTGTCGCGCTGTTCGACGGATGCGTAGAAAGCATCCATGTCGATATGAATGATCTTGCGCGAGCGGCTCGCCTCGCCCGGGAAACCTTCCGCGCGCTCTTCGGTCCCCATCAAAGCCCTCTCCCGCTCGTTGGCCAGGCGAGGATGCGGTTCGCGTCAACCGCGTGCCGGTAGGTAACCGATAGCATCGGCGGACGCCAGCCGCTAACCTCCGCTGCCGGATCAGGACATAGCAAGGAGAGGAACATGCATTTCGGCGGCGCGATGTTCTTTACCGAATATTCGATGTCGGCGCCGGAGCTTGCCCGCGCGCTGGAGGAGCGCGGTTTCGAGTCGGTCTGGGCGCCCGAGCACTCGCATATCCCGCTGTCGCGCAAGACGCCATTCCCGGGCGGCGGCGACCTGCCGAAACCATACTATGACGCCATGGACCCGTTCGTTGTGCTGGCGGCGGCCGGTGAGGCCACAAAGACCATCAAACTCGGCACCGGGGTTGCCCTCATTCAGCAGCGCGACGTGATCCAGACCGCGAAGCTGGTCGCCTCGATCGACCAGGCGAGCCACGGACGGTTCCTGTTTGGCGTTGGCGGCGGCTGGAACCAGGACGAGATGGAGGACCATGGCACCGTCTACGCGACGCGCTTCAAGCGCGTACGCGAGTCGATTGAGGCGATGAAGGAAATCTGGACGAAGGAGAGAGCCGAATATCACGGCGAATTCGTTAATTTCGATCCGATGATCGCCCGGCCCAAACCGGTGCAAAAACCGCATCCGCCGATCCATGTCGGCGGCGCTTTCCCGCATGGCGCACGGCGCGCCATCCGCTACGGCGATGGCTGGATTCCAGGCGGCGATGTCCGCGAGGTGCTGCCGAAATTCCGCGAGATGGCGCGGGAGGCCGGCCGCGACATCGAAATCACCTCCTTCGCAGCCGGCGAAGATCTGGACCGGGTGAAGCGCCTCAATGAAATGGGCGTTGCCCGCGTCGTGCCGATGTTCCCGCCCGAGAAGCCAGACAAGGTGCTGCTGATCGTGGACCGGTGGACGAAAATCATGCAGCAGGTCAACGGGTAAGCCGGACCGGATCGATCCGCGGTAGCGAGCGCGCCGTGCCTGAAGACATGGCGCGACCGCTCGGCGGAAGGCGTCGCACCGAGGCGACGGCGCTCCCTGGCTGGATAAAGCCGCAACTCACCAGGCTGGTCGACCACGCGCCGGAAGGGCCGGAGTGGCTCCACGAACTCAAATACGACGGCTACCGGATGCATACCCGGCTGGACCGCGGCGCGGTCCGGCTGCTGACCCGCACCGGGCTCGACTGGACGCATAAATATCCCGCGATTGCCGCGGCCGTGGCATCGCTCCCGGCGCGGCAGGCCTATCTCGACGGCGAGCTGTGCGGTATCCGGCCCGACGGCACCACCTCGTTCAGCCTGATCCAGAATGCCTCGGACACCGGTAACAGCGCCGCTCTCGTTTTTTTCCTGTTCGATCTCCTCCACCTCGATGGCGAAGCGATCACTCCGATGCCGGTTACGGAACGGAAGGAACGTCTTCGCGCTTTGTTGTCGGGTGCAGGCTCCCCGCTGCATTTCAGCGATCACGAGATCGGGCGCGGGCGGGCCTTCTATGACCGCGCCTGCGCCCTGAAGGTGGAAGGGATCGTCTCGAAGCGGGTCGATGCGCCTTACGCTCCGGGCAATCGCGGCCTGTGGCTGAAGGTCAAATGTCTGAACCGCGAAGAGTTCGTCGTTGTCGGCGGGACCGATCCCGAAGGCGCACGGCCCTGGCTCGGCGCGCTGCTGCTCGCCTATTACGATCCGGACGGCCGGCTGGTCTACGCCGGCCGCGTCGGCTCCGGCATCGATCACGGGGAACTCGAACGCCTGTGGCGCCGCCTCCAGCCGCTGGCAACGCCCGATATGCCGCTTGAGGTTCGTCCGCCGCGCAACGCGCGGTTCGGCTCGCCGCTTGTTTTGAGCCGGGTCCATTGGGTGCGGCCGGAACTTGTCGTCGAGGTCAAATTCCTGGCCTGGACGGAAGACAACCTGCTCCGCCAGGTCGTCTACGAAGGGCAGCGCGAGGACAAGCCGGCGTCCGATGTCCGCCGAGAGATACCGCACCCGAAACCAACCGAAACACGAAAATCCGCCCGCGCAAAACGGCCTCGCTCCGTGTGACCGGCCGCGCCGCCCGGCTGTCCGACTCTGTTCAAGGCGTGAAACTCAATCCTGCGCTCGCGCGAACCGGGCGCAGCGCACCCTCGCTCGACCTTCCCGCCCGGACCATAGCCCTCCTGCTCTGCCATCGGTGGCACCGCGCCACGCCGCCGGCAATGCTCTTCTTCCCCTCTTTCTCCTGATTTAGCCGCTTCAGCCGCCTCCGACAGGCCTTTCCCTGACGACCATGACTCCCGGGACCGCAGGAAAGGCGCTGATCGTCGGGGCCTCGCGACAAACAGGAGACATCGGATGAGGAAGATCATCACCTGCAGCGAGCTGCGGCGCCTCACGCTGGATGAGCTTGAGGCTCTGTTCCGGACGCTCCGGATCGAACTCGGACGCACCGCGCCCGGTTCGCGCGAGCGCAGCATCGTGCTCGCCAGCCTTGAAAGCGTCCGCCGCGCCATCGCGGCGCGCCTCACCCGGCAACCAAAGCCGTGAGCGCGGGCGCTTGAAGCCGCGGGCTGTGCCCGCGGCTTTCAGCGTGTTTGAGGTCGCAGAATGTTCCGGTCAGGTCTGAAGCACGATGTTTTCGAGCGGTTCGCCACGCGCGAAGCGGTCGAGATTGCCGGCCACCACGCTCCAGCGCCTGTCGGCTGTCGCCTCGGTGCTGCTCGAACTGTGCGGCGTGATCAGCACGTTGGGCAGTTCGTGGAACGGGCGGCGCGATGGCCTCCGGTCCGGCTCGTACGGGGTGGGGTATTGCCACCACACATCGAGCGCGGCGCCGCCTAAATGGCCGTCTTTCAGCGCGGCGTAGAGCATCCTCGTCAACGATCGCGGCCCGCGCGACGTTGATCAGCAGCGCGCCCGGCTTCATCAGGGCCAGGCGGCGGGCATCGATCAACCCTTTGGTCTCCGGCGCCAGCCCGCACGAGACGAGCACCGTGTCGCACTGCGGCAGCATGCGATCGAGTTCCGCCAGGGAAAAGACGGTTTCGGCAGGCGCGGGATGAGCGACCGGGCTGCGGTTGGCGGCTAGGACACGGCATTGCAGTCCCGCGGCGCGCTGCGCCACCTCGCGCCCGATCCGGCCATAGCCGATGATGCCAAGCGTACGGCCCAGCGCCTCGCCATGCGGAGGACCGCCGCCGAATTGCGGGCTCGCGACCCACGAGCCCTTGCGAACGCCGTCACCGCCTCGAACAGGCGGTGGGTCAGGACGAGCATGGTCATGATGACGTATTCGGCGATTGCCGGTTCATGGCCGAATACGTTGCAAATCGTCACCCCTTTCGGCACCGATTCCGTGTCGATGAGATCGATTCCGGCCGCCACGGATTGCAGCAGGCGCAGGCGCGGCGCAGGCGGGAACGAAGGCCGCCAGATATGGCCGACCACGATCCCGGCGTCCGCGAGAAGGGGGCCAAGATGCTCGGCATCGCCCTCGTCATCGAGGATCGAAGTTTCGAGCGGCGTCTCGACCTGCGCGAGAATCCGCGGGGCGACGCCGGCGGCAAAACGGCCAAGAAACAAGGCTTTCATGTGCTTCCCTCGCCAACTCACGATGAAAACCCGATTGTGGCGCTTCGGCGAGCCGCGGCAAAGGGACGGGAAGCCGCGCCTCCGGGACATCGGGAGGCAGGAAGGTTCCACCTTATAAAGAGTGGCCGCGGATCGGGGAGCGATGTGTCAGGCCGCCCAAGGGCCGCCTGCCCGCTGGCGCGAAACTGGCGCGAAAAGGGTGATTTCCCGCTCCAAACCGCTACGATGGGCGTCCGGAACAAACGAGTGGATACAGAAAAATCAACTGCTTACCGCCTGCCTCTGCTCTTGCCAAGGTGAGCGGCGTAATACCTTATGGAGATCGTGAATCGCCGAGTGGATTTCCAGTCGGGGTGCCGTAGGGTTTCGATGATGCGTAGCCGAGCCCTAGAGAAGCGCACTTCGATCGGAGCCTCGCCCGAGGCATGACGAAAGCAAGATGCTGCGCAATGCTAGGCTCGGTTCCCCCATCGAAAAGAGGCCGTGCCATGTCGACCGTTCAGCCTTTCTCGGCTGGCGGATACCGCTTCATCACCCACCAGTTCCAATATTCCGGCGGGGTTGCCGCTGAGCTCGGCTTCCGCATCGAGCGCGCGCGCTTCACCAGACCCGTGCCGCTGACCGAAGGTTTCGACGCGATCGAAGGCTACCTCGGCGGCATCGGACGCTCGCCGACCGCCTTCTGCGCCTGCGAGCTGTGCTCCCCGGCGCAATTCACCGACGCCGGGTTCGTCGCGTTCAATCGGCATTATGTCGAGCGGCTGGCGGCCTGGGGGATTTTCCGCGACGAGGTAAACCCGGTTGCCCGCTCGAATGTCTGTCCGGAAATCGACCCGCCCGTCACGCCGTCGTTCTACGCCTTCAGCTACACCATGCCGAGCGAAGACCGCACGGCGTCGTAATAGCGTACCGTGGGCGCGTTCGTTTCGGCTCGCCTAGCGAGTTCGCCGATCTTCAGATCCGGCACACAAATCTCCTCTTGGTGCTCTTGAAGCTCAAGTTACTTGAAGTCCTATCTTCGTGCCAGGGAGGCCGCCGATGCTCGGTTACGCGGCTTTGGTACGATCAAAGGAGCAGCAATGATGACCAACGGACCGTCTCGACCAACTTCGCTCGCCTGCACGCTGGCGGCCGGCGACCTCCGACAACGCCGCGCCTGGATCGCTCGACTGAACCGCGACGCCTTGCGCAGCGCGTTCCGGGACGGGCTGCGCCTGGAGCTAACCTACTCGCCGACCGCACTAAATCGCGTGCAGCAGTTGGTCGCGCGCGAACGGGGTTGTTGTGCGTCTCTGACCTTCGACCTGCGACAGGACGGAGAGGCGGTACGACTGGTCATCGAGGCGCCCGAGAGCGCCCACCATGCGCTGGATGCCGTGTTCGAAAGCTACCGCGCACGTGCAAGAGCACTGCTCTCCGGAACGGACCGCAAGCAGGGTGCGACCGTCGGGCAGGCAGGCCGCGTTTGCACTGGGCCACGGCGGCGTTCCAGGCTTTCGTAGAGGGCTTCTTAGGGGCATGAGCTGTCACTGAGGGCTCGATCTGAGCAACGATCGCGAGCTCGACGCGGCCGATCTGCTGCGCGAGAGGGAAGAGACTGGTGGCTCGCCCTTATGGCCTTCCGGGGAAGAACCAAGATGGCTCGTACACGGATCCATCGGCGCTGCTGTCGTAACCCGGTGGCGCTCGGTAATGCTGGGTCAGCAAGGTGTTTGCGACGACGGTTAACAGCAGAATCTCCAGCGCCGTAAAAGTTAGTATCGAGCAAAGCTGTCGAGGCACTGCCGATGAATTTGCGGATCGGTAATCGGGCCGCACTCCTTACGCATACGCGCCTGGCGGAACGCCGGACTTTCCTTGAGCAGCCTTTCGTACTGTGCGCTCTCCGCCACGCCGCGTTGCGGCGACCAGGATGGTGAAACATCACCCGGGCTCGTCTGCGGACCGTTGGTTATCACCTGGGGTCCAGCCGGCGGCGGTACATACCGGCTCTGCGGGGCATAGGTCCCCGGTGCTGGGCCATAAGCGCCCGGCGGAGGGCCATAGGGGCTTGGCGGGGGGCGATAGCCATAGGCGCCGGGTGGGGGGCCATAGCCATAGGCGCCGGGTGGGGGACCATAAGGGCCTGGTGGGGGCCAGTAGCCCATCTGCGCGTGCGCTGCCGACAAGGTCGCGATCGCAGTCAGGCAGATGGCGACAAAGGCCAGGCGTGCTGCACTTTTGGTGATCATGACCGTTCGCCTCCGTGCGTTACTGCATCGCGTAAGTCGAGATTCCGCGACTGGGCTATACCATCAGTTTCCTAGAGCGGATCGTAGCCCGCGTTCTTGTTACCACATTGTTGCAGCGAGGTTACACCGTTAACGAAATTGTCCTCGTATGCGCCGACGAGACCTGACGAACGCTACAAAAAGGAGCAGGTTTCCATTGCCCCGAGCGCGCCCGCATCAGCTGGGGGAGAGCGATGCGGGTCGGTTGGTCCGGGGGAGGGACCTAATCTTATCGCGCTCGGGGCGGTACATAGATGCACGTTGCTTATGCAAGTTCAATCAAGGAACGTACGTCGGCCCAAGCCAGGTGGCCCGGCCTTTTTAGCTGTCACGATCCCCGGCTCTCTCTTGCGGGTGGGTGCGTGATAAATGCGGATTCCGACGAGGTCGCCTGGCGATGCGAAATGATGTCGCCCGAGTTCGGCGCTCGCTGACATGGGTATTTTGGCAAATGCCTCGATACTGGGGAAGCTAAAAAGAGCAACGGCGATGTTCGGCGGCCCTATTTATCCGAGGACGGCTTTCCACCAAATTGACCCGATCCCGGCGGGTATTGCGAACGGCAAGTGTGGGCAACTCTCGCCACTTCGCGGCACCCGCAAAGGGGGCAGCTCGGCGCCGATTCCTGACCTCCGCACCCTTACTCCAGAACGGGGAGGCTCGACCCGAAGCCGAAGTTCGCCTACTGCCGCTTGGTGCCAATGCACAAACCAAGTAGCCGCGGCGCGATAGATACACGGCGGTCTTCCACAACACCGGAAATTGGCGGCTAGTGGATCGGCGTGACGAATGATTTCAGCCGGTGCGCTGATATGTTAGTCTGGCTGGAAAAGGAAAGGCATTGAGGTCCGGCTTCACCCACACTAATCGTGAGTAACATAGGAAGGCAAATCAGGTGCCGTCCGAGGTTTGGTTGGAATTGAAGGTGGCGTAGTCTCCGGGTGCTGAAACCCAAACGATCCCGGCGTTGGTGCGCCGGTGGAGACCACGCCATGACCGACAATACCACGAAGTCGTCGGCTTTGCAGTCGCCAGCGGCGACGGCAGTTCAGCTTCTCGACGACTGGTTTGATCCGATCGAAGCCGGCCTGCGTGATCGGGTGCGCGAGTTCATCCAAACGATGATCGAGAGCGAACTCGAAGCAGCGCTCTCGCGCCCGCGCTATGGCCGCCGGGCGAAGACGCCGGACGAGGATTTGGAGGAGCCGAACGGTATCACTGGCCACCGGCACGGCCACCGATCGCGGTCGCTGCTGGGGAGGTTCGGGCGGGTCGAGATCGCCGTGCCGCGCGCCACTGCGGAGGGCAAGACGACCGAGTGGAGGAGCACGGCGCTGCGGGCTTATCAACGGCGAACCAAGCAGGCCGATTCGCTGATCGCGGGCGCCTATCTTGCCGGCACCAACACGCGTCGGGTGCGCCGGGCGCTGTCGGCGGTCTTCGGCGGGGCGGTCGGCAAGGACACGGTGAGCCGGGTGTGGCGGAAGGTGAAGGGCGATTGGGATGCCTGGAATGCCCGCTCGCTCGCCGAGGAACCGATCGTCCGCCTGATCCTCGACGGCACCGTGGTGCGGGTCCGGCTCGACTGAAAGGCCACCTCGATCGTGCTCCTGGTTGTGCTCGGCGTGCGTGAGGACGGCCAGAAGGTGCTGTTGGCCGTCAAGAACATGGGTGGCGAGACCAGCGAGGCTTGGCGCGTCGTCCTCGACGATCTCGTCAAGCGCGGGCTGCGCAAGCCAGAGTTCCTGATTGGCGATGGCGGGACCGGGCTGGAGCAAGCGCTGGCCGGACTATGGGGCGATGTGCCGACCCAACGCTGCACGTCCACAAGCACCGCAACCTGCTCGCCCATGCTCCCCAGCGCCTGCATGAGGAGGTCGCGGCCGACTACACCGACATGATCTACGCCACCTCGCCGGCAGAGATCGAGCAGCGTCGGCGCGCCTTCATCCGCAAATGGCGGCTCAAATGTAAAGCGGTTGCCGACAGCCTCGAGGAGGCCGGTGACCGCCTCTTCACCTTTACCCGGCTGCCGGACGGCCAATGGAAGAGCGTGCGCACCACCAACGCGATCGAGCGGCTCCACGAGGAGTTCAAGCGCCGCACCAAGACCCAGACGGTGCTGCCATCCGCCGAGTCTGCAGCGATGTTGTTCTGGGCATTGCTCGCCGCCGGTCAGATCACGATGCGCAAAGTCGATGGATGGCAGACCCTGTCCGAGAAGCTCACAGACAAGCAGATTGACCTCGCTGCCTAACGCAATATCCTGATCCAATCGGAGACCGCGCCAACGCAAATTCCAACACAGATCCCGACGGCACCTCGCCCGCGGGGCACTGTTCACATACGACGGAGAGCATTTTCGCGGCGTTGCGATGCGAGGCATGCCGGAGCCCTTAGCGGAAAAACTCAGAGGACCTTTCAAAGCCGGCGCCAATTTTTTGCCCGATCCTAGCGTCGTCACCGATGGGACGATCACAGACCGTTTGCTGCGTGGGGAGCGCCTGGTCCATATCACCGATCTGGGAGCGGAGCCGATCCTAGCTCCGCTGAGCCGCGCAGCTGCTGAAGCCGGTAGTCGCACCGTGCTCCGCGTCCCGCTACGTAAAGACGGTGCGCTGCTCGGTTACATAACCGCGCATCGCACAGAGGTCCGGCCTTTCTCCGAAAAGGAAATCGCCCTGCTTGAGAATTTCGCGGCGCAGGCGGTCGTCGCCATGGAGAATGCACGGCTGTTGACCGAGACGCGCGAGGCGCTGGAGCAGCAGACCGCGACCGCCGAGGTGTTGCAGGTCATCAATTCCTCGCCCGGCAACCTCGCGCCGGTCTTCGACGCGATGCTCGATAAGGCGCTTCGGCTGAGCGAAGCAGCCTTCGGAATTCTTGTCGCCCCCGACCGGGAAGGCTTTCGCGCGGTAGCATCGCGAGGTATCCCGCCAGCGCTCGCGGATTATCTGCGACCTCCGTTTAACGTCCCGGCGGGAAGCACCATGGACGAACTCGCCGGGGTCCTGCCGGTCATACAAATGTCGGACATCGCAGCCGACGATCGACCAGCCGGTGATGCCCGGCGCGCTCTCACAGAACTCGGAGGGGCACGAACGGGACTGGCCGTCGGCCTCCGCAAAGACCGCGAGTTCCTCGGCGCGTTTTGGTTCTATCGCCAGGAGATCCGGCCGTTCACCGAGAAGCAGATGGCGCTGCAGCAGAATTTTGCCGAGCAGGCGGTCATCGCGATGGAGAACGCGCGGCTGCTCGGCGAACTGCGCGCCCGTACCAGCGATCTCCAGGAGTCGCTCGAATGCCAAACCGCGACCAGTGACGTGCTTAAGGTTATCAGCCGCTCGACATTCGATTTGCAGCCGGTGCTCGACACGCTGGTCGAAACCGCAACGCGACTGTGCAGTGCCGATTTCGGCAACCTTTTCCGTCGTGAGGGGGACGCGTTCAGGCGCGTAGCCGTCTTCGGATTGCCACCCGAGGTGCGGGGCAACGTATTGGAGGTAACCCGCGGCAGCATCGTTGGGCGGGCCGTGCTCGAAGCAGGGATCGTCCATGTCCACGACGTGGCAGCCGACCCGGAATACAGGTCCAACGCGATCCGCTCAGGACAGCGCTCTGTGCTCGGCGTGCCGCTGCTGCGCGAGGGCGAGCCGATGGGCGTGTTCACCCTAGCACGGCGGCGGGTCGAGCCGTTCACGGAGCGGCAGATAGAATTGGTGCGCACCTTTGCCGACCAGGCGGTGATCGCGATCGAAAACGCCCGGCTTATTGCCGAGACGCGCGAAGCCCTGGAGCAGCAAACGGCAACCGCCGAGGTGCTCGGAGTCATCAACGCCTCCCCCGGGGACCTTGCGCCTGTGTTCGACGTTATATTGGAGAAGGCGCATATGTTGTGCGGCGCCGCTCACGGAGCATTCGTCGCGTACGACGGGAAATGTTCCGCGCTATCGCCACACGAGGAATGTCGAGAACTTTCGACGAATTCTTACGCCGCGGGTTCCCGCGCTTCTCTGGCACAATCGCGGATCAGCTGATGCGAGCGGAACCGGTCCATATCATCGACTTGCGGGCAGCGGCCGCGCAGAGCCCGCCCGAATTGGCTAGTTTGCAGCGGCAGGCTGCCGAACTGGCCGGAACCCGAACACTGCTGATGGTACCGTTGTGTAAGGACAGTGCACTCCGCGGTTATGTCGCCGCCTACCGCACAGAGGTCCGTCCATTCACCGACAAGCAGATAGTGCTATTGCAGAACTTCGCGGCGCAGGCGGTCATCGCGATGGAGAACGCGCGACTGCTTGGTGAATTGCGCCAGCGCACCGACGAGGTCGCGGAACTGAATCGCGGCCTGGAGACCCGGGTCGCGGAACAGGTCGAGGAACTGGGGCGGGTCGGGCGGCTGAAACGGTTTCTGGCGCCACAACTGGCGGAGCTGATCGTCTCTCAAGGCGACGAGAAGATCCTCGAAAGCCATCGCCGCGAGATCGTCGTGGTGTTCTGCGATCTACGCGGCTACACCGCCTTCACCGAGACCGCCGAGCCCGAGGATGTACTCGAGTTTCTGCGCCAGTACCATGGCGCCTTGGGGCCACTTGTCAGCCAGTTCGAGGGCACACTCGACCAGTTCTCGGGCGACGGCATCATGGTGTTCTTCAATGACCCGGTGCCCTGCCCCAACCCCGCCGAGCGCGCGGTCAAGATGGCGATGGCGATGCGCGACGCGGCTAACGGGTTGATTGCTGCCTGGCGGCGGCACGGCTGCGAACTTGGTTTTGGTGCGGGCATCGCGCAGGGTTTCGCGACCCTCGGCCAGATCGGTTTTTCAGAGCGCTCCGGCTACACCGCGATTGGCACGGTCTGCAACCTCGCCGCCTGGCTTTGTGCTGAAGCGAAGGACGAGCAGATCCTGGTTAGCAGCCGTATTGCAGAAGCGGTCGATGCGGTCGCGAGGCTAGAAGATCTCGGCAACCTGGAGCTGAAGGGTCTTCGCCGTCCGGTCGCGGCATTCAACGTCGTGCAGTGCACCAGTCTCGCGGAAGCTCGTCCCAATTTGACCGTCGTCGCGAGGGGCCCAGGCGGTTGACCCCGGACAGCGCGAAGGTCTCAAAAACACCCGCCACCAAGGCTGAGCGGCCGGTGTCGGTTCCGAAAGCGGCCCTTTGCTGCCGATGATTGGTTGTCAAGAGACCATTGATTAGTCGCGACCGTAGCCGCGCGGAGGATCGATTGCCTGCAACTCATCGAGGTCGAGTTCGACGACGCTCCGTAGCTTGTCGGCCAGCGCCGAGCTTTCGAGATTTGGCGGCAGATTATCCAGCCAAGCACGGTATTCCCCTTGCAAGCGGACCAGGGTGGCGACTGCGGTGGCCCAGCGTGCGGGCCGTGGAGCAAGGCGTCGGGTTGGTGCTGCGGGTGGGGCGGGACGTTGTTGGCGCAGCCTGGCACGGCGCCGAGCTTGCCGCTCTGCCGAGCTCATCGGGGTAGCGCCGATGCGGGGTCTGGACATGCCGAATTCCTATTATCAATCGTGACAGTCACGTTTCCCGGGATGATCCGAGGGGAACCCGCCATGGGGCGCCGAACATCGCGCCTACACTCTTGTATTCGGGGTCTGGGAGAGACCGGACCATGATGCAGCCATGCGCATCGACGTGGGCCTTCAGCCCACGGGCTTGACCCGTGGGGAGGTTCCGGGGCGGCGGGCGCATTCTCTAAGACGGCGTGAGAGCCATGCCTGACTCGGGTCACCGCCACCTCGGATCGTCATCAACGCCTTGTCGATCCTAGCGACAGGCGCCGAATTCCTTGGGATGACCTTGATGTCGACCGAGGGCTCAGGCCGCGGGACGGAACACGACGCCGTGCGGTACGTCGCCGGTGGTGACCAGCCGCCACAGCGCGACCAGCAGCTTGCGCGCCAGCGCAATGATCAGCGCCTTGCGGGTGGCGCCGCGCGCGTCGGCGGTGCGGGCTCGATACCATTGCGCCAGAGCGCTGTCTTTCTGAAACATCAGAAAACGCCAGGCCAACTGGATCATGCCGCGGCGCACGCGGGCGTTGCCCGCCCCCTGTTCCCTGCCAGGGGCAGGCCTGGCCAGCCCTTTCTCCCGGCGGCGCGCCCCGCTCTCGTCCGGAGCGCCGGTCAGCCCGCCGTAACGCGCCACCGCCGGTCGGTCGCGCAAGCGGCGCGAGAAGGCCTCGTGGGCGAGCATGTCGGCGGTCTCGATGCCGAGGCCACGGACCTGCGCGAGTAATCGGATCATCGGATGGCCACCACGGTTTGG
>Ga0306924_10005370_pt1 | contig 12613 bp, 13 predicted proteins | sample sta12Can44000111_FD_203756 | JGI IMG/M metagenome (GOLD analysis project Ga0306924, IMG submission 203756) | Lab enrichment of tropical soil microbial communities from Luquillo Experimental Forest, Puerto Rico - statanox.12C.anox.44.000.111 (v2)... | ecosystem: Environmental > Terrestrial >... | reverse complement strand
AGTCCCACCCCACCTTGCTGCGCCGTCTCGACGCAGACCTCGATACCGTGCACGAGATAGGGCCGGCAGGTACATATGTCCGAGCCGAAGACGTCGGAACCGTTGCACTCGTCATGGACGCGGCAGGCAATCACTGTGCCCGGATCGGCGATCTTCTCGACCGCGCCAAAGAAATAGACCGTCATGCCGCCGATCGGGGGCAGCAGGATTTCGATGTCGGGCCGGGTCACCAGCTCAGGGAACATCCCCCCGGTCTCTTCGAACAGGGTGCGGCGCAGATCGGCTTCCGCTACTCCAAAGCGCGCGGCCAGCCCGGGCAGATGCCATACCGGGTCAATTGCGGCTTTGGTCACGCGGATCTCGCCGTTGTCGAGCAGGACCTCTCCATCCGGCCGCAAGGTTCCGTCGGCGACGAGCGGGCGGAACTCTGGTGTTGTAATCCGCGCCCGTGTCACCGCAATCGTCGGACGGATGTCTATGCCGGTGCGGATGTAATCGGAAAAGACCTCTCCGGCGAGATGGCCCCACGGATCGAGCGACACGATCTTCGTCGGGTCCCCCCATTGCGGATGCGGCCCGATCAGTGTTGCCGGCGCGGTATCTGTGAGATCCGGACGATGGTCACGCGCCAAGACCCGCGTCGCTACGGCAAGGGCGCGATAGACCGCATAGGCGCCGGAATAAGACCCGACCGCATTACGGAACCTTGGTTCCGCAGGGCTCGCGACGACTGGCCCGCGTTCAACCGGGGTTGGCGCGCCCCATCGCAGCGGGATTGCGCCCCGACCGGATGTTCCGGGGTGGGAAGTCAGGCGGATATGACGCGGTGCAGAGTACTCCATGCTCTCTTCGCGCGAAAGACCAGAAATAGATAGCGTAACGGGGTTATCAACAGCCGGCAACGTGAGCGGTCCGCGTCACGATGGTGTGATAGGGTGGAAATGTTCTCCGAGTTCAATCGTGGCATACTAAGTTAAACTCGTTTCAGTTCGGTTTCCGGCAGGGCTCCCCGATGACTGAACCGCTTTCGCGGCTTGACCCCTGCAAGTTCCGGGATCCTTTCACGACCGCGAAGGGCGAGCGGAGAGCGCATGTAGCCCTCAAATCGCTCGATACGCTCTGGTTCAATACCGGGACGCTGTGCAATCTGACTTGCGGGCATTGCTATATCGAATCCTCGCCCAAGAACGATCGCCTGGTTTACCTGACGGCGGTCGAGGTCGCGAACTACCTCGACGAGATCGAAGCCGGTGCGCTGCCGACATCGCTGATCGGCTTTACCGGCGGAGAGCCGTTTATGAACCCCGAGCTGCCCTCGATGCTCGAGGATGTTCTGACGCGCGGTTTTCACGCCCTGGTCTTGACCAACGCAATGAAGCCGATGGCGAAATGCAAGCCGGCGCTGTTGAAGCTGAGGGAGCGCTTCACCGACCGGCTGACGATCCGCGTCTCTATCGACCATTACGGCCGGGAGGTGCACGAGGTGGAGCGCGGCGCACGGAGCTGGCGGCCGACAATCGAGGGGCTCCTCTGGCTGGCCCGAAACGGCTTTTCGCTTCATGTCGCGAGCCGGCGTCTGTCGGGCGAAACGGAAGAGGTCATTCGTCGGGGCTTCGCCACACTCTTCACCGAACTCGATGTGCCGATCGACGCCGATGACCCGATAGCGCTGATGGTGTTTCCGGAAATGGATGAAGCCAGCGATGTTCCAGAGATCACCGAAGCGTGCTGGGGTATCCTCGGCAAGTCGCCGGAAAGCGTGATGTGCGCAAGCTCACGGATGGTTGTGAAGCGCAAAGGCGCGAGCCACCCCGTCGTCCTTGCCTGCACCTTGCTCCCCTATGATCACCGGTTTGAGCTCGGACAAACCCTGGCCGCAGCCAGCGGCGCCGTGCCGCTCAATCACCCGCACTGCGCCAAATTCTGCGTTCTTGGGGGCGGGGCCTGCAGCCGCGGGTAATGCCGTTGTTTTCCGGCGCCGTTAGGACAGGGCCGATGCCGCGGCCTGTTTGAGGATCTCGGTCCAGCCATCCCAGATCATCCGAAACGCGACAAACGTGATGATCCCGAGCCCTACCCAGGAAATCCAGTAATGGCGATCGAGAAGCCGGGCGATGCAGGTCGAGGCGACTCCCATCAACGCCACCGAAAGTACGAGCCCGAAGGCCAACAACCAGAAATGATCCCGCGCGATGCCGGCAACCGCCAGCACGTTGTCGAGTGACATCGAAACGTCGGCGAGTACGATGCGCGTCAGCGCCTCTCTAGAGCTCGCACGGTGTATGCGTTGCCCACTGCTGCGGCACGGCTCCGGGTGATCCGCATCTTGGGTATAACGGATCTCGCGATACATCTTCCAGGAAACCCAAAGCAGCAGGACCCCGCCGGCGAGGGTCAAGCCGATCACCGCGAGCAGCTGCACGGCGAAATACGCGAAGAGGATCCGCAACACGGTCGCCGCGGCGATACCGAGCACGATTATGCGCCGCCGCCGTTCGGGCGGAAGATTCGCCGCCGCCATTCCGACGACGATGGCGTTATCTCCGGCCAGCACGACGTCGATGATGACCACCGACAGAAGGGTGCCGAGTTGATTGATCTCGATCAGCACCCTTCGCCACATAGTCACTGATCGGTGCACCGTCGAGGCCGTCACGATGTCGAGAGGCGCTGATTTGCGCCCGGCGATGCGCCTTTCGGCGTTCTACGCCGCGATCTTTCTGGTGACGGGCATTCAGCTCCCGTTCTGGCCGGTTTGGCTCGCCTCGCGCGGACTTACCGCGAGAGAAATCGGCGCCCTGCTGGCCGCGGCGATCTGGGTGAAGGTATTGGCGACACCGGCGATCGGCGCGGTCGCAGATAGAATGGGAAATCGTCGACTGCTCATGGGGGCGCTCGCGGCAGCCGCTCTTGTCGCGTATGCGGGGCTCCTTTCTTCGGGCGGCTTCTGGCTGCTGGTATCGCTCAATCTCGTCGCGCTGACCGCACAATCGGCGCTGATGCCGCTCGGCGATGCTGTTACCCTCGCCGCCGTCCGCTCGCAGGGTCTCGATTATGGGCGCATTCGGTTATGGGGTTCCGTAAGCTTCATCCTCGCCTCCATTGCAGGCGGCGCAGCGCTCGCGACGTCCTCGGGAGAGCGGGTACTTCCTCTGGTGCTCGCCGGCTCGGCGCTCGTGCTGCTCGCGTGCCTGGCTGTCCCGTCGACCCGCCCGATAAAGAGCGCAGACCGGACAGCGGGACTGCGCATCGTCGTCAGGAACCCCGGCTTTTGGGTTCTCACCCTCTCCGGCTCCGCGTTTCAGGCGAGCCACCAAGTCTATTATGGATTCGGAACGTTATATTGGCGCTCGCTCGATCTATCGGATACGACAATCGGCTGGCTTTGGGCGGCAGGTGTCTTCGCCGAAATCTTTCTGTTCTGGCAGGCTGGACCGCTGCTAGCCCGGCTGGGGCCGGTTCGACTGATGGCGCTCGGCGGGGCCGCAGGTATTCTCCGCTGGAGCCTCACGGCCAGCCTTACTTGGTTGCCGTTTATCGCGGCGCTGCAGATGCTCCACGCCTTCACTTTCGGCGCGAGCTATATCGGAGCTGTGCACTTTCTGTCACGGGCTGTGCCGTCCTCGGCAGCAGCGAGCGCGCAAACCCTTTACGCTGCATTGTGTTCGGCTCTCGGAGGTGGGCTGGTAATGGGCGTCGCGGGAGCGCTCTATTCGGTTCACGGCGGAGGCGCTTACTATTTCATGGCTCTGCTATCCGCGGCCGGGTTGGCGGGAACGGCCGCGTTGTCTCGGGCGGCAGCATCCGATCGTCGGAACCTCTAGCAGTTCCTCGTGTTTGGCTCACAGAGGGATTTTGGCCCGATCCGCCGCGGCGTGGTTTCCCTCAACCGCTACGCCGCGCGCTCGCGGATCGCGCTGCAGCGCCATGCCGGTTTACCCCCACCGGCATGGCGCGTCTTTAGTCGTTCTGTAATATTCCGGCTACCTCGAACAGCTTGGGTGAACGCCGTCCGCGGCATGAGCAATCGCGTAATCGTGGAACGTTTTCGTGTCGAGGGTGCTGGCCAGCTTAAGCATCTCCGCCGATTGTTGGCAGAATTGCCCGGTAGGAACGATGGCTTGCTTGCGCGCGGCCTCGTTCGCGAGACTGGTCTGCCAAGCATCAAAGGCGCTCTTCGGGTTGCGAGCCCCGGTGCGGCGGAAATGGTCGATCATCGCGTTCTGGTAACGCACGATCGCGTCCTTGTTGCGCGCTCGAAATTCGCCGTAGACCGTATCCCGACAAGCGGAGCTTATGACCATCAGGTTGGTTTGAAACAGCAGCGCCTGTTCCGCCTCGATATCGCCGGGCGAATAGCAATCCCGGTCGGCCGCCGGTGCACTCGCGACCGACGCGACCAGCATCGCGGCGGCCAAGACGACTTTCTTCATCGCAATTCCCCCAAGCAATGTCGCGACAGCGCAGCATACCTAGGGCGTTCTGTCAATTTCAAGAGCAACGGCGTCGGGTCTCGACAAATCTTAAGTACAAAGCGGCTTTCTTCTCGCCTCGCAAAGGTACGGCGCAACCCAACCAATGATTGTTTGGGAGTCGTGCCTTCTCTGCCAAATGATGAGTACCGAGGGACGACTTGCGTTACGAAGATTGGGAATTAGCCAAACTCTAGCTTTCGCGGTCGAGCCTCAAAACCCATACCTGCCGAGACACCCACATGGCCGCGTTGATCGTCCTGTTTACCGACTTCGGCCTCGAAGGCCCCTATCTCGGTCAAGTCAAAACGGTGCTCCATCGGATCGCGCCCGGTGTTCAGGTGATCGATCTGTTTGCCGACTTGCCTGCGGCGAAACCCCAGCCGGCAGCCTATTTGCTGGCCGCGTATGGCGCGTGGTTTCCGCCGGGTACGGTATTTCTCGCAATTGTCGACCCCGGGGTCGGCGGGGACCGTGCCGCGATCGTCACCAAAGCTCGCTCCCGCTGGTATGTTGGCCCGGATAACGGCTTGTTCGAGATCGTTGCACGGCGTGCCGGTCGCGCGCGGCATTGGGAGATTCCCGCGCCGCCAGCCGGGGTATCGGCAAGCTTCCACGGCCGCGATCTGTTCGCGCCGGCGGCGGGGCGTCTCGCGCAAGGCAAGCCGCCCGCCGGTCTGCCTCGTTCCGCAGGGATCGTTGGCCGTCCGGATTGGCCGGACGATCTCCCCGAGATTGTTTACATCGACCGGTTCGGCAATGCGATGACCGGCCTGCGGGCCGTGCTGGTCCCCGATCGCGCATGCCTTGCCGCTGCGGGGCGGGTGCTCGCGCGCCGGCGGACATTCTCGGACGTCCCGGCGGGTGAGGCGTTCTGGTACGAGAACTCGAACGGGCTCGCGGAAATCGCCGTCAATTGCGGCCGGGCGGATGCGGCACTCGGCCTCCGCATAGGAACCCCCGTAATCGTTCTGCCGTTATAGTCCGGCGGCACTTTCAAGGCGGCGGGCTGATGGTCTTCGCGCCAGGAGGGACCCTAAGCTGGCGCCGCCTCTGGAGTCTGTGGAACAGCCATACGGCGACCGTGAAGGCGACGAATACGATCAGCATGGCGAGGCTGAACGAGCGCACGAGGTGGCCCAGCACGGCGCGGAACGCGTGTCCTAGGAAATAGCCGACGGCAACAAAGCTGCCCGCCCATAGACCGGCGGCCAAGCAATTCAGGACCAAAAACCGCTTCCAATGAACCGCGCTAAGTCCCATCGCAAAGGACGAGAAATTTCGTATGCCATAGATGAAGCGGAACGAAAGAATAAAGCCGGTATTGTACCGTTCGAGCCAATGCAAAGCCGATTCGACACCGTACCGCCATTTCGGGAATCGGTTGAGCAGCCGCAGCCCAAAAGACCGGCCTATCCAGAAATAGGTCTGATCGCCCGCGAAGCTGCCCAGCCAGGTGGCTGCAAGCAGGAGCGCCGGGTTAAGCAGTCCCTGTGCCGCGGCGAAGGCAGCAAACAGCACAAAGGTTTCCCCTTCGAGGAAGGTCCAGACGAACGCAATCAGATAAAAGAAGGCGCCGTGCTCAGCGATCAGCTGACTGATGTCCATTCCCGACCCGTTCCTGCCCTATCGAACCGCCCCGGGCCGTGGCTGGAGCGCGCCCCCTCGATGCACTACCGGCGCTGCGCATGCTATGTTTTTCGGCGTTGCGGGTCGAGCAAATTCCCGTGCAACCGGATCCTCGCCCTGAGAACGGTGCCTCGGTAGAAGAGTCGCTATAGCGGAGGAGGAGAGAATTAATGGCCGGATTGTACTTCGAGGAGTTTGAAGAGGGTCAGGTCTTCGAACACGCGATCAGCCGGACCGTCACCGAGATGGACAACGTGCTGTTCAGCACATTGACGATGAACCCGCAACCGCTGCACCTCGACGAAGAATTTGCCAAGCAGACGGAGTTCGGCCAACGCCTGGTCAACAGCCTCTTTACCCTCGGGCTCGTTATCGGCATCAGCGTCGGCGAGACGACACTCGGGACGACTGTCGCGAATCTGGGGATGAGCGACGTCCGTTTTCCGAAGCCGGTCTTTCACGGCGACACGTTGCGGGCGCGAACAATTGTGCGGTCGAAACGGCGCAGCCAATCGCGCAAGGATGCGGGCATCGTCGAGTTCGAGCATCAGGGGATCAATCAGCGCGGCGAGACCGTCGCGATCTGCCGACGGGCCGGTTTGATGAAATACCGTTCGACGGAGGCGTGAATGCGCTCGCTTCTGTTTGTTCCCGCCGATAGCGAGCGCAAACTCGCCCGTGCGCCGCGATCCGGCGCCGACGCGCTGATCCTCGATCTGGAGGATTCCGTCGTGCCGGCGAACCGCCCCCTGGCACGCCGTCAGGCGCGCGACTTTCTCGACGCGACCGATAGCGCCGAATATCGCCGCTATGTGCGGATCAACCCGCTGTCGAGCGGTGTCGCGCTCGATGATCTCGCCGTTGTGGTGCCGGGAAGACCGGAGGGAGTGTTGCTGCCGAAATGCGTGCCCGAAGATCTCCGGGTGCTCGATCATTACCTATCGGCGCTGGAAGCGGCCGCGACACTTCCGATGGGAAGCATCCGTGTAATCGCCATCGCTACCGAGACCCCGGCGGCGATGTTTGCGCTCGGCGGCTATGGCGGCGTGTCGTCGCGGCTCGAAGCCATTACCTGGGGCGCGGAAGATCTCGCGGCGTGTCTCGCCGGCGACAATCGCCGCGCAGACGGCGTCTATGACGACGTCTACCGGCTGGCCCGTTCGCTCTGCCTACTGGGCGCGGCCGCTGCCGGCGCTATCGCGATCGACACGATCTACACCGATTTCAAGGATGAGGCCGGGCTCGCCACCGAGTGTGCCGCCGCGCGGCGTTCCGGTTTCACCGCCAAGATGGCGATCCATCCGGCACAGATCCCCATCATCAACCAAGCCTTTTCCGTCAGCGAGGAAGAGCTCGCCTGGGCACGCCGGGTGGTCGCCGCATTTGCGGAAAGCCCTGAAGCCGGGACCATAGCCCTCGATGGCAAGATGGTCGACAAACCGCATCTGACATTGGCGCGCCGGCTTCTCGGCTTGAGGCCCGAGTGAGCGGGTAAGAGTCGCGCGCTCACGGGCGGATAAATTCGTTGCCGGGCCGGCTCTGCAAAATCGCGCGTGAACACCCTCTGGGCTGGTCTAATAGACCGCCCGCGGTGGCAAGCGGTCGACGAGACTATGGCGCCGGGCCGTTTATCGGTGGTATAGATAAGCATCCTAAGGTTGAAGCGAATGAGCATTAAGTCGGTTATTGGGACACTCGCTGCGGCACTGCTGTTGGCTGCGTGCACGCAAACGCCGCCATTATATTTCGGGCCACAGCTGGCATCACTTCGCGGGGAAGTCGATCCGGAGGCGATCAACTCTCCCGCGTTTGCCGTACGGCCGCCACCGCCCGGCCGGCCCAGCTATCTCGACACGATCCGCTATATCGACAACGGGGTTAAATACATCGACCCGTTCGCCGAGTTTTTTGTCTCTTTCGATGGGCAAATGTGTTTTCGCGGATTGGTCAATCGTCAAGAAGCCTATTTCGAAAATTATCAAAATTACTGGTGTATGTACCCAACTGCGGTGAATAACGTGGAAGCACTCGAGAACAACATCAGTTACGTGAATAATATCCGCCTATGGTGCGTACTGGAAGCGCCGCAATGTGCCCGACGGACCGGGATTCCGAATTTTTTGGATGATAGCGGCTGGATCGGGAACAGCATAACGGCGCAGACTCGGCCGTTTAACGAGCAGCGTCATGCGATCCAATACCTAATTTTTTTGATGGGCGGAAATGTCAGGGAACCTTAGCCGCCGATCAGATAAGTCTCGGCCGAAAGCCTGCTTGACACCGAGGCCCGAGGGTCTAGCGTCCCTACGCTGACTCGAAACGGAGGAAGTCCGATGATCATCGAAATGCGCACTTATACGCTGCAGCCCGGCACAGTCGCCACTTTCGAGGAGAGGTTTGCGGAAGCGCTGCCGGTGCGGGCGAAAGTGTCGCCGCTCGCCGCCTTCTGGCACACCGAGGTGGGGCCGCTCAATCGTGTGATCCATGTCTGGCCCTACGAGACCCTGGAAGAGCGCACCCGCTTGCGCGCGGAGGCGACCAAGCTTCAGGGGTGGCCGCCCAATACCCGCGAATTCGTCGTCGAGCAGCAGAGCGAGATCTATCTGCCCGCGCCGTTCTCGCCAAAGCTCGAACCGCGCCAGCTCGGCAATCTCTACGAAATCCGCATCTACACCTTCAAGCCGGGCGGCATTCCGGCCACGATCGACCGCTGGAGCACGCAGATCGCCGAACGCACCAAACTATCGCCATTGGTCGGCGCCTGGTATTCGGAGCTCGGCGGTCTCAACAAATGGTGTCACATCTGGGCCTACAAGGATGCCGGCGAGCGTTTCCGCATCCGTGAGGAGGCGAGATCCAAGGGCATTTGGCCGCCCAGGGGAGGCCAGCCCGGAATGATGCTCAAGCAGGAAAACATGCTCGTCGTCCCGGCGGCCTTCTCGCCGCTGCGCTGAGCCCGGGGCCTGGGGTGGGTCACCCACCCTCAGGAACCCGGTTGAGCACGATCATCTGAGGAGAACAGTTCAATGCGCCGCCTGTGGATCGCGGTTGCCTTGCTGGCGTTCGGCTACACGCTGCTGCCGGCAATCCCGGCTTCCGCCGGCTATGGAGCCATTGCGTGGGACAAGGGCACCGGCAAATATGGCGTGAGCTGGAACCAGCCGACCGGCAAACGTGCCGAGGAAGTGGCGCTCGGCGAGTGTGGCGCCAGCGGCTGCGAAGTAGTGCAAAGGATCACCCCAAGAATGTGCGGCGCTTTGGCCACGACCCAGGACGGCAGGAACGCCGGCACCGCCAGGCGCAAAGACCGTGAGGGTGCCCGCCTTGCCGCCCTTAAAAACTGCGATAAAGACCAGGCTGGCGAGTGCACCGTCCGGGCTGCTGACTGCAACAAGTAGCGGCTGCCCTCACCCGGTCCCCTCCGCGTTCAAGCGAGGAGAGGGCAGGGGTGAGGGGTTACCTGCTATGACCGCATAAACCCTTCGATTTCGTCTTCGGCCCAGCTCATCGCATTGTCGAAGGATTGGCCCTGCTGCGTCACCTTGGCGATCATCTTCGTCAGGGTCGCCTGGGCAAACATCTGTGTTCCGATCTTCAAGGGCGCCGGATAGCCGGCGAGGCTGGGAGTGGCATCGTGCCGCGGCGGGTAATTATAGTTGGTTCCCTTTGGTGGGCCTTCTTCTTCCCAGATCTTAAAATCCATCCACTTGTCGTACGGCGGAATATCGAAGCCGACGCTTGCGGTGACGAGCTTTTCCTGCACCGGGCGGGTCATCAGATGAGCCAGCAGGCTTTTCGCCGCCGGGATGTTCTGTGAGAAATTCCAGATCGCCCAGAAATACGGGTTGCATGGGTCGAAGCGGCCTTGAGGTCCTTTCGGTGAGTGGAAGGTCCACAGCTGCTCGGCGACCTTTGGTTGGTCGCGCTTCGCCACCGCATAGGCGCTGGGCGGGTTGAAGATCAGCGCGCTCTTGCCAGAGACTAACGCCTTGTTGTTCGACGCGTTGTCATAGGCATAAACATCACTCTCGAGGGACTGCGCGAGCCGTTTGAAGAACTCAAGCACCTGGCGGGTGGCGTCGGTCTTGACCGTGATGTTGCCTTTGGCGTCGACGAGATCGGCGCCGAAGCTGTGGAACACCGCACCGGCCATGTTGATCGCGTCGGTGCAGGTGCTGAGCCCGAGGGCAAAGGGGTGCCCCGCCCTGAAGCACTTCTCGGCAGCTTTGAGAAAGTTGCTCCACTCCCATGTCTCGACCAGCTCCTTGTCGGGCGGAGCGCCTGCCGGATACATTTTTTGCACATCGAGCCCGACATATTCCTTCATGTAGTCGATACGCGCGCAAGGCGGCAGCGAACCGTTGCCGTAGCTGGTCGGCACAGCCATCCAATGGCCGTCGATCTTGCCGGTGTACTCGGAGGCCTGCGCGATCGGCCCATATTCCTTGATGACCGGCAGCACGATATCGTCGACTGGCACGAAATTGTCGGCCTGCGCCGAGACGTACCAGGTCCGCAACCCCATCATATCGTGGCCCGCCTTGGCCTGGCCTTCCGCCATCAGGGTAATCAGGTCCTTGTCGCCGTTCGAGGTGATCAGGTCGACATTGAGGTCGACCTTTTCTTTTGCAGCCCACTCGCCGCAAATCTTCTTCAATTCCTCGGCCGCGCCAGGAACCCAATGGTCCCAGACACCGAAAGACAGCTTGCCGGCAGCGTGGGCACCGCGCACAAAGGGGGCGGCGAGCGCTGTTGCCGCTGCCGTCTGCAGCACCGTGCGCCGAGTCAGCAAATTCCGGATCATAAATTCCTCGCTAGGGTTGGTCTCGTGTGTGCCCGTCGTTTCTTTGTATTACCCCAGGTATTAGTAGATATGCTGGCCGCCGTTGACGAAGATCTCCGTCGCGGTGACGTATGCGGCGTCCTCGCTGCACAGGAAGAAGATCGTCCCCGCGACGTCTTCGGGGTCGCCGAGCCGGTGGAGCGGAATGCGCGGGAGCAGCAGTGTCGTTTCGGGGGACAGCATCGCCGTCTTGATTTCGCCGGGCGCGACGGCGTTGACCCGGACCCCGAGCCGAGCGAATTCGGCCGCCATCTCACGCGTCAAAGCCGATAGCGCCGCCTTGGACGTCGCGTAAGCGGACCCCGCGAACGGGTGCACGACGTGACCGGCGATCGAGGTCACATTGACGATCGCACCCTCTCCCTGCGCCAACGCCGCGGAAAAGGCGCGCGCTAAGATCAGCGGCACAAAAAAATTAAGGTGAAACACCGCATGCCAGGCATCGAGATCGCTGTTGAGGCACTCGAGCCGTTCTTTGCTCGGTGATTTGGGCGACACCCCGGCATTGTTGACAAGGGCGTGCAGAGGGCCGTCGAGCAACGCACCCGCCTCGGCGACGAAGCGATCAAGATCCCGGGCATCGCCGAGATCGGCGGTGATGTGGTGGGTCCAGTTCGGGTCGCGCTTGCATTCCTCCGGCACCGCCTCGCGCGAGCAGGTGATGATCCGCCACTCGGCATCACTGAAGCGCTTGACCGTTGCGTGGCCGATCCCGCGGCTCGCCCCGGTCAACAGCAGGACCTTCCTTTCCGTGCTCACCGCGCGACCGCTCGTCGCGGGAAGCTGGAGCGCGGTTCTTCGATCCCCTCCGGGTCCTGGTGAATGATGACTTCCGCATGAGGATAGGCGGCGCGCAGCTCGGCCTCCACCTCGTCGGAGATCTCATGCGCGCGGACGAGGCTCATCGCGCCGTCCATCTCGATATGGATCTGGATGAAGGCGGTCGGTCCCGCGACCCGGGTACGTAGGTCGTGCGCGGCGACCACATCGGGATGCGATTGCGCGATTTCCCGGATTTTTTCGCGCTCGTCGTCTGGGAGTTCATGGTCCATCAGCTGAAACAGCGAGAGCCGCGCCAGCCGCACCGCGGAGTAAACGATCCAGATCCCGATCGCGCCCCCGAACAGCGGGTCGAGGAGCGGAAGATCGAAAGCGCTGCCCAAGACGAGCGCCGCGATAACGCTCAGGTTCAACACGAGATCGCTTCGGTAATGCAACTCGTCGGCGCTGATCGCGATCGACCCGGTCCGCCGTACAACATGCCGCTGATAGGAAACCAAGCCGATTGTCACGACAATAGAGAAGACAACGACGGCAATGCCGGCCGCTGCATTCTCGATCGGGGAAGGTGAGATCAACCTTCTTACCGCTTCGGCGAGCAGCAAGATCGCGCTGCCGGTGATGAAAGCCGATTGGCCGAGGACCGCGAGCGGCTCGGCCTTGCCGTGGCCAAAACGATGCTCGCGATCGGCCGGTGTCATCGCGTGCCGCACCGCGAGCAAATTCACGAGCGACGCGGCGGCGTCGAGCAATGAGTCGACGAGGCTCGACAGCAGCGCGACCGACCCCGTTTCGAGCCAAGCGGCAAATTTTGCGGCGATCAGGACCGCCGCGACCGTTACAGAGGCATAGGTCGCCATGCGCCGCAGGCGTTGCGCCGGCGGCCTAT
>Ga0306924_10005369_pt1 | contig 12614 bp, 12 predicted proteins | sample sta12Can44000111_FD_203756 | JGI IMG/M metagenome (GOLD analysis project Ga0306924, IMG submission 203756) | Lab enrichment of tropical soil microbial communities from Luquillo Experimental Forest, Puerto Rico - statanox.12C.anox.44.000.111 (v2)... | ecosystem: Environmental > Terrestrial >... | reverse complement strand
AGGAAGTAAAACACGGCGAGCTGCATCGCCTGCAATTGATTCTGCGCGAGCGACGACAGCGTGATGCCGACCGTCAGGTTCGCGGCGATGAACAGCAGGGCGGACAGATAGATCGCGATCACGCCGCCGACGAACGGCACGTGAAACACGAAGCGCGACGCGGCGAGAATGATCGACACCTGGATCAGCCCGATGAACACGTAGGGCACGATCTTGCCCGTCATCACTTCGAGCGGCAGCGCCGGCGTCGCGAGCAGGTTCTCCATCGTGCCGCGCTCGCGCTCGCGGGTGATCGCGAGCCCGGTCATCATCACCATCGTCATCGTCAGGATCACGCCCATCAGGCCCGGCACGACGTTGTACTGCGTGATGCCTTCCGGGTTGTACAGGCGGTGCAGCTGCACGTCGAACGCCGCAGGGCGGCCGTTCAGGTGCGCGAGTGGCCCGGTCAGGTCCTTGTCCGCGACCGGCTTGACCAGCCCCGGCAACGCGCCGATCGCGGACGCGGTGGCGACCGGATCGGTCGCGTCCGCCTCGACGATCAGCGACGGCCGCTCGCCGCGCAGCAGCCGCCGCGAAAAATCGGCGGGCACCGTCAGCACGAACAGCACGTCGCCGCGCGCGAGCGCGTGCCGCCCGGCGGCTTCGTCGGGCAGCGTCTCGATGACGTCGAAGTACGCGGAATTCCGCATCCCGGCGATGAAGCTGCGCACGAACGGGCTCGGGTCGGCGACGATCACGGCGGTCGGCAGATGCTTCGGGTCGGTGTTGATCGCGAACCCGAACAGCGTGAGCTGGATGATCGGCACGCCGACGATCATCGCGAACGTCACCCGGTCGCGGCGCAGTTGCAGGAACTCCTTGAGCACGATGCTCCACCAGCGCGCGAACGAGAACGACAGCGGAAAGCGGAACCGTGCGATCACGATGAGGTGCCCCTGTCGTTGTCCGCCGCGTGGCTCATCATGTAGATGAACACGTCCTCGAGGCCGGTCTCGACCGGCGCGGCCTGCAGCGGCGTGCCGGTGGCGACGCGCCGCACAGTGGCCTCGAGCGCGCGGTGATCGCGCCCGCTCACGTGCAGCGCGGCGCCGAACACGACCGTCTGGTCGACGCCCGGCATCGTGCGCAGGCGTGCCGACAGCTCGGTCAGGCGCTCGCCGGTGATCGCCCACGTCGCGAGATCCTGCGATGCGACGACCTCGGCCGCGGTGCCTTGCGCGAGCAATTCCCCGTACGCGATGTACGCGAGCTTGTGGCAGCGCTCGGCCTCGTCCATGTAGTGCGTGCTGACGAGCACCGAGATGCCTTGCGCGGCGAGCCGGTGCAGCTCCTCCCAGAAGTCGCGGCGCGCGGCGGGGTCGACGCCCGCGGTCGGTTCGTCGAGCAGCAGCAGCTCGGGGCTGTGCAGCATGCAGGCGGCCAGCGCGAGCCGCTGCTTCCAGCCGCCCGACAGCGCGCCGGTCAGCTGGTTTGCGCGGCTCGCGAGCCCGAGCGTGTCGAGCGCGCGGGCCACCGCCTCCTTGCGGTCCGGCATCTGGTAGACGCGCGCGACGAAGTCGAGGTTCTCGCGGATCGACAGGTCGTCCCAGTAGGAAAAGCGCTGCGTCATGTAGCCGACGCGGCGCTTGATCTGCGCGCTCTCGCGCACGATGTCGTAGCCGAGGCAGGTGCCGCTGCCCGAATCGGGCGTGAGCAGCCCGCACATCATCCGGATCGACGTGGTCTTGCCGCTGCCGTTCGGGCCGAGGAACCCGAAGATCTCGCCGCGCGCGACGCGCAGCGACACGTTCTTCACGACGTGCTTCGTGCCGAAGCGCTTGTTCAGCTTGCTGACGTCGATCGCGTACGGGACGGGCGGCGCGTTCATCTCACCCTCACGGCGACAGGTTGCCCCGGATGCAGTTTCGGCGCATCGGCCGGCGCCGGCCGCGCCTCGACCATGAACACGAGCTTGGTGCGGCTTTCGTTGCTGTAGATCACGGGCGGCGTGTATTCGGCCTCGCCGGACACATAGGTGACGCGCGCGGGCACGTCGGCGGCGCAGCCGTCGCAATGGATGCTGACGGCGCGGCCGGGCGCGAGCGAGCCGACCACGGTTTCGGGCACGAAGAACCGCACCTTGACGTTCTGCGGCGGCAGCATCTGCACGACGGGGTTGCCTGCCTGCACCCATTCGCCGAGCCGGTACAGCGTGTCGTAGACGAGCCCGGCGGCCGGCGCCGCGACGCGCTTCTGGTCGAGCTTCCATTGCGCGGCGGCGACGGCCGCCTGCGCTGCCTCGACCTGCGCCGCCTGCGCGCCGATCTGCTGCGCGCGGCCGGGCAGGTTCGCGACGTCAACCTGGCTTTGCAGCTCGCGAACCTGGGCGGCCGTCGTTTGCGCCGCCGTGCGCGAATCGTCGCGCTGCTGCGCCGAGATTCCGCCGGCGCGGAACTGCGCTTCGTCGCGCACGCGCTGCTGCTCGGCCTTGCGCGCCTGCGCGGCGGCCTGCGCGAGCTGTGCCTTCGTCACGTTCACTTCGGGCGGCCGCTTGCCGGTTTGCAGATCCGCGAACTGCGCGCGCGCGGCGGCGAGCTGATGCTGCGCCTGCTGCAGCGCGGCGGTTTCGTTGACGGCTTCGAGCGCGAACGCCGGCGTGTCGGCGGCGACCGTCTGCCCGCGCTGCACGGCGAGTTGCGTCAGCGTGCCGGATTGCGACGACGACAGGTAGACGAATTCCCCTTCGACATAGCCTTGATAGGCCGCGCCGCTGTCGGCCGGCTGGCGTCCGCATCCCGCGATGCCGGCGATGCACACGGCGAGCGCGACCGTGACCGAACGCGCGCGCGTCATGGCGTGCTCCGCGTCGCGCCCGAATCGCGGGGCGTGGCGGCGGGGCGCATCCCGCATTCGAGCAGCGCGGCGACATGCCGCTGGAGCGAGGCGCGGTCGAGCGGCGGGAGCCCGCGTGCGCTCTGCCACACTTTCGAGGTCGCGAGCGGCAGCATCACGAGCGCGATCACCGAATTGAACAGCAACAGCGGATCGAGCGCCGGGTTGACCGTGCCCGCCTGCTGGGCGAGCCGGATGCGTTCCGCGAAACGCTTGAGGTGCTCGACCGGGATGCGGTCGATCATCCGCTCGCGCAGCAGCCCGCCTTCGTTGACGATCTCGCGCAGCCACAGCGGCGGCAGCCACGGCATCCGGCCGGTCACGTCGAAGAAGCGGGACACGAGTTCGTCGACGAGCGCGAACGGATCGTGCTCGATGCGGGCATCGGTCGGCCCCCACACGTATTCGATGACCGGCACCAGACGCTCCTCGACGATCGCGTCGAGCAGATGCGCGCGATTCGTGAAGTAGTAGTGAACCATCGCCGATGTGACGCCGGCTTCGTCCGCGATCTGCGCGACCGTGGTGGCGGCGATGCCGCGCTCGGCGAACAGGCGCGTGGCGATGTCCAGCATCTGGCCGCGCACGTCGACATCCTCGGTCGACGGACGGCGGCCGCGCGGTTTCGTGGCGATGGGCTTCGCGTTCATGCAGAAACACTAATTGATGGGTTAGTTAAATTCAAGGAAAGAGCGGTGGCGGGTTTGACGTGGGTCGTGTGACGGGGCGAAAGAGGGGGCGTCATGCGTTCGTGCGGCGGCGGTAAAGCCGCCGCACGGCGCGGACGACCGGCGCGGACGACCGGCGCGGACGACCGGCGCGGACGACCGGCGCGGACGACCGGCGCGGACGACCGGCGCGAGGGGTGGCTGCCCGAGTCAACGCCGGTGCGTCACGCGGGCAGCTTGCGAAACGCGATCGCCAGACGGTTCCATCCGTTGATGGCCGATACGAGCAGGGTCAGGTCGACCAGCTCTTCTTCGCTGAAATGCGGCTTCACGGATTCCCAGACAGCGTCCGGCACCCGGTCGTCGGCGATCAGCGTGAGCGCCTCGGTCCATTCGAGCGCCGCGCGCTCGCGATCGGTGAAGAACGGCGTTTCGCGCCACGTGACGACCGTGGCGAGCCGGCGCTCCGTCTCGCCGCCCTGGCGGGCATCGGCCGTGTGCATGTCCACGCAGAACGCGCAGCCGTTGATCTGCGACGCGCGCAGGCGCACGAGTTCGGTCAGCGGTTTTTCGAGGGCGCTTTTCGCGAGGTGCGCTTCGAGCGTGCGCATTGCCTTGATGGCATCGGGATTGGCGGTGTAGAAGTTCAGACGCGGCTGCATCGTGGATCTCGCTTCGTAAATGCGCACTGGGGCGCGACGGAATCCAGCTTAGAGCGGATGCCGGCCTGTTCAAATGACCAGTTTTCAGCAAAACAAGGTAACCAGTGTCCTGCAAGCAGCTGTCGCGAAGCACGGAAAGAACGTGTTTGGCGGGGGCACGGCATGCGGTGAAGACGGGCAATCCCCGCCAACGCGTTTCTTCGTTGAATCATTTCCGGCGCGTATTCGCCGTTGGTCCCGGGAGGTCGCTTCGGACGCCTTGAGCGGACGGTCGTGGCGCGATTCATGCGTGAATTGCGATCTCTTGACCCGTCAGCCAGGGCCCTCCCTGGAACTGTCGTCGATACGCCGGCCATTGCATCCTGCCGCGTCTGCAAATGCGGTTCCCCGAGCGACGACGCCAGTGCCGGGTGACTATCCGAAGGAGTAAACGATGCAATCCGCATGCGGGCGATTCGGCAGCGCAACGCGCGCTTTCCGGGCAACGACGATCTTTGCCGCGATGTGCTTCGGCGCCTTCCAGCCCTCGTGGGCCCAATCACTCGCGATCCAGGATCTGGGCACGCTTCCCGGAGGAACCTACAGCTCCGCGACCGCGATCAACGACCGCGGCCAGGTGGTCGGCGAGGCGGATGTCGCGGGTCAAGCGTTCATCGTCCACGCGTTTCTCTATCAGCACGGCGTCATGGCCGACCTCGGCACCATTCAGGGGGGAGACATCAGCTCGGCGTCGGGAATCAACGAGCGCGGTCAGATCGTCGGAAGCGGGGACGCCGGGCTGAGCACCGTGGGCCCCCAGCCTGATCACGCGTTCCTGTATGAAGGCGGGGTGATGGCGGATCTCGGTATCCCCCCGAACTATGCCGCGAGCGCCGCGAACGGCGTCAATCAGCACGGCCACGGGCAGGTGGTCGGGCTCCTGGTGAATGGGCGGCGAGGGGAAGGGCACGCGTTCATGTTCGAAAACGGGCGCTTCAACGATCTTGGCGTGCTCCCGGGGTATCTCGACAGCTCGGCTTCGGCGATCAACAACCGCGGGCAGGTGGTCGGCGTGTCCGGCCTGATGATCCATCACATCGAGCCGCCGCACGCGTTTCTGTTCGACAACGGCGCGATGACGGATCTGGGCACGCTCCCGGGCGGCCAGTTCAGCGAGGCCAATGCGATCAACGATCGCGGGCAGATCGTCGGCGATGCGACCGCCGCCAGCGGATATTTCCACGCGTTCCTGTATCAGGGCGGAACCATGACCGACCTGGGCACGTTGCCTGGCGGCCATTCCAGTTCGGCTTCAGGGATCAACAACCGTGGTCAGGTGGTCGGCACGGCGGACACCGCGACCGGGCAAAGCCACGCGTTCCTGTATGAGGGCGGGGTGATGACGGATCTCGGAACGCTTCCCGGCGGGAACGGCAGCTCGGCTGCCGGGATCAATGAGCGCGGCCAGGTGGTTGGCGAGGCGACGACGGCGAGTGGCCAGCGGCACGCGGTCATGTGGAGCCGATAGGCCCGATAGACGCAGTAGACGCGGTGGATCGACGATGGGGGCGCATGCGTGATCCGCGATTCGTCCCCGCATCTCGGCGTCGGCCGCTGGCCGCCTTCATTCCCGGGTATCAGTCGCCGTTCAGCATCGCGGCGAGCTGCGCGAGCGCCACGTCGATGCGGGGTGCGTCGATGCCCCCGTAGCCGAACAGCAGCCCCGCGCCGCGCGGCACGCCGACGTGAAAGGCCGAAATCCCGTACAGCCCGATGTCGCGGCTGCGTGCGGCGTCGATCAGCGCGGCCTCGTCGAGCCCGGGCTTGAGGCGCGCGGCGAGGTGGATTCCCGCGGCCGGCACGATCGCGTCGAGCCACGGCGCGAGTCCGCGCCGCAGATGCGCGATCAGCATCGTGCGCCGCGCGTCGTAGTGCTTCTGCATGCGGCGCAGATGCCGCGCGAAGTCGCCGTCGAGCATGAAGCGCGCGAGCGCCGTCTGGGTCAACGTGCAGGTGTGCCAGTCGGCGATCTGTTTCGCCTTGCAGAGCGCCGGATGGAGCGAGCGCGGCGGAATCGCGTAGCCGATCCGCAACTCCGGAAAGATCGTCTTCGAGAAGGTCCCGACATACGCAACGAGGCCCGCGCGGTCGAGGCTCTTCAGCGATTCCATCGGGCGGCCTTCGAAGCGGTATTCGCCGTCGTAGTCGTCCTCGATGATGACGGCACGCCGCCGCTGCGCCCACTCGAGCAGCGCGACGCGGCGTTCGAGGCTCATCGGCATCCCGAGCGGGAACTGGTGGGACGGCGTGACGTAGACGAGCCGAGCTTCGGCCGGCAGGCGTGCGGTCGTGATCCCGTGCGCGTCGACCGGCACGCCGATCACGGTCGCGCCGAGCGCGGTGAATGCAGCGCGCGCGGGCGGATAGCCCGGGTCTTCGACCGCGACGACATCGCCGGGCCGCACGACGACGCGCGCGGTCAGGTCGAGCGCCTGCTGTGCGCCCTGGGTCACGATCACGTCCGGCCAGTTGCAGGCGACCGCCCGGCTGAACGCAACATAACGGGCGATCGCGAGCCGCAACTGCTGGTCGCCTGCCGGGTCGTGGTACTGGCCGACGCCGCGCGCCTGCTGGCGCAACGCATGATGCAGGCAGCGCCGCCATGCGTCGAACGGGAACAGCGCCTTGTCGGTCACGCCGCCACGGAAATCGAAGCGCGCCGGGGTTTGCGGCGCGGGCATCGCCAGCGCGTCGGGCAGTTCTGCCCATACGGGGTGGGCGACTGCGGAGTCGCCCACCGGCGTCTCCGCAGCACGGCCGAATGGCGCAGCGTCCGGCTCGTGCGGCACGCGCGCAAGGCCATCGGCGACGAACGTGCCGTCGCCCGGCCGGGTCGTCAGATAGCCCTCCGAGCCGAGCCGCTCGAACGCATCGAGCGTCGTCTTGCGCGATACGCCGAGCCGCGCGGCCAGATCGCGCGTCGACGGCAGACGCGTGCCGCCGGCGGCGCGTCCGTCGACGATTGCGGCGCGAAGCTGCCGGTAGATTTGTCCCGTCAGGTCGTGACGGCCTTCGATGCGGATCGCGATATCCATCCGGGTGGCTACCTCATTTTTTTCAAAATGGCCGATTTTGGCATGCCGCCAGTATGCGGCCGGATCGACCGTTCGTTGCGGGAGTGGTGGTGAAGGGCATCTGTGGCGATCGGGAGAGCGAGCGCGCCGTAAGCCTGAGCGGCAAGGTCATCCGGTGCTCGAGCGGCTCGCACTGAGCGAATAGGCGAGCAGGCGAGCAGGCGGCGCGTGTGCTCGGGGCGATATCGTCGCTGCGTGGATGAACGGAGGCTAGACGACTGGTCTAATTGCCGTGTATCATCTCGCTCCATGAACGCGACCTCGACCGCCGACGTGCGGCAGCACATCCTCGACACCGCCAAGCCGATCATGCTCCACAAGGGTTTCACGGGCGTCGGCCTGAACGAGATCCTGGCTACCGCCGGGATCCCGAAGGGGTCGTTCTATCACTATTTCGGCTCGAAGGAGGCGTTTGGGCAGTCGATCCTGGAGTCGTATTTCAGCGACTACCTGAGCCACCTCGACCAGCTCTTCGCGAGCGAGCCCGGCCCGGCCGCCGCACGCCTGATGCGTTACTGGTGCGACTGGCAGACGCAGCAGGCCGCCGACGATCCGCAAGGCAAATGCCTCGTCGTCAAGCTCGGCGCGGAGGTCTGCGACCTGTCCGAGCCGATGCGCGCGGTGCTCCAGCGCGGCACCGAACAGATCGTCGCGCGGCTCGCCGCCTGCATCGAGGCAGGGCAGCAAGACGGTTCGCTCGGTGCCGGCCTCGACCCGCAACAGACGGCCGCGATGCTGTACGAACTCTGGCTCGGCGCGACGCTGGTCGAAAAGATCCGGCACGACGGCCGGTCGCTCGCGGTCGCGATGACGACCACGCGCGAGGTGCTCGGCATGTCCGGGAACCCGTAACGACGACACCGCCGCGGTGCGGCGGCGTGTCACAGTGCGCGGCAACGCCGCGCTTTTTTTGTACGACGGTCTAGACGACCGGTCTAATGGTGGCGGAATCAGATGGAGCATGTCGATGACCGAAATCCGACGCGAATCGCATTCGGTGGCGGCGCGACCGCCAGCGAGGCGACGCGCGCGAAGCCGTCGTTCCGCAGCCTGCGCGCGTTCCCGCGCGTCCGGGCGCTCGATCCGGTCGAGACGTCCCTGACGCCACATCAGATCGCGGACGACGTCGCCGATGCATTCACGCAGGGCGTGGCGCACTATCTGACTCATCCGGCCTGCGTTCTCGCGCGGCACAGCTGCGCCGACGGGCTGCCGCATGACGCGGCGCGCGTGCCGGGCATCGCGTACCCGAGCCGAGCCGCTGAACCCCGGCCCGGTCCGGCCTGCCGCCGCGCGCACCGCGCGGCACCGTTTCCGTTCTTTCGAAGGAGCGTCCGATCATGAAGATTCTGGTGGTACTGACTTCGCACGACACGCTTGGCGACACCGGCAAGAAAACCGGCTTCTGGCTCGAGGAGTTCGCCGCGCCGTATTACGCGTTCAAGGACGCCGGCGCGGCGCTGACGCTCGCGTCGCCGCTGGGCGGCCAGCCCCCGCTCGATCCGAAGAGCAGCGACCCGGCGGCGCAGACGGACGCGACGCGCCGCTTCGACGCGGACCCCGACGCGAAGGCTGCGCTCGCGTCGACGCGCAGGCTGGCCGACGTGTCGGTCGACGATTTCGACGCGGTGTTCTATCCGGGCGGACACGGCCCGTTGTGGGATCTTGCCGAGGATTTGCACTCGATCGCGTTGATCGAGCGCGCGCTCGCTGCCGGCAAGCCGGTGGCCGCGGTTTGCCACGCGCCCGGCGTGCTGCGCCACGTGAAGGAGCCGTCGACCGGCGAATCGGTCGTCCGGGGCAAGCGCGTGACGGGCTTCTCGAACAGCGAGGAGGCCGCGGTCGAACTGACCGAGGTGGTGCCGTTCCTCGTCGAGGACATGCTGAAGACCAACGGCGGGCACTATGCGCGCGCGGCGGACTGGACGCCGCACGTCGAAACCGACGGGCTGTTGATCACCGGCCAGAATCCGGCGTCGTCGGAGCCGGCCGCTGCCGCGTTGCTCGCGACGCTCCGGCAAGGCTGATGACCGGCGATACGCACGGCGCCGGCCGCCGCCGCGCCGTTCGCGAAGCCTGATGGCCGACGATACCCGCGGCGCCGGCGCACCGGGCGGTTCCGCGTTTACCTGACGACGCGCCGCAGGTGGGCAGGCTGCCGCCATCGGGCGGTACGAAGCGGCGTGTGCATCCGGACCTTCCGCCGCCATCGGCGTGCGGGGCTCTGCTGTTGTTTTGCATTACCAATCAAAGGAGTGGTTGATGTCTGCATTGTTCGAACCGTTCAAACTGAAGGACGTGACGTTGCGCAACCGGATCGCGGTGCCGCCGATGTGCCAGTACGTGGCCGAGGATGGCGTCGTCAACGACTGGCATCACGTGCATCTGGCGGGCATCGCGCGCGGCGGCGCCGGGCTCGTGATCGCCGAGGCGACGGCCGTGTCGCCGGAAGGCCGGATCACGCCGGGCTGCGCAGGGATGTGGAGTGACGCGCAGGCCGAGGCGTTCGCGCCGTCGGTCGCCGCGATCAAGGCCGCGGGCGCGGTGCCGGGCATCCAGCTCGCGCACGCGGGCCGCAAGGCGAGCGCGAACCGGCCGTGGGAAGGCGACGACCACATCGCCGACGGCGATCCGCGTGGCTGGCAGACGATCGCGCCGTCGGCGGTGCCGTTCGGCGCGCATCTGCCGAAGGTGCCGCGCGCGATGACGCGTGACGACATCGCCCGCGTGCAGGCGGATTTCGTCGCGGCGGCGAAGCGCGCGCTGGACGCCGGTTTCGAATGGCTCGAACTGCATTTCGCGCATGGCTACCTGGCGCAGAGCTTCTTCTCGCCGCACGCGAACCGGCGCGACGACGAATATGGCGGCTCGCTCGAGAACCGCAGCCGCTTTCTCGTCGAGACGCTGGCGGCCGTCCGCAAGGTCTGGCCCGAGCATCTGCCGCTGACCGCGCGATTCGGCGTGATCGAGTACGACGGTCGCGATGAGGAAACGCTCGCGGAATCGATCGTGCTCGCGCAGCAGTTCAAGCGCGAAGGGCTCGACCTGTTGAGCGTGTCCGTCGGCTTCTCGACGCCGGATGCGCAGATTCCGTGGGGGCCGGCGTTCCTCGCGCCGATCGCGGAGCGGGTGCGCCGCGAGGCCGGCCTGCCGGTTGCGTCCGCGTGGGGCATCGACACGCCGCAGCTCGCCGAGCGCGTCGTGGCCGAGCAGCAGATGGATCTGGTGATGGTCGGCCGCGCGCATCTCGCCGATCCGCACTGGCCGTACTACGCGGCGAAGCAGCTCGGCATCGAGCGGCCGTCGTGGACGCTGCCCGCGCCGTACGCGCACTGGCTGGAACGCTACAAGGTCGCGGCGAAGGCGGCTTGAGCGGCCGCGCCCGACAGGGGGCGCACCGCCGCCGATAGAATGGCGGTTCGCGCGGGCCTTCGGCCTCGCGCGGACCGCCATTTTTCATTTTCGACAAGAGGTGCCATGGGCACGATCGTACCGCCGCGTTCCGAATCCGCCGCGCCGCCGCGCGCGCAGCAGGTGGCGCGCGCGCTGCTCTATACCGGCCTGCTGGCGCTCGCGCTCTGGGTGATTCGCGCGTTCATTCCGGCCATCGCCTGGGCGGGCGTGATCGCGATCGCACTGTGGCCTGTCGTCGCGCGTCTCGAAGCGCAACCGCCGTTCCGCAACCGGCCGATCTTCATCGCGACGACGATCACGGCGGCGGTATCGCTGCTCGTCGTGCTGCCGGTTGCGATCGGGCTCGTGCAGGCGATCGGGCAGGCGCACGAGTTGCGCGAGTGGGCGCGCACGGTCCAGCAAACCGGCCTGCCGATGCCGGACGTCGTCAACCGGCTGCCGTACGGCGGGCCGCAGGTGGCGGACTGGTGGCAGACCTATCTCGCGCACCCGCTGCATGCCGCGAGCGCGGTGAAGGGCGTCAACAGCGAGGCGGTCATCGAGATCGGCCGGCAGTTCGGCACGAAGCTCGTGCGCGCGAGCTTCGAGTTCGCATTCATGCTCGTCACGCTGTTCGTGATCCTGCGCACCGGGCATCGCCTGTCCGGCGCACTGCTGCAAGGCGCGCAGCGCGCGTTCGGCGCGAACGGCGCGCAACTGATCGAGCGGATGGCCGCGGCGGTCTACGGCACGGTGACGGGACTCGTCGTGGTCGGGCTCGGCGAGGGTGCGCTGCTCGGCGTTGTCTATGCGCTGGCGGGCGTGCCGCATGCGGCGCTGCTCGGGCTCGTCACGGCGATCGCCGCGATGCTGCCGTTCTGCGCGCCGATCGTGTTCTGCGGCGCGGCACTGTGGCTGTTCGTCCAGGGTGCGACCGCCTGGGCGCTGGCCGTGGCCGGTGTGGGGTTCGTCGTCGTGTTCGTCGCCGAGCATTTCGTGCGGCCGGTGCTGATCGGCAATTCCGCGCGGCTGCCGTTCCTGCTGGTGTTGTTCGGCATCCTTGGCGGCGCCGAGACGTTCGGGTTGCTCGGGCTGTTCATCGGCCCCGCGCTGATGACGGTGCTCACGATGCTCTGGAACGAATGGGTCGCGTGACGGCGCGGGCAGGCAACGCGATGACGTGCGCGCCGCCCGTGGAGCAAACCATTTTTTGATACCTGGCTCCGGATTGTGATGCCCGGCTTCGGAAATCGGCAGTGCCGGCTGATTTTTCGGCAAATTTTACGATTTATTTCGATCCGGACAGGCAGGTCGATTAGCATGTGGTTTTCCAACGCGCTGGCATGGCGCCGCCGAGCTACCGACCATGCGACTGATCCAGATGTCCCGGCCTGCCTTGACGCTGTCTCTGGCGGCCAGCTGCCTGTTGAGCGGTTGCTCGTGGTTCGATGCGTTCAGGCCGTTTTCCTATTCGCGCCTGCCGGTGCCGCGAGCCGCGTCCGAGCCGGGCGCGACGCGCACACAGGTGGTGCTGGCGGGCGGCAATCCGCACAGCGTGTGGATGGTGCGTAACGGCACGGGCGTCTGCTACAACTACCTGCTCGAGCGCGGCGACCATCGCCGGCCGTATTACGTGGCATTCGACAAAGCGGGCGGCGTCACGCACCGCGGCTTCGATTCCTGCATGGATGCGGATCGCAAGGGGCAGTTGCAGGTGCAGAGCGTGACCGCGCGCTAGCCGCCGCTCGGCCACGCACCCGCGGCCGCCGTCAGGCCAGCGTGTCGATCACGCCGCCGTCGACGCGCAACGCCGCGCCGGTCGTCGCCGACGCCTGCGGCGAACACGTGTAGACCACCATGTTCGCCACTTCCTCTGGCGTCGCCGGACGCTGGATGATCGAGCT
>Ga0306924_10005366_pt1 | contig 12615 bp, 14 predicted proteins | sample sta12Can44000111_FD_203756 | JGI IMG/M metagenome (GOLD analysis project Ga0306924, IMG submission 203756) | Lab enrichment of tropical soil microbial communities from Luquillo Experimental Forest, Puerto Rico - statanox.12C.anox.44.000.111 (v2)... | ecosystem: Environmental > Terrestrial >... | reverse complement strand
GATGGCGATCATGGCGGCTGAGATCCTCGGCATCCCGGTCGAGCGGGTGCGCCCGATCGTCGCCGACACCAGCTCGATCGGCTTTTCGTTCCTGACCGGCGGCAGCCGCGTCACCTTTGCGACCGGCATGGCGACAACGCAAGCCGCCGAAAAGGTCGTCGAGGAGCTCAAAAAACGCGCCGCGATGATCTGGGACATCAGCCCGGATGCGGTCGAGTGGAAGGACGGCAAGGCGTGGCCAGCCGGCGCCAACGCCGGCAGCTTCGAGCCGCTACCTTTGGCCGAGATCGCGCTCAAATCGGGGCGGACCGGCGGACCGATCACTGCCGAGGTGTCGGTCAACGCGCAGGGCGCCGGCCCCGGTTTTGCCACGCATATCTGCGATGTCGAGGTCGACAAGGAGACCGGGTACGTCAAGATCCTCCGCTACACCGCAGTTCAGGATGTTGGCCGGGCGATCCACCCCTCCTATGTCGAGGGCCAGATCCAGGGCGGCGTGACCCAAGGCATCGGCTGGGCGTTAAACGAAGAGTACATCTACGATAAGGACGGGCGGCTCGAAAACCCGGGCTTTCTCGACTACCGCGTACCGGTTGCCCCCGACGTGCCGATGATCGATACGGTCATGGTCGAGAACGCGAATCCGCGTCACCCGTTCGGCGCGCGTGGTGTCGGCGAAGTGCCGATCGTGCCGCCGATGGCCGCGGTCGCCAACGCGATCAATGACGCGATCGGCGTGCGCATGCGCGACCTGCCAATGTCGCCGCCACGGTTGCGCGCCGCGATCGACGCGCAGGAGCCGTTGCCCAAGGCCGCGGAATAGCGCAGTGCGTTGTTGGGCGGTGTCGGCGAACGCATCTTGTCGTCACCCCCGCGCAAGCGGGGGTCCAGGGCGGCGCCGCAGACCTTCCTCCCTGGATTCCCGCCTTCGCGGGAATGACGGATAAAAATGCCGCGCGTCCATTTCTCGGGCCAGGCCGCCCGCCGGTTCACCGGCGGGCTGACCGAGCTCGAGGTGGAGGCGAACACCTTTCGGCGGATGGTTATCGAGCTTGATCGACGTTTCCCAGGCCTTGGCCGCCAGATCGAGGAGAGCATGGCGGTGGCGATCGACGGCGAGATCTTCCAGGACGCCTACCTGGCTCAACTCAAGCCCGAAAGCGAGATCGTGCTGATTCCCAAGATCGGCGGCGGCTGAGGCACCGCGCAAAGGCAAAAGCGTGCAGCAAGTCACTGAACGCGAGGCCGACGAACTGTTCGAGATGGGGAACCTTTTCCCGCGGACGACCGGTCTGCCGATGACGGTCTGGGTCAGCCCACGCGGGAATGCCCGCCACGATGCTCGGGTCAAGGTCAACATGACCCATGGCGACCAGATGAACATCGCCAACACCGCGGTCGTCGGCGTTCGCCCGACCCCGCATGTCATTGCCGGCCATTTGTTTCCGGATGACGGGAGGGTGGTGTTCGAATGGATATCGCTGAATGCCGCCGCGATCGTCGAATATTGGGATGGCCGGATCGATACGATCGAGCTGGGCCAGTTGCTCAGGCGGCTTCCGTAGTAAGGCCGAGCGCGAGATCATCCTGACCCCGAAGATCGGCGGCGGCTAAGACGCGGCGCCACCTTCGGCGCGGTTACTCCTCCGGCACGCCGAGCTTGCGCAGACCGGCGAAATAAACTGTCCAGAACAGCTTTCGGATTTTCGGCGGTCCCCAATAGCCGGTGACCTTCATGTCGGCGATCGTGGACACCCAGACCCTGCCGCTCAGACGGTAGTGTTCGGCGAGATTGGACGCGAGTGCTTCTTGATATTCCTGAATGCCTCGCTCGTCGCGCCGGCTCGCGCGCAATACCTGACCGTAGGCATAATGCGCCATCGAACTACGGGGTGATACCGCCAGCACGCGGCGGACCAACGCTTCGGCGCGCGCGAAATCCTCGGCTGGGGTATCGGTCATACGGTCGAGCGCCCGGCACGCAAGGACGCTCGCCAACAGGCTCTGTGCGTCAACCGACTCCGGGGTGAGCTCCAGTGCCCGCTCGAACCAACTCACGGCCTCGGCACAGCTGTCATGCGTTGGCGCTTTGTACGATGCCGCTCTCCCCCGCAGAATGTAATCCGTCGCGTCGGAATGCTCGATCGGCCGGGCGACTTCAGCACCGATCAGCTCCACATGCAGCGTGTGCGCAATCCGGCTGGTTATTTCGTTTTGCACGGCCAGCAGATCACTTGCGGTGCTGTCGAACCGTTCGGCCCAAAGATGTGCGCCGGTTGCGGAATCGATGAGCTGGGTGTTGATGCGGACTTGATTGCCCAATCGTCGGGCGCTGCCCTCCAACACGTACCGCACCCCGAGCTCGTGGCCGATCTGCTTGGCGCCAATCGGCTTGTCCCGGTAGGTGAAAGCCGTATTGCGGGCGATTACAAACATCCCGGAAAGCCGTGACAGGTCGGTCGTCAGATCGTCTGTCATGCCGTCAGCAAAATATTGTTGCCGCCGATCTTCGCTGAGATCGGTAAAGGGCAGCACAACAAGCGACAAATGCGGAGCGCCGCGCCGCGCGCCCGCGACCGATGCAGCAGCCATCGACGTCGTGTCGGCGGTCTCGATCCGGGTTACCGGCACGACAAGCCGATAACCCCGCACGGCTACGGTCTGGATACAGCTCCCTTCACCGCGGCCCCGGTCGAGGACGCGGCGGAGGGCGGCGATCTGGACTGTCAAATTGGCATTCTCGACCACCGACCGCCGCCAGACGGCGGCCATGATCTCCTCTTTGGTGACCAGCTCGCCCGGCCGCTCGACCAGCACGCTCAGAACATCGAGGGCGCGGGCGCCTATGGGTACGGGGACGAAGACACCGCTTTCATCGCGTCGGCAAAGACCATCGCCCTGTCGGTCGAGGCGAAACTCCTCGAACTCGAAAATGTCGGCTCTGGCGCGCACGCCCCTCTCTCCCCGTCTTTTCCGCGGATAGGGATCCCGATCATGAAAGCGACGGGGCGCCCGCGGCTTACGGGTCACATTTTGAGGCGGAGAAGGGGGTTAGAAAAGATCTTTGTAATTTTTTTGTAAGCGTTTTGTAGCCCTATCTCGGGGGCGCGCATCTAAATGCCTGTCTGAGCCGCTGAGCTCTTGAACCCAAGGGGAGACCAGGAAATGCGCTGCTACAAGAAGGCGATGTTCAGAACTGCGATCACCGGAACTCTCGCGGTGGTCTCACTGGCGGTGGGTCCTGTCACCGAGGCGTCCGCCGGATGCCCAAACCTTCCGGGGTTTAAGGCGGGCGCTGTCCAGTCGATCTCGTGGCAAAGGAAGGGTGAATTCGAGCCAGGCTCGCCTCTGTTGGTCGCGGACCGCGACGACTCCGTTGATGGGATCGTGGGGTTCTGGAAAGTGACGAATATGGCGCCGGACGGCACGGTCAGCGGCGAGGGATTGCAGCAGTGGCATTCGGACGGAACAGAGATCCATTACGATGCCAAACTCCCGGCAGCGCAAGGCAATTTTTGCTTAGGGGTATGGAAGAAGACCGGAAGGTCCCATTATACACTCAACCACTTTTACCTGAATTGGGATCCCACCGATAACACTTTGCAGGCCCGGGTTCAAATCCGTGAAGAAATTGACCTGGACCGTAGCGGCGATAAACACTCCGGGACCTTTACGATCGATAGCTATGATCCCACAGGGAACCCTTCTTTCCACGCCGAGGGCACGGTGCAGGCGACCCGTATCACCGTGAAGACCGATTTGAAGGACCTGTTCTGAGCCGCGAGCCGGCTACGCCGGCCTAACGCGACTCCGCGAAACCTGACGGGAGCGAGCCCGCAGAGGCGCGGGCTCGACCCAAATCGAGTGGCAGCTTTGCCCAAAGGACGCCGAGTACCGCTCAGCGGATCAGCAGCCGCGATGGCTGACGGGCAAGCAGCGCCCTCTACAACCTCGAAGGCGATTTCGGCTTTGCGCCAGCCAATGCCAGCGCGCCGGCTCCGAGCTCGAGGTGGAGGCGAACACCTTCTGCCGGATGGTGTTAGAGCTCCAAAGCCGACTTCCCCGTCTCGGGCGCCAGATAGAAGAGAGCATGGCGGTGGCGATCGAAGGCGACATCTTCCAGGACGCCTACCAGGCTCAGCTCAGGCCCGAGAGTGAGATCTACCTGATCCCGAAAATCGGGCGGCGGTTGCGTTACCAAAGCCGCGGCCGCGGTGGAACCACGACCCTCGCCGACCCCGGTGAATCGACGCCCGATCGCCTCCCCTGCTTCCCCCCTGATAGATGTATTCGGCCCCTTGTTCGGCCAAATCGGCCCCCTGTTTACCCGCGCCGGCTACCGGCTCGTAAGTATCTGATAAAAAACGGCGTATTCTCAATGAGCCGGGCAGATTTCGGCATGGAATCAATTTTTCGCGCTGTTTTTGCCGGTCTTACAGGGGTCGCCAATATCGACGGCGGTTGATTGGGCCACACCGGCCGGCTCGCCGCAGCCGCGCTTACGTTATTTTCACGAATTCTAGGTACGGCTCCCGATAGGTCCGCAACCGGAGTCGGTAGTGCCGTCATTCGCCCAGGCTCTCGCAAGCCCCGCCGCGATCTTTGCGGTCGTCGGGCTCCTCGTGGTATGGGCCGGATGGTCGGCAGCCCAACTACATGGGCGGACACAAACACTGATTTCGACGCTGAGCGCCGCCTGCGCGATCGTCGATGAGCCGGAGTTTCTGCCGAACCTTGCAGCGGCAGCGGAGCAATTAGCCGCGCTGCCCTCCCTCGCCGGCAGGTGGTCGGCATATTACGACACGTTGATCGTTCTCGGCGACAAAACTGCGTCACGTCCGGTCCGCAGCACGTTGCAGCCGAACCACGTGTTCGATTTGGGGCTGCTACGCGCGGTCGGTCTAAAGCCTCGCTACCAGGCGGGGATGCCGGGAATGTTGGTCGGCGCCGGGCTGCTGTTCACGTTCTTAGGGTTGGCTGTGGCGCTGTCAGCTGCGGGCGGCGTCGTTGCCGGCGGCGACCCGGTCCAAAGCCGGCAGGGTCTGCACCAACTGCTCGATGCAGCGAGCTTCAAATTCATCACCTCGCTGGCCGGCCTGTTGCTTTCGATCACCTATACCGGCTTGCGCAACCATCGGATTCGTTTGGTTGAGCAAGCGCTCGATGGTTTCACCGCGGCACTCGATCGGCAGATGCCGTTGGCTACGCCGGCCTTTCTGCAACACGAGGCCAATGAAGCGCTGCGCGCACAATCGACAACCCTCAAAACTTTCAGCACAGAGCTCGCCGCAAGTATTGGCGAAAAATTCGACCGTGCCTTCGACCAGCGTCTCGACAAGCATATCGGACCTTGGACCGAGGCGATGCAGACGCTCGCGGACCGAATGAGCACGCAAAACCAAGATGCGACGCAGCAGATGCTGAAAATCTTTATCGATCGCCTTTCGGGCGGAACGCGCGATCATCTGGCCGGGGTCACCGAGAGTCTAGCGGCGCTTGGAACGCTCCTCGAAGGTCTGCAGAACGGGCTCGGCCAGGCCTCGGCGCGCATGGCGCAGTCCGCCGAAGCGATGGCTGCGGGGATGGGCGAGGGCGCCGAGGCGGCCCTGACCCGGATCACCGTCCGAATGGGCGGGCTGATGGAAACCCTGCGCAGCGTCACGACGCAGACTCGCGAAGCCGGCGCCGACGCGGCGCAATCTCTTGCCGCCCGCATCGAGGGTGCAGCTGCCGGATTTGAGGCGGCGGCTTCGCGCATGACCGACACGTTCGCCCAGGCTGCTACCGGGACTAGCGAAGCGCTCGCTCGCGGTGCGGGCGAAGCCGCCAAAGAACTGGCAGCGGCAGCGTCCGGCATTCGCGAGATGTTGGAGAGCACCGGCCAAGCCCTGGCGCACCAAGCCTCCGCACTAACGGGGACGGCCGAGGCAGTGGCCGGTCGAATCGATCAGCTCGGTCGCGTGACGCGGGAATCGGTAGCGCCTTTCGCTGCCGGCGCTGCGGATCTGCGCCGGACCGCAGAGGCAGCGCAAGCAGCGACGGCGTCGCTGCGCGATGTTGCGACCAGTCTCGACACGGCGGTCGAACAGATGGGTGGTGCCGCACAGAGGTTCGAGGCAGCACACGCTGGCGCCGCTCGGGTGTCCCAAGAGATCGCCGCGGCGGCACAGCGTTTCGAAGGGGTGGACGATAATCCTTCAAACACGCAGTTGGCCTCGACCCGGCGCTCGACGAATTCCGGCACGAGATCCAGGAATTCGTGAACGATAACGACCAGAACCTGTCGCAGGCCGCCGGAGATATCTTGAGCGTAGCAAGCGAACTAGACGAGATGCGCGGGGACGGCAAGTTGACGCGCGGGTGAGCGACGAGCATGGCACTTCGTGACCACGAAGAGGGGGGCGTTGAGGGTTACTTCGCCTCGGTCAGCGACCTGATGGTTGGCATCCTGTTCGTGTTTCTGCTGATGCTGAGCGTATTTGCACTGAATTTCCGGGTCGCGGAGCACGACCATGAGGTTAGCCGTGCGCGGTTTGATATCGAAAAGGCGCGGGCGGATCGCGTGCGCGAGCTGTTGGAACAAGCCGCCGCCCAATTGCACCAAGACATCGAAGCAAGTTCCAACGCGCGCGACCGCCTACTGGCGACGTTGGAGACAAGCCTGTCGCAGAGAGGCATCCAGGTTTGGGTGGATCGCCAAGCCGGCATTTTGCACCTGCCGGGCGATCTGCTTTTCGACACACTCAGCGCAACGCTCGGACCAAGGCAGCGCGACAGCGTCGGAATCGTTGCGAATGCGCTGGCTCGTATCCTGCCCTGCTTTACCCCGATCATCGATCGAACGCAGTGCGGCCCACCCAATTTGCCCGTTCTGGAGACGGTTCTGGTCGAAGGTCATACCGATCGCCGGCCGATCGGAATTGCTGGAACCGGCTTTCGCGACAATGACCAGCTTTCCACCGAAAGGTCCTTGGCGGTCTTCGCCGAGCTTCGCCGCGCGCAGCCTAGCCTCGACGCTTTGCGGAACGCCGACGGGAGCTATCCGCTGCTGGGAGTCTCGGGCTTCGGTGATCGACGGCCGCTGCCGCAAGCGCAGGGCACTACCGAGGCCGACTATGGCCTCAACCGGCGCATCGATCTGCGTTTTTTACTGGCCCGCACCGCTGAGTTGGAACGGTTGCGCGGTCAGCTCGAGGCGGCTCTCAAGGAAAGCAAGAAATGATTGTCCGGGAAGGCATGCCGGTGACAATCGATGGCGAAGTCTCGTTGCCCCTCAAGCGCGTGAGCGAGATCCATGTCATGCTTAACCGTCGGGGACGGCTGATCTGCCGTTAAAGCTGAGCTCGACCGCGCGCAGGCGTTAAATCGGATACGTCTCCGGTACCAAGCGCGATTAGCTGGCGAGGGTTTGGAACTCTTCGGTGGTTAGACGAATCGAGGCGGCCCCGAGGTTTTCCTCGAAATGAGCGAGCGAAGAGGTCCCCGGGATGGGCAGCATGACAGGGGAGCGGTGCAGCAACCATGCCAGCGCGATCTGCCCCGGTGTCGCATGGTAACGCTCGGCTATCCGCGCCACCGGAGAATCGGACCGGACAAGGCGACCCTTGGCGAGAGGATAGAACGGTATGAAAACAATCCCGGCGGTGGCGCAAATGTCGATCAGGCCGTCGGAAGAGCGGTCCCGCAGATTATAGCCGTTCTGGACCGACACGATTTCCGCCACGCTTCGTGCTCGCGACAGTTCGTCTGCCGAGACATTCGACACGCCGATACAGCGAATTTTGCCCTCGCGCTGAAGCTCAACGAGGGTCCCGATAGAATCCTCGATCGGCACACGGTGATCGACGGAATGGAGCTGATAGAGGTCGATCCGCTCGAGTCGCAGCCGCTGCAGACTGTCCGTACAAGAGCGGCGGAGATGCTCAGGCCGGCAATCGATGTCCCAGTAGCCAGGCCCCGGGCGCGTCAGCCCGCCCTTGCTCGCTATTACGAGCTCCGCCGTATAAGGGTAGAGGGCCTTGGCGATTAGTGTCTCGCTCACCCCCGGCCCATAGGAATCGGCGGTGTCGATAAAAGTCACACCGCTATCGGCTACGCGGCGGAGCAAGGTGATCGCTTCGCCCTCGTCGGGTGGAGGTCCCCAAACGCCGCGTCCGGTGATGCGCATCGCGCCAAAGCCGAGGCGGCCGACCGTCGGACCGTCTCCGAATGTTAGGGTCACCGGCAGCTCGACAGGAATGGATCGGACCCCTCTTACAGCTTAGGACGACTTGGCTACGCCTTTGCCAAGCAAATCGACCTTCCGGTTCAATGCCATTACCAGACCGTCGATACCTTCGCGCCGGAGGATCGAATAGAATTCCGAGCGCTGTATTGCCAGCTGGCTGATCGTGCCGTCGAGATAGACGTCGGAGATTTGCCACGAACCCTGATTCTGGTGCATCAGATAGTCGAGGGTGGTCGTATCACCGTCGGATTTGACAATCTTGGTTTGGACAATGACGTCCGCATTGTAGGGCCGCTCCCCAGTGACCTGCAGCTGCTGCCCGGAATAGCTGTCGAACCGATCGGCGTAAGTCGCCGCGACATAGTGCCGGAACGCCTCGACCAACTGCTGCTGCCGAACGGGGGAGAGGGCTGCCCAGGTCGGACCTATGGCCAGTCGGGTCATCGAGGAAACGTCGAAGACCCGGTCGACAACCGGGGCCAGTCTCGCATAACGACCGCTCTGCCCAAGAGTTGGGCCGTTCTTCATTGTCGTCAGGAGCGTGTCGTAAAAGCCGCGCACACTGTCTTCCGGATTCTCCGCAAGCGCCGCCGTGCTCCCGGCGAACATGCCGAGGATCAGTGAGAGGGCAAGGGACAGGCCTACGATCCGCCGCGAGTATGGAATCAGGTTACGCATGGCTCGACCTCCTCCTTCCGCTCCCCAGAGACCGCGCCTGGCCGCCTGGACGGCGAAGGCGGGGATGTGTTCCCGGCGGTATTGTCCGCGAAGGCTGCCTCTTTTGAGAAAGTAGGGCGTTCCTGGGCGATGACAACCTCGCAGGCAAGACAGCGCATAATTCCGTGTTGCCACTTCCATGTGAAGTTCTGCTGATGAGAGCCCCCCTATCAAACCATTTATGATCAACAACTGAACTTCATTCCACCAACACCGCAAATCCCGGGCTGGTGTCCCACGATGACGTGTCACGAACGGTTCAGCTCCAGAGTTTCTTTCATACATGGCTCTGGCATGGCTCTGGGATTCTCTCATTCTTTGTGAACGATTGGTCTCGGCGCCTGTTTATGAAGGCAGATATCTGCTCACGAACTGGAGGTCTCTGCTATGCGGACTTTAGTAAAAGCGACGGCGTTGGGGCTCGGACTGCTGGCCAACGGAACCGCCATGGCCAATGACAACTTTGGCGGATCGCCACTCTATAATCCGGCCACCGTATTACTATCCAAACTACTGGAAGTATAATACCGGGTATCCCAACTATTATCCTGTCTATAATTACGTTTACGGCTACCCGTACTATGGGTGGTATCCGGGGACCGCATACCCTTACTGGGATCCCACGGCCGCATCGCATTCGTATTCGAAGACGAATCCTAATTGGATACCCTATGTCGGCTGGCGCTAAGCCCTGCGGTCGCGAATCACGCCGCGCAGGAACGATGACCGAGCTATAGAGGCAGACCTGCAGAGGCATACCTGCGCGGGGGGGAGACATCCGGCTGCGGGATATTGTTCTACCAGCGGCGGTGACAGGATCGGTTCGCCAGTGGCACTATCCCCTTGCCCACGCCATGGGCGAGCAGGCAGGAGGCGAGAGATGCCGTCGGGCCGGCGAATCGAGGATTATGCGCTTATCGGCGATTGCGGCTCGGCCGCGCTGGTCGGGCGCGATGGCTCGATCGACTGGCTCTGCCTTCCGCGCTTTGATTCGGGGGCGTGCTTTGCGGCGCTGCTCGGCGAGCCCGAGAACGGCCGCTGGCTGATCTGCCCGGTGGAGCCGGCTGCCCGTGTCGAAAGGCGCTATCTCGACGGCTCGCTGATTCTCGCAACCACGTTCGAGACGGCGGAGGGCGCGGTCGAACTCGTCGATTTCATGCGCCCGCACCGCCGGCTTCCGCAGGTTCTGCGCCTGGTCCGCGGGCTGCGCGGGCGTATCGCCATGTGCACCGAGTTCATCTTGCGCTTTGACTATGGCGCCGTGGTGCCCTGGGTTGAACGCCTGCCGGAGGGCGGCCTTTCTGCGATCGGCGGGCCCGATAGGGTGGTGCTGCGTACGCCGGTGCCGCTGCGCGGCGAGGACTTGAAGACGGTCGGCGAGTTCAACGTCGACGCAGGCGAGATGATCCCGTTTGTGCTCAGCTACGCACCTTCCCATCAGCCGTTGCCGCCGCCGGTCGATCCGGCGCGGGCGCTGCACGACACCGACGTGTTCTGGCGCCGATGGTCCGACCGATGTGCATCCGCTGGCCCATGGTCCGATGTGGTCAAGCGTTCGCTCGTCGTGTTAAAGGGGCTCACCTATGCGCAGACCGGCGGCATCGTAGCCGCGCCGACGACTTCGCTGCCCGAGCAACTCGGCAGCGTGCGCAACTGGGATTACCGATATTGCTGGCTGCGCGACGCCACCTTTACCCTGCTGGCATTGATGCATGCGGGGTATTACGACGAGGCGCGGACGTGGCGCGACTGGCTGTTTCGCGCAGTCGCGGGTAGCCCCGATCAGCTGCAGATCATGTATGGCCTGGGTGGCGAGCGGCGGCTTACCGAGTGGGAGGTCCCGTGGTTGCCGGGATTTGAGGGGTCACGCCCGGTCCGCATCGGCAACGCCGCGGTAAACCAGACGCAACTCGACGTTTACGGCGAGGTCCTCGACGCGCTCTACCATGCGCATAGCCACGGTCTGCCCCCTAATCAACACGGGGACGCGGTCGGGCGTGTCGTGCTGAGACATTTGGCCAAGATCTGGGATCAGCCGGATGAGGGCATCTGGGAGGTGCGCGGTCCGCCGCAGCATTTCACGCATTCCAAGGTCATGGTGTGGGTGGCGTTCGATCGGATGATCAAGCTGCTGGAGCAGCTTGGTAGCACCGGTCGGGCACTTCCGCGCTGGCGACAGTTGCGCGACAAGATCCACGAAGACGTCTGCCGCAGTGCGTTCGATCCCGAGCTCGGCAGCTTTGTCCAAGCCTACGGGTCGAAGGCGCTCGACGCTAGTCTCCTGCTGGTACCGCTCGTCGGCTTTCTGCCCCCGACCGACCCGAGGATCATAGGTACCCTCAAGGCTATTGAGCGGCGTCTCGTCGTGGACGGGTTTGTGTTGCGCTACGACACCGGTGAGACGGTGGACGGGCTCCCCCCCGGCGAAGGGGCGTTTCTCGCCTGCAGTTTCTGGCTCGCCGACAATTTCGTTTTACAAGGGCGTATCGCCGAGGCGCGAGAGCTATTCGAGCGCCTTTTGGCACTGTGTAATGATGTCGGCCTCTTGGCGGAGGAGTACGATCCTCGGCTGGGACGCCAGCTCGGTAACTTCCCCCAAGCATTCTCGCACGTCGCTCTGATCAATACCGCCTTCAACCTGACCCGTAGCCAAGGACCGGCCGAACAACGCGCCGCTCACCGTCGCAGAGGACATCACCACCGGGCGAAATGACGATGACCGAATCAGGCGTCGGCGCTTGTGGCGATGCTCAGTTCAGACCGTAGAACCCCATCGCACCGTAATTTCGGGTGCCGCTCGACGACGCCGCCCCAAATCATGCTGAGGCACGCCAACATCATCTCCATCGTGTGCGATATGATGTGCTTGGCGGCCCGGCGCTCGAAACGGTCGATCCCGACCGTCGGCATGCCGCTGCTGCCACCCTCATGGAAGCCGATCGAGAAATCGTACTCCTCGGCTCCGCTCCAGAACGGCTCGTACACCGGATCCTGGATCAGCCGGCCGTTGTAGGGGTTGGGCCGCAAGAAGCCGCCGCGGATGCCCAGTTCCCTGCGCGCAAACTTCATCTCCTGGATCGCTTGCTCAACGGACTGCATCGGCAGCATCGCGATGCCGAATAACCGATCCGGGTACGGCTTGCAGTAGCCAGTGAGCCAGCGGTTGTAGGTGCGGCACAACGCGGCGGAGAGATTCGGATCGTGCACCGCGCCGGCGAATAACCCCATGCTCGGATAGAGGAACGCGGCATCGATGCCGTCGAGATCCATGTCGGGAATTCGCTTGTGCGGGTCGAAACCGTCGGGGCGACCCTCCTCGTATTTCACACCCTGGCGCGCGCCGACCCCACCGATGCCGCCCATCCCTGTTGACTGCCGAGCACCTGCTCCTCAACCAGCAGGCGCTCCTTGCCGTCCTTGTCGATGACGAGCTTCGGGGCCCGGTCGCGGAACGCTGGGTCGATATAGTCATTCCACAGGGTGAGGGGCTCCAGTATATGGCCGTCGGAGTCGATGACAGTGTAAGCCCGACCCATAATCCCTTTCCTCAAGTCAGTGGTAAATCCAATCCTTTTCGAACCGGGCAAAACAATCGCGCCCACCCGGCATCTTCAGCCAGCCTGCGAGCAGCCGTGCCGTCGCGAGCAGCAGGCGGTCGCGTAGATGAGTCG
>Ga0306924_10005364_pt1 | contig 12617 bp, 10 predicted proteins | sample sta12Can44000111_FD_203756 | JGI IMG/M metagenome (GOLD analysis project Ga0306924, IMG submission 203756) | Lab enrichment of tropical soil microbial communities from Luquillo Experimental Forest, Puerto Rico - statanox.12C.anox.44.000.111 (v2)... | ecosystem: Environmental > Terrestrial >... | reverse complement strand
GGCCGAATGGTAGGTTTCACCTAATTGTTGTGCCACGCGCAGGGCGGCTTCGCCGGTGTTTTTGAGGAAAGAAAGGAAATCGTTGCGCGCGATAAAGTTGGCTTGCGCAGGCTCGATCACGTCCGCGGAAAGCTCGTAACCGGTGCCGGTGACGGTGGCCGGAAGTCCGAGAACTTCGCCGGGTTCCGCAATGCGCAGGATGAGGGTCTTGCCGTCGGCGGACGAAGTGGAGAGCTTCACGCGGCCACTGCAAAGGATAAAAACGCCGTGCGCCGGCTGACCCTCCACGAAGAGGGTGGCACCTCTCGGATAAGCCGCGGAAGAGGTGATGGCGGCCAAAGAGCCAATCGCACTATCCGGCAAATTGCAGAACCGGCGTTCTTCGCGATGAGGGCAGGAGAGGCAGCTCTCCATGATTTCGAGGCCGTAGGGAGTGCGCGAGAACGAATTGGGAACACCCGAACCGGTTTTGCTGACGAATTGAAAGCCATTGCCATTACGGCGCCAACCAGTAAGCATGACATCACCCGCCTAGGTGATGTTGTACACGGGAAAGCGAGGGGGGGTGCGTGATTTCAGTCACGGCTAAATGTGACGATCGTCACGGACACGGCGCGGGTTCCGTGCGAACTGTAGGGTTGGGAGTTTACTCCATGCAGGATAGGCAAAAGCTCTTGGAAGTCCTGAAGACGGAACTGACTTTTCTCGAACAGGGCGGATACCGGCGGGGACCGCGGTACCCCTGGAGGCCCGCCTTTATCTTTGAGGATTCACCGACCTGCCTTAATCAGCCTCGCGGGGACGCGGAACGCAAGACGTGTGAGCTGTGCCCGTTAATGGATCTTGTACCCACGGACCGACGCAATCGACCGTTCCCTTGCCGACATATCGATTTGAACGATAGCGGAGAGACGGTGCACTCGTTCTACGAATATGGAACGGAAGAGGAACTGGAAGCGGCGCTTGGCGATTGGTTGAGGAAGAGGATTCGAGAGCTCGAAAACGACCGGGCCAGCGGTCAGGCGGCCTGAAACACACGACCCCAAAGGCCGATTTACTTCTGACCGTAGGAAGCGGAAGGACCGTGCTTGCGGAAAAAGTGTTTTTCATGGAGCCCGCGGGGAAGGGGCCGGGCCCGGGGATTCACGGAAACCGTATCGAGGGCCATTCGTGCGATTTCTTCGACGATGACCGCGTGGTGCGCGGCTTCCGAGGGTGTGGCTCCCCAACAAAAGGGAGCGTGGCCAGCGACGAGGACGCCCGGGGTGTGCAGGGGATCGCGTTTGCGCATCGAGCGAACGATCGCCAAGCCGGTGTTGCGTTCGTAGTTTTCGGCAATCTGGTCGCTGGTGAGCGGCAGGGTGATCGGCACGGGCCCGTGAAAATAATCGGCGTGGGTGGTGCCGAAACAGGGAATTTCGCGTTGTGCCTGGGCCCAGGAGGTAGCGGCGCGGGAATGCGTGTGGGCGACACCTCCGATGGCTCTAAATTCCTTGTAAAGAACCAAATGAGTCGCCAGGTCCGAAGACGGACGAAGGGTGCCCTCGATGATTTTGCCTTCGAGGTCCGTAACCACAAGATTTTCCGGTTTCAGCGACTCGTAGGGCACGCCGCTCGGCTTGATGACGACCAGACCATCCTCGCGTGAAATTCCGCTGGCGTTGCCGAAGGTGTACAGCACCAGGCCGCGGCGGACCAGTTCGAGATTGGCATCCAGGACCTCGTTACGAAGAGTCTTGAGTTTCATGGGTTGCCTCGTCTGGCGGCGGCGATGCGCCGTAAGGCTGGAAGAACCGGACCGGCGCGAACCGCGGCGGCATCGGCTTTACCCAGACCAAAATACAACTCCCGGTAGAATCCATACAGCTCTTCGTAAACACGGGCAGCGTCCGGATCCGGCTCGACCAGGCGATACTTTGGGCAAAGCGCGTCTTGCGCCGCTTCGATCGAGGGAAATGCGGCAGCGGCCAAGGAAGCGAAGATTGCGGAGCCGAGACTGGTCACTTCCGACTGCGGAACGAGAATCGGCTTGTTGAGCACGTTCGCGTAGACCCGGTTGAGCACTTCGTTTTTCCGTGGTATGCCGCCCGCATTAATCACGCGGCGAATCGGGACACCGTGCTGCGCCAAGCGCTCGAGGATGATGCGAGTGTGGAAAGCGGTGCCTTCGATAGCGGCAAACAGCTCATCCTGCGCCGTGTGCCCGAGGTTCCACCCCAGGGTGACGCCGCCCAACTCCGCATTGACGAGGACGGTCCGGTCGCCATTATCCCAGGCAAGACGAAGCAGACCGGTTTGGCCAGCGCGGAAATCCTCGAGTCCCGCCGAGAGGGCGGCGACGGAGGTTCCCGAGCGGCGAGCGATGGATTCGAAAATATCGCCGGTGGCCGAGAGGCCGGCTTCGACGCCGGTCTTCGCGGGATGAACGGAGCCGGGCACAACGCCACAGACGCCAGGGATAAGCTGCGTTTGGTCGCTCATGGCGATGATACATGTGGAGGTGCCGACAACGTTGACGACATCGCCGATGCGAGCGCCGGCGCCGATGGCGTCCCAGTGGGCATCGAAACCGCCGACGGGGATCGGAATGCCCGGGCGAAGGCCAAGGCGCCCGGCCCATCCGGTGGCCAGGGTGCCGGCAATTTTGTCACTGGTTTCGTAGCGGCCGGTGAGCTTGTCGCGTACACCGGCGAACAACGAATCCACCGCGATCAGGAAACTTTCGGGCGGAAGCCCCCCGAAGGCCGGATTCCACATCCATTTGTGGCCCATGGCGCACACCGAGCGCGGGGCTTGCGCGGGATCGCTGATGCCGCAAAGAACGGCAGCGACCATATCACAGTGTTCGAAAGCGGTGACAAACCGCGAACGCTTCTGAGGATTGTGGCGCAGCCAGTGCAGGAGCTTCGAGAAACCCCATTCGGAAGAGTACGTGCCGCCGCACCAATCAATCACTTCGAGATCGCGATCCTGAGCGGTTTTGGTGATGAGCGCGGCTTCGCGCCAAGAGCGATGATCGCACCACAGATAGTAGTCGTCGAGCGGAAGGAGTTTGTCCCCGACCGGGATAACGCTTGAGCCGGTGGTATCGATCGCCAGAGCGGCAACCTGATCGCCGGCCACCTCAGCCGTAGCGAGAGCGCGCAACATGGCTTCCGCCAGTCCCCGCATGTGATCGTCGTGGCTTTGCGTGGCGTAATCGGGATCCTCTTTCTTGCGGTGCAGCGGGTATTCGGCCACACCGGAGCCAAGACGGCCGCGCGCGCTATCTACGAGCGTGACGCGCACGCTAAGGGTACCGAAATCCACACCCGCGACGATGGCCATGAGGATTCCTAGGAGGCGTGGGCGTACATCCGCCAGCCCAGGTAGCGTGTGGCGGCTTCGTGAACCGCGGGAGCGACCGAGGAGAAATTGGCGGCGACGTGATGCTCGAAACCGTTTTCGCAAATGTAGTGCAGAAGTTTCTGGAGACCTGGGATCTCCACGACACCCGCGCCGCCGAACGTTTCGAGTGGGTCGTCCGTGAAGCGGCCGCTGCCGGAGTATCCACGAATCGTGCCGGTCGTGTCGTCGGTGGAGAAACGCGCGAAACACATCGCGCCGGCTTTGACACGGCCGACGCAGGTGCCGAAGGTGTTGTCTTTGCCAACCGTGCCCGCGATGATCTCCTGGAAATCCATGCGCACGTCCTCGAAAAAGTGTTTCGGCAGATTGCTGCAATGGAAGCACACGGCCTTGTCGGGGTCGGAACCGTAATTGTTATTCCAATCGAGGAGCGCACTGGGGGTTTCCGAGGCGAGTTGCAGGGCGTGCATGCCGAGCACGCCGCAGACGTCGACCTCGCAAGCGCTGGAAAGCAGCGCATCGCTCATCATGCTCATCAGGGTGCAGGGGACGACCCCGAGATTCTCTTCAAGCGAAGTCCAGCACTGTACCGCGCTGATTTGCACGTCCGCGGATTTCATCCACTGGTCGATGACCGCACCGAGCTTGGCCATTTTCAACAGTGCCGGCTGAGGAATCCCGGAGGTCGAGACGTAGCTTTCAATCGATTGCAGTTTTTGCGTCGCCGCTTCGTCGTTATCCTTCATCCGATTGATGCGGCCGAGCACCTCGGAAAGATCGAGCGTTTCCACGGAAATGCCGCTTCCTTCGAGCAGTTTTTCGCTGTAACGCACGGTGTTGAATGCCGCGGGGCGCGCGCCGATCGCGCCGATGCGCAGATCGCGCAGGCCTTTGACAACGCGGCAAACCGCCGCAAACCACGCAAGGTCCTTTGCGAATTCGGGCGAATCGGGGGCTTCGGTGTGCAGCGCGGTGATGGAATACGGAAGGCCGTACTGTTTGAGGTTGTTGCAGGCAGACATTTTGCCGCAGAAGCTGTCGCGGCGGTGCGTGATGCCCATCTTGCCGGGGGTGTCGGGGGTGGCCTGAACCAGTACGGGAAGGTTTAATCTTGCCAGACGCAAGGTGTCGGCGATGGCCCGTTCGTCGCCGAAGTTTGGCAAACTCACGACGACGCCATCGAGGGCATCGGCTTTCGCCCGAAACAGGCCCGCGCAGCGTTTGGCTTCGTCATGCGTCTCGACTGCGCCGTGTTTGCTTTGTTGCGGGTCCAGAGCGACGACCTCGATTCCCGCTTTCGCAAGGGCCCCGATCATTTCCTCGCGGCCCGACTTCGCCAGGTGATCGGGGAAGAATCCGCGGTTTCCCACGATCAGCCCCATTGTCATTTTTCGCTTGCTTGCCATGGCGGCTCCGATCTTTCCAGTCTTTCGCTACATGCGGCCTTTGCCAGGCATGTAGTAGACGCAATACGCGGCGCCAATCATCGCCAGCAGTCCGCCCCACCAGATGCTGGCGTGCAGGTTGAACAAAACCACGGGCGTAGCGGGAGGATAAAGCAGTTCGTAGATGCCGGAAGCCAGAATGAGCAGTCCGTTCACAAGCAGAGAAAACCCGATGAAAAACCAGATGGAGATCGATCCGCCCGTTTTCATAGCGCCTCACCAGAAAATGATATTCAGAACCACGAAAATGGCTCCGACCACCACGGCCCAGAACCACGGCCGCTGCAGTGTAGAAACGTACGACTCCGACGGAATTTCGGTAGCGCCGTAAACCAGGCCGCTGAGTTCCGAGACCGGCTTGGGCGTGCTGACCAGGCTGACCAGGACGGTGATCGCGGCACAGGCCAGGCAAGACCACAGCGCGCGGTACATGTTTTCCGCCATATCGCGCGCGTAGGGCGAAAGCGCCACGTAGCGCAGCGCGGCAGGGTCCACCCTGACCCACGCCCACATGCCGATCGAAGAGACCGTTCCTGCCAAAAGGCCCCAAAAGCCGCCGGCGGGTGTCGCCCGCTTCCATAACATGCCGAGCAGCACGGTCGCAAAAAGCGGAGCGATGAAGAAACTGAAGAGCGCCTGAACATAGTCCATGATGCTCTTGAAGTCCATCACCAGGTAGGCGGTGCCGATGGAGATGGCCACGCCCACGACCGTCGACCAGCGGCCCATACTGACGTAATGACTATCGCTGGCACCTTTGCGAAAGAACGCGCGGTAGATGTCGTAGGTCCACACGGTGGTGAAGGCACTGACGTTGCCGGCCATTCCGGACATGAATCCGGCGATCAACGCGGTGATTCCGAGTCCCAGCAATCCGGGCCCGCAGTAGCGAGCCAGCATCAACGGCAGCACCTCGTTATAGCTGTGACCGCCGGTGGCAATGGCCTGGCTTTCTCCGACCAGCTTGACGGGCAGGACCGCGAGCGCCAGCAAACCGGGAAGAATCACGATAAACGGCACGAGCATCTTGAAACCGGCACCGATGATGGGGGCCATCTTTGCCGCACGCAGGTCCTTGGCGGACAGAACGCGCTGCACAACGAGAAAGTCCGTGGTCCAGTAACCCATGGAAATTACCGCGCCGAGACCGAAGACGATGCCGGTCCAGTGGATGCCCATGGGATTGTCACTGAATTTGCCGAGCGTACTCCAGAGGTGCGTGTATTCCGCGGAGGCGTTGGTGGCGATACGCGCTTGGAGGCCGCCCCAACCCCCGGCTTCGACGAGCCCGAGAATCGGAATCAGCAGAGCGCCCGACCAGATCAGCACAAACTGCAACACTTCATTAAAAATGGCGGAGCGCAAACCACCGAGGGCCACATAAATCGCTACGGTTACCGAAGAGACCAGGATGCTCACGTTGATATTCCAGCCGAGCACGATCTTCAGGACCAGCGCCATCGAGTACATGTTGATGCCGCTCATCAGCACGGTCATGAATGCGAAACTAACGGCGGCAAGAGCACGGCTGGGTTCGCCGAAGCGCAACTGCAGATAGCCGGGCACCGAATGTGTTTTGGAAATGTAATAGAACGGCATCATCACCAGCGCGAGAAAGAGCATTGCGGGAATTGCCCCGATCCAATACCAGTGCGCGGCCAGAATGCCGTATTGGTAGGAAGCGCCCGCCCAGCCCATCAGTTCGAGAGAACCGAGATTGGCCGAAAGGAAGGCCAGGCCCGCGACCCACGCCGTCATTTCGCGTCCGGCCATGAAAAAGTCTTCGCCGGTGTTGGCTTGCTCCTTGAGGTAGAAGCCGATGGCTAGCACCAAGACAAAGTAGAAGATGATGATGACGAGGTCGACAGCCGAGAGATGAACGAGCCGCTGCGTTGCAAGTAAGGCTAGGGCGTTAATCATGTTGTGTCCGTGGGTCTCCTGTCTGCTCAACGCGTCGAGAATCGATAAATCGTTACGGAATGAAAAGCTTCACCAGGGTGCAAAAGGGTTGACGGAAAATTCGCATGATTCGGCGAGTCCGGGAAATGCTGCGTTTCCAGGCACAGGCCGGAATGCTTCAGGTACGGCTGGCCGGACTTTCCGCAAGCACTCCCATCGAGATAATTGCCGCTGTAGAACTGAATCGCCGGTTCGGTCGTGAGGACCTGGAGGGCCCGACCGCTGGTCGGTTCGTAAAGTTCCGCCGCGAGTTTCAACTCCTTCGCGCCGCTATCCAGGACAAAGTTGTGGTCATAGCCGTTCGCGAAGAGAAGCTGTTCGTGGCGTTCGTGAATCCGTCGGCCTATGGGAACGGACTGGCGGAAGTCGAGAGGTGTCCCGGCCACGCTAAGAATCTCCCCGGTCGGAATGGTCGATCGGTCCACGGGCGTGAAACGCGAGGCCGCCAACTGCAACTGATGATCGAGAATGGAGCCATTTCCTGCACCGGCCAGATTGAAATACGCGTGGTTCGTCAGATTCACGACCGTCGTTCTGTCGGTGGAAGCGCGGTACTCGATTTTTAGGTCGCTGTTAGACAAGGTAAAGCGAACCGTCGCGTTCAGATTTCCCGGAAACCCTTCCTCGCCGTCTCTGCTGAAGTAATGGAAGGCCACCGCATTGTCGAGGGCTTCGGCATTCCAGACCACATTGTAGAACCCCCCCGGGCCCCCATGGAGCGCGTGGCAGCCATTGTTTTGGGTCAACGTGTAATCCCGGCCCTCGAGCGGGAAGCGGCCATAGGCGATGCGATTCGCGTAACGGCCAATGGTGCTGCCAAAGAAGAAAGGATTCCGGGAACGATGGTTCCGGACAAAGCCCTCAAGGGTAGGAAAACCGAGGAGGACATTTTCGCGCTGACCGGCGTGGTCCGGTAACGTTAACGAAATTACCCCCGCACCATACGACATGAACTCGGCTTCGATCCCTGAGTTTTTCAGTCGGTATAGTTCGATGGCGCCGCCGTCCGGCATCCTGCCGAAAAGTTCCGTTTCCATCGTTGCTTGTCAGGCCACCCCTACTCCGTCAACGACCCGTGCGCGGCAAAAGCGGCCGCGAGCACCACGGAATGGCAGACGCCCCCGATTCTATGTCGTTCAGGGGACGATGACAACTGAGCGCGGCGCATCAGTTACACCCGGAAGTCAGCGCGGCGCGGGGACACAGCGAAGTATTGAAACGCGCGCGCGGATTGCGATACACTCTAGGCGGTTATTTCGCAGTTTGGCTGAACGGAGTGGCGGTCTTTAGCGGCCATGCGCAGACGACGCCAAAGCCAGGACTGCAGAAAAAAAAAGCGCTTTGACCAGCGCCCCGCTGTGTTCTTGGAGTCCCGATGAGTTCGCGGCCTTTCGTCATACGGTCCCAGCGCCTCGCCGAAGGTCGTCCCGGCGAGTTGCTGAATTTCTCCCGGGAGACCGCGCAATGGGAATGGATGAGCATGGCGGTTCGGCGGTTGGCTCCCGGAGACGGGTATGACGCGACGACGCAGCACGGCGAAGAGGCTGCGTTCGTACTGCTGGGCGGAAAGTGCTCCGCCGATTGGGGCGGGGGCGCCAAATCGATAGGGGCGCGCAAGAACGTCTTTGACGGTTTGCCTTACTGTGTCTATTTGCCAGCAGGGTACCGCGTAAGATTCAAAGCCGACACCCCTTGTGAAATTGCCGAATGCCGGGTGCCGTCCACGGCCAAAGGGGAACCGCACCTGATCACGCCGACTGACGTCGTCAGCAGCTTGCGCGGCGGCGGAAACGCTTCCCGGCAGATCGTAGACATCATCCGCCCGGACTTTCCGGCGGATAAACTGGTCGTGATTGAGGTCTATACTCCCGGCGGAAACTGGTCGAGTTACCCTCCGCACAAGCATGACGTGCACAACCCGCCGAGCGAAGTGGACCTGGACGAGATTTATTACTATCGCATCGATCGCCCGGAGGAGGGCTTTGCGCTGCAGAGGCTGTACTCCCCCGACAAAGCGCAGGATTTTACGGTGCGTGCCGAAGACGGCGATGCGGTGTTGGTGCGCTCGGGCTTTCACCCGGTGGTCGCCGGCCCCGGCTACAACGTCTACTACCTCAATTTCCTGGCGGGGACCTCGCGAACCCTAGCCGTGACGGAAGACCCCCAGCACATTTGGCTGAAGTCCACCTGGAAAGACACCGACCCGCGCTTGCCCCTGGTGAAATAGCCAGAGGAGTCGATCCGGGAAGGCCAGCTTTTGGGCGCTTTCGATAACCGCTTAGCGGCAAGGCCGGGATTGCCACTGGATTCTCCTTCTCGTTGTGCGGCATGCTAATGCCCAGCGATTGGAACCTTCGCGCGGGGAGCTCGCCTTCATGAAACGTCGCCTCACGGTCGCCCAGGCCATCATCGCCTACCTGCAACGCCAGTATTCCGCGCGGGATGGCAAAGAGCAGCGCTTCATCGAAGGCATCTTCGGGATTTTTGGCCACGGCAACGTCGCGGGGATTGGCCAGGCACTGGAGCAGGACACCGGCTTGAAGTATTACCTCTGCCGCAACGAACAGGCGATGGTGCACACCGCCACGGCGTATGCGAAGGCCAGCTTCCGCCTGCGAACCTTGGCATGTACTACATCGATTGGGCCGGGAGCGACCAATATGCTTACCGGAGCCGCGGTGGCCACGGTGAACCGGCTGCCGGTCCTGCTGTTGCCCGGTGACATTTTCGCCCGCCGCAACGTTGCACCGGTGCTCCAACAGCTCGAATCATCCGGTTCGCAAGACATTTCCGTGAACGACTGCTTTAAGCCGGTTTCGCGGTATTGGGATCGCCTTCAGCGGCCGGAACAGCTGCTGACCTCGTTGCCCGAAGTCATGCGGGTGCTCACCTCCCCGGCAGAGGCTGGCGCGGTGACCCTCTGCCTTCCGCAGGACGTGCAGACGGAAGCCTGGGACTACCCGGAGGAGTTTTTCGAAAAACGCGTTTGGACCATTCCACGAAACCGTGGCGATCTGGCGCTATTGAAGCGTGCCGCGGAATGGATTCGCGGGGCCAAGAAGCCGTTGATCGTGGCGGGCGGCGGAGTGCTGTACTCGGAAGCAAGCGCGGCCCTCGCGAAGTTTGCCGAAGCCACGGGCATTCCCGTTTGTGAGACGCAAGCCGGTAAAGGTGCTCTGCCCTACGATCATCCTGAAGAAGTCGGGGCGGTGGGAGTGACGGGGACGCCGGGCGCGAATATTCTGGCGCGCGAAGCGGACCTCGTCCTGGGTATCGGCACCCGTTATAGCGATTTCACGAGTGCCTCGAAGACGGCATTTCAAAATCCCGCGGTGCGCTTCGTCAATATCAATGTCGCGGAATTCGACTCCTACAAACACTCCGCGTTGCCCCTGACGGGAGATGCCCGCGCGACACTCGAGGATTTGCTGCCGCTCTTGTCGGGATATCCGCTGGACTCCGGCTATCGCGAGAAGATCGCGAATTTCCGCGCGGAGTGGGAAAAGGAAGTGGACCGGATTTATGGCCTCCGCAGTGCCACTCCGAGTCAGGGAGAAATCATTGGAGCCGTGAATTCGACGGTCGGAGCCGGAGACACGGTGGTTTGCGCGGCAGGAAGCCTGCCCGGGGATCTGCACAAATTGTGGCGCACGAGAAGGCCGGGCGGATACCACATGGAATATGGCTATTCCTGCATGGGTTACGAAATCGCGGGCGGGTTGGGCATAAAGATGGCGGATCCCAGCCGGGAAGTGTACGTGCTGCTCGGAGACGGCTCGTACCTGATGATGGCGCAGGAAATCGTGACCTCCATACAGGAAGGACTCAAGCTGCATATCGTTCTGCTCGACAATCACGGTTTCTCCAGCATTGGGGGCCTCAGTCGCAGCTGCGGCAATCAGGGAATGGGGACGAATTACCGTTACCGGCGCGGGGAGAACGGGGACGGAGAACTTTTGCCGGTCGACTTCGTTGCCAACGCGGCGAGCCTCGGCGCGTGGGCGACGCGCGCTCGTTCGCGCGACGAATTGGTGAACGCACTGGCCGAAGCGCGGCGGCAACCGCGCACCACCGTGGTGGTGGTGGAGACTTCGTACGATCAGCGCGTGCCCGGTTATGAATCATGGTGGGATGTCGCGATCGCCGAAGTTTCCGAGCGCGAGCCGGTGCGGGCGGCGCGGAAGAAATACGAAGAGGCCCTACCGAAGGAACGATTTTTCTTTTAGGAATTCCGATGGTGCGTGTTTTGGTTCGGTGCGGCTAGCCGGGTCAGTAGTTCGCGGATGGCTGCAGAAAGAGGCCCAGGGGTGGAAACCACAACGCAGGCGGCTCCGGCAGGAGCAGGCCAACCAGCGCATCTGAAGCGGGTCCTGAGCCTCTGGGATCTGATTTACTACGGAATCATTCTCACCTCGCCGATCGCCGCCGTGCCGCTGTTCGGCGAAGCGCAAGTGCTCTCCCACGGTCACACCGCCACCACGTTGCTTCTGGCCATGGTGGCCATGTCGGTAACCGCGGTCAGTTTTGGTCGCATGGCGCACGTCTATCCGTCTTCGGGCTCGGTGTACACCTATATCAGCCGGGGGCTGAATCCGCATTTGGGATTTGTCGTCGGCTGGGCGATGTTCCTGGAATACTTGTTTCAGCCGATTCAGAACGCGCTCTACGCGGCGTTGGCCATTCAGCGCATGATCCCCTGGGTGCCGTTCGCTATTCTGGCGGCGCTGACGGTTGGTCTCATTACCCTCATGACCGTGCAGGGGATCAAGTTTACGGCGCGAACCAACGAAGTGTTGCTGGCATTCATGGTGCTGGTAACCGCTGCGTTCCTGGTGCAAGCGATTCGTTACGTTATTGTGCGCGAAGGTGTGGTCGGACTGGTTTCCACTGAACCCCTCTACAATCCCGCGACCTTCAACTTGCGCGCGCTTGCCGCGGGCACTTCCCTCGCGGCGTTGGTTTTTATCGGATTTGACGGCGTTTCGATTCTGGCCGAAGAAGTAAAGAACCCCAAGCGCAATGTCTTGTTGGCTTCGGTGCTGGTGTGCGTATTCACCGGGCTTTTCAGCGGCTTCCAGGTGTATCTGGCGCAGCGGGTATGGCCGGATCATACCACCCTGTTGAATCCCGAAACGGCGTTTATGGACGTGGCGCGGCAGGCCAGCGGACCCTGGTTGTTCACGGCCTACGGAATCATGCTGCTGGTTTCGAGTATTGCGTGCGGCCTCGCGGGGCACGTGGGCGCGGCACGTCTGCTGTACAGCATGGGGCGCGATGACGTACTGCCGAGCAAGATCTTCGGGCACCTAAATCCCAAAAGAGGGAATCCCGTCTACAACGTTTGGATTGTCGGTGGCCTCGCCTATCTGGGTGTGCTCCTCGTTCCATGGGAACGCGCTGCCGAAGTGGTCACTTTCGGCGCACTCCTGGCGTTCATGGGAGTAAATCTCGCGGCGTTGAAACATTTCTGGTTTTCCAGGGAAGCGGTCGGCCATCGCAATTTCCTTGTAGATGCGTTTGTGCCGGGCTTCGGTTTCGTGTTTTGTTTCGTGCTGTTGCTCAGCCTGCAGACCTGGACGAAATACGCGGGCCTGGCCTGGCTCGGGTTCGGCGTCGTTTATGCCGCATACAAAACGCGCGGATTCACGCTGCGGCCGAAACTGTTCGATTTCAGCGAGACCTGAAGCGGAGCCGTTCAGGCGCCCGCGGCTTGTGCCAGCCGATCCATAACGCCGTTCAGATACGCGAGGCTCGCCGCCACGCTGACCTTCGGCGGGATCTCCGTAGCGCCAAACTTCACGTCTTGCTCAACGACCGACCAACCCGAGTAATCATTCTTCAATAAGGTGCGAAAGAACGTCGAAA